>Ga0114972_10000097_pt1 | contig 56828 bp, 67 predicted proteins | sample M_140807_EF_Meta_FD_87354 | JGI IMG/M metagenome (GOLD analysis project Ga0114972, IMG submission 87354) | Freshwater microbial communities from Lake Montjoie, Canada to study carbon cycling - M_140807_EF_MetaG | ecosystem: Environmental > Aquatic > Freshwater > Lake | place: Lake Montjoie... | reverse complement strand
ATTTTGCTATCTCGACAAGTAGGCGTACCCTATATCGTTGTTTTCTTAAACAAAGCAGATATGGTAGATGATGCTGAGTTATTAGAACTAGTTGAGATGGAAGTTCGTGATTTGTTGAGCTCCTACGATTTTCCTGGCGACGATATCCCAATCGTGACTGGTTCTGCATTAAAGGCATTGGAAGGTGATCAGTCACCGATCGGTGAGCCTGCTATTGTCAAACTAGTGGAAACTTTGGATTCATATATTCCTGAGCCAGTACGCAATATTGACAAAGCATTCTTGTTGCCTATTGAAGACGTATTCTCGATTTCTGGACGTGGAACAGTCGTAACTGGCCGTATAGAGTCTGGTATTGTCAAAGTAGGTGAAGAAGTTGAAATCATAGGGATTGTTGACACCATCAAAACAACTTGTACTGGTGTTGAAATGTTCCGCAAATTGTTGGACGAAGGACGCGCTGGAGACAACGTTGGGGTTCTATTACGTGGTACGAAGCGTGAAGAAGTGCAACGTGGTCAAGTTTTAGCAAAACCAGGTTCGATCAAGCCACATACTAAATTTGAAGCAGAAGTGTATGTGCTGTCAAAGGAAGAAGGTGGTCGACATACGCCGTTTTTCAATGGCTACCGTCCACAGTTTTATTTCAGAACTACGGACGTAACAGGAACTTGTGAATTACCAGCAGGCGTTGAAATGGTGATGCCAGGTGATAATGTGAATACTATAGTCACATTGCATACACATATTGCGATGACTGAAGGTTTGCGTTTTGCTATTCGTGAAGGTGGCCGTACTGTTGGTGCGGGCGTTGTAGCTAAGATTATTGAGTGATGACTATGAGCAATCAAAGTATTAAAATTCGACTAAAATCGTTTGATCATCGCATGATAGATGCATCAACCCGTGAAATAGTTGAGACGGCAAAACGTACAGGCGCTCAGATCCGTGGGCCGATTCCTTTACCAATGAGGAAAGAGAAGTTTACTGTTTTAACTTCTCCTCATGTTAATAAAGATGCACGAGATCAGTATGAGCTAAGAACGCATAAGCGCTTAGTAGTAATTGTTAATCCTACTGAGAAAACAGTTGATGCATTGATGAAACTTGATTTGGCAGCCGGTGTGGATGTTCAAATTAGTTTGGATGATTAAAGAGGTGTTAGAATGATCGGTTTATTGGGTCGAAAGATCGGAATGACTCGCATATTCACTCCGGAAGGAGCGTCAGTTCCCGTTACGGTGGTAGAGGTACAGCCTAACCGTGTTTCTCAGTTGAAATCACTGGAGACAGATGGGTATACAGCGATTCAGGTAACAAGTGGTTCCAAAAAAGCAAGCCGGGTGTCCAAGCCTATGGCAGGACATTTCGCTAAAGCAGAAGTTGTAGCAGGCGATATGCTTATGGAAATCTCTGTTGACGATATTGGTGAGTACAAATGTGGGCAGGTGATTTCTGCGCAAGATGTTTTCACAGAAGGTCAATTTGTTGATGTGGCTGCTGTTTCTAAAGGGAAGGGCTTTGCTGGAACCGTTAAGCGCCATAACTTTCGTACTCAAGATGCTTCGCATGGTAATTCACGCTCACATCGTGTGCCCGGATCGATTGGACAAAACCAAAGCCCAGGTCGTGTATTTAAGGGCAAGAAAATGGCGGGTCATATGGGCGCGCGGCGCGTGACTACACAAAGTCTAGAAGTAGTCAGAATTGACGCTGAACGTAATTTAATGCTGATCAAAGGAGCCATTCCAGGTGCGCCAGGCGCTCGTGTAGAAGTCAAGCTCGCTGTGAAAAAACAAGCAAGAGGCAAATCATGACAACGAAAAAAGCAAGCGCTGCTAAAGCGTCAATGACACTTAGTCCTGCTGTTTTTGAATGTAGCTATAATGAAAGCTTAGTTCATCAAGCTCTCGTGGCCCACCAGAATAATCAACGCAGTGGCAACAGTGCGCAAAAAACACGTGCTGAAGTACGTGGCGGCGGCAGAAAACCGTGGAATCAAAAGGGAGCTGGTCGTGCTCGAGCAGGTACTATTCGTAGTCCTCTGTGGCGCTCAGGTGGTGTGGCATTTGCATCGAAAAAACGTGATTATTCTCAAAAATTAAATAAAAAGATGTATCGCGGCGCAATTCGCAGTATTCTTTCTGAACTTAATCGGACTGAACGCTTGATAGTTACGCCTGATTTTGTTTGTGTAGAGCCTAAAACCAAAGAGTTTTTAGCCAAAATGCAAGAATTGAACCTAAAAAGCGCATTGATCGTGATGCATGAATTAGGTGAAAATGAATACCTTGCTGGACGTAATGTTCCAGACTACTGGGTTTGCGAAGTTGAAGAAATAGATCCTTTTATGCTATTAAGATTTGAAAATGTGCTGATGACAGAAGCAGCGGTTAAAATGTTGGAGGAGCGCTTACAATGAACGCTGAAGAACGGTTATTAATGGTGCTACGTGCTCCGTATACATCAGAAAAAAGTACTTATCTTGCTGACAAAAGAAAGCAATATACATTTGAAGTACTAATTGATGCTAACAAAGGTGAAATTAAAAAAGCAGTTGAACACATTTTTCAAGTAAAAGTAAAGCATGTGACTGTTATGAATATGCAGGGTAAAAGAAAGCGTTTCAAACAGACAGCTGGGAAACGCAGTGACTGGAAAAAAGCGTTTGTTGCTCTCCAGGACGGACATGACATTGACTTGACAGTGACAGAATAAGGTAGACCGAACATGGCACTCATAATTTCGAAACCAACTTCTCCCGGTAAACGTGGAGAGATTAGGGTAGTACATAAGCACCTTCATAAAGGTAAGCCATATGCCCCATTAACTGAAAGCTTGAGCAAATCAGGTGGACGGAATAATAATGGCCGCATTACTGTGCGGCATATTGGTGGCGGATCGCGCACCCAATATCGTATTATAGATTTCAAACGTCTTAAAGACGGCATACCTGCAACGGTAGAACGTATTGAGTATGATCCTAATCGTTCGGCTTTAATCGCATTATTAGTTTACATAGACGGAGAAAGAAGGTATATTATCGCCCCTTCTGGCCTTGAAAAAGGAAGCACCGTATTAAGTGGTGAGGAATCACCCATTGCTACTGGGAATGCGTTGCCATTAAAAAACATACCTCTAGGTACGACAATACATTGCGTCGAACTAAAGCCTGGAAAAGGCGCGCAATTGCTTCGCTCTGCAGGTTGTAGTGGGCAGGTTGTTGCCAAAGAAGGCGTTTATGCAACTTTGAAGCTCCGATCTGGTGAAATGCGAAAAGTGCTTTTAGCTTGTCGCGCAGTGATTGGTGAAGTGAGTAACAGTGAGCACAATCTCCGCGAATTAGGCAAAGCTGGCGCTAAAAGATGGCGCGGTATACGGCCAACAGTTCGTGGTGTTGCGATGAATCCTGTTGATCATCCGCATGGTGGTGGTGAAGGTAAAACTTCTGCAGGACGTCATCCAGTATCTCCATGGGGTGTATTGACCAAAGGATACAAAACGCGTTCAAATAAACGCACAGATAAATTTATTGTAAGAGGACGGAAAAAGAAATAAGGAAAGAAGTTTTTCGTGGTTTTTAGACGAACCTTAAATCCAAACCGTATATTTACTAATTAATGAGGAACATATAGTGGCTCGCTCTATCAGAAAAGGTCCTTTTATAGATGCACATCTAATGAGGAAAGTTGAAGAATCTTTGGCAACTAAGTCTAAAAAACCTATTAAGACTTGGTCGCGTCGTTCAACCATTTTCCCTAATATGATTGGGCTAACAATAGCAATTCATAATGGCCGTGACCATGTTCCAGTATATATTACTGATAATATGGTAGGTCACAAATTAGGTGAGTTTTCTATGACTCGAACTTTTAAAGGCCATTCTGGCGACAGAAAGGTCAAGGGCAAGTCCGACAAATAAGTAAGAGGCAAATGATGGAAGTTACTGCGAGATTAAAAAATGCGTCATTATCTGCACAAAAATGCAGACTGGTTGCTGACATGATAAGAAAAACTTCAGTTGCTTCAGCTTTAAATGTGCTGAAGTTTACTCCGAAAAAGGGTGCTCAAATTATGCTGAAGCTGCTTGAGTCAGCTATTGCGAATGCTGAGAATAATCTGGGTATTGATATTGATGAGTTGAAGGTCAGCACCGTATTTGCAGATGAAGCGACAACTTTGAAACGAATTTTTCCTAGAGCAAAAGGTCGGGCGAATCGGATTTCTAAGCGTAATTGTCACATTACCGTGACTGTATCGGACGAGGAATAATTATGGGTCAGAAGGTTAATCCAATTGGTATTCGATTGGGAATTAATAAAGTTTGTAATTCAAATTGGTTTGCTACCCAGAATTATGCTGAGTTTTTGAATCAGGATATTAATTTACGCAAATATCTGAAGCATAAGTTACAAGGCGCTGCAATAAGTAAAATCCAAATTGCACGGCCTGCAAACAATGCTGTGGTAACTATTCACAGCGCACGGCCTGGAGTTCTAATTGGGAAAAAAGGCGGTGGTATTGAAGGTTTGCGCGCTCAGATCGCTGAAAAGCTAGGTGTTCCTGTTCATCTTAATATTGAGGAAGTCAGGAAGCCTGATCTGGATGCTGTTCTTGTGGCTGAAGGGATTGCCCAACAGTTGGAACAGCGAGTTATGTTTAGACGTGCTATGAAACGTGCTGTGACATCTGCTCTGAAATCAGGTGCAAAAGGAATTAAAATATGCGTTTCTGGCCGTTTGGGTGGTGCTGAAATTGCACGCAGCGAATGGTATAGAGAAGGTAGAGTACCGCTACACACTTTCCGTGCGGATATTGATTATGGTACTGCTGAATCTAAAACTACATATGGTATTATCGGTGTTAAAGTTTGGATTTTTAAAGGTGAGTCTGTGTCGCACAAAGCTCGTCAAGATGACACGAGTAAGTGATTGAGGAATAAGAATTATGATGCAACCAAAAAGAACAAAGTTTCGTAAACAAATGAAAGGCCGTAACCGCGGTTTGGCGTTTCGTGGTTCTTCGATCAGCTTTGGTGAATTTGGGTTAAAAGCCCTGGAACGCGGAAGATTGACTGCCCGACAAATTGAGGCAGCACGTCGTGCTATGACTAGACATGTAAAACGTGGTGGTAAAATTTGGATTCGTGTTTTTCCTGATAAACCAATAACCCAAAAGCCTTTAGAAGTAAGGCAAGGTAAAGGAAAAGGGAATGTTGAATATTGGGTAGCTCTAATTCAGCCTGGTAAAGTACTGTTTGAAATGGAAGGCGTAACTCGTGAATTAGCTATGGAAGCGTTTGACTTGGCAAAAGCCAAGCTTCCATTTAAAGTAGCATTTGAAGAGCGGAAGGTGATGTAATGAAATCAATGACAGAATTACGAGAGCTTAACGACGAACAGTTGCAAAAAGAAATTATTGACTTGCGAAAAACACAATTTCAGCAGCGTATGAGTAAAGCATCTGGCGCTTTAGACAAAACGCATGTCATTCGAAAAGTTCGTCGGGCAATTGCTCGCATTAAAACAGTTAAGACAGAAAAGGCAGGACAGCATGGCAACAAATGAAGAGTATACCAAAGGTAAAATTCTAATTGGAACGGTGGTGAGCGATAAAATGCAGAAGACTATTGTTGTCTCTGTAGAAAGAACTGTGAAACACCCTAAGTATGGAAAAATTTTGCGTCGCAAAACAAAGCTACATGCGCATGATGAAAAAGAAGCTTGTCAAATCGGCAATGTAGTAAAAATACGAGAAACAAGACCTTTGTCTAAGCTAAAAAACTGGATTTTGGTTGAAGTTATTTCATAAGGTTGTGGCTTTTGCGTAATAAGGGAAGAGTTTTTCCTCTAATATCCTAAAAGCGCTTTTAATAAGATAATAGGCCTGTTATACTTAGCAGCCTTTTTCTGGTCGATTTATGATCTGGAGAATAAAATGATACAAATGCAGACTGTACTAGAAGTCGCAGATAACAGCGGTGCACGCAAAGTAATGTGTATCAAAGTTTTAGGTGGTTCGCACCGCAGATACGCGCGTGTAGGTGATGTTATTAAAGTATCTATTAAAGATGCTATTCCCCGAAGCAAAGTAAAAAAAGGCTCGGTGATGAATGCTGTAGTAGTGCGTACTGCACAAGGTGTTCGTCGTGATGATGGCTCCTTGATTCGTTTTGATGGCAATGCCGCTGTTCTTTTGAATAACCAAAACGAACCGATTGGAACTCGCATTTTTGGACCAGTGACACGTGAATTAAGAGAGCGGTTTATGAAAATTATTTCATTAGCAGCTGAAGTGTTATAAGAGGAATAAACTATGAAGCGGATACAATCCAAAGACAAAGTCATCGTTACAACAGGAAAATCCAAAGGACATATTGGCCTAGTACGAAGTGTAAAAGGTGATAAGGTTTTTGTTGAAGGTGCTAATTTAATCAAGAAGCATGTTAAACCGAATCCTCAATTGGAACAGAAAGGTGGCATTATTGAACAAGAAGCCGCTATTCATGTTTCTAATGTTGCTCTTTACAACCCTACAACAGCTAAAGCGGATCGAGTTGGATTTAGGTTTGAAGAGAAAAATGGTAAAACTGTAAAAGTAAGATACTTTAAATCAAATAATGATATGGTAGACGCAGGCTAGGTGACTATAAATGACAAGATTAAAAGAAGTATATAACACGACTATTGCACCAGCGCTGATGGAGAAGTTTAAGTATAAATCAGTGATGCAAGTTCCAAAGATTCTCAAAATCACTTTAAACATGGGTGTTGGAGAGGCTGTTAATGACAAGAAGGTAATGAACTTTGCTGTTGATGATATGATGCGTATTTCGGGTCAGAAACCAATTGTGACACTTGCCAAGAAATCTATTGCTGGATTTAAGATTCGTGATGGCTGGCCAATTGGCTGCAAAGTAACGTTGCGGTCGCAGAAAATGTACGAATTTTTGGATCGATTGATATCGATTACTTTACCACGAGTTCGAGATTTCCGAGGTTTGAATCCTCGATCTTTTGATGCGCAAGGCAATTATAGTCTTGGTTTGCATGAGCAAATTGTTTTTTCTGAAATCAATTTTGACAATATCGTTGGCATTCGCGGATTGGATATATGTATAACAACTTCCGCTAAAACTAAAGAAGAAGGTCGCGCTCTGTTAGAAGCCTTTAATTTCCCGTTAAAAGACCGAACTTAGTAAGGATATTTACTGTGGCAAAAAAATCGATAATGCAAAGAGAACTCAAAAAAGCAAAACTAGTAAAAAAATATGAAACTAGAAGATTTGAGTTAAAAAAGATTATTAAATCTTCCATTGATACGGATTCAGTGATGCAAGCACAGGCTAGTCTAGCACGCTTGCCGCTTAACTCTTGTGCTGCACGGCATAGTACTCGCTGTCAACAATGCGGTAGAGCTCATGCGGTATATCGGAAATTTGGTTTGTGTCGCATATGTTTGCGTCAGCAATTGATGTTTGGAAACGTAGCTGGTGGACGTAAATCTAGCTGGTAATGAATTGTTTTGGAGAATGAAATTGACAATGCAAGATCCGATGAGTGATATGTTGACTAGAATACGTAATGGTCAACAAGCAAAACATACGCATGTGAGATTACCGTCTTCTACATTGAAACAAGATGTTGCACGAGTGTTAAAAGAAGAAGGCTACATAAAAGATTTTAATGTTGAAGCCGATGAAAAAAATATGAAGTTTTTGACAATTGAGTTGAAATATTTTCAAAGAAAACCTGTTATTGAGCGCATTCGTAGAATCAGCCGACCCGGATTGAGAATTTATAAATCTGTTTCTGATTTGAATCCAATACCAGGATTTGGGATAGCGATTTTGTCTACCTCAAAGGGTATTATGACACATTCAGCCGCTAAAAAAGCAAATATTGGTGGCGAAGTTATTTGTGAAGTCGCTTGATAAGGAAAGAGGTATAGTTTATGTCTAGAGTAGCAAAAGCAATTATTGCAATCCCAGAAAAAGTGGATGTTGTAATTGATAATAGTATTATTACAGTGACCGGCCCTAAAGGTTCGATTACACAGCATTGCAATAAACTAGTTGCAATGAAACGCTCTGAATCAGATGCTAAGGCAATTTCCTTTGAACCTGCATCAAATGATCCGCTTGCGTGGGCACATGCTGGTACAGTCAGAGCTTTGGTAAATAATATGATTCAAGGCGTGACAGTTGGATTTGAGAGAACCTTGGAATTAGTCGGGGTTGGCTATCGAGCACAAGCAAAACCTGATTCAATAACTTTATCGCTTGGCTTTTCACACCCAATTGAATATGTTCTTGCAAAGGGCGTCAGTGCTGAAACCCCAAACAATACAACTATCATTCTTAAAAGCATTGATAAACAATTGTTGGGACAGGTAGCAGCGGAAATACGTTCTTTTAGACCACCTGAGCCTTATAAAGGTAAAGGAATTCGCTATGCATGCGAAGTAATTGTAATTAAAGAAGCCAAAAAGAAATAGGTGATATGATGAATAAACAATTAGCGCGCAAAAGAAGAGCGACAAAAACGAGAGCAATCATTCGTGGCACAAAGTCGCAAAGAATGCGCTTGGTCGTGACAAGATCAAACCCTAATATTTATGCGCAGATTATTGAAACCCTAGCTAATGGCGATGTGGTTAAAGTGTCGGCCTCTACATTAGACAAAGAATTAAGAACAAAATTAAAAGGCTCAAAAAAAGAATGCGCTTTCCTCGTGGGTAAATTACTTGCTGATCGTGCGAAAGCAAAAGATATTGTTGACGTAGCGTTTGACCGAGGCGGCTATAAATTTCATGGTAGAGTCAAATCTTTGGCTGATGGTGCACGTGACGGTGGTTTGAATTTTTAAAGGAACAAAAATGGCATTTGAAGATAATAAAGCAACTGATGGCTACCAAGAAAAATTGGTTTCCGTTACTCGTACTGCAAAAGTAGTAAAAGGTGGTCGAGTATTTGGTTTTGCTGTTTTAGTTGTGATTGGCGACGGAAAAGGTAAAGTTGGATTTGGACGTGGTAAAGCACGTGAAGTACCTATTGCTATTCAGAAGGCAATGGAACAAGCCAGAAAAAATATGGTTTATATCCCTCTAGCTGATGGTCGTACTATCCACCACGAAATTACTTGGAGTTATGGTGCTTCAAAAGTCTTTATGAAACCAGCAAGTGCAGGAACAGGTATTATTGCCGGTGGTGCGATGCGAGCAGTGCTTGAAGTATTGGGAGTACATGATATTCTTGCTAAAAGCATTGGTTCAACGCAGCCTGATAACACTGTCCGTGCAACGATTGGTGCATTAACGCATATCGGAACACCTGATTATGTTGCAGCAAAGCGTGGTAAATCAGTTGAACAACTTTGGGCAGAGACAGCATGAATAAGACAATAGACATCAAATTAGTGAAAAGTTTGATTGGACGGCTACCTAAACATAAAGATATAGCTAAACAGCTAGGGCTTACTAAAATTAATAAGGTCGTTGTTCACCCTAACACAGCAGCTATTCACGGTTTAGTGAATAAAATAGCCTATTTGGTTGAATGTAAGGAATCTGTACTATGAATTTAAATTCTCTTTCTCCCGCACCAGGTTCGAAACCAAACAAACGACGAGTCGGTCGTGGAATTGGTTCTGGTTTGGGTAAAACATGCGGCAGAGGACATAAGGGTCAGAAGGCTAGAGCTGGTGGCTTTCATAAAATTAATTTCGAAGGCGGGCAAATGCCAATTCAACGCCGTTTACCAAAAATGGGATTCAGTTCACGTGTATGTAGAACAGTTGATGAAGTCAATTTGACTGAGATTGCGTCATTAAACCCTGATTTAATTGATTTGTCGGTTTTAAAAGCTGCAGGTTTAGTACGAAAAGATATTCTTGATGTCAAAGTGATTCTCTCTGGTGAACTCAAACATGCAGTTAAATTAAAAGGTTTGAGAGTTACAAAAGGCGCTTTGAAAGTAATTGAAGAACTTGGTGGAAGTGCTGAAGCGTGAAATCGAAGAAGCAAAACTCAAATCTTGAAGGATCACGTGGCGGCTTGGCTGAATTAAAGTCGCGTTTGATGTTTGTTTTGATTGCAATTCTCGTATATCGTCTGGGTGCTCATATACCTGTCCCCGGTTTAGATCCCGAAAGGTTGCTTAATTTTTTCAATCAACAGCAGAATACTATTTTTGGCTTATTTAATATGTTTTCTGGTGGAGCATTGTCCCGGGTTACTGTATTTGCAATTGGTATTATGCCTTATATTACTGCTTCGATTATTATTCAATTATTTTCAGTAGTGGTGCCTTCCCTAGAGCAAATTAAAAAAGAAGGGGAGGCTGGGAAAAGAAAGTTAAATCAATATACACGATATTTGACCTTGATTTTTTCTACATTACAGTCTTTGGGGATGGCGCGTTGGCTTGCAGGTCAACATATTGCCATGAATCCTGATTTGCTCTTTTATGTGACAGCCGTTGTCACATTAGTTACTGGCACCATGTTTTTGATGTGGCTCGGTGAACAAATGACTGAGAAAGGGATAGGTAATGGAATTTCTTTGATCATATTTTCAGGCATAGTTTCGAGTATGCCAAATGCAATGGCAACGGTGTTTCAACAAATTAAAGAAGGTCAAATGCAGATACTATCACTCTTTGTGATAGTGGGCATAATGATCAGCGTGACAGCTTTTGTAGTCTTTATGGAGAGAGGTCAAAGACGAATAAGAGTTAATTATGCGCAGAGAACACAAGGTAGAAAAGTTTTTGCAGCACAGACGAGTCATCTGCCTTTGAAAATTAATATGGCAGGCGTGATTCCTCCCATTTTTGCTTCGAGTTTGATTATGTTGCCTGCTACACTGGCGCAATTCTTTTCTAAGACAAAGGGCTTGGGCTGGTTAAGTGATGTGGGTATGGCTTTGGCTCCAGGTCAACCCTTGTATTTAATTGTTGATGCTGTAGCAATTTTGTTTTTTGCTTTCTTTTATACAGCTTTAGTGTTTAATCCAAAGGATACTGCAGAGAATTTAAAGAAGTCTGGAGCGTATATTCCTGGTATCCGCCCAGGTGATCAAACGATGAAATATGTTGATAATGTGATGACTCGTCTTACTTTGGTTGGTGCTTTGTATTTGGTTTTAGTATGTTTGGTACCTCAGATTCTAATGTTTACTTGGCATGTACCTTTTTATTTTGGAGGCACATCGTTATTGATCATAGTGGTTGTAGTTATGGATTTTGTGGCCCAAGTTCAGGCTCATTTAATGGCTCAACAGTATGATTATTTGATGAAGAGAGCAAATTTTAAAGGTGGGAAACTACCTGGTCTATTGTAAAGTTGATTGGAGTTAGGAATGAAAGTTAGAGCGTCAGTGAAGCGAATATGCCGTAATTGTAAAGTGATTAAACGTAATGGAACCATTCGAGTGATCTGTAAAGATGCTCGACATAAGCAAAGACAAGGGTAGGAAGTGTGTTGAGCTAGCTTGAATAGCTCCGCTTTAAACGGAGTAATAGCGAGCTTTAAGACAATTTTAGTTGAGATTTGATTCAATAATTTTGTCTTTGAACATTGATATTTGTGCTCTCACTCATTCTACTACTTGATTTTAGTGGATTAACCTAGTATTATTGCTTGCCTTTTGAGGTATAGCAAACTAAAAGATTCGGAGAAAGAAATGGCTCGTATAGCAGGCGTAAATATTGCAGATCATAAACATGTTGTGATTGCTTTAACTTCTATTTACGGCATTGGTTTGCCAACATCCAAAGAGCTGTGCAAAACCTATGACATAGATCCTGCTTCAAAAGTATCCCAGTTGACAGAACAGCAATTGGAATTCTTGCGAAATGAGATTGCCAGAATGACAGTTGAAGGTGATCTGCGAAGAACTGTAACAATGAATATCAAACGTTTGATGGATTTAGGATGTTATCGGGGTTTACGTCATAGACGTGGATTGCCAGTGCGTGGTCAGAGAACGAAGACCAATGCTAGAACAAGAAAGGGTCGTCGCAAAAGTGCGAATATTTGATTTTATCTAGGATATTTAAATGTCTAAAGCAAAAGTACAGAAAACGCGTAAGAAAATCAAACGAGTTGTTTCAGATGGGATTGTGCATGTACATGCATCTTTCAATAATACCATAGTAACATTCACTGATCGTCAAGGAAATGCGCTTTGTTGGGCGACCTCGGGTGGTTCTGGTTTTCGTGGATCCCGGAAAAGTACTCCCTACGCAGCGCAAATTGCTACTGAGAAAGCCTCTGTGGTTGCAAAGGAGTATGGAATGAAGTCTGTGGCAGTTTTTATCCATGGTCCTGGCCCTGGTCGCGAGTCGACTATTCGTGAATTGATTTCTCAGGAATTCAAAATTGTTGAAATTACTGATGTAACCGGTGTAGCACACAATGGTTGCAAGGCGCCTAAAAAGCGTCGTGTTTAAGGTTTAAGGAGTAGGCAATGGCAAGATATATGGGTCCAAAATGTAAATTATCTCGACGTGAAGGCACTGATTTGTTGCTTAAAAGCGGCGTGCGTGACCATAAGACCAAATGTAAATCTGAAAAAAGACCTGGTCAACATGGCGAGGCGAGGACACGACTAAGTGGATATGGTATTCAGTTACGTGAAAAGCAAAAAATCCGTCGGTTTTATGGCGTGTTGGAAAAACAATTTAGTTTATACTACAAGCATGCTGCAAAACAGAAAGGTTCAACAGGTGAAAATTTAATGACATTGCTTGAACGACGTTTAGACAATGTGGTATACCGAATGGGCTTTGCGAGTACGCGTGCAGAAGCACGTCAATTGGTCGCACACAAAGCGATTTTAGTGAATGATAAAGTGGTAAATATCGCATCTTTCCTAGTTGAAGTAGGGGCAGTTGTTTCGATTCGCTCTAAAGCAAAAAGCCAAGGACGAATTCAAGCTGCACTTGCATTGTCGGAACAAAGAGTTGCAAGCGACTGGGTACAGGTAGAAGCTGGACAGTATAAAGGCTCGTTGAACAGATATCCGACTTTGGAAGATTTGTCTTCTCTATTTAACGTTAACTTGGTAGTTGAACTTTACTCTAAGTAAAAGCGGAGAACTATTCGTATGTACAATTACACTGAAATTAAAGATATGTTGACACCAACTGTACTGAAAGTGCAATCGGATTCCGTGTGTCATTCTAGAATTGTTCTTGAACCTTTGGAACCCGGCTACGGATATACTTTAGGCAATGCTTTGCGAAGAATTCTAATGTCGTCGATGATTGGATGTGCGATTACCGAAGTTTCTATTGATGGTGTATTGCATGAGTACAGTACTATTGAAGGCGTCGAAGAAGATGTTATTAATATCCTTCTGAATTTAAAAGATGTGTCAATTATGATGAATGTCGGTATTGAAGCGATGTTAATTATTGATATGAAGGGCCCTTGTGTGGTTACTGCCGGTGATATTCAATTGACGCACGGTGTGGAAGTTGTTAATCCTGAGCTTGTTATTGCACATTTGAATGAATACGGTAAATTGAAGATGCATCTTCATGTTAAAAAGGGCATTGGTTATCACTTTTCTGAAACTTTACCGATGGAATTTGAAGATGAAGCACGCGTCAAATCAATTGGTAAATTGAAAATTGATAATAGTTTTTCGCCTGTCAAAAAAGTTTCATACACTGTTGATAAGACACGGGTTGAAAATCGTACCGACTTGGATAAGTTAACCATCGAATTGCAAACTAATGGGACTATTGATCCTGAAGAAGCGATTCGTATTTCTGCGAGTATTTTGCAGAGACAATTACATGCTTTTGTGGATATGAGTTTTCAGGAGTCAAGTGCTGATAACAACGTTAGGAGTGATTATGATCCTCTGTTGTTGAGACCTGTTGATGATTTAGAGCTTACTGTACGGTCTGCAAATTGCTTGAAAGCTGAAAACATTTATTACATTGGTGATTTGGTACAAAAAACTGAAAACGAACTGTTAAAGACCCCAAATTTAGGAAAAAAATCTTTAACAGAGATAAAAGATGTATTAGCAGCACGCTCACTGTCGTTGGGCATGAAAGTAGAAAATTGGCCGCCTGCGAATTTAGGGCAATAAAGACGCTGACTCGCAATTGTGAGCTGTCAGTGAGAATGTTGAATTAGGAGTTTAAATCATGCGTCATCGCAATTCAGGTCGGGCTCTAAGTCGGACTTCCAGTCATCGGAAAGCAATGTTTGCTAATATGTGTTGTTCCTTGATTGAGCATGAGTTGATTAAAACGACTGTTGCCAAGGCAAAAGAATTACGTCGTTATATCGAACCAATCATTACAGGCAGTAAAAGTGATTCCGTTGCTTCTCGTCGCCGTATGTTTGCTAAATTGCGCTCAAAATCAGCAGTAGGGAAGTTGTTTACTACTTTGGGACCGCGTTATGTGGAAAGACCTGGCGGGTATTTACGTATACTGAAATGCGGTAATCGAGTAGGTGATAATGCACCTATGGCGATTGTTGAATTGGTAGATAGATCTGTAGAAGCTAAGGTCGAAGAAAAAGAATTAGTAGCTGCAGAATAATATATATCCATACTCGGGATTTAAAATGACTATCGAAGCAAAACAATAGTTGTTTTGGATCTCTGAGTTAAAAGCGTTAGCGCATTGTGGTTTAACATACACGTCTGGTGAGTTTGACCGAGAACGTTTTAGCCGTGTCACTGATTTAGCAGCCGAAATGGCTGCTGAAATTACTTTATCCCCTCCTGAACCTATTAAAGCGATGTTTGCGTTTGAACAAAACGCGTATTCTACACCTATTATTGTGATACGGTCTTTTGTACTAAAAAATGATCAAATTCTATTAGTTAAAGAGCGCAGCGATGGTTTGTGGACACTACGAGGTGGTTTTCCCGATGTGAACGAATCACCATCTGAAGCGGTTGTGAGAGAAACCTTTGAAGAGTCCGGGTTTTTGGTAAAACCACGAGTTCTTTTGGCTTTGTGGGACGTCTTAAAACATGATCAACCTTTATCCTGGCCGCATATTTACACATGCATTTTTTATTGTGATTTAGTGTCTGGAGAAGCGCAACCGAATAGAGAGATTTCTGATATTGATTTTTTTTCTATAGATAAACTTCCAGATTTGTCTACGCTCAGGGTTACCCGGAAGCAATTAGAAACATTGTACGCTTTGACACGTACACCGCAGCCTACAGTGTTTGATTAGCAGGCCTAATTGAGCACAGAGCCTTTTGCCATTTCCTCTTCTTCTGACAAGCAGTTCATTTTTAATAAATTAAAAAGATTACGAACTGCGAGTGACTTAAATACAGATTAAGGCTTAGTACTAACCTATATCCGCTTTATGATTTTAAAAAAAATCCAACAGCGTGACATAATGCCGCATCCTCTGAGCAAAAGACGTCTAGCATTAGGCTTAAAATGTCTGGAGAGGGTGTGAATGGCTTTTTCTGCCATGTATGACCGCTATCTATGGTTGTATAAATTATGGGAATAAACTCATCCGTTTCTGCATCTTCGTTCGTAGCAAATCCCACTATGGCACAAAATCGATTGCTTATATCACAGTGCAATGCTGTGAAAGTGTTGAGAAGTTTCGGGTCGCTAGCAACAATTTCTGTCGTGTCTTGCCAAGTTAAACCCCCGTTTTTAGTCAGATAAGCATGGGTATTATTACCTGTAACCGTAGTGGTTGTTATTTCTGGGGTCTCTGAAGTTTCCTTAGTGTAGAGCGTCCCTAGGCCAATACAGCTTAATCCAGATGGGTCGCAAGATAGGATATTAAGGATATCGTTTGTAGATTGAATGAGTTCTTCATTATTTTGACGCGTAAGCATCAGTGGTTTTGGATCTGACCAAGTAATACCACTGTCATGGGTAGAATATATAAAGGCAGTGGGTGTGAGTGGTGTTGCAGGGGGGGCTTGCAGTGAATTATTGGATTCTGCTGTGCTGGTGAGTGCTGTACAGAATAAACCAGTGTGGTCACAGGCTAGATCGAGAATTGTGATGCCATTCGGTGCGCTCGGGGGCACAGTGAGAGGCGAAGCTGCAGACCAGGACTCTCCGCCATTTTGAGTGGTGAACAGCGTGGGGATTTGCTGATTTTTCGCGGTCGTATTGGTCGCCAATATACAAGAATTAGCCGATGTATTACACTTTAAACGAATAAAAGGATATTCATCGACTAAGGTTTGATCTTCTGATAGAGGGGATATAGATAGAAGTTGAGGCTTACTCCAGCTTTGTCCTCCATCGTGGGATGTATAGGTGAATACATTGGAATGGTTGCCAATGCTTGTGGTCCCTGCGATGATACAGTCCTGTCCAGTCGTATTACAGCGTATCGTCATGAAATTTTGGCTGCTATCGGTGGGGTCGGCCATGCTGTCTTCGTGTTGGTCTGGATGAGATAATAAGGTGCCTTGACTCCATGTGATGCCGCCGTTGCTGGTAGTGTAGACAACATGGTCTAAGGTATTTGGGTGATGTGCAACGCCTACAGAAATACAAGATTGTCCTGAACTGTCACAGGCTATTCCAGTTAAATTATTAAAATGTGTGGTAATCTGCATGGCATCGGATTCAGACCAAGCAGTGATTGAGTGGAGTCCTCCTGCTAACAACACAAAGCTTGGTATTAATCTTGCAATTTTCATAAAATATCCTAAATGATTGAGTGTTGATACTTTGACTTTCAAACACGATCCCTATTTGATTTTATAAGAATTTTCCATGTGTGTAAATCTTTTAACCATTATTGGTCTAAAACAGGGTTTATCAATTGATTTTACTTGATATTTATTATATGAGCAGTTAGTCTCTAGAATTTATTATTTTATTAATTTTATGCCAATTTTGATGCTGGGTATACGCATGTTATCCGGAGTGTCTAATCCGTAAAGGGTATATTATAGAATGTTGAATAGTGAATGGCCCAAACTAGGTGAATTAGCTGGGGTCAAAATTGTATTGGGCGTTTGTGGCAGCATAGCGGTTTATAAAGCTGCTTATTTGGTCCGGGAATTATGCGCCTTGGGTGCTTGTGTGCGAGTGGTTATGACAGAAGGTGCGTTGGCCTTTATGCAGCCCATGACTTTCCAAGCGCTCTCTGGTGAAGCAGTGTGTTGCGATTTGCTGAATGAGCAAGCCGAACGTGCTATGGGACATATTGAACTGGCGAGGTGGGCAGACTATCTATTGATTGCGCCGGCTTCTGCTAATTTCATTGCCAAAATTGCTCATGGGATAGCAGATGATTTGTTATCAACGCTTTATTTGGCGACTGTTGCTCCAGTGATTATTTGTCCTGCTATGAACCAAAATATGTGGGCACATCCTGCGACTATTGCGAATTGTGCTTTATTACGCGACCGAGGTGCGCTATTTTGTGGACCGGACATCGGATCTCAAGCTTGTGGAGATATGGGGTTGGGACGCATGGTAGAGCCAGAAACGATTGTGTCCACGTTGCGCCTTTACCCTGTGCATAATATATTTCAGGGTAAAGAATTTTTGATTACGGCAGGACCAACTCGAGAGGCCATTGATCCCGTCCGTTATCTGAGTAATTATAGTTCTGGAAAAATGGGGTATGCATTGGCACAGGCTGCGCAGATTGCCGGTGCGCGTGTAACGGTGATTAGTGGACCTTGTGCTTTACTTGCTCCTTTTGGAGCTCGATGTATCCAGGTTAATTCTGCAGAAGATATGCTAACAGCGGTTATGGCACATTTGAAACCTAATTCGGTGTTTATCGGCGCGGCAGCAGTAGCTGATTACCGAATTATAGCGCCCAAAACAGAAAAATTGAAACGCCAGGATAATGAGTCGATGACGCTGGTCTTACAAAAAAACCCAGATATCCTGGCGGCAGTCGTCGCAAGTAAACAAGCTGCTATGGTGATTGGCTTTGCTGCAGAAACCCATGATGTTTTGACGTATGCCGCAGCTAAATTAGCTGCCAAGCAAGTAGATATGATAATCGCCAATCAAGTTGGAGAAGGCTTGGGGTTTGAGACGGAAGATAACCAAGTGACGATTTTAACCGCAAAACAACAGATTCCATTGGCTTTGGCCTCCAAAATTACTTTGGCCGGACAAATTATGCTAATGATTGCTCAAACTTTAGAAAATGACGTTAGGAGTTGTTATGAACCCGGCTATTCAAATTAAAATTTTAAATTCGCGAGTGGGTGATAGTATCGAATTACCTCAATACGCAACCCCTGGTTCCGCTGGTCTTGATTTGCGCGTATGTATTGATGAGCCGTTACAAATTCGAGCTAAAGAAACCGTTCTGTTACCGACTGGTTTGGCTATTTATATTGAGGATCCTATGTTGGCCGCAGTAATTTTGCCACGTTCAGGACTGGGGCATAAACATGGTATTGTTTTGGGTAATTTAGTTGGATTAATTGATTCGGATTATCAAGGGGAATTAAAAATCTCTTGTTGGAATCGTAATTCAGAGCACTTTACTGTGCAGCCTGGAGATAGGATTGCGCAATTGGTATTCATACCGGTGGTTCGTGTCGGGTTTCAAGTCGTAGAGGCTTTTACTCAAACAAGCCGTGGCGAAGGTGGCTTTGGTAGTTCAGGGAGAGCATGATGATTAAGCAAACACCTTATCAAATCTGCTCTGTGGAGCAGTCAATATTTCGGGCTTACGATATTCGAGGTATTGTGGGTTCACAAATTAATGGGGATGTTTTTTACACGATTGCTAGAGCGATAGGTTATCGTTTGCATGCTTTAGGCCGTGCACAAATCGTGTTAGCACGCGATGGTCGGTTAACCAGTCCAGATTTGGCGCAGGCGATTTCTGCCGGTTTATTAGACAGTGGCATCGATGTGGTTGATTTGGGTGCTGTACCCACGCCGGTTATGTATTATGCAACCCATGTGACGGGGATAGACAGTGGTATCATGGTCACGGGCAGCCATAATCCTTCCGATTATAATGGGATTAAAATTGTATTAGCTGGCACGACCTTGGCCCAAGATGAGATTCAAACTTTATATGAACTTATTCAAACCAACACTAGACGTCAAGGTCAGGGCCAATACCAAACACGTGCAATGCTAGCAGATTACAGCCAACGTATTTTGAGTGATGTGAAGTTAGACCGGCCTTTACGAGTTGTAGCTGATTGCGGTAATGGTATTGGTGGGGTGATTGTACCGGTTCTGTTGCGTCAATTGGGGTGTGAGGTGATTGATTTATACTGTGAAGTAGATGGTCGTTTTCCTAACCATCATCCTGATCCCAGTGTGGAATCTAATTTGGTTGATTTGAAGGCCGCAGTTCAAATGCATAATGCTGATCTTGGATTGGCATTTGATGGGGATGCGGACCGGTTGGGCGTGGTCACGAATGCGGGCACGTTAATTTGGCCAGATCGATTGTTAATGTTTTATGCACCTTATCTTTTACGCATGTATCGGGATGCAACCATTGTGTATGATGTTAAATGCTCTCGTCATTTAACTCAGGTGATCCAGGATGCCGGTGGAAAGGCCAAAATGTGTCCTACTGGACATTCTTTGGTTAAAAAAGTTATGAAAGACGAACAGGCTATTTTAGCAGGGGAAATGAGCGGACATATCTTTTTCAAAGATCGCTGGTATGGCTTTGATGATGCGATTTATTCGGCGTGTCGATTGCTAGAGCTCCTATCGCAATCCTCTAGTACCGTTGAAGAACAATTTTCGCAAGTGCCCAATAGCATTTCAACGCCAGAAATAAAAATTCCAATTTATGATGAGAAAAAATTTGTATTTATGCAATTATTCTCACAAAATGCGCAATTCTCTAATGCTGAATTGATTCATATTGATGGTCTGCGTGTTGAGTTTCTACATGGGTGGGGATTATTACGTGCTTCGAATACAACTCCCTGTTTAGTTGCGCGTTTTGAAGCGCATAGTGAACAAGGATTGCAGGAAATTCAAGCGTTGTTTCGTGTGCAACTCCAAGCACTGGATGATACTTTGTCTATCCCCTTTTGAAGTGTTTAGAATGCTGATATAATTCGCAAATTTTGTTATGAAACAAAAAATGCTGCATATGGGATCTTGGGATATATTTGCGAGAATGCAAAATAATTGCTAAGCTATAAATAGTATTCTGAGTTCATAAATGGAGAAGACACAAGGTGAGTATTGCATGACAAAACAAAGAACTCCGAATAAAATCATTCAAGCAACAGGTGTAGGGTTACATTCAGGAGAAAAAGTATTATTAACTTTGCATCCTGCTCCTGATAATACCGGAATTGTGTTTCGTCGCATTGATTTGGACCCGATTGTAGAAATTCCTGCGTCGTATGAAAATGTTTGCGAAACGATGTTATGTACCACTTTACAACATAATGGTGTAAAAGTTGCGACTGTTGAGCATTTATTATCTGCTTTAGCAGGCTTAGGAATTGATAATGCGTATGTGGATGTTAATGCTGCAGAAGTACCAATCATGGATGGCAGTGCCGCACCTTTTGTTTTTTTAATTCAGTCCGCTGGTATTCGTGAACAAATTGCAAAGAAACGGTATATTCGCATTTTGAAGCCTATTCGGGTTGAACAACACGGAAAATATGTACAATTTTTGCCACACGACGGTTACCGAATTTCTTTTACAATTGATTTTGACCATCCTGTATTTACGCATAGACCACAAAGTTCTGTATTTGATTTTTCTACAACTGCTTATATTAAACAAGTATGCCGTGCGCGAACCTTTGGATTTTTATCTGATTATGAACGCTTACGTGTGAGCGATTTGGCCAAAGGTGGCAGTTTGGATAATGCTATTGTGGTGGATGAATATCGTATATTGAATGATGATGGTTTGCGATTTGAAGATGAGTTTGTCAAACATAAAGTATTGGATACCATTGGTGACTTGTATTTATTGGGTTCTAGTTTGATTGGTGCGTTTGAAGGGTATCGTTCTGGGCATGAATTAAATAATAAATTACTGCGTAAACTCATGGCCCATCAAGATGCTTGGGAATATACTTGTTTTGATGCAGAAGAGTATCATCCAGTATTTAATCCCAAACTGGCGATTGTGAACGGATAGAAACTAGTACAGCGAGCGTTAACTTTATTTTATCTCCGATGGTTCGCACCCAAACGATTACAAAACTTGATTTTGTGCCTCGGGGTCGTGTAATTGTGGGTATCCCATCGTGCGTGCACCGGGAGTCCTCCCACAATGCCACCCTTCGATGAGCGTTGGGGTGAGACAAAATCAAGTTGATGGGCACTAGAGTTGTACTTTTATTTCGACAGTTGTTAGTTGATGTAATTTTCCCTGAGAACGTAAGGTATCGCGCAGTTCTGGCGCAAAATAGCGTAATAACGTTGCCCACGCTGAGCTGGCTGTAATTAAAATTAATTTCCCTGCACGAAAGCTACCTACTTGGCAATGCGGTTGTAATTCAGGTGGTAGGTGAAGCAACACAAGGTGTGATAACTCTTCTAATTTGATTGCTTCCAAACAGATGTGACTTAATTTAGAATTTAAACATTTGCTAATCTGACGCATTTGCATTTATTGTCCACTTAGATATTATAAGTAAGCATATAAGAATACGCAGTACCATACAAGTGAGGATTTAGAATGGCTGGAAATGAGAAAGAGAATGTTATTGTGTATCAAGCACGTCTCCATTGGATTTTATTTTTTGGTCCAGTCGCCTTGGTTATGGTTGCGTGGATAATGAATTACTATCTGCATGCGCCGCATCAATTAGGGTGGGCTGTGGGTGCTGTTGCGGTGATTTGGGAGTTTGTAGTGTGGTTAACCTATCAATTTTCTTTTTTGAACATTAAGAAAAATAGGGTTGTGATGTGTAGCGGTATTCTGGTGCGTCAAACGGTCGATATCCCGATGGATAAAATTGAAAGTATTGATATTAGACAGTCGATACTGGGCAGTATATTGCAATATGGCTCTTTGGTGATTACGGGGACTGGTGGAACACGTCAGTCGATTAACTTCCTAGACAAGCCCTTAACTTGTCGTCGTTATATAGAAAACTTAATGTATGATACCCTCTAGCGCCCACTCCAAAGATTATTATGCTGTGATGGGATTGCAGCCTGATGCCTCAGCCCAAGATATTAAGACGGCATATCGTCGTTTGGCACGTAAATATCATCCGGATTTAAATAAAGAAGCGGATGCAGAAAAAAACTTTAAGGATCTGGGTGAGGCTTATGATGTATTAAAAGATTCTGAAAAGCGTAAATTATATGACCAGATGCGCACTCAAACTCAGCATCAGCAAGAAAGTGGACATTCTGGTACACGCGGTTGGGGGCCTATGGGGGCTGATTGGGGACATGAATCACCTACTGGTGGGTTTGATGCGGATTGGTTTGAAACTTTATTTGGCGCGCATAGACACCGTGGTGGCGCGGATCTCCATGGTAAAATTACGATTTCTTTACAAGAAGCTTATTCGGGCGCAGACAAAGAGATTACGTTTCCAGCTTCGAACCAAACATCTCAACCACAAAAATTAAGAGTCAAGATTCCAGCAGGTGTTAAATCCGAACAAAAAATTCGTTTGGCCGGCGTAGGAGAGTCTGGGCATCAAGGTGCGCCGAGCGGTGATTTGTATCTTACGATTGATGTGAAACGAGATCCAATCTTTGACTTGGTGGGCAACGACGTGTATGTCACGTTGCCGGTTACTCCATGGGAAGCTGCGTTAGGCGCGACCATCACAGTACCGACTTTGCATGGCAAAGTCGCTTTAAAAATCCCTCCGCATTCGCAAGGAGGACAAACATTTCGTCTTAAAAAGAAAGGATTCCCCGCTGCAAACCCTGGTGATCAATTAGTATTGCTCAAAATTGTTATTCCACAACCTACAACGCCAGCTGCCAATGAGTTGTATCAGAAAATGGCAAAAGAAATGGCATTTAATCCGAGAAAGCAGCTGGAGGATTATCATGGCTAAAAATACTGAAATGACAGAAGTCATTATTGATATTACCTCAACAACTATCAGTTTTGTAGAAGTCTGTCGGCAATATGGCGTTTCAGAAGAGATATTGTTTGAATTTTTGGAACATGGTTTGATTACGGAGATTTCCACACCCAACAAACATCTGATGTTTGAACCCGAACATTTACAAAGAATTTTAGCAGCTTGTCGGTTGCACACAGATCTAGAGATTAATACCCACGGGGTGATTTTGGCGTTGGAATTGATGGACGAGTTAAGGGAATTGCGGCGTGAATTAGAGATACTGCGCAGGCATTTACATGGTGGGTAGGGCCCTGAGATATCGCGACATATTTTATATGCAATTGTTTTATCTATATTGAAGATTATTTTAGTAAATGTCATCCCCCCCGCCGCAGGCGGGGATCTATCCATAATTTAGGGATAATGCCACCTAAATGAATGGATCCCCGTCCGTGCGGGGACGACACATAAAATGTGAGGATACCTCAGGCCAAGGCCCAACCTACCAATCATTTCATTCTATAAAGTCTGCTTTCTGAAAGTGACGATTCGTTTGGTAATGCATGCTGATTTGCAGTCAAATAGCCACTTGAATCAAGGTGTAATTCAGGTGCTTTTTTGTGTGCATCATAATAGGCTTTGATCGGTACCAGCTCTTTTTTAAAAGCAATGTCTCGAAAAGAAAGAGGGGTTGTGGGAGAGACGCGTTGTTCTTTTATGGCAGAAAAATAGGTTTGCATCGCTATCTTTTCAATTTCAGTAAATAGCGTCAAAGTCGTCGTACTTCGATATTAACGGGTGCTATGATGGCTTCAACATTGGCTCGACTACTCGTTACGGAATTTTCTTGTAACCACTGCATTTGGGCGTGCATTTGAGGAAGCAATCGTAGGTCAGGATAATGAGTCTCGGCATAGGACTGTATTAATTGCTTTGAGCTTGAATCCCGATGGTCAATAAACCATTGGGTAATAATTTCGGGTGCAAGGGAGTGATATTGACACCATTGGTGAATAATCGGTTGATCTACTTCCATGGGTAATCCATGAATTCCATTGGATAATAGTTTTTGGATTAATACTAGCCCGGCAATATTAGAGAGTATTCAAAGAACTGTGTCATTCCCGCGTAGGCGGGAATGCATTCTCATGTTGGTACAGTACCAAATCAGGCATGGATCCCCGCCTACGCGGGGATGACACAGTTTATTGAACAGTCTCGAAATAAAGAGCTTGTTTAAAGAGCTGTGTCATTCCCTTCTACGGGGGATGACACAATTTATTGAATGTTATTGAGTGATTTTTAGCTAAGTGCTTCATGAATGGTCCATTCTCGACCAGTGCTTTGGGCTGGATCAGAGATCCAGAGGAATTTTGAGTTTTGGTTTTGGTTTGGCGCGGTGGCGCTTTTGAGGGCTACGGCAATTTTATATTTGGATGTGATCTTTTGTAAGCTAGACCAAACAGTGTTTGGGGTGGCACTGTGATCTACGATGACTAATTGATTATCGCGAAATAAGATCGTGATCGGGCGATCTTGTAATGCTTGCTTGAGCGCATATTCTATTTGGCGCCATTTGAAAATTTGTTGCTTCGATTTATCTGCATCGGAGGGATATTGTTGGTAGGCGACGCGGGCTTGTGGGGTTTGAGTGAAAGTAAAAAAACTATGGGTGCTGGGTTTTTGTTTCAGTAAAAAAGCACACAAACTATCCACCATGGAGCGGTATCGACCTGAGACATTGGGTGAGGTGCCGGGACGAGTATTAATAAAAATAGCAAATGCTAGAGTATGTCCATTTGCAGTATACAGATATCCTGATAAGCTCATTACCCCAGTCATAGTACCGGTTTTGGCGCGAATCAATCCTTTCTGAGGGGCTTTGCTAAAGCGCCGTTTGAGCGTGCCATCTTGTCCAGCAATCGGTAAGGCCGCTATGTATTCATAAGTCAGTGGAAACCTTTCATATAGATAGCGAAGCAACGAAACAGTTTGCTCGGTACTGAGGAGATCCTGACGAGATAAGCCCGAACCATCTATTAAGACTGCTGACTGCATATTAATGCTGGTTTGTTGCTGCAGAAATTGCTTTACGATGCCTTCTGCTTGTTGCCAATCTACAGGACTACCCTTAATTTTGCGCGCAGCATGGAGAAACAAACTATTGGCATAGAGATTATCGGAAGGTTTTAATGTATCTGCCAATAGTCGGGTAATAGGCTGAGAATAATGCGTAGCTAACAACATGGATGGTTTGCTTTCCCCTAAAACAATGGGCCCATCTAGAGTGATTCCCTTCTCTTGTAAACTCACTCTTATTAATTCTTGGGCGTGTTTTAAAGGATTCTTCACTGCAATGCGTGCTTGGACAGCACCTTGGCGTTGTCCAATTTTGCCGTGGCTAATCAAATGATTATCTTCTGTGGTGGTGAAACTGATGCCGTCTGCATGTCCGGCAACTGTAGAAACATGATTATCTAAAGTAAAACTTCCTAGCGGTCCAGAGTATTCTACTAATGCAGGTTGGCCAATTTGGCAAGAAGGATTGACTGTGATCGCGACGCGATTTTCATCGATAATCAACGGGGCTAATGAGGCGCCATAACTGTAATACAGATCTTTGGACACGATACCAGGCGGATGAGCTTGCGTATGACTAAAATCACTCACTAAAACCACAGACCCAGCAATTCTGGATACGCCTAATGTTTTTAAGCTAGAAAATAATTCAGCAAGATTAGTACTGGAAAAAGAAGGGTCTCCTGGCAGAGAGAGGTAGAGAGAGCCATTGAGAGTACCTGCTTGAATCGAATCCGCGTCGGTGCTTAGTTGGGTTTGAAAGTGGTAGTCGGGGCCCAAAGCAAGCAATGCTGTCGCATCGGAAAATAATTTCATATTGCTGGCGGGAATAAAGGGTTGTTTCGTCGCGCGCTGGTACAATGTTTCGCCTGTATTCAGATCAACTACTAACATTCCAAGGTTAATTTTAGGATCAATCTTATTAATGATCGTATCGATAGGTTTTTGGAGACTGCCGGCAAATAAAACTGAGCATAGACTCCAAGCGCATATACTGGAAGCGATCCGTATCATTATTATTCAAAACTCCGCATCAATCGTAATATCATGATAGCGTATGCGTTTCCATTCTAGAAGAGTTTTATCATTTTTTTCCAAACTAAGCAGAATGTAATAAATATCTATAAAAAATGGTAGGTTAAGCTTTGGCCCAAACTATTTCTTTTATTTAATAAAGTCCGCTTATTTAATGAGGATTGCTTAAAAAGGAGTTTGCGTACGGAATGCCACCATGTTGGCAGGATCTGAACAAGCGATAGATCGGCTGTATTTGCAAGTGTAACCAGGGGATACCCACAGGATTATCCACAGAATTTGTGGATAAATACCTTGGTTTCAGTGTGATAATTTTTTAAAAAACATCATAAATTTCAATGCATTATATTTCTTTGGCGGGTTGTTGGCCAATTTGAGCAAATAGCCTTATAAAAACTTATCCACAAATTGATTAATTCTAAGTCTTATCACTTCGATTGTGTCCAGGCTAGTTTCCAATAGCGCTTTTGACCCCTTGACAGGTATCTTGGCGAGCGCGCTTAACTCTAAACTATTTGCAATGTTCATAGGAATTCAAAGGAGTTTGTGTGATAATAAAAAATCACTCTGATTATATTTGAGACCATCTCGTGCAACATAAACTTATAGAACAACTCAAACAATCTCGCGGTGAGTCTGCACCACTAAATCAAGGCTTGTTTGATTTTTCTACTCCGAAAGAACTGACGGTGCAAAATTTCAAAGAAGGGGTTCAGCGCTTTATTATGCTTGCCAATATGCTTCCCGAGGAACGAGTTGCGTTTTATGGCAATCGCTATGCCGGGCTATATAACAACAATCATCTAGCTGAACTGTGGAATGCGATATGCTCCCGAGAGGATATTATCGCACCCCATGCGCTGGATGAATTTGTTCCCAGTGATTGGGAGATTATTGCTGACGAAGGATCTATTTCTTTAAAATATACAGGATTTACCCCTGCAGCTGCTTTAAATGAATTGTTAAGAGGATTGATTGCGGTATTTTTTGTCAGTTAGGCATATGGTTTGGAATTCGCTACGTATTGGGGGATGAGCGTTTCAATAATGAATTTGGCAACCAAGCTTTTTGGATAACGCGCTCCAATTTTGAAGCAGTCAGAGAAGGGTTTGAGTCTGGCGGGAGTCCTCTATTTTCCTTTTTTACCGCTATTACACAGGATTCGGTCAGCATTGAACATGTGTTTAATGACGCTGCTTATCGATTAAAACATCCGGGGGGCAATAGTGGTGGGGAAAATTGTTTGGTGATTGATAACCTATATTATACTTTTTCACCCCTGAAGGTGACTGCCCGCAATGGGTTTAGTCGTACAGAAGTTATTCAAGAACTGTTAGATGTTTTTAATGCAGCCCCTGATTTTAATGATGAGGAAGCTATAAAGGTTTTTTCTGAAAATTATGAATTTTTCCAGAGTCGTTATGGCTCAATTTATAAATTCGAATTCTCTGCGATACCTTGGTTTAAACTATTAGCTTGTAATCCTCCTGTTCTGGTAAGTTATGCCAATTTATTAGATAGTATTCCAGAATGTAAGCAAAAAATGAGGGAGCTCTTCGGGGGCAATGGCCTTGGTGATGGTAAAATAGCTTTTATTGCGTCATTTGAATGCGATCCTGCTGCTAATGGGGAAAAATATGACGCTTTTTTTTCTACTCCTCTGGTTAATGCAGCTTTCCAGCAAGTATTGCAGGAGAACAAGAGGTTGTTTGCAGTCTATTACCAAGCTATTTTAAGAATGTTTGTAGAGTTTTACCGAAGTTATGCAACGGAAACATTGTCACTAGAGGACTATATTGAGAGGCAAAATGAACAGCATCAGGATATTCCGAGTTTTATTCATTTTAATTTCAACGCTTTTCTTGCTGGGTTAAGTATGGGGAGCGGCCTATCATCGATAAAGGACTCTATTCCTGAGCCCAAACGATTGAAAACCTCTTCGGTGATGGACTCTTCTGGTATGCATTTCTTTACTACTATACCTGCTCATGCACACGATGTGTCTGTAGTATTGCCTATCACAACGAACACCAGTCTAGGACTTAGTTTAAGTGGTGACGATTCGTGTTGATTGTGTACGAAGAGAAGCATGATGGCAGGATCTGAACAAGGGGAAGATCGGCTGTATTTGCGTGTGTAATTTGAATATATCCACAGGATTACCCACAGAATTTGTGGATAATTGACTAAGGACAGTAGTTCGTATTCTTTGAATATGTTTATATATTTCAGTGTGTTACATGGTTGTGTTGGGTTGTTGGTCAATTTGAGCAATTAGATTAATAAAAAGTTATCCACAAATTGCTAAATTATTATTTTGTCAATGCAAATCTAGAAAAATAGTCCTTGTTTATTCTGGTTTCCCTTGTTAGAATATCGACCTAAATTAGGTGAGTACGACTCAACTACGAATATTGAAGCCCCCTATATTTTGGGATAGTTTAGGAGTTACGAGATGACGCTAACTAGCGTGCAAACAACTGCGATTATCAATGAATACAAACGTGGAGACGCTGATACAGGTTCTCCTGAAGTACAAGTGTCATTGATGACGGGTCGAATTAAGTATTTGACAGAACATTTTAAAGCACATAAAAAAGATTTTCATTCGCGACTGGGTTTGCAAAAACTGGTCAATAAGCGCAGAAAATTGTTAAAATACTTGAAAAGAATGGATAAGACTCGCTATGTTGCGTTAATTCAGAGCTTGGGTCTGAGAGATTCTTATTAAATTTTTTGAGATGGTTATCTATCACATCTTGATAATACCAATTGACAAAAGGCGCAATATTATGCGCCTTTTTTATTCATTCATATGATTTGAGGAACGGAATGATGGCGAAAATTACGAAAGAAATCCAGTTTGGTGAACATCTTCTGGTATTAGAAACTGGGGAAATTGCACGGCAAGCTGATGGTGCGGTTTTTGTTTCGATGGCTGGGACGCAAGTTTTGGTAACCGTTGTAGGTAAAAAAGACGGGGCAGAAAAAAACAGCTTTTTTCCTTTGATGGTTGTGTACCAAGAAAAATTTTATGCTGCAGGTAAAATTCCTGGTGGATTCAATAAGAGAGAAGGTCGTTTGAGCGAAGAAGAAACCTTGCGTTCACGCTTGATAGATCGTCCATTGCGTCCGTTATTTCCTGAAAACTTTATGAATGAAGTGCAAATTATTGCAACAGTCATGTCATTAAACCCAGAAGTCCCTGCTGATATTCTGGCGATGATAGGCGCCTCAGCTGCTTTGTCAATTTCAGGCATTCCATTTGAAGGTCCGATTGCTGGTGCGCGCGTTGGGTACCAAGATGGCATATATTTACTTAATCCTGGTCCAATAGCGTTAGAACATTCTGCGTTGGATTTAGTGGTTGCTGGCACAGAAGACGCTATTTTGATGGTGGAATCAGAAGCACAAGAGCTCAGTGAAGAAGTGATGCTGGGCGCTGTGCTGTTTGGACACGAAATGATGAAGCCGGTTATTCGTTTAATCAAGGAATTGGCGGATGAGGTAGGAACACCAGCTTGGCCTACCATAGAAGCACCGAATGAAGATGAGTTATTAGAACGCGTTAAAGCCGTTGCTCAGTCTGATGTGGCGAAAGCTTATTCCGTTAAAGACAAACAAACTCGTTATCAAAAACTTGGGGAAATGCGTCAATCAGCCGTGGCAACGATGCAAGCAGATCACCCTGATTGTTTAGCAGACCGTGTTGCAGCTCAACTCGACCTTTTGGAAAGAAATCATGTGCGCCAATTGATTCTTGACGGCGAGCCGCGTATCGACGGGCGTGACAACCAAACGGTGAGACCGATTGCGATTCGTACCCATGTCTTAGATCGTGCACATGGATCGGCATTATTTACTCGCGGTGAGACTCAAGCCATTGTGGCGGCAACTTTGGGAAATGATCGTAGTGCGCAGATTATAGATAGCGTGGCTGGTGAATACCGAGATCGATTTATGCTGCATTATAACTTCCCTCCTTATTCAGTAGGTGAGACTGGGACGATAGGCAGTCCCAAACGACGTGAAATTGGTCATGGATGTTTGGCAAAACGTGGCATGAAGGCTGTATTACCGACTGCTCAAGAATTTCCTTATGTATTACGTGTGGTGTCTGAGATAACTGAATCCAATGGATCGAGCTCTATGGCGACGGTTTGTGGGACGAGCTTGGCATTGATGGATGCAGGTGTGCCTTTGAAAGCTCCCGTAGCAGGGGTTGCAATGGGCTTAATCAAAGAAGGCGATCGCTTTGCTGTTTTGACAGATATTCTGGGTGATGAAGATCATTTGGGCGATATGGACTTCAAAGTGGCAGGTACTTGGAATGGTGTGACTGCCCTACAAATGGATATCAAAATTAAAGGTATTACTCAAGAAATTATGGAAAAAGCGCTTGACCAAGCATTACATGGCAGACGCCATATTCTAGAAGTGATGAGCCATGCTTTGTCTGAACATCGTGATGAATTGTCTCAGCATGCACCGCGCATTATTACCATGAAAGTAGCCGAAGATAAAATTCGCACAGTCATTGGTAAGGGCGGCGCAACCATCAAAGGCTTGATTGATAGTACTGGTGTGTCGATTGATATTGATGACAGCGGTACAGTACAACTCTTTTCGCCCAACCTGGAAGCATTGGAAGAAGCTCAACGTCAAATCAAAGCATTGGTTGCTGAAGTTGAAGTAGGGCAAACTTATCACGGTAAAGTTTCTAAAATTGTTGATTTTGGAGCGTTTATTAATTTATTACCTGGTAAAGATGGCTTGCTACATATTTCACAAATTTGTTCGGATCGCTCACAAAAAGTTGAAGATGTATTGAAAGAAGACGATCCAATCGCAGTGTATGTTGCAGGGATCGATAAACAAGGCCGTGTGAAATTAGAGTGGAAAGACAAGCCTGGTGCGCCAACCCAAGAAGAAATAGCTGTAGACCATGCTATTACTTCCACAGTAGACGCAGAGGATGATTTACCAGAAGCGTAATACATTCCCATATCATTCCCGCTTGTGCGGGAATGATAGCGCTTTTTAGGTTTGTGCCTTAGGCTCAAATTCACGATAAAAGGCTTTCAACCCAAAATACAAAACATACCGATATCCGGCTTATTCTACTAGTGCTGACATTTTGCGGCATCCAGAGATTAAAAATGGAGCATCGCGTAAACCTAGGATTTTCTATGAAACATAAATCTGCTCGATTTGGTATTTATTTGTTACCAAATTTATTTACGACAGCCAGTTTGTTTGCCGCGTTTTATTCGTTGGTTGCTTCTATGAAAATGCAATACGAAGCGGCTGCTATTGCGATATTTATTGGAATTATCACCGACGGGTTAGATGGCCGCATTGCACGTCTTACCAATACTGAAACTAATTTTGGGGCAGAGTACGATAGTTTGTCAGATATGGTTACTTTTGGTATCGCGCCGGCCTTGCTAATGTATGGGTGGATTTTACATCAATTAGGTAAAGTGGGTTGGTTGATTGCTTTTGTATACTGTGCTGCTGTGGCATTGCGGCTAGCGCGCTTTAATACACAATTAGAAACCGCAGATAAACGTTATTTTCAAGGGTTGAGCTCAACGTTAGGTGCTGCGAACGTGACTGCTTTTGTTTGGCTTTGCCAGCTTAATGATTGGAGTAATGGGTTTGTAAAGATTTTTGCGGCTTGCCTTGCTGTTTGTGTGGCAGTCTTGATGGTTTCAAACATTCGGTATCATAGTTTTAAAAATCTGGATTTCAAAGGCAAAGTACCTTTTTTGTATGTACTGATATCAGTCTTATCTTTTGCTGCAGTAGCCTCCGATCCCTCATCAGTTATTTGGATTATCACGGTGATCTACGCAATTTCTGGGCCGTTTCAAACTTTAATGACCGTTCATCGGGTTCGTAAACAACGCCGTTTATTAAAACAACGAAAAAGACGTCAATAATTATATCTTCCACGGATGAGTTTTAGGATTTAATGCTAAGCAAGCCTCATTAAATAACTATAAATGATAGGTTGGGCTTATTATTTATAGTTATACTGTATGCGGTCAAAAAACTTCAGATTGTGACCGCGTGCAGCGTAATCTTAAATTTATTCTTCTTCAAAAAAACGCTGTTGAATCAAATTCACCAGTGCCTCTTCCATGTTTTCTTCATCTGGGCCATTCATCTGCAGGGTTAAAATACTGCCTTGTTTGGCAGCAAGCATCATGACACCCATGATGCTTTTGCCATTGATGGTTTGCCGGTCTTTGGTGACTTCTAATTGGCTCTGAAAACGCGCTGCAGTTGAAACGAATTTTGCAGATGCTCGCGCATGTAGCCCTAGTTTGTTGATGATGGTAATAGTGATAGTTCGCATAACTCCTGCTTAGCTTCTTTGCTTTTCTTTATGTTTCACCAATTGCTTTTCCAATTTATCCATCATCTCATCAATCGCTGTGTACATGACAGAAGATGTGGCGCTGGCATGCCCTTCGAAACCGTTGACAGCGATGGTTGCTTCAGCAGTTTGCTGTTCTCTTTCAACTGATAAAACAACGGTTAGAGAGATGATATTTGAAAAATGCTGAGTTAATTTTTGTGATTTTTTATGAATATAGTCTTTTAAAGCTTGAGTAAGCTCGATATTTTTTCCACTGATTTGAGGATTCACACTGTTCTCCCATTAGAATGTACTGAGCACATTCTAAGGGATCTCAACAGAAATGCATATAAGAATAAAAATAATATTTTGACGGCCTCATTAGAGACCTTGGGGAATAATTATTTAACTTTCTTTTCTTTAAACAGAACGTGCTTACGAACCACAGGATCGAACATCATTAGCTCCATCTTTTCAGGATGATTGCGCGGATTTTTAGTTGTGGTTTTATAATATCCGGTACCCGCTGTGGATTCCATTTTAACCTTTACAGTAACTGCAGCCACTTAAATTCCCCTTAAATTAAATTTTTTCGCCTTGCGCGCGTAAGCGCTGCAATACTAAGTCAATACCTAATTTATCGATGGTACGCATGCCACGAGCACTGAGTTTAATAGAAATAAAGCGATTTTCACTTTCAACCCAATATCTGTGGGTCTGAATGTTAGGTAAGAAACGTCGTTTTGTTTTATTGTTAGCATGTGACACACGGTTGCCTGTGATGGGGCGCTTGCCGGTGACTTGACATACTCTTGACATAATTGTACTCCAAATTGGATATTTCGCGCAAAATTTAACTAAAAAACGTAGTAATCTTGCGAATTTAATCTGAAAGGCGATATTTATATCAAATTCGCCGGATGGATGCAAGAAATATTAGCAGCTTACAGGACAACAGTATAGATTTTTTAGGATGCTGGATGATTTTTTGAGACTTTGAGCTAGATCGTACTTGTGTTGACTGCGCTACTCAGAGGGCTATGAGGTTGGCCTGACTACCCATCTTTGTAATTATTTGCTACCCTACAGCGCTTGTTAAAAACAAGGGATATCAACAGGATTGAGGCTATATAACAAGGAGAATTTTATGGACAGTCGTAGAGAAGCAGGCACAACAGAATTGAGCGATTTAATTTCAATATGGGCGAGTGCTTGGGCAAAAGAAAAAGGGGCACGGAGTATTGTATGGGTAGAACATACCGAAGCTGATGTTGATGCGCGTTTAAAAGGAAAATGGGTGGGCATACAAAAGCTCAGCAATACGGGTTGACCTTAGTTATTTCACCAGTTTCAGAGGTTGTTTCTGAATCAGAAGACGCTTTGACCGAAGTTGTTTCTACAGCTAAGGTGTCAGTTCCTCAAGAACCAATCACTTTGCTTTGTGAACCTGGCAAAAGTATTGAGATGGAAGCACGCAGATTGCAAGAACAACATTTCGCAGATGCCGCTTGCAAAATTGCCTTGTCAGGCAATGTCGTTTTATTCTGTACCGAAAAAGTAGATCCTAAATTGGATACAAGACCTGGCGCACATAAAAAATGGGCCATTGGCATTCAAACGGTGATGGCTGATTTGCAACGGTTTTCGAATTCAGATGACGAAAAGATTATTTCTACTCAGGATAAAGAGCGGATCCAAAGTGTCTTGAATGGCTATACAATTGATGCTGAGATGGTGTCATGTGTGTTATCAAAGATCAGTCCTACTCAAGAGGTTACTGAGGGTGAGGAGAAAACGAGTGAATTGGATGCTACTAAAGTTGCGAACGTGACGCTTCCTCCTCAAAATGCCGGTTTCTTAGCAAGATTCGGTTTCAGAGGTACTCAGGGGAAAGGTGCGTCAGTCAATGCACCATCTCAGACTGTTCCCAACGTTGTGGACAGTACAGCTACATTAGGAATGAGTGGTAACTTATAAAACCGATTCATATGTGAGGAGAGCGCAAGCGAAGTCTGGTGGCTACTATGCTTCGAGACGGTGTAAACGCCTCCTCAGCACGATCGGATTGAGAAATGTTTTGTTAAAGGAACGGGCCATTGATCAAGGCCCAACGTTATATGTACTTAAGATGAGGCTAGTAATGCTGAGAGAACTCTGTTCTAATGTGGTCAAAGGCTGGAGTGTATTATGGATGTTTTCCAGCGCCTTGTTCATCTTATTGGTTCTCATGCCTCTGATGCGTCAAGGGATGTTTTTGGATGGGGTGACTTATGCTGCAATTGCTAAAAACTTAAGTTTGAATCATGGCAGTATTTGGCAACCTTTTTATTCAGAAACTTGTTTTCCTGTGTTTTACGAACATCCACCCTTAGCAATTTATCTGGAATCCTTATTCTTTCGAGTATTGGGTCAACAAATTTACGTTGAAAACGTCTACTCTTTTTGTATTATAGGGGGACAGGTTTCATTGATTTTTTGGTATTGGCTCAAAAAAGAGAAGCTTGCTTGGTATCATTTGGCTGTGCTATTGCTCGTATGGGTATTGGTGCCTTTGAATACTCGCGTGTTCACCAACAATATGCTCGAATCCACGTTAACCTTATTTACCACAGCGGCAAGTTTATTATTGTTACGCATTCCCAAAACTCAATGGGCCGATTTTGCTTATCTGCTCGGCGCATCTGTTGCTATTATATTAGGCTTTTTATCAAATGGGCTCACTGCGCTTTTTCCGTTGGCGATTCCTGTTATCCAGGCTATAGTGGTATTCAAGTCACATAGTATCGTACCCAGTATTCAGAGAACCATCACGCTTATTTTAATACTTGTGCTAATGTTCACCGCTTTTTATATTGTCGTCCCCGCAGCTTGGCAGAATACTCAGCAATATATACTGACCCAAGTGATGCCTTCTGTCGCAGGAGACAGGTCAGCTATTTATACTGGTATGAAGCATTTGAATGTGATTTATTTATATTTTAGATCTGTTGGCGCAGTGAGTGCTTTGGCTTTGATCTGTATTGTCATCGCAGCGAGATTAGAACAGAATTCTATTAGACAAGATATCAAAAAAGCCGTGTCCAACCCCAAGTTTTTGTTATTTTTTTATATTTCTCTGCTCGCATCATTGCCGGTTGGCCTGAGCCATCGTCAAGCGCTTAATTATATTGCACAATGCGCCCCATTTATTACGCTTGCTTTCACCTGTCTTTGCCACCAACCGTGCCTCGTCATTATGAACCATTGTGGGAAATCTGCAGGTCGGATGCGAATATTGCAGGGACTTTCCCTGGTGATCTTTGTTTTGGTCGTGAGTTTGGCTATTCCTAGTTGTTCACGGTTCAATCGAGATGAAGCACTACTCAAAGATATCCATGTTTTGCTTTCCAAATTGAAGCAGGTCTCTATACTATCCACCAGCAAAGCTGTTTATGAGCGATGGATTACTGTCGCATATTTTTCTAGATTTTCTATGATTGGACTTGAGCAGACTGAGAACCAAACCTATTATCTTGCATTAAAAGATGAACCGATACCGACCAGATATCGACCAGTTAAATTAGATTTGAATTATTATAGATTGGCTGAGCGCTTGAACTAAAGATCGCCATACAGCATTTGTAAGATACCGACTGCGGTGATGGCCGCCGTTTCTGTTCTTAAGATCCTAGGTCCCAAACAAATGCCTTGCACCTGATGTTGTTGCGCATAAGTTAATTCTTGCGGACTGAATCCGCCCTCTGGTCCAACTAAGAGCGCTAATTCAGCAGAAGTTTCTTGAAGCTCTGGCCAAGATTGCTGCGCTTGGGGCGAAAGCATCCATTTAAATTGTGCGCTAGAGTGTTGGAGGAAGTGCTCGAATGAAGAGGCTGGGTGGATGTTTGGAATATGATTGCGTCCTGATTGTTCGCAGGCAGAAATGCTAATGGCCTGCCACTGTTGCTGTTTTTTTTCCAGACGATTGGCATCTAAGCGTACGACACTGCGGTCAGTCACTAAGGGCGTAATACTGGAAACGCCTAGTTCTACGGCTTTTTGAATAATCCATTCCATTTTATCCCCCTTAGCAATGCTTTGCGCGAGATGAATCGCTCTAGGGGATTCGCGGTTGACCAGAGTAACTGTTTCAATGCAGACCTGGATGCGTCTTTTGTGTATAGAAGTGATGACCGCTTGGTACTCGTAGTTATCTCCACAAAATAAGGTGATGTTTGCGCCCTCGGTTAAGCGTAAAACTAAGCCGACATGTTGTGCGGCGGCTTCTGTCAGAGTCAGAGTTTGGCCTAATTGATGATGGCCTGGTTGGTAGATTCGAATGGTTCGCATGGTGGGTCAAAAAAGTCGTACATCTACTTAGTTTATGTTAAACTGCGGCTTTTTTATACCCCCCGCAAAGGGTATTAGCCATGCTGGGAGAAATAGTGATGACTACTAAAGTGCGTTCAGAAACCGATAGCATGGGTGCTATTGATGTGCCGACAGACAAATATTGGGGTGCTCAGACTGAGCGCTCTTTGCATCATTTCCATATTGGTCATGACCGCATGCCACTAGAATTGATTCATGCATTTGGAATCTTAAAAAAAGCGACGGCTTTGACCAATCAAAGCTTGGGAAAACTGTCGGCAGAGAAAACTGCGTTGATTGTGACTGCGGCAGATGAAGTGTGTAGTGGACAACTTGATGCCCATTTCCCACTCCATGTTTGGCAAACGGGAAGTGGTACACAAACGAATATGAATGCCAATGAAGTGATTTCGAATCGCGCCATTGAATTGTCAGGTGGCATCATGGGTTCAAAAAAACCGATTCATCCCAATGATGACGTCAATATGTCGCAGTCATCCAATGATACGTTTCCAACCGCGATGCACATTGCAGCTGCTGTGAGTATTCGCCAGAAATTGATGCCATCTGTGCAAAAACTGCGCGATGGATTGGCGCATAAAATGCGTGAATTTCAAGATGTGATCAAAATTGGTCGTACGCATTTGCAAGATGCTGTTCCAATGACTTTGGGGCAAGAGTTTTCGGGCTATGTCGCGCAGCTCGATGCCTGTTTGCGTCGTTTCGACTATGTTTTGCCCGAAATTTATGAGTTGGCTTTGGGCGGAACTGCCGTGGGCACTGGATTGAATGCGCCGCCTCAATTTGCTGTGCGTGCTGCAGAGCAAATCGCAACTTTAACAGGATTGCCCTTTTGTTCGGCACCTAATAAATTTATGGCATTGGCTGCGCATGAGCCTTTGGTTATGGCGCATGGGGTGATGAAAACCTTGGCTTGTGCTTTGATGAAAATCGCGAATGATCTGCGCTGGATGGGGTCAGGTCCGCGTTGTGGTTTAGGGGAGTTGTCTTTACCGGAAAATGAACCAGGCTCATCGATCATGCCTGGCAAAGTCAATCCTACCCAGGCGGAAGCGATGACAATGGTCTGTACGCAAATAATGGGTGCTGATGTCGCTGTGACCATAGCAGCCAGTCAAGGTAATTTTGAATTAAATGTCTTTAAACCTGTGATCATATTTAATGTATTGAACTCCGTTAATTTATTGGCAGATACGTGCACTTCTTTTTTAGCCTTTTGCGTGGAAGGATTGCAAGTTAATCGCAAGACTATTGAACATTATGTGCAAAACTCTCTAATGCTGGTGACTGCATTGAGTGAGCATATTGGTTATGATAAATCAGCGACGCTTGCAAAAACAGCCCATCATGAGGGGCTATCCTTGAAAGAAGCGGCTGTGAAATTAGGGTTTCTGACTGCAGAAGATTTTGACCGGTGGGTGAAGCCGGAAAATATGATCGGAAATTAATATTGTTATGCGAACTATTAAAAGTTTTGTATTACGTGCGGGTCGTTTAAGTCCTAGACAACGGTTTGGGTTGGAGCAAATTTCACCCAAATATCAACTTGTCTTGGCCGATCAACCTTGGAATTGGGAAGCGTGTTTTGGTCGTGCTGCAGATGTTATCGTCGAAATTGGTTTTGGGATGGGCCAGACATTGTTGACTATGGCTGAAACGACACCGCAGAATAATTTTCTGGGGATTGAGGTTCATCGTGCCGGAATTGGTAATTTGGCGATGGGATTGCATGAGCATCAGATTGAAAACGTGCGCATTGCCCCGTATGATGCCGTCGAGGTCCTGCAGCATGGCATTGGGGTAGGGACTTTGGCAGGAGTGAATATTTTTTTTCCTGATCCTTGGCCCAAAGCGCGGCATCAGAAACGCCGGTTGATTCAACCGGAATTTATCTGCCTTCTGGTGAGTAGACTCAGACCAGGTGGTTGGTTGCATTTGGCAACTGATTGGGAAGACTATGCCAGCCAAATGTTGGAAGTGTTGTCGCAGCATCCTGGTTTGGTGAATTATGAGCCGGATGGGGGTTATATTGCTAGGCCGGAGTCGCGTCCCCTGACTAAATTTGAACAGAGAGGATTGAATTTAGGGCATGGAGTATGGGATTTGATGTTTTCAAGGTCTGTTGACAATTGTCTTTGAGGCCAAGATAGTTGAATTGTCAAAGACCTTAAGAATAAGAAAAACCAATTGATGGTTGCACAAAGTGGGAAGACCCCATAAAATCATCCACTGTATAAATAATTTTTTGATATGGAGCAAGATGCATGGGTTGGAATGAGCTGGGCAATGATAGAGATCCGCGGAGCGGTAAATCACAACAACCGCCTGATTTGGAAGATGTTTTAAAACAACTCAAAGCGAAGTTGCAAAAGTTTTTTATGAAATCCAAGCTCAGTAACTTTAATGGTTCCGCTTCAAATATACCTCCAAAGCAGTCTGCAAAAGGTGAAAAACTCTTTGCTTCGGGTTTTGCAGCTTTGATTTTTGTCTTATGGGCTTTGTCAGGGATTTTTATTGTAGATCCTGCTGAGCAAGCGGTTGTATTACGTTTTGGGAAATACATCAAAACAGTTGGCCCCGGCCCGCATTGGATTCCTAGACTGATTGAATCAAAAGTGGTCCTAAACGTCGAGCGTGTGTCTGATTATTCTTATTCTGGCCAGATGCTGACAAAAGATGAGAATTTGGTTTCAGTTGCGGTTGCAGTGCAATACCGCATTGGAGATTTGCAAGATTATTTGTTTAATGTTGCAGAGGTAGAAGAAAGCTTACAACAAGCTACTTCTAGTGCATTACGGCAAGTAGTGGGTACGACCACATTGGATCAGTTGATTACGGAAGGGCGTGATGCCTGGGGCTCCAATGTTTATGATTCCTTGATTAAAACGCTAGCGCGTTACAAAACAGGTATTGTGATTGTGAATGTGTCTCCACAGCCTGCGCGTGCGCCGGAAAATGTGCAAGATGCGTTTGATGATGCGATCAAAGCTCAAGAGGATGAGAAACGCTTTAAAGAACAGGCTCGTGCTTACGCCGCGCGCGTGATTCCTACTGCGGAAGGAAATGCCAAACGTATCACGGAAGAAGCGAAAGCTTTTGCGCAACAAACTGTGTTATATGCGAAGGGTGAGACAGCGGAGTTTTTGCAATTGTTGCCTGAGTATGAGAGAAACGCCTTTGTTCTGCAGGAAAGGATGTATTTAGACACCATGGAACGTGTTTTAAAAAACAGTTCAAAAGTGGTGGTGGATGGAAAGTCTAATTCATTGTTGTATTTACCTTTGGATAAATTGATGGCAAACCCAAGCGCTGTAAAACCGGATGTCAAAACGTTTGCCCAATCTACTGAATCTAGCAACGTATCTACTGAGCGACCTACTCCTATTCTGGAAGGAAGGACACTAGTCAGACCGACTGTACAAGAAGGGAGTGCCGACTGATGAAAGCAAGTAATTTGGTTATCACTACAATATTGGTTTTCTTTTTGATACTTGGTTCGACTGCGTTGTTTACCATTAAACAAGGTCAGCATAGTATTGTGTTGCGTTTAGGGCGGCTTGTTCTAGATCCTCAAACCAATGCGTGTCTGGTATTAGGACCTGGTTTGCATATGAAATGGCCTTTGTTGGATAGTGTGAGAATTTTTGACACCAGAATTCAAACCTTGGATATTAAATCGTCGCGAATTGTTACCAAAGAAAAGAAAGACGTGATGGTGGATTATTACGTCAAATGGCAAATCGAGGATCTGGCTCAGTATTTTAAAGCGACCGGGGGTAATGCGTTCAAAGCTGAAACATTATTAGAACAGCAGTTGAATACGTCACTTCGTGCACAATTTGGTAAGCGAACTATTTCAGATGTGGTCTCTGGTGGGGGCCGCGATGATGTGATGGATGTTTTGCGGGAGCGTGCGGAACGTCAAGCGAGCGAATTGGGTATTCATGTCGTGGATGTGCGGATAAAAGGCATTGAATTGCCAGCGAATACCAGCAATGCGATTTATCAGCGCATGCGTGCTGATATGCAAAAAATTGCGAATCAGCATCGGGCGGGTGGTCATGCGCAAGCAGAAGCGATTGCTGCTGAAGCAGACGCGGAAGTAACGATTCTTTTGGCTACCGCTCAGAGTGAGGGGCAAATTACTCGTGCACGTGGTCAAGCGAAAGCTGCAGAGATTTATACGGATGCGTTTAGTAAAAATAAAGATTTTTTTGCATTCTATCGTAGTTTGCGCGCTTATGAGGGAAGTTTTAATTCCAAACAAGATGTATTGGTGTTAGATCAAAACAGTGAGTTTTTTAATTATTTCCGCTCTATGTCTGGCGGAGCTCGGCCTAAGTCGTCTTAGAATCGTTGGGTAGATTGTGACCCTATAATATTAGTTAGGATAAAAATTCATGGTTAAAAATATAGTAGTTCTTGGGACGCAATGGGGTGATGAAGGCAAAGGAAAAATTGTTGATTTGCTGACTCAAAATGCGCAGGCTGTGGTGCGTTACCAAGGTGGGCACAACGCAGGCCATACTCTTAAAATTAATGGCCAAAAAACCGTATTGCATTTGGTACCTTCGGGCATTTTGCGTCGCCATGTAAACTGCTACATAGGGAATGGGGTTGTGGTGTCTCCTCAGGCATTGATTGATGAAATTCTTGCCTTAGAACAAACCGGGCTAGATGTGCGTTCACGGTTACAAATCGCGGCCTCTTGTCCCATGATTTTACCTTGTCATGTTGCCTTGGATAAAGCTCGCGAAGAAAAAAGCATCAAGATTGGTACGACTGGTCGCGGAATTGGGCCAGCCTATGAGGATAAAGTTGCTCGGCGCGCTATAAAAATGAATGACTTGCTCCATCCAGAGCGACTTGAGAAAAAACTCGTAGAATTGATTGATTATCATAATTTCATGATAACCCAATATTACCACCAGCCTGCCATTGATGCGCAAGCAGTGTTAGCCGATGCGCTAGAATGGGCCAAAATATTAGGTCCTATGATTACAGATGTCACCACGGCTATTCATGCGCATGTCCAGCGTAACGATGTGATTTTATTTGAAGGCGCGCAAGGTGTTTATTTGGACATTGATCACGGAACGTATCCTTTTGTAACGTCTTCTAATACTTGTGTAGGCAGCGTCACCAACGGTTCTGGATTAGGTCCGCGGTGTTTGGATTATATTCTAGGTATTACTAAGGCTTATACAACTCGAGTAGGATCTGGTCCATTTCCTACAGAGTTGCACGATAATATTGGGAAACGTCTGGCGGAACGCGGTGTAGAATTTGGTGCAACGACTGGTCGTGCGCGACGATGTGGTTGGTTTGATGCGGTGTTGGTGAAACGCGCGATTGAATTGAATAGTATTAGCGGCCTATGTTTGACCAAATTAGATGTGTTGGATGGTTTGGATGAGATCCAAATTGCGGTAGCTTATCAAGACAAAAATGGGAAGCGGCTCCAAGCGCCGCCCAATGCTGCAGAAGACTACGAAGGTTTAACGTCTATTTATGAGACGGTGCCAGGCTGGCAAGCGACTACAGCTGATGTGACAAGCATGAACGCATTACCGGTTAATGCACGTAACTATATTGCTTATTTGGAAAAACTATTAGGTGTGCCTATTTCTATGGTTTCTACAGGACCGGAACGAGATTCAACGATTATGAACCATGATATTTGGCGGAGTGACAGCCATAGTAAATCTAAAAAAGATGAAGCACTGAGTGAATGAGGGTTGTACGATGTTGATGCGCATTGCTATTGTGTTGTGTTTATGTTTCAGCATGGTGATGGGTGTTCATGCCCTGCCATTGAAAAAAGATGTTTTGGCAGAAGATATATTGGTGTATATCAACCAATTTCGAGTTCGGCAGGGGTTGACAAAATTGCATATGCATCCTCTTCTGACTCAGGAAGCCGCTCAACATAGCGCTGATATGGCAGAGCATCGCGTAGCATTTGGGCATGATGGCTTTGAACAACGCATTGCGCATTTGCAGAAAAAAATTCAAACCGCGCAAGGCGGGGCGGAAAATGTGGCATATAATTATAAAACTGCCAAAATTGTGGCAGAAGGTTGGATCAAAAGCCCTGGTCATCGCCGCAATATTCTCGGGCGCTATAATCAGACTGGCATCGGTATTGTTCGGGATAAATCCGGTAAGCTCTATTTTACGCAATTATTCTTAAAGGCCTGACGAATTTTGTCTCGTGCGGATCTGCCTAAACGATTGTAAACGTTGATTTGTGTCTTAGGGTCCTGCCGCGTCATTCTTCGTCGAGTAACGAGAAAAGACAAAATTAGTCATCCACTGTACCTAGGGCTTGTCATCCGATTAAAACTTGTGATCCAAGACCAATGCTTCTAATTCAATTTGTGTTTCTTGCATGACGTGGATAATTTGTTGGTATAAGCTTTCTAATAAAAGTGATTGGTTGCTTTGATAATATGCTTCGAAATGTTGGCAAGCATATTGAAGTTTGACTAATCCTGTATAGATGGCACCACCTTTCATTTTATGCGCTAATTTTTCTATTATTTCCCATTTTCCTTGCTGGTGTGCCTGAGTGTAAGCAGTCTTTTCATTTGGAAACTCCTGTGTGATCAAAGTGTTCAAAATATAGAAAAATGAATCTTGGTCGGCATTCATGTTTTTGATACAGGATGGGATGCTTATAATAGGGTATTTATCTAAGTCAAAAAGACACTTTTCATGGGTAGCCAAGGATAAAGGAGGAATGAATGGTGATTTTAGAGGGTTATTTGTTTGCATAGTGTCTTAGCGAAACTCTCCCAAAATCAACTAGTCCTTAAGTCATTGTGACGCTGTGCAGACTTGGCGTCAAGTGGGAAAATTTTAATATACTTGGTATGTCCAAAAGGGTTCAAATTAGATTTGAGCAGAGTATATAAACTGTATATTTAGAAAACAGGTGCAATTTGTTCCAAATCCTGGTATTATACTGACCAGATTTTACATTGATTTATCAGGAAATCGCATGACTAATTTTTCAGACTTACAATTATCTCCACGCCTATTGCAAGCAATTGGTGATTTGGGGTTTCAAGCACCTTCCCCTATTCAACAGGAAACAATTCCTGGCATGTTACAAAAACGCGACATGATCGCTTTGGCGCAGACAGGGACAGGGAAAACCGCAGCATTTGCTTTGCCCATTTTAGAAAATTTGCTTCTAGAAACGGCTGCACCGCAAGCCCTTGTTCTTGCCCCTACGCGTGAATTGGCAATTCAAGTGGGTGAACATTTTGAATCACTGGGTAAACATATGCCAGGATTAAAGGTCACCGTCATTTGTGGTGGCCAAGATTACCGCCCTCAATTAAAGAAATTGAAAGATGGTGCGCATATTGTGGTGGGAACGCCAGGCCGAATTTTAGATCATTTACAACGCGGAACGCTAAAATTAGATCGTTTACGGACATTGATTTTAGATGAAGCGGATGAAATGCTCCGTATGGGCTTTATTGAAGATGTGGAAACAGTATTGAAGCAATTACCTGAAGTTCGGCAAATTGCTTTGTTTTCCGCGACGATGCCTCCTAGAATTAGACAAATTGCCAAACAATATTTACAAGATCCTTTATCAGTAGAAATTCGTGAATCGACTGCAACGGTAAAAAGTATTGAACAACGATTTGTGATGACTGCTCAAGGACAAAAATCCAATACCTTATTGCGCTTTTTGGCGGTTGAAGACTACCAAGGTATGATCGTGTTTGTTCGTACCAAGACTAGTACAGAAGAAGTTGCGGAAGCGTTGGTTGCTCAAGGATATCGTGCCATGGCGATTCATGGTGATATTTCTCAAGCGTTGCGTGAGCGTATTATTGCGCAATTTAAACAAGGTGCGATAGATATCTTAGTCGCGACAGATGTAGCGGCGCGTGGCTTGGACGTGGATCGTGTGACGCATGTTATCAATTATGATATGGCTCATGATTGTGAAACCTATGTACATCGAATTGGTCGTACTGGGCGCGCTGGACGCTCTGGGGTGACCATTTTGTTTGTGACGCCTCGGGAAGGACGCATGATGGCGATGATTGAGCGCCATACTCGTCAGCGTATCGAAAAAGTCGCGGTGCCGCATGATGCGATGATTAATAAAGCGCGAGAACAACGAGTTAAGCAAAGAATGACTGCTAGATTGGAGCATGAACATTTACCGGCATATCAACGCATTATTGATACGTATCTGGAAGAAAATCCTACTGTGACAGCGAACCAAGCCGCAGCAGCACTGGCTTTGGAGTTACATCAAGACAAATCTTGGCAACATTCATTACCTGCTGTGAAAGCGGAGTCGTCTTCGTATGAAGCATCCGCTCCTCGTTCGCGCTCAGAACGTGGTGGATTGAGTTTACGGCCTCGGTCTGGAGATAGACCGCTGGTTAGAGCACCGCAGCGAGATCGCGCAGCGTCACCTGATTATCCACATGAAGTTTTTCGAATTGATGTGGGTAGAGTCCATGGGGTGAAGCCCGGAAATATTGTGGGCGCTATTGCAAATGAAGCTGGTTTACAAAGTCGTCATATCACTGCATTGAAAATTCATGATGATCATTCTACGGTAAACTTACCGAAAGGTATGGCCAAAGAAGTGATACACAAATTGAATAAAGCTTGGATTTGTGGACGTCAGTTGAATCTTACTGTGCTTGAATCTAGATAATATTATGAAGCGTACATGGATAGTATTCAGTTTAGGGTTGATATTGTCTCTGACGGTGTCTGCGCAATCGGTCTCTAAATTTATTGTGTTTGGAGACAGTTTGTCAGATACCGGCAATAGTTATGAATATAGTCATCATACCAAACCCCCGGCTGCTTTATATTATCAGGGACGTTACAGTAATGGGCCGATTTGGATTGACTACGTGTTAAAGACATTGTTTCCAAATAAGACCCATCACAGGCTCTTCAATTATGCTTTTGGGGGCTCTGGTGTTCTCCAGAGTCAACCGAATGCCTTTACTTTAAGCCAGGAAGTCGATAGTTATTTATTGACGCACCAGGCCAAGGTTAAATCTGACAGTTGGTTTGTGATATGGATAGGGGCGAATGATTATTTGCTTAGTCCTAATAGCACCCAAAAGACTGTGAACAAAGTAATTGCTGAAATGGAGCGTAATATAGTTCGTTTGAGGGAACATGGTGCGCGGCATCTGGTTATTCTGGGTTTGCCAGATTTGGGGTTGTCTCCCTTTGCACAGGATCTTGATTTAGAAATCCAACTCTCTGGGGTGGTCCAAATCCATAACCATAGGTTAAAAGAAAGGATAGCAAAACTCCAAGTCCGTTTTCCAGAAACTGATTGGCATTACATGGATGTGAATCAAACATTTTCTGACTTGATAGCTCATCCGAAACAATTTGGGTTTGTACATACGACGGAGCGTTGTTTAGAAACAGAAGTAAAAAATAATTCGGTTCGGAGTGCAGATAAGGGGCCAAGTGCGTGGTTGCGGATAGCACTAGGAAAACATGCCCGGAATGCACAAGAAAAGTGTCGAGATTATGTGTTTTTAGATCAAGTTCATCCGACAACGTATGTTCATCAAATGTTGGCCCAACAATTTGTGAAAATTGTCGAATAAACCAGGGGTAATGTAAGTCTGCTTTGACCTTTGGGTTTTTTGTAAGTCCTGTAAACTTATTAACTTTATTTTTAGCACCACCTTGTGTACAATATAAATCCACTATGTTTATTTGAATGAATTGTATGCAGGATAAAAAAGGGTCATTGGATAAATTGGAGAATTCAAGCGAGGCATTGCCAAGCAAATTAAGTAAAGAGGATCTCTTGGCATTATTTCCAAAAATGGGATATGAAGCAGTGTATTCAGACGCACAGTCTTCTAACCCAAGCGCTCGGGTCCCATTATATTTCACTCATGGACAAGTTTTACTTTTTCCACCCTGCACAGATAATCCTAACAACCATAGTCAATTCAACGGTGTTTTTGAGAGTGTCAATCGTGCTTTTGGTGAGAGGAGGGAGTTATTACATACCAAAGATTGGTTGTTATTTCCTATTTTTGAAGAGTGGAATCGCTTTTTGCCTGGGACATCAAGAAAATCTTGGGATCTTTTGGCTTATTCCCGTGCTGAAAATCAGTTTTATTTATTGGATCCAACTGGGCCAAAACGTGCTTTTTTTTATAAAGATAATCTAAAATATTTAAATCAAGCATTGCAAAATACTTTTGTGGCCCCCTTCCATTCAGGATGGAAGACCTTCGAACCAACCTATCTTAATCTTCAGCCTTTAAACGATAGTTCCTCTAGTGAATTTTGGGTGGCATATTTTATTGAGCGTCTAACTTCTGATGGGAATTTGGCCGAGTTGCTTGAGTTGTCAACGCGCAAACCCCTTATGTTAGTGCAAGATGTGAAAATTGTTTTGTCGCAATTGAGTTCAAGTCCAACATATGAGTCTCGGTCCATAGAAAACATTAGTCCAATACATTCTGTGAGTAGCGCAGTTGATGTATTAGCTTGTGTTGCTCAGATTGAAAAACAAGATTATGGATATACGCAGATAAAGACAGGGGGTGTTGATTCAGTCCCGTCTCTTTTAAGGTCTGGAGCCAATCAACCGATCTTGGCTAGCGGTGAGGGGGGGGGGCATCAGCAACAAAGCCATGGCTTTAGACTTAATTTTTATTCTATATTAATCTTTACTGGAGCGGCGTCGTCACTTGTGGCTTTGCTTTGTCTTGCCGCTTCATCTCCGATTATATCTGCAACCGCGACCACAGGCGTATTGGTTGTTGGGATGGCTTTGTTTGTAGCGGGAGCATTGGGGAAGTGTGGATTATTTGGCGGTGTCAAATCAACGCATACAGATGAGGGAATTTTGGCCAGTAATGTCTCGAATCTTGGAGGCACCTTATAAATGCCGAGCCTATCTTTATTTCACCAGCCCTTCAACGAACAAATCTGCTCATAAGCTTTGCGTATTTGTTGCGTTTTTTCAGTAGCGGCTTTAATACTGCTCGTAGATGCGCCTTTCGCAATTAATTTGTCGGGATGATAATGACTCATTTTACGTCGATACGCGCGTTTGACTTCGGTTTTATTGGCTGTAGAAGTCACATTTAAGATCGCATAAGGATCTTCTATGCTATGCTGGTAGGTTGGATGAGGTTTTTGTCGATAGTGATTTTGGTGTTGCTGTTTTTGGTAGTTTTGACCCTGATTTTGATATTGGGTGCTGTGTTGCCAGCTGAAATACCAGGGAAAATCGCGAGTAAACTGCTGATGCTGATAAAGTGGTGCCAGTTGAAATTGGGAAAGAATCGTATTCAAAACGACAATTTTTTTCTCAGTCAATTGTCCTTGTTTGACAAATTGATATTGCATATCCATAAATAAACGCACTAGGAATGGTTTGTTGTGAATCGCTTTATGCAGATTATAAAGTTTGAGATCCAGATTAAATTGGATCGATTTTCCTTGAGAAAACCAATGCTGTGCTAGCTTTTTTTGGCTAGAATTGAGCTTCATCTGTTCTATGATTGCGTTAGCAAATTGAATGTCTTCGGGCGAAACATGGCCGTCAATTTTAGCAATATGCCCTAATGTTGCAAACATAGTTTCTAAAAAAATGCGTCGAATTTCCGGGTTTTTTTCGCTATGATAATGCCAAAAAGGGTGGGAAAAATGTAAATTTAGCCCGCGATCAAAAAAATTTCCGATGAGTAAACCAAATAATGCGCCAGCTGGTCCGGCAATTAGAAAACCAAAGAATGCACCAATCAATTTTCCCCACCACGATTTGTTGGTGAATAATTGATATAAATTCATTCAAACTCCTGATTGAAAAAAATAACTTTCTGTAATGTCCCACTTTGTTCGACTTTTATCCGTGGAAGGCATCTATTAAAAGTCGAGCATCTGTTAATTTTATGGGTGAGTAGGATTAGGATTATAACCTGAGATTGGCGTATAATCCTATTCTGTTTTATTTCAAGTTGCGGTATGAGAAAAATTTATACGTTTGTGATGTACCTTTTAGTACCTGTTGTTCTCTTGCGGTTGTTGTGGAAAGGTCGGCGTTCACCAGCCTATCGACACAGAATTTCTGAGCGTTTTTCTTTGCGAAAATTGGCGCCTGCTCATGTTTGGGTTCACGCCGTTTCTATGGGTGAGGTGGTTGCTGTCACGCCTTTGGTAGAATGCCTCCTAGCGCAGAATTTACGTGTACTGATGACCACCATGACGCCAACGGGTTCACAGCAAATTTTGACCCGCTTCAAATCAAAAGTTGCGCATCAGTACATTCCTTATGATTTACCGCAGTGCTTTCGTCGGTTTTTTAAACAAGTAAAGCCTAAAATCGGGATCATTATGGAAACCGAGTTGTGGCCCAATATGGTGTATGAAGCACAGAGTGCGGGCGTGCCCATGGTGCTTGCGAACGCGCGTTTGTCGGACAAGGCTTATGTGCAGTATCATCGGTTGCGTTGGTTTTTTGCTCCCATGCTGGCCAAATTCAGCTTGATTGGAACGCAATCTGTTTTAGACAGTCACCGGTATCAAGCCTTGGGGGCGCCCTCATCTAAAATAATGATGTTGGGAAATATGAAATTTGATTTATCTTATCCCCAATCAAATCAGTCTGATCTAGACGGCTTGCAAACTGCTTGGGGCTTGCACCGTCCTGTGTGGATTGCAGCGAGCACACATGAGGACGAAGAGGCACAATTATTAGCACAATTCTCTCGGATTAAACAAGCAATTCCAAAGATCTTATTGGTGTTCGCGCCACGCCGTCCTGAGCGCTTTCAAGCGGTGTATGCTATGGTGCAGCAACAGGGTTGGAACACGGGATTACGCAGTCAAATGCATACGCTTCAACCAGATAATGATGTAGTGGTTTTAGATTCCATGGGAGAGTTACTCCAATGTTATCGTTTGAGTGATTATGTGTTTGTAGGGGGGAGTTTGGTCCCAATTGGTGGGCACAATGTTTTAGAGCCTATTGCCATGCAAGTACCCGTTTTTTGTGGTCCATTTATGCAAAATTCCAAATCGGTTTGTGACGAATTGGTGAAACATCAAGCGTTGCAAATCTGTACTTCGGCAGAAGATATTGCAGACAAATTGATTGCACTTTATCAGAATCCTGCGAAACGTGCTCAGCAAATTGAGCATGCATCGGCTGTATTGCGGACTAATAGGGGTGCTGTGGCCCGCTATTCTGGGAAAATAGAGGAGTTGTTGCAAGGATAAAGGATAGGTTGTTGTATTACCCAGTTCGAATTCCCGCGGCGTGACCGCGGGATCCTGAGTCTTAATTGCCTTGATTTTGTCTTTCTTTGATTTCAGACAGTGCTTTGCAATCAATACATAAGGTTGCAGTAGGTCGAGCTTCTAGGCGGCGTAAGCCAATTTCAATGCCGCATGCTTCGCAATAACCAAAATCATTATCTAATAAACGTTCAAGTCCGTCTTCAATTTTTTTTATGAGTTTGCGTTCTCGGTCGCGAGTGCGCAATTCTAGACTAAATCCCTCTTCTTGACTGGCGCGATCAGATGGATCGGCAAAATTGGCCGCTTCTTCTTTCATATGAGTCACAGTGCGGTCTACTTCTTCCATTAATGACTGTCGCCAAGCTAGCAAAATTTTTTCAATATGAGCTCGCTGATGTTCATTCATATAAACTTCATCCGGCGACTCTTGATAAGGGGTAATGCCCATATGCACAGCTTGCGTGTCACTCTTCATAAATTACTCACTTTCTTATTATATTAACCTGATATTATATTACGCTTAGGGTCTGTTGACAATTCACATCCGGAAGCTCAATTCATCCTGATGGCAGATGCGTTTCAAAATCCTCTCGTACCTCAACTTTTTTTCTACCGCTACAGATCCGATCATGTTCCTGCCAGTCTTGCCAAGACTGGATGTTTTGATAGCCATATTGCTCAAATAATTTATAGACTGCGGCGCCTTGTGCATAGCCATGTTCTACAATTAGTAAACCACGTTCGCTTAAGTGGTGGCAACTGTTTTGAATAATATTTCGTAAAGCATCTAAGCCGTCTTTACCGCTGACCAAAGCAGATTGTGGTTCAAAACGCAGATCTCCTTGCAGTAAATGTGGATCATCGCTCGCTAGATAAGGCGGGTTAGAGACAATGATATCAAATTGTTGCTGGTCCAGTGCTTGAAACCAATCAGATTGAATAAATTGAATGGTCGTTAATTGTAACGCTTGAGCATTGTGTTCTGCGATCTGCAATGCTTCTGCAGACTGGTCGCAGGCGGTGATGTGCCAATCGGGACGTTCGGACGCAATGGCCAAAGCAATGGCGCCACTGCCAGTGCCCAAATCTAATAAAGTGTAAGGTTGTTTGGCGTCAGTCTCTGCCAGCATTCGCTCAATGAGTAGTTCGGTTTCTGGCCTTGGAATGAGGGTGTGGGGGCTTACTATTAAGTCCAAAGTCCAAAATGAACGTTGACCTATCAAATAGGCAATAGGGGTGCCTTGTTGGCGCTGTTGGAGCAAATCTTGGTAACGCGCAATTTGATCAAGCGACAAGGTCTGCTCGGTGTGGGCATAGAGATAAGCACGTGCAACTTTGAGTGTATATTGTAAGAGGATCTCTGCTGCGCGTAACCCGTCAGTCTGTTCAACTAGCGATTCCTTTCCATGGATGAGTGCTCTTTGAATGCTCATGGGTTGATTCACCCATTTATCCATCCTGTTGTCCCAATTCAGCTAAGAGTTCAGCATGATACTCGCGTTTTAATGCATCGATAACGGGTCGTAAATCGCCTTCCATAATTTCCAAAAGATGATACAGCGTGAGATTAATTCGGTGGTCAGTTAAGCGACCTTGCGGGAAATTATACGTACGGATCCGTTCAGATCGATCTCCGCTTCCTACTTGCAATTTCCGCGTCAGATCTTGCTCTTGCTTTTGCTTGCTTTGTTGTGCGGATAATAAGCGTGATTTGAGTAAAGACATGGCTTTGGCGCGATTCTTATGTTGCGAACGCTCATCTTGACATTCAACGACTACGCCCGTTGGGATATGCGTGATGCGGATGGCTGAATCGGTTTTATTGACGTGTTGTCCGCCTGCGCCTGACGCACGGTAAGTATCAATTCTCAGATCATCGGGACTAATGGCGATGTCGTGAATTTCATCAATTTCTGGCATGATGGCTACGGTGCAAGCTGATGTATGCACTCGTCCTTGGGATTCTGTGGCAGGGACGCGTTGGACACGGTGGGTGCCTGATTCAAATTTTAAATTCGCGTATACATGTTGGCCACTGATATGGGCAATAACTTCTTTAAATCCCCCATGCTCGCCATGGTTTGCGCTAATAATCTCTGCTTGCCAACCTTGGGTTTCGGCAAAACGTGTGTACATGCGAAACAAATCACCTGCGAAAATAGCTGCTTCATCTCCGCCGGTGCCTGCTCGTACTTCTAAATAGATATTTCGCGCATCATCGGGATCTTGAGGAATTAGGTGCTGTTGTAATGCCGCATCTAACTCTGCAATGCTATTGTGAGCACCGGAAAGTTCCTCTTTGGCCATGCTTGCGAGCTCTGGGTCGTCTCCGCTGCTTAATTCTTCTAAGGATTCAAGCTCGGTCTTCATCTGACAATATTCCGCATAACATTGAGCAATAGGCTCTAGTTGCGCATATTCTTTAGACAGATTTTTAAATTGCTCTTGGTCTGAAATGACGCTGGCTTCAGACAATAGGCGACTGATTTCTTGAAAGCGTTCTTGCATTTGTTGGAGCTTATGTTCAAGTGATATCTTCATAGGACTGCTGAGTAGTGTGAAATAAAGAATGCGCCAAATCCAGTATTTCATCGCGTTGGTCTAGGGCTGCTTGGCGCAAGCCGATAGTTGGAATGTGGGTGAATTTTTTGATCAAACGTTGGCTGAATTCGGTCATCACTTCAATTTGATTCGTGCCTTTGGCCAATTTTTGGATGGCTCGTTGTAATTCTTGCTCTGCAAAGGATTCCATCGTATTGCGGTAATCACAGATGAGTCCTTTGGCACGCAAAGCGCGGTGTTGATGCATGAATGTTTGCAATTCATAGTCGATGAGTTTTTCTGCATGTCGTGCGGCTGTTTGGCGTTGCTGTAAGCCTTCTTGGGTGATGCGTTCCAAATCATCGACATTATATAGTGTTACATTTGGTAATTGCGCAACATCGGGCTCAATGTCTCTAGGGACTGCTAAATCAAGTAAAAATAGGGGTGTTTGCGGACGCTGAGCTAAGACGAAGCGCATCATTTTTGTAGAAATAAAAGGATAAGGGCACGCGGTGGCAGAGACCACAATGTCAGCTTTGGTTAAAGCAGTATCAATCGCCTGAATGTCAATGAGTTGACCTGCATACTGTTCCGCTAATTTATTCGAATGGTTGATTGACCGACTGGCCACGCTGAAATTACGACAGCCATGTTGATATAAATATTTGGTCACCAAAGACGCTGTTTCTCCAGAACCGATAAGTAATACCGATAGATCGGCGCTATTGGGAAATTGTTGTTGAATAAGCTTGGCACCGGCGAATGCGACGGATGTCGCATGTTGGCTAATCCCGCTTTGATTACGAATACGCTTAGATGCACCAAAAACAAATGGAAAAATTTTCCGCAGAGCAGTCCCCACAGCACCACATGCTTCGGCATGTTGGAACGCCTGTTTCATTTGCCCTAAGATTTGCGACTCGCCCAGCATCATAGAATCCAAACCACTGGCTACCCGGAGCAATTGTTTGATGGCTGCTTGGTCGGTTAGCAAGTAAAAAAAGGTCTGAATTTGTTCCAATGGCAAATGAAAATAATTGGCAATCCACGGCAGCAGCAAATCAGGATTTTGGATTTCGCAATAGAGCTCAGTGCGGTTACAAGTGGATAAAATAGCCGCTTCATTGATTTGCGGCATATCTAATATGGCATCCAGCAATGTTTTTTGCTGTTCCAGCGTCAACGCTAAGGTTTCTCGCACAGCAATGGGAGCAGTTTTATGATTGAGACCACAAGCGATAAAGGCCATAGCACCGGTATAGTTAATAAGTCGTTACAGAATTATTAGATTATAACGGATTGTGTCTAGAAGGTATAGACAGGACTTACGCAATTAAAGATTAAATCCCACGAAGAGATCGGGGTTTTGGTAAGTCCTGATAGACAAAAAAATACGCTAGACTATGGAATTTAGATGACATGCTAGGCATGATATCGGACAAGTGACGTAAATAAGGAGTTTAGAATGGAAGGCTCTGTTGAGACGCGCACTGCGGTACGTGCCGCATTGACTAAAGGAGCTGGAAATATGGCTTTGGAAGCGCTAGGAGAAACGACTTCTGTTTTGGAGAGTCTTTCTGGTAGCTCAGCCTCCGCGGTGGTGGCAACCGTCGCTATTGGTGCGACGGTTGAGGCGTTGAAGCTGGGGTATGACAGCATTGTAGCGCATGCACAGGCAAGTCAGGATGCTTACAGTCTATTTGTTCAAGATTATAATGCGGGTACAGTCAGTGTTTTTTTACCCACTGATCAAAGTGTTCGTTCTCCTAGAGAAAAGTTTTTTGATACTTTTATACAGTTATTTCAAAGTCGCGATGGGGGTAGAAATAGCCCATTGTTTCGTTATGCAGGTATTCGTTATAACGAAAGTGCAGAAATTAGCATACCGAGTTCTATACCTATGATGGGAGCGACCAAACGTCAGGGGACTCGGTATTCATTAATCTCAATGTCAGCTTTGGTGTTTGCAGGTCCGTATGAATATGCGCGTAGCGGAGATCCTCTTTTAGATATTGCACTACGTGGCAGTGATCTATTTTTACGTGCCAAATTATCACATAGTTTAGCGGCTATTTTTAATTATAGTTCTCCTAATATATTCGCAAGCATGACGGAACACGCAGTGACTACTGGTCAATTATCTCCAAAAGTATTACGGCATTTGGATTTAGTCCGATTTATGATGCTCGCATTTGCAAATTTATTAATTAATTTGCAACATCCAGGGGATTTGGATGCCGCAACGAATATTCCGCTCCATGATGAAGGTGCCATAGCATTATGCGGGACTGTGATAGATCTGATTAATCAAATTCTTTTGCCCAAAAAATCGGACAAAAAATTTGCGTATTTGCACGAGATATATTGTAAGGATGAGTTTTTGCAATTCATTAGATTGGTCAAAAGAGAGGCAGAGGAATTACAAGAGGGCTATCAATCGAAAAAATTGAAACAATTGAATTTGGTTGAAGTGATTGCCCAATCACACGGAATTTTGCAAGTGTTGAGTAGATTGTGGCATCAAATGTTATATCTGGATAAACCGATGACTGAACCGACACAGCTACTGTATTTGGTCCGGAGCTTGTCGAATGCTTTGGATGATCATCCTAAATTTTGGAATGAATTGGCAGCTAGTTATACTCAGAAAAAAAAGGGGATATTGCCTGTAATTGCTGGTTTAAACCAGCCTTACACTACGGTCATTGATTTGATTGGTTTGTTTGCTTCGATCTCAAAGGAGCAAAGAACACTCATGCTAAGTAAAATAGAGAAAAACAAGATTGCTCCTGCGGTGTGGTATGCACTAAATCAATTAGGTCAAATTTTTATTGAGCCGATGACAGACGCGTTGTCTATTATGCAAGATAATGCTGCTGATGCATTTTTAATTAATTTGATAGCAATCTCGATAGAAGGTCATCCTTCTTTTCTCCAAGAAGCAGTAGTACCTGTGGCAGGGATCCCTACTTTGCAGCAGCAATTTTCCGTCATTAACAATGCACAAATTGAGACAAAAGAGTTGCCCGTTAAATTTACCTGGCGCTTATTGGATTATTTAACTGGTCAGTCAGATAGTGTTGTATCTATTTCTAAATCACCAATCAAAAAAGGTAAACAAAAGAATTTGACAGTTCAAACTGGCGCACGTATCAAAGCTTTGTTGAAAGCGGAATACGAGTTTTTAGATGCGTTACGCAGCATAAGTGCTTTGCAAGAGTTGTTAGAGAGTAATCGCAATTTATTATTACGTAAAAATGTGCGTGATATGCTGAGGAAGGTGCTTAGTTTTTTGAGTATTAAAGAAGGTGCGTTGTCACATGCTATCGAGAAATTAATTGAGCAAATCACTACCCTGGACAAAATCGATGATGAAGAGAAAGATGAGATTTCTAACCAACGGAGACAATTTATAGTACAAATGCGCGCTGAAAAGCAAGGGTTGATGGGTCGGGTACAATTAGTGAAACGTGAAATAGAATCTGCTATTGAAATTTTAGATTCGCCTGCGTTTGTAAAGGCATTGGAAACAGAGATTCGAGAAGAAGTGAATGCTGTTTACGCTTCGCACGAAGATTTTTTGATAGCAAAAGAACAGTTGATTGCCGAGCTGCGCTTACCAGTATTGCGTCAAATTTCTGTACCCAGCTCTAGCGCTATACTTTCGGATGGTCGTCAGGAATCGATATCTCGAATACCCTTAGATACAGCGAGTTCCATAAGCCAAGAGATCGCGCATGATCTTCATGACGTTCGGCTCGAAGATGACAATTTAGAGGCAACACCAAATCAAGCGCTGCGTCTGCAGTTTATATTGCGTATCTTGCGTTTGGCCAGCGCATTTTTATTGATTGTTGGATTGTTGGTTTTGGTATCCATGACATTGGGAGCGTCCTATCTCCCAGTTGTTGCCGCTTTGAGTCCACAGCAATTGACGGTGGGGATGGCCGTAGGGGGGATGAGTGCTTTAGTAGGCGGTGCGGGGTTGGGTTTTTCTTGTTTTTTCAAGCCGGCGGTAGCTCAGGGTGCTAGTTCTGAGGTTGCTGGCTTAAGTTTGATAGGGAGTGTTTTCTAAAACAAGACTACTGGATCCCGCGGACAAGCCGGCGTTGTTGCATAAAATTTATTTTGTGATTTGTTAGAGCATTTTGTT
>Ga0114972_10000094_pt1 | contig 57302 bp, 57 predicted proteins | sample M_140807_EF_Meta_FD_87354 | JGI IMG/M metagenome (GOLD analysis project Ga0114972, IMG submission 87354) | Freshwater microbial communities from Lake Montjoie, Canada to study carbon cycling - M_140807_EF_MetaG | ecosystem: Environmental > Aquatic > Freshwater > Lake | place: Lake Montjoie... | reverse complement strand
GGTGGGCCGCTTAGAGCATGCTGTGTTCACATGCGTTCACGTCGCCCGTTCTAGCATTTGTTGGATCGCGCGATCCAGCGCCTTCGGCGATTCCGCCTCAACGCATCGCGCTCTAGGTCACACTCACCACGCGATAGGCGTATTCCTTGCCGTCCCGTTCGCGCAGCGTGACGTATTCGCCAGGGCGGAAGGGGCCGGCGCCCCGGATCGGCGACTGCAAAGGGGCGCTTTCGGGGTCGGCGACATCTTCAGGTGTGCGGTGGATACTAATCCACCAGCCCGTATCCGGATCGAATTGCACATCGCCCGGGCGGCGATCCCCGGCCCAGACTCGCTCGGCCGGCCAGACGGCGGGATCGGCCTGCCAAGCCTCCGGGTCCAGCTCGCCCGTCGGGGTTAGCGCCACATTCAGCATGTAGCGGTGCTCGGTACTGCCTTGGGAAAACCCTGGCCCACCGGCCAGCACAAGCTCGATTTGAGGCATAATTCCACCTTACCAGCCCCGTGCCGGGACTGGAAATGACGAAGCTGTGGCTCAGATGGCCACTCGCGCACCCAGTTCGACGACGCGGTCCGACGGGATGCGGAAGAACTCCGTCGCCGGTACCGCGTTGCGTGACATGATCGTGAAAAGCCATTGCCGCCAGCGTGACATCTTCGGCACGACAGCGGCAACCAGCGTTTCCCGTCCCAGGAAGTAGCTGGCCTGCATAGCGTCGAACTCGATCCCTCGTTCACGCAGCACGGCGAGGTCGCGCGGGATATTCGGGCTCTCCTGGAAGCCATAGCGCAGGATAACGCGGTGGATCTGTGGTGCCAGTTCCTGCACCTCCATGCGCCGATCCTCAGCGACCGTGGGGATATCCTCGTTCAGCACAGTGACGAACAGAACCCGCTCGTGCAGGACCTTGTTATGCTTGAGGTTGTGCAGCAGCGCGTGTGGCACATAGTCGGCCTGGCCGGTCATGAAGACGGCGATGCCGGGGACGCGGATGGTGCGACTTTGCGGCAGGCGGGCGAGGAAACTCTTCAGCGGGAGGCTATCCTGACGGAAGCGGCTGAACATCAGCTCGCGGCCCTGCTTCCAGGTATTCATTACGCCGAACAGCAGCAGGCCGAGCACGATCGGCACCCAGCCGCCTTCCGGAACCTTCAGCAGATTGGCCGAAAAGAAGACGAAATCGAGCAGCAGCAGCGGCAGGAAGGCGAGTGCGACCAGCGGCCAGCTCCAGCCGAACTGACGGTGGAACACGACGATGGCCAGCAGCGTGGTGCAAATGAAGGTTCCGGTCACTGCGATGCCATAGGCCGAGGCGAGCGCTTCGGAGTTCTTGAACGCCAGGACCAGCGCAATCACACCGATCGCCAGCAATAGGTTCACCTGTGGCAGGTAGATTTGCCCCTCGGCATGCCCACTGGTGTGGCGGACCACCAGCCGCGGCAGGAAGCCGAGCTGGACGCATTGCCTGGCCACTGAATAGGCACCCGAAATGAGTGCTTGGCTGGCGATGACGGTCGCCGCGGTGGCGAGGATGACCAGCGGCAGGCGCAGCGCCTCCGGCGCCAGGAGGTAGAAGGGGTTCTCGATTGCCGCAGGATCGCCGAGAATCAGGGCGCCCTGGCCGAAGTAGTTCAAAGCGAGCGCCGGCAGTACGAAGGCTGTCCACATGATCTCGATCGGCCAGCGGCCGAAATGGCCCATATCCGCATAGAGTGCCTCCGCCCCCGTCACCGCCAGCACGACCGAGCCGAAAGCGATGAAGGCGGCGTGCTTATATTGCAGGCAGAAGCCGATGGCGTGGGTGGGCAGCAGCGCCGAAAGCACTTCCGGATATTGCACGATATGCCAGAGCCCAAAGGCGCCAATCACCAGGAACCAGAGCGCCATGACCGGGCCGAAGATAGCGCCGACGGTTTCCGTGCCGCGGTACTGCATCATGAACAGCAGCAGGATAGCAGCCAGGGAGACCGGAATGACCGCGGCATCGAACACCGGGGAGATCACCTTCAGCCCCTCGACCGCCGAGAGGACGGAGATCGCCGGTGTGATGATGCCATCGCCAAAGAAGAGGCAGGCGCCGGCGATGCCGATCAGCGCCACCAGCCAACGCGCCCGCGGGGCGGTGACGCCACGCTGGGCCAGCGCCATGAGGGCGAGGATGCCGCCTTCCCCCTTATTGTCCGCGCGCATGATCAGCAGCACATACTTCAGCGTAACGACAATGATCAGCGCCCAGAAGACCAGAGACAGGACGCCGAGTATCTCCCAGCGTTCCAGCCCCCCATCGGAGAAATGCACAAGCGCCGCCTTGAAGGCATAGAGCGGGCTGGTGCCGATATCGCCATAGACGATGCCGAGCACGCCAAGCAGGGCAGCCGCGGAGCCTGTGCGGCTGTGGGGATGCGGATCAGAGGTGGCGCTCACGAGAAGCTCCCGGGGGGACCCGGCCGCGCGAAAGGCGCCGGCGGAGGGGGGACCCTTGCGGTCGCGAGGCATAGTCCTGCCCCATTTCCCACGCAAGGCCAGAGGTGGGCTGTGTTCGATCTGCTGACGAGGTCCATTTAATGGCCGCGTAAGATCTGCGACAGGAACAGCTTCAGCCGATCGGTTTGCGGATTCTCGAAAAGCTGGGTCGGGGCGCCAGTCTCGACGATCTCCCCCTGGTCCATGAACACCACCCGGTCGGCCACGGTGCGCGCAAAGCCCATCTCATGCGTGACGCAGATCATGGTCATCCCCGTCTCGGCCAAGCCGATCATGGTATCGAGCACTTCCTTGATCATCTCGGGGTCGAGGGCCGAGGTCGGCTCGTCGAACAGCATGATCTTTGGCTTCATGCACAGCGCACGGGCGATCGCCACGCGCTGCTGCTGCCCGCCGGAAAGCTGTCCCGGATACTTCTTCGCCTGTTCCGGGATGCGCACCCGGGTCAGGTATTCCATGGCCAGCGCCTCGGCCTCCTGCTTCGGCATGTTGCGGACCCAGATCGGCGCCAGCGTGCAATTCTCGAGGATCGTCAGGTGGGGAAACAGGTTGAAACTCTGGAAGACCATGCCGACCTCGCGACGGATCTCGTCGAGCGCGCGGATATCGTCGCTCAGTTCGGTACCGTTGACGATGATGCGGCCTTCCTGATGTATCTCCAGCCGGTTGATGCAGCGGATCAGCGTGGACTTGCCGCTGCCGGAGGGGCCGCAGACCACCACCCTTTCCCCGGTCGCAACGTTGAGGCAGACGTCGCGCAGCACATGCAGGCTGCCGAACCACTTGTTCACCTTGTCTAGCAGGATGGCGGGCGGCGCATCGACGCGGACGGCGGAGGCGAGGTATTCAGTCGTTGCGCTCATGGCTACGCTCCCTAGCTACGCCGGTGGCGGTTCAACTCCGCCTCCAGCCGCTGGCTATACATCGACATCGCGAAGCAGAAGACGAAGTAGATCGCGCCGACCGTAAGATAGACCTCGATTCCGAAACCCTGCCAGGCCGGCTCGATGATCGCGGTCTTGCCGGCGGTCAGCAGGTCGAAGATGCCGATGATCAGCACCAACGAGGTGTCCTTGAAGAAGCCGATGAAGGTGTTCACCAGCGGCGGGATCACCAGCCGCAGCGCCTGCGGCAGGATGATGAAGCCGGTCTTCTGCCAGTAGGAGAGCCCCAGCGCCTCGGCCGCCTCATACTGCCCGCGCGGCAGCGCCTGCAGCCCGCCGCGTACCACCTCCGCCAGGTAAGCGCCGGCGAACAGGATGATGGCGATCTGCGCCCGCAGCAGCTTGTCGATGTTCATCCCCTCCGGCAGGAAAAGCGGGAACATCACGCTGGCCATGAACAGCAGGCTGATCAGCGGAACGCCGCGGATCAGTTCGACATACAGCACGCAGAGCGCCTTGATCGCCGGCAGCTTCGAACGCCGCCCCAGCGCGACCAGGATCGCCAGCGGGAAGGCGAAGGCCAGCCCGAAGGTTGCCAGGATCAGGGTGATGACAAGCCCGCCCCAGCGTTCCTGCGGCACGTAAGGCAGGCCGAGCACGCCGCCCCACATCAGCACGCCGATCACCCCCAGCGTTGCGATCCAGACCAGCGCCAGTTCCTTGCGCCAGAACCGCCGCATGGCGGAGACGATATAGAGCGCGACGAACAACACGATGCAGAGCGCTGGCCGCCAATGCTGCTCGTACGGATAGGTGCCGAACAGGATGAAGCGATGTTTTTCGGTGATCACCGCCCAGCAGGCGCCGATGCCCTTAAGGTCGCGGCACACCTGGGTCTGGTTGTTCGGCACCGACCAGATCGCATTGGCAAAGGCCCAGTCGAAGAAGCCCAGCGCCCAGCGGACGATCAGATAGCCAATCACCAGGGTCAGCGCCCCGTTCATCCAGGAGGAGAACAGGTTGGCCCGCATCCAGCCCAGCGCGCCGATCTGGCTGAGCGGCGGTGTCCGTGGCGCCGCCGGCGCGGTTCCATCCAGCGTCATGCCGCTCATGCCTCAGCGCTCCACCAGCGCGATGCGCCCATTGTACCAGTTCATGAACAGCGAGATGGACAGGCTGATCGTCAGATAGACCAGCATGATGATGGCGATGCCCTCAATCGCCTGGCCGGTCTGGTTCAGCGTGGTATTGGCGATGGAGACGATGTCCTGGTAGCCGATCGCCACCGCCAGGGAGCTGTTCTTGGTAATGTTCAGGTACTGGCTGGTCATTGGCGGGATGATCACCCGCAGCGCCTGCGGCAGCACGATCTGCCGCAGCACCTGGCCGCGATGCAGGCCCAGCGCCTGCGCCGCTTCCCACTGCCCGTGCGGCACCGCCTGGATCCCCGCGCGCACAATCTCTGCGACGAAGCCCGCGGTGTACGTCACCAGCCCGATCAGCAGCGCGAAATACTCGGGCGAGATATTGAGCCCGCCCTGGAAGTTGAAGCCGCGCAGCTTCGGGATATCCGGCGTGAAGGGGGCGCCCATCACCGCCCAGATGCCGATCGGCGCCGCCAGCATGGCCAGCAGCGCGAAGGGCCAGGCGGGCCGTTTGCGGCCGTCCAGCAGGCGCTTGGCGGTCGCCTGCCGGGCATAAAGCCAAGTGGCGATGGCGCCCAGAACGAAGGCAAGCAACGCAAAGGAATGCGCATCGGTCCATTCGAACCATGGCAGCTTCAGGCCACGGTTCGACAGGAATACCCCCTCCGCCGGGTTCATCGCTTGCCGCGGACCCGGCAGGCCCTGCAGCAAGGCGTACCAGAACAGCAGCTGCAACAGCAGCGGCAGATCGCGAATCACCTCGACGTAGACGGCCGCTAGCTTGGCGAGCAGCCAGTTGCGCGACAGCCGGGCGATGCCAATCAACGTGCCCAGGATGGTCGCTAGCACGATCCCGACCACCGCGACCTTCAGCGTGTTCAGGAAGCCCACGAGCAAAGCGCGGAAGTAGGTATCAGTCGGGTTGTAATCGACTAAGTGCTCGGCGATCGGAAGCCCCGCCTCCCGCCGCAAAAATTCAAAGCCGGTGGCTATTCTCCGGACTGCGAGATTGTGCGCGGTATTCGACCATAGCCACCAGAAGAGACTGCCAACGATACCGACGACAACCACCTGCCAGACGATGCCGCGCACCCGTTCATCCGACCAGGATAGCCGGATGGGCCGCTTCGGCGGCAAGCGAAGCTGACGCGGGTCGGTCACGCTCTCGGGCATCGGCACGGCTTTCCTGGTGGCCGGGGGCGGCACGGCGCGGCGGGGGCCGCGCCCTGCCTTGGCTGGCTCAGCGGAACGGCGGGGCGTATTGCAGGCCACCCTTGTTCCACTGCGCGTTCGGGCCGCGCTGAATGCCGATCGGCTCCAGGTGGCGCTTGAACACCTCACCGTAATTGCCGACCGCCTTCAGCACGGTCACGCCCCAATTGTCGGCCAGCCCAAGCATTGGGCCGAGGCCGCCGGTCTTGCCGACGATCCGCTGCACCTCTGGCCGCGGATCGGTCATCATGCTGTCCACATTGGCCTGGGTGATGCCAAATTCCTCGGCTGCGAGCAGCAGGTAGTGTGTCCAGCGGACAATATCAGCGAAGCGCGCATCGCCCTGCCGCACCCCGAGCGCCAGCGGCTCCTTGCTGATCACATCAGGCAGAATCAGGTAATCGGTGGGCTTGGTCTGTGCCGCCCGCGTCGCGGCCAGGCCGGAGATATCGGTGGTATAGGCATCGCACCGGCCGGCCACGAAGGCGGCCACGATCTCCTCCAACCGCTCGATCACCACGGGCGTGAACTTCACGGCCGCGCTGCGGCTCCAGTCCGCCAGGTTCTGCTCCGTCGTCGTGCCGGGGGCGACGCAGATCGTCGCGCCGTCCAGCTCCTTCGCCGCCTTCACCCCAAGGCTTGTCTTCACCATGAAGCCCTGGCCGTCGAAGAAGTTGATCGCCGGGAAATCTAGGCCGAGCGAGGTATCGCGCGAGAGGGTCCAGGTGGTGTTGCGGCTCAGCACATCCACCTCGCCGGATTGTAGCGCGGTGAAGCGAACCTGGGCGGTGGTGGAGACCAGCTTGACCTTGTTGGCATCGCCGAAAATTGCCGCCGCCAGGGCGCGGCAATACTCGACATCGAAGCCGCGCCAGACGCCCTGGCTGTCCGGCTGGGCGAAGCCGGCCAGGCCGGTGTTCACGCCGCAGGCCAGTGTGCCGCGCGCTTTCACCGCGTCCAGCGTATTGGCCGGGCCGCCGCTCGGGGCAGCGGGCGCCTGGGCCAGCGCCGGGGCAGCAGTTCCTATGGCGAAGGCGGCGGCGAGGGTGCGCATTGCGGAAAGCCCGAAGGCCATGTTGTTTTGTCTCCTGTTAGCGCCGCCGCGCGGGCGGGCCGTCCCGGTTGATCGTTAATCGTCCCAGCAATTGCTACGCCAGGGCAGCTACCGGCCCCGCCGCCCCGCGGCGCGGGCCGGCAGGCCAACATCGGCACGGCGTAGGTGGGGTAGCCCGCGGCGGCCGGCAACCTTTTGCCTACCCTGCCATCACCTGCCCAGAACCTCCAACCATTCCGCTATCACCGCGGCCTCGCTGTATTCGGACGCCACCCGGGCCAGCCCGGCCGCCCGCAGCCCGGCGGCCAGCGTCGGCTCGGCCAGCAGTTGCCCTGCCGCCCGGGCCACGGCGCCGGGGTCGTCCACCTCCACCAGCAACCCGTCGATGCCATCCCGCACCAGCGCCGATGGGCCCAACGATTTCGCGGTGATGATCGGCAAGCCGTAGGCCCAGGCCTGGATCACCACATTGCCCAGTGGCTCGACCCGGGAGGGGAACAGGCAGATATCGGCAGCGCGATAGAGCGCCCCGGCATCCTCCCGCCAGCCGAGGAAGCGCACCCGGTCGGCGACGCCAAGTTCGGCCGCCAGCCGCTTCAGCGCCGCCTCCTCCTCGCCCGAGCCGGCCAGCCAGAGATAAACCCCGGGAAGCTGCGCCAACGCGCGCAGCGTCACGTCATGCGCCTTATCGCTGTGCAGCCGGCCCATGGAAAGGGCCAGCGGCACGCCCGGGGGCGTATCGAAACTGGTCCGTGGGAGGGCCGGCAGCCGGTCGATCGCGGCGAAGTTGCGGATATAGCGCACCCGTTCGGCCGGCCAGCCGCGGCTGATGATGGAACGGCAGATATCCTCGGTATTGCCGACCAGCAGGTCGCAGCCCCGATAGAAGCGCAGATTGTAATAGCCGCCATGCCGGCCGATCCGCCGCCAAGGGCCAGGTGGCATATGTTGCGCCGCGCGGCTCATCCAGCCGAGCAGCACCCGTGCGCCCACCACCTCGGCATAGCGCCGGACCCTTGGCCGGGTCAGCGGATCGAAGCGAGCGAAACGAAACACCCGGTAGGGGATGCCGAGCGCGGCCAGCGCCGCTTCGCGCGCCGGATGCGGGCGCAGCGCCACTGTCTGGGCCACCCCGGCGCGCTGAAGTGCTGCGGTCAGCGAGAGGAAATAGGTCTCCGCCCCGCCATCGATGGCTGATCCCATGAGGTGCAGCAGCATCAGCGCCCCGCTTCCGCGAGCACCGCGGCGATATCGCCATCGGCCGGCAGGCCGAGCAGGTGATGGCTGTGCCAGAGCGCATAGAACAGCAGGCTCCAGGCCGGCTGGGCGTCCTCCTCCACCCGTGCGAAGACGGCGCCGACCTGCTCGGGCGTGAAGACCCGGGCGATGCCGGGCTGGCAGGCGACCAGCCGGGCCAGATCGGCCTGGCGAGGCGCCATCCAGGCGCCCACCGGCACGCCGAAGCCGCGCTTCTTGGCATAGGGCTCAGCCGCGGGATTGGCCTTGGCCAGCCAGTCCCGCAGCAGCACCTTGCCGTGCCGGAAGCGGGCCCGCAGCCGGTCCGGCAGGCTGTCGGCGAAGGCGATCACCTCGCGGTCGAGGAAGGGCGTGCGGCCTTCGATGCCCACGGCCATCAGGCAGCGATCCAGCTTGATCAGCAGGTTGTTCGGTAGCCATTCGGCATTGTCGATGGCCAGCAGCGTCGCCAGCCGGCTGTGCCGCGCTGCCGTCTCCCGCGCCTCGACGGCCAGGATGCCGGCATCCCAGCCGGCCAGCCTCGGCGCGCCGGGGATGCGGTCAAAGACCCCACGGCGGGATTTTCGGCGGCGCAGGAAAGCCGGCAACCGGGCACGGCGATAGCGGGCATAGCCGGCGAACTGCTCGTCCGCCCCCTCGCCGCAGAGTGCGACCTTGGCCCCGGCGGCGCGGGTCGCCACCGCCAGCATATAGGTGGGCAGCACGGCGGGGTCGGTGCAGGGGTCGTCGATCGCCGCGGCGATGCGCGGAGCGAAGCGCCAGAAATCCGCCGCCGCCATCTCCACCCGCTCACAGGCAACGCCCGAGGCAGCGGCGATCCGCAGGGCCCGGTGGCTCTCATCCACCCGCGCGGCGCCTTCATAGCCGATGGTCAGCGCCTGCACGGGCGTCGCCGAGACCTGCCGCGCCAGGGTCAGCAAAACAGCGGAATCGATGCCGCCCGAGAAATAGAGCCGCCAGGGCGTATCCATCCGCAGGTGGACGGCCAGGCTATCGCCCATCACCCGTTCGAAGCGGCGCAGCGCCTCGGCTTCGCTCATCGCCCGCGGGGCCCGGCCGGTGCCGGCGGGCAGGGCCGGGCGGTGCTGCCGGGTGGCGATGCCGCCGCCGGCGAGCGTCAGGGTCTCCCCCGGCAGTACGCGGTGGATGCCCGAGAAGATCGTCGCCGTCCCCGTAATGTATTTCAGCTGCAACAGCTCGTTGCGTTTGGCCGGGTCCTCCGCCGCTGGCACCAGCCCGGCCTCAATCAGCGCTTCCGCTTCGGAGGCGAAGGCGAAGCAGGTTGCGGTCTCCGCATAGTAAAGCGGTTTGATGCCGAAGGGATCGCGCGCCAGGAACAGCCGGCCGGTGGCGGGATCGTGCAATGCGATGGCGTACATGCCGCGCAGATCGCGGCAGAAATCGGCGCCATCGCGCTCATAGAGCGGCAGGATCGGCTCGCAGTCGGAGGTGGTACGGAACGGCCAGTCCGGCAGCGCGGCGCGCAGCTCCGGCGCGTTGTAGATTTCGCCATTGGCGATCGCGGCGACGCCGGCGGCATTGCACAGCGGCTGGTCGCCGGTGACGAGATCGACGATGGCCAGCCGGGTATGGACCAGCCCGATATCGTCACGGCGCAGCACGCCGCTGCCATCCGGGCCGCGATGCCCGAGCGCGACGCGCAGGCGCTCCAGCACCGCCGGATCGACCGGGGCGCCGTTTTTCATCATGACGCCGGCGAGGCCGCACATGGCCACGGGGGTGGCCCGCGCCCCGGCCGGTGTCAACCCGAAGCCAGCCGTGCTACCGAACCCAAATCGTGGATATCCTTTTCGTCACCGCCACCCGGATCGGCGATGCCGTGCTCTCGACCGGGTTGCTCGACCATCTGCTCCGCAGCCACCCGGCGGCGCGCTTCACTATCGCCTGCGGGCCGGTGGCAGAGGGCGTTTTCGCCCGGATGCCCCGGCGGGAGCAGACCATCCTGCTGCAACGCCAGCCCGGCCGCTGGCATTGGTTCGACCTCTGGCGCGCGGTCGCCGGCCGCCGCTGGGGGCTGGTGGTGGATTGCCGTGCCTCGGCCATTGCCTACCTTCTCCGAACCCGCCGGCGGGTTGTCGTGCCGGGTGGGCGGCGGCCGGAACATCGGGTGCTGCTGCTGGGGCGGGCCATGGGCCTTGCCCCGCCGCCGCTGCCTGTCGCCTGGATGGCGCCCGAGGATCACGCCCGGGCGGCAGTCCTCCTGCCCACGGCGGGGCCCGTCCTGGCGATCGGCCCGACCGCCAATTGGCCGAAGAAGGTCTGGCCGGCCGACCGCTTCGTCGCCCTGGTGCGGGCGCTGACCGGGCCGGGGGGTACGCTGGCCGGGGCGCGGGTCGCAGTGCTTGGCGGCCCGGGCCCCGAGGAGCGGGCGATGGCCGCGCCGGTGCTGGCCGCGCTCGGACCGGCGGCGATCGACCTGATCGGGGGGCTCGCTTTGCCGGAAGTGGCGGCGGTGATCGCCCGCAGTGCGCTGTTCATCGGCAATGATAGTGGGCTGATGCATCTGGCGGCGGCGACGGGGACGCCGACACTTGGCCTATTCGGCCCTTCCTCAGTCGAGCAATACGGGCCGGCCGGCCGGCGGGCAGCGGCAGCCGCGGCGCCTGCCTCCCCGGCGCTCGAGTCCATGCCCGGCCTGACGCTGGCCACCGCCCTCGGCGCGGCGGATGCCTTGCTCGCCGCCCCCCCTGTCGAGACCTGGCGGCCGGTCCGTCCCTTCGCGGAGGCAGCATGAGCACGCCCGCCATTTCTGCCCTGGTCGTCGCGCGCAACGAGGAAGCGCGCCTGGCAGCCTGCCTTGCCAGCCTCCGCGCTGCCGATGAACTGGTTGTCGTGCTGGATCGCAGCACCGACCGCAGCGCCGAGATCGCCCACGCCCATGGTGCGCGGGTGATCGAGGGTGCCTGGGCGCTGGAGGGCGAGCGACGGAACGCCGGCATTGCCGCCTGCACCGGGCCCTGGGTCCTGGAGATCGACGCCGATGAGCAGGTGCCTGATGCGCTGTGGCCGCTGATGCGCCGGACGATCGCGGCCACGCCGCACAGCCTGCACCCGGTGCGCATCGACAACTATGTGGGTGAGCAGTTGGTGCTGTATGGCTGGGGCGGCAGCTTCGGCACCACGACCAAGAACATCCTGTTCCGCAAGGGCGCGAAGGCCTGGCGGGCGCAGCGCGTACATCCGGGCGTCGACTGGACCGGCACGACCGGCGCGGTGATCGACGAGGTTGGGATCCGCCACGAGGTCGATCGCGACATCTCCGACATGCTGCGCCGGCTGGACAGCTACTCCTCGGCCAAGGCGGCCGATCTGCTGGAGGCGGGGGAGATCGGCTCGCTGCCCGACAATGTTCGGCGCTTCTTCTCCCGCTTCCTGAAATGCTACGTCTCCCGCCAGGGCTATAAGGGCGGCGGCTTTGGCTTCCTGGTCTCGCTCTGCGCGGGGCTCTTCCCCCTCCTCGCCCACCTCAAGGCGCGGCTGGAGCCGGAACGCTACCGGGCGAAGCCGCCGGATCCGGGCTGACCGTCACCGCGCCCTCGGCATCGACCGCGACGTGCAGCGGCCCCTGCCGCCCGGCGGCGAGTGCCGCGGCCAGCAGTTGATGCGACAGCGCCGAACGGTCCAGCAGACGGGGCGGATCGTCCTCGGCCAGGGTGAGGCGGAGTGCACCCGGCGCGACGACCAGCGCCGAGAGGAGCGGCCGCAGCGCGGCAACGACGGTGCTGGCGCGAACCGGCTCCGCCGCCGCCGGGCGCAGCAGATCGCAGACCGCGCGAAGCAGCAGTGCCAGCCGCTCCATCGCCGCGTCGATGCGCTCCAGCCGGCGCAGGGCGGCTGGGTCCTGGGCGTCGCGCCGCAGCAGATCGAGATTGCCGCTGATCGCCATCAGCAGATTATTGACGTCATGCTGCGCTGGTCGGCCGAGGCGGCCGAGGAGGGCGAGCCGTTCGGCATCGGTCACGGCGGCGCTGCCTCGGCGATGGCGCGGAACAGGCGGGCCGGCAGGTTGCCGCCGCTCACCTCCTCCATCGGCCGGCCATCATCGTTGCCGAGCCAGATGCCAATGACGCTGCCGCCGGTGAAGCCGATGAACCAGGCATCGCGGAAATCCTGTGTCGTGCCGGTCTTGCCGGCGACGAGGCGCCCGGGCAGCGCCGCCGCCCGGCCGGTGCCGCGGGTGACGACGGCCTCCAGCATCTGTCGCAGATCGGCGACATCGTCCTGCGCGGCGGCGCGCAATGGCAGGGTGCGCGGCACGTCCAGTCGCCGCGGCCCGGCATCGGCGCGTTCGATCGCATAGGGCATGATCCGCTGCCCGCCATTGGCGATCGCCCCATAGGCGGCGGTGAGTTCGAGCAGCGTCACCTCCCCGGTGCCTAGGGCGATCGAGGCATTGTTCGGCAGGTCGCCGGTCATCCCCAGCCGGCGCGCCAACGCGATCACTGGCCTTGGCCCGCCCGCGCGCTGCAGCACCCGCACCGCCGCGGTATTCACCGAATAGGCCAGCGCGTCCTCCAGCGTGATCTCGCCGCGCGGCTTCCAATGACCATTGCCTGGCGACCAGCCACCGAGGGTGAGCGGCCCATCGGCCACCATTTCGTCAAGCGTCGCGCCCTTCTCGATGGCGGCGAGGAAGACCAGCGGCTTGAAGGCGGAACCGGGCTGCCGGCGGGCATGCACGGCGCGGTTGAACTGGCTGTCGCGGTAGTCGCGCCCGCCCGCCATGGCGCGCACCGCGCCCGAGGCGGCATCGAGGATGACGACCGCGCCCTGGGTGACGCCAGCGCGCTGGCCTGGGCCGGCCAGCAGCGCTTCCAGCTTCGCCTCCACCACCGTTTGCAGCCGCGGCTCGAGTGTCGCCCGAAGAGTAAGGTCGGCATTGCCGGGAAACAGGCGTGGCAAATCGGCCAGGGCCCAGTCGGCGAACCAGCCGGCCTGCCCGACCGGGGCGGTGGGCAGGCGCATGCGGCCGAGCTCCACATCGCGTTCTGCCGGTGTGATGGCACCGGTCTCGACCATCGCATCCAGCACCTCGGCGGCACGGGCCACGGCGAGGTCGGGCGAGGCGCGCGGGTTGAAGCGGGAGGGCGCCTTGGGCAGGCCCGCCAGCAGCGCCGCCTGCCATACCGCGACCCGCCGCGCGGGCACGCCGAAGAACAGCCGCGCCGCAGCGTCCACGCCATAGGCGCCGGCGCCGAGGTAGACGCGGTTGAGATAGATCTCCAGCAGCTGGTCCTTGCTGAAGCGCCGCTCCAGCCAAAGCGCGAGGAGGGCTTCCTGTACCTTGCGGCGGATGTTGCGCTCTGGCGTCAGGAACAGGTTCTTGGCGAGCTGCTGGGTCAGGGTGGAGCCGCCCTGCACCACCTCCCCTGCCGTCAGGTTGGCATAGAGCGCGCGGATCAGCCCGAAGGGGTCGATACCGGGATGGCTGCGGAAGCGGCGATCCTCCACGGCCATCAGCGCGGCCGGGACATAGGCCGGCAGGTCCTTGAGCCGGACCGCCTCGCCGTACAGATCACCTTGATGTGCGAGCGGCTTGCCGTCCTGCGCGAGCAGGGTGACGGCGGGGCGGCGGGTGGCGGCGGTGGCGATGTCCGGGCTGGGCAGGTCCCAGGTGAAATACAGGAGCGCCGCGGCACCGCCGACCAATGCAAAGACGAAAAGCTGGATCAGCCAGCCGAACAGGCCGCCGCGGCGACGCCGGGCGGGCAAGGGGCGGGGGGCGACGGTGGCGGCCATCCGCGGCGGCGGCGCTGGCTCCGGGGGAAGCGGGCGACGGCGGGCGCGGGCGTTGGAGGCCGGCGGCATGTGCGGTGAAGCATAGCGTGCGGCGAAGCCGCATTCCAATCTCTCATGATGGCGGCTGTTTGATGGGGGCGATGTATGGCGGACGATGCACAGGATCCGGATTCGCTGGCCGATATCGGGGGCTTGCAGCGGGACGGGCTGCTGCTGCTCTCCTACCTGGCGGAGACGCCCAACCGGCCCCCGATCTCGCCCGCGGTAGGCGGAGCGGAGGGGGTCGATCTGCAATGCTTCATCAAGGCGCCCGAGGCGATTGCCGACGATGCGGCGGCATTCGCCGCGCTGGTGCGCTCGGTCGATCTGTTGGGACGGGCGGCGGCGCCAGCCAACGCCGCATCGGTCCGGCTAACGCGGACCTTTCTCTTCGGACCAGGCCCGACGACCTCAGCGCAGGAAGTGCAGAGCGCGCGGCAGTTGCGACGCTGGACCACGGCCGTGCGGCTCGGCCTGTTGGTGGCGGCTGCCATCGCCATCGGCCTGCTGCTGAAGGTTGATCAGGGCCGCCGCATCGTCGGCCAGTTGAGTCAGGTGCGCGGCGATCTTGACCGTAGCTACAGCGAATTGGCCAAGCTCGACCGGGCGCAGGATTTCCAGGCCTGGCGCTACGAGGTGGGGCAGCCGCCGGATGCCGTTCCGAATGACAGCCGGGCTGACCGTGACCGGCCAGCGAGCGGGACCATGGAGCTCTGCTGGCCGCTGGATCAGCCGGCAGAGCGGCAATACCGACTGTTGCCCGCCAAGCCGCAGGCACAGGCGCTGTGCAGCCAACTTGTCCAACAGAAGCTGCGGGAGAGGCTGATCTATGCCCGTATTCAGCTGTGGAACTGCGACATGGTGCGGCTCAACCCCGTGCACTGGCCCGGCCTGATGCGGGCTGCGCCGGGGCTGGATAGTTGCGGAGCGACACCGCCGGGCCTCCATGCCGAGCATTGGAAGCGGACCGAGCTGCGTACCGCCGAGGTCGCACAGGGCATCTCGGGCTACCTGCTGCCGTTGCTGCTGGGTGGCATCGGCGGCGGGGTCTATGTGGTGCGGCGGCAGGATGAGGCGTTGCGCTCGGCAACGCTGGCCGCCAATGACGGCGTAGCCGCGGTCGGCCGTATCGTCCTCGCCGCGACCTTCGGCGGTCTGCTGGCCATGGTCTTCAGCACCGATGAGCCGGTTCGCCTGGGCAGCATCAGCCTGACTATCGCCGCCTGGGCGTTCTTCCTGGGCTATGCCCTGGAGACGGTGCTGAAAACGCTCGATGCGGCGATCGAGGGCGTGGTCGGCAAGCTGCGCCCGGTCGAGACCGAGAAGCAGAACGTGCCGGTATCGCCGCGCTAGAGCGGGATGCGTTGCGGCGGCATCGCCGAAGGCGCGGAATCGCGCGACCAAATAAAAGTTTCAACAGAGCACGTGAACGCATGTGAACGCAGCGTGCTCCAGAATAGGCGGCGTTCTGATGGATTACGGGGCGATCCAGCAGGACCGAGATAACCTGCCCGAGAGTCGGTGCTCTCTAGGTATTTTGTCGCGTAGTGCGGAGGTGCGAGCCTGAGTTGCCAAGGTCGTTGGCACATGCCGCTGGGCTGACGCGGTCGAGGAGTTCGCCGAGCTTTCGCCGAGTGGTCTCCACGAGTCTTTGGCGGAGCGACCCGTTCAAGGGCCGCTCACAAGTGGGACCATCCGCCCCAGCCGCCGGCCGCCGAAGATGTGGACGTGGAAATGCGGCACTTCCTGCCCACCATCGGCACCGATGTTTGACAGCAAGCGATAGCCGCTCCCCTCCAAGCCGAGGTCGCGGGCGACGCCAGCAACCATGCGCCAGAAGCCGGCGATCGCCTCGGCGCTGGCGCCGGCATGGAAATCGGCAGCGCTGACCCAGGAGCCCTTCGGGATCACCAGCACATGCACCGGCGCCTGCGGCGCGATGTCGTGAAAGGCCAGGGCGTGCGCGTCCTCGGCCACTTTTTTCGCGGGGATTTCGCCGCGCAGGATGCGGGCGAAGATATTGCCCTCGTCATAGGGGGGCAGGCCGGTCATCTGCATCGCGGGCACGCCTCGCTCAGGGCAGCTTGCTGGTCTGCGCGGCGCGGATAATGCCTTTGGGGCGCGCCGCCTTTTCAGCGATGCCACTAATGCCCTCGCGCCGGATCAGCTCCTGCCAGACTTCGGCCGGCGCTATGCCTGCATCCACCCAGACCACCAGCAGGTGATAGAGCAGGTCGGCGGATTCCAGAATGGTCTCCCTACGGTTGCCCTGGGTCGCCTCGATCACGCATTCCACCGCTTCCTCGCCCAGCTTTTGCGCCACCTTGGCGGTGCCGCGCGCCAGCAACCGAGCGGAGTGGGAAGTGACGGCATCGCCGGCGAGCCGCCGGGATTCCACCGTCTGCCAAAGCCGGTCTAGCACCGTGGCATCGCCGCCGGCGGCGACCTCGAGTGGCGCGAGATGCCGGGCTTCCGCCCGCCTTACCGCCTTCTTCGGCTTGGTCGCGGGCAGTGGCAGGTCGGCCAGCGTGGCCGGTATCGGCACCGCCAGGGCGCGGCGCTTGGCCGGCTTCTTCACGATCTTTTTCACGGGTCTCTTCTTCGTGTCCTTGGCCATTCAGGCGGCCTCCGCCAAGGGGCGCACCGGCAGTCCAGCTGCGGCGAGCGCAGCCTTGGCATCACCTATGCGGAATTCACCATAATGGAAAACGCTCGCAGCCAGCAGCCCGCTGGCCCCGGCCAGGGCGCCTTCCACGAAATGACCGACCGTACCGACCCCGCCGGAGGCGATGATCGGCACTGGCACCGCGCGTCGCACCGCCCGCAGCAGATCGAGATCGAAGCCGGATTTGGTGCCGTCGCGATCCATGCTGGTTAACAGGATCTCCCCCGCCCCGGCTTCCGCCATGCGCGCCGTCCAGCCGACGGCGTCGATCCCGGTGCCGCGCCGGCCGCCATGGGTGAAGATCTCCCACGCCCCCGGGCCGCTGGCGCGGGCATCGACGGCGACCACGATCGCTTGGCTACCGAAGGCCTCGGCGGCGCGGGTCACCAAAGCGGGGTCGGCGACGGCGGCGCTGTTGATGCTGACCTTGTCGGCACCGGCCAGCAGCAGCCGCCGGCAATCCTCCACCGACCGGACGCCGCCGCCGACGGTGAGCGGGATGAACACCTCGGCCGCGGTCCGGGCGATGACGTCGTACATCGTCTCCCTGTTCTCGTGCGTCGCGCCGATATCGAGGAAGGTGATCTCGTCTGCCCCTTCGCGGTCATAGGCGCGGGCCTGTTCCACGGGGTCGCCGGCATCGCGCAGGGCCACAAAGTTCACGCCCTTGACGATGCGGCCATCCTTGACGTCAAGGCAGGGGATGACGCGCAGCGCAAGCACGGGCGGTTCCTTCACGGAAGCGGGAGACGGCGAGGACGCGCATGCAGCGGAACGCGCCGCCGGTCAAGCGCGATGCGCCGTGCCACTTGCCCTGGCCGGCCCGATCTGGTGGCATACAAGATGAAGATTTGGAGACGGGAGCGAGCGGCATGGCGATCCTGGCATCAGCGACGACGGCGGCCGACAGCCGCCGAGCCATTGTCTCGAACGGCGTGGGGGCGCATCTGACGAGCTTCATCGGCGCCAACCGCTTCAATCCCGACGCTGCGCCGCCACCTGGGCCGGAGGCGCTCTACCCCATGGCCTTCCTGGTGGAGCAGCCGGCCGAATCCGTCGTCGCCGCGCATTTCCACGAGGCGAACCAGTGGCAGGTGGTGGTGGCTGGCGGCGGCATGCTGGGCAGCCACGCCGTGGCGGCGGGCGCGGTCCACTACAGCAACGCCTTTAGCGCCTATGGCCCGATCGCGGCGGGGCCGGAGGGGGTGTGGTACTTCACGCTGCGCAATGGCTACGACCGCGGCGCGCAATACCTGCCGGGCGCCCGGGCGACCTTGCGCGAGGTGAAGCGGAAGTTCCGCGAAGCGACGGGAGAGGGTGAGGCGGTGACACTGGTGCCGGAAGCAGATGATGGCCTCGGCGCCTGGCGGCACCGGCTGGCGCCGGGGCAGCGGCTGGTCGGGCCGGACCCGATGGGCGGCGAGGGGCAGTTCTGGGTCGTGGCCGAAGGCGCCCTGCGCGGCCCCTCCGGCGAGACGCTACCCCGCCTGTCCCTGGTCTTTGTTGCACCGGAGGAGCCGGCCTTCGTAGCCGAGGCGGGCGAGAGCGGCGCCGATCTGGTGCTCGTGCAATATCCGCGCGGGCGGGATCATGTGGCGGCCGATTGATCAGACGCGAGCGGCGCGGAGCGCGTCGGCAGGATCGACCCGCCCGTCATATAGCGCGCGCCCGATGATCACACCCTCAATGCCCTGGCCCGCCACCTTCGCTAGCGCCTCGACATCGACGATCGAGGCAACGCCGCCCGAGGCGATGATCGGCACCCGCACGGCTTGCGCCAGCGCCAGCGTCGCCGCCACATTCACCCCGCCCAGCATCCCGTCGCGGTCGATATCGGTGTAGATGATCGCCGCCGCACCGGCATCCTCGAAGGCGCGGGCCAGATCGACCGCAGGCATGGTGGAGACCTCGGCCCAGCCTTCCGTCGCCACCATCCCACCGCGGGCATCGATGCCGAGCGCCACGCGCCCGGGGAAGGCGCGGCAGGCGGCGCGGGTGAAGTCCGGGTCCTTCAGTGCCGCCGAGCCGATGATCACTCGCCGCACCCCGGCGGCGAGCCAGGCTTCCACCGTCGCCATGCTGCGGATACCGCCACCGAGTTGCACCGGCAGGCCGGGAACTGCGGCGAGGATCGCCCGCACGGCCTCCGCATTGGCCGGGCGGCCAGCGAAGGCGCCATCCAGATCCACCACATGCAGCCAACCGAAGCCGGCCGCGGCCCAGGCGCGCCCCTGTGCCGCCGGGTCCGCGCCATAGATCGTGGCCTCCGCCATATCGCCGCGTTTCAGGCGCACCACCTGCCCGGCCTTGAGATCGATTGCGGGGTAGAGCGTCAGCGCCATCAGCGTCCCATCACCTGGCCGGTGCTGCGGCCGCGCCCGGGCTCCAACAGCTTGAAGTAAAAGTGGCCGGCGACGGTGCGGCCATCCACCCGGGCATAGGCTGGGTGCGTACCCCAGCACTCGTAGCCCATGGCCTCGAAGAGCTGGATCGCGGTGGTCTGCGTCTCCCGCACATCGAGGTTCAGCACCCGGTAGCCGAGTGAGGCGGCCCGTTCCTCCAACCGGTTCAGCATCAGCCGGGCAAGGCCGTGGCCGCGTGCATAAGGCGCGATATAGGCATGTGTCAGCGTGGCGCCGAAGGCCTGCGCTTCATTGTTCCGTGGCGGCCGGGCCAGCTGTGCGCTGCCGACGACCAGCCCGTCGAGCCGGGCGACGAACAGTTCCCGCTCCGGCACCAGCAGCACGCCGCGAAAATGCCGCTCCAGTGCCGCGCGACCCTGCGGCTCCAGCCACCCGAAGCCGCCGCCTTCGATGATGGCCGCATCGGTCGCCTCGCATAGCTCGGCAAGGTCGTGGTCTTCGAGCTCGGTCGCGCGCTCGACCAGCAGGCTGGACGCGGCGATCTTCGGCGTGGCGCTCACCGGCTCTCCCGTCATGGGGTCCATCGCGTCATGGGGTCCACCGCAGAAAATTGGCCAGCAGCCGAAGGCCAAGCGTGGCGCTCTTCTCAGCGTGGAATTGCGTGCCGGCGACATTGCCGCGCGCGACGATCGCGGCAACCGGCCCGCCATAATCGGTGCTGGCGAGCACCTCCTCCGGCCGTCCCCCGCGGAGGGCATAGGAATGCACGAAATAGGCATGTTCGCCCGGCTGAATTCCGGCCAGCAGCGGATGGCCGGGGCGGAAATCGAGCGTGTTCCAGCCCATCTGGGGCAATGGCAGCGGCTGGCCGTCCGGACCGTGCGGGTCCATCCGGGCCATCTCCCCGGCGATCCAGCCGAGGCCCGGCGTCTCACCATGCTCCAGGCCGCGCCCCGCCAGTACCTGCATGCCGACGCAGATGCCAAGCAGGGGTACCCCGGCGGCGACCCTGGCGTGCAGTGTCTCGATCATGCCCGGCAGGGCGGCGAGGCCCCGCATGCAGGCGGCAAACGCGCCCTGGCCGGGCAGGATGATCCGCTCCGCCGTCGCAACCATCGCTGCCTCACGCGTCACCGCCGGGCTGACGGGAAGGCCGGCACGCTCGGCCGCGACCATGCTGGCCCGCAGGACCGAGGCGAGGTTGCCCGAACCGGGATCGACGATCGCGACCCTCATGCCGGCGCCACCGGGCCGCGAACGAGATCGGGGCGGGCGTCGAGCAACCGGGCGAGCGCGGCATCGGCATCGCGCGCCGCGACGATTTCCGTCATCGTCCAGCCGCGGCGGGTGAGCGCCGCGCGGCGCAGATCCTGGCCATGCCAGCCGAGCAGCAGGGCCGTGGCGAGCGCCACCGGCGCCAGCGCCCAGCCAGGCAGCAGAATCAGTGCCAGCAGGGCGACGCCGAGCCAGGCCAAAGCCTCGAACCACAGCCGGTGGAGGAGCAACCAAAAGCCGCCGAACAGGCAGGCACCCCAGGCGAAGCTGTCCCGGAGCAGCAAAGGCCCCTCAGCCCGGGCGGCGGCCACGGGCGGCTGATGTGCGGTGAAGACGCGCATCAGGCTTCCAGCACGCCCTTGGTCGAAGGCACGGCGTCGGCCGCGCGCGGATCGATCTCCACCGCCATGCGCAGCGAACGGGCCAGTGCCTTGAAGCACGCTTCCGCCACATGATGCGCATTGCTGCCCGCCTTCAGCGTGACATGTAGGGTGAGGCCGGCATTGAAGGCGAAGGCGCGGAAGAACTCCTCGAACAGCTCGGTGTCCATGGTGCCGATCTTCGGCTGCGCGAAGCGTACCTGCCAGGCGAGGAAGGGCCGGCCAGAGAGATCGACCGCCGCCTCCGCCAGCGCCTCGTCCATCGGGATCAGCGCATGGCCATAGCGGCGGATGCCGCGCTTTTCGCCCAACGCCTGGCGCAGGCATTGGCCGAGCACGATGCCGACATCCTCTGTCGTGTGATGGTCGTCGATGTGCAGATCGCCCTTGGCCGCGACCGCCAAGTCGAACAACGCATGCTTGCCGAGGGCGGTGAGCATGTGATCGAGAAAGCCAATCCCGGTCGCGACCTCGACCCGGCCCGACCCGTCGAGGTCGAGGCTGGCCTTGATGTCGGTTTCGGCGGTGGTGCGCCGGACCTCAGCGCGACGCGCGGGGCTGGTGGAGAGCATCATCAGGTCCACTAGCGCAGCGCGGGGGGGCGGTCCACGGCGCGGAAGCGCCGTGGTTGCCGCGGGCCAGGGTGCATGGTAGCGCAAGCGAGGTTCAGCGGCGCGGCGCGGCCATCCATCGAAAGGCTTCATCTTGGACCCCGGCACGAACGGCCGCATCGCTCCCCTCGACGCGCTGCGTGGCCTTGCAGCCCTGTCCGTCGTGATCTTTCACTTTACCACGCGATACGACATTCTTTATGGACACACCGGTCCATTGCTCGGGTATTCGCCCCATGGGCATTACGGTGTGCAGCTTTTTTTCGGCATCTCAGGCTTTGTAATTCTGATGACCCTGGACCGGTCCGCGCGAGCGCTCGATTTCGTCGTCTCGCGTTTTTCGCGCCTGTATCCCGCCTATTGGACGGCGATCCTGCTGACCACGGGGATCGTCACCCTGCTTGGTGCCACGGATTTTCGCCAACCGCTGCCTGTCATCGTGGCGAATTTCACCATGCTGCAGGGGCTGGCCCTGATTCCCGACGTCGATGTCGTCTACTGGACCTTGCTGACGGAACTTTGTTTCTATGGCTGCATGCTTGGCATCTTCCTGACAGGCTGGCTGCGTCGGATCGAATGGCTTCTGATACTTTGGATTGGGCTCACCTGGCTTTGGTGGTTCTTTCCAGATCTCTCTTTCCGGATAGGTCTCGTGCTGGTGCAACGGCACATCGCCTTCTTCGCCCTGGGCATCCTGGCCTTTCTGGTATTCGCTGGCCGCCGCAGCCTGCTTGGCGTCTTGCCGATGGCCAGCTTCGCCATCTTCACAATGGTGGTCGTGGAAGGGCCGGAGAAGGGGCTGGTCGCGCTGCTGGTGGCGACGTTGCTTTTCGCCTTGGCCACGGGTTGGCTCGGCTGGTTGAATCAGCCTTTTCTGATCTGGCTCGGCGGTATCTCCTATTCGCTCTACCTGCTCCACGAAACGATTGGTTGGAGCTTGATCCGTTGGCTTGAAGCCGCCGGGGTGGAAGCCAATGGGGCAGTAGTCATGGCGACCGCAGTATCCTTCGCCTTGGCCGCGCTGGTCACCCTGGTGGTGGAGCGCCCGGCGATGCGCTGGATTCGCGGCCGCTACCGCGCAAGCCAGGCGCAGCGTCCGCCAGCGCCGCGCGCAAGCTGAAGGCGAGCAAACGGTAAGCCCCGGCGTTGAGGTGCACCCCGTCGCCGATCGAATGCTCGGGGCGCAGCCGGCCATCCGGACCGGCCAGCACGCCACCCGCCGTAACAAAGCGGCAGCCCGGTCGCGTGGCGCAGGCGGCGGCGATCTCCGCATGGGCGGCGCCAAGGCGTTCGGGGACGCCGGCGAAACGCGGCGCACGCTCCGGATCGACGGGTAATATGCCGGAGACGATCACGGGCAGCCCTGGCGGGATCGCGGCCAGCAGGCGCGCATAGGCCTCGCCGATTCCCTTGAAGTCTCGCCCGTTCCAGTCATTGATACCTGCATGCAGCAGCACCGCGCCGGCGCCTGACAGGTCCAGCCGGGCGGCGCGCCAAGCGACTTGCGCCACCGTATCACCGCCCATGCCAAAATTCTCGGCTCCTGGATGCAAGGCGCCGACGGCCATGTCCTCAACGATGCTATCGCCCAATACGGCGAGACCGCCTGCCAGCTGCGTGGCGCGGCGCGCCTGATGCACGGTTCGCGCGCCGTAGTCCTGCGCACGCAGCGTGGGTCCCCAGACTAGATCGGTGGCCCAGGGTCGGAACAGGATCTGCGCCGCTATCCAGGCCAGACCGACATGCAATGCGGCGAGGTAGCCCCAGCCCGCACGCCGTAACCATACCCGACCCCGCATGCGCCCACCTCTGCCCAGGCGGAGAGGATCGGGAGCCATGGCGGTCCTGGCAAGGCGGGTGCGGCAGCGGGCGGGCTTGTCGCCGGCCGGGCGGCGGGCCATCTGCCCGGCATGTCAATGCACCAGAACAACGCCAGCGATCCACTCGGCTGGCACGGCACAACCATCCTTTCGGTCCGTAAGGCTGGTATGGTGGCGATGGCCGGCGACGGGCAGGTCTCGCTCGGCCAGACCGTGGTCAAGGGTAATGCCCGCAAAGTCCGCCGGATCGCCGGCGGCCGGGTACTGGCCGGCTTCGCGGGCGCCACCGCCGATGCCTTCACCCTGCTGGAGCGGCTGGAGGCGAAGCTGGAACGCTTCCCCGACCAGTTGGAACGGGCCTGTGTGGAACTCGCCAAGGACTGGCGGTCCGACCGCTACCTGCGCCGGCTGGAGGCGCTGCTCTCGGTCGCCGATGCCAAGCGCAGCCTGCTGCTGACCGGGCAGGGCGACGTGCTGGAGCCGGAGGATGCCATCATTGGCATCGGCTCAGGCGGCAATTATGCGCTCGCCGCAGCGCGCGCCCTGCTGCCGGTGGATAACCTCTCGGCCGAGGAGATTTGCCGGCGGGCGATGAAGATCGCCGGCGAGATTTGCGTCTACACCAACGGCAATATCGTGCTCGAAACCCTGGAAGCCGCCTGACAATGTCTGACGCCGTAAACCTGTCCCCGCGCGAGATCGTCTCCGAGCTCGATCGCTTTATCGTCGGGCAGGGCGACGCCAAGCGCGCCGTCGCCATCGCGCTCCGCAACCGCTGGCGCCGCCAGCAACTGCCCGAGGCGCTGCGCGAGGAGGTGGTACCGAAGAATATCCTGATGATCGGCCCCACCGGCTGCGGCAAGACCGAGATTGCCCGGCGGCTGGCCAGGCTTGCCAATGCCCCGTTTCTGAAGGTGGAGGCGACCAAGTTCACCGAGGTCGGTTATGTCGGCCGGGATGTGGAAAGCATCATCCGCGATCTCGTTGAGGCGGCAATCACCCAGACCCGCGAGCGCTCGCGCAAGGCGGTCCAGGCCAAGGCGGAACTCGCTGCCGAGGAACGGCTGGTGACCGCCCTGGTGGGCGAGGGCGCCTCGGGTGAAACCCGCCTAAAATTCCGCCGCATGCTGCGCGGGGGCGAGCTCGAGACGCGGGAGATTGAGATCCAGGTGGCCGAGGCGCCGGGCGGCATGCCGATCGGCATGATCGATCTGCCCGGGGCCCAGGGGCTGCAGATGCAGAACATGCAGGACATGCTGGGCAAGATGTTCGGCGGCCGCACCAAGCCGCGCCGGGCCACCATCGCCGAGGCGCGCACGCTGCTGCTGAAGGAGGAAGCCGACAAGCTGCTCGATCCGGAAGCTGTGGCGCGTGAGGCGGTGGCGGCGGTCGAGAACAGTGGCATCGTCTTCCTTGACGAGATCGACAAGATCGCCCGTGGCACCGACGCCGGTGCGCGCGGCGGCGATGTCAGCCGCGAGGGGGTGCAGCGCGACCTGTTGCCGCTGATTGAGGGTACCACGGTCTCCACCAAGCATGGGCCGGTGAAGACCGATCACGTTTTGTTTATTGCCTCCGGCGCCTTCCACCTCTCTAAGCCATCGGACCTGCTGCCCGAGCTGCAGGGCCGGCTGCCGATCCGGGTGGAGTTGCAGGCCCTCTCGCGCGAGGATTTCCGCCGCATCCTGACTGAGCCTGAGCATTCGCTGCTGAAGCAGTATGTGGCGCTGCTGGAGACCGAGGGGGTGCGGCTGGACTTCGCCGAGGATGCGGTGGACGCGATCGCCGACCTCGCCGCCGATATCAATGCACGGGTCGAAAATATCGGCGCCCGGCGACTGGCAACGGTGCTGGAGCGGCTGCTGGAGGAAATCTCCTTCGGCGCTACCGACCGGCGGGGGGAGGCAATCACAGTCGATGCCGCCTATGTGCGCGAGAAGGTGGCGCCCCTGGCCGCGAATGCCGATCTCAGCCGCTACATTCTCTGACACACGCTGCGTTCACTTACGTTCAAGCCGGATGCTCTAAGATGTTGTTTTGGAATTAATTTTACGCGTTTGAATAAGGTCATCTGAACGGACCTTGCTCTCAGGCCAGATCGGCGAAGGCGGCTTTGCCTGAGCGGTAAAGCCGCCGCGCGCGGGGCTGGGCAGGGGCTCACGTGCCGGCCGCTTTCGGGCTATGGGAGAAGCCTCTAACGGAAGCTGCCCCGGCCCATGGACCTGATCGCCGCGCTCTCCGCCCTCGCCATGGGGGTGCTTGAGGGCCTTACCGAATTCCTGCCGATCTCCTCGACCGGCCACCTGATCCTGCTCGGCCAGCTCATCGGCTTCGAGGGGCCGCCCGGCAAGGTCTTCGAAATCTCGATCCAGCTTGGCGCCATCCTTGCCGTGGTCTGGATTTATCGCCGCACCCTCTGGGACCTCGCGCTGGGCATGTGGCGGCCGGGGCGGGAGCGGTTCTATGCGACCAACCTGATTCTCGCCTTCCTGCCGGCGATGGCGATCGGCCTGCTGCTGCACAAAACCATCACCACCCTGCTGTTCAACCCGACCGTGGTCTGCATTGCGCTGATCCTGGGCGGCATCGCCATCATCCTGATCGAACGGCTGCGCCCGGCGCCACGGATCCATTCGGTGCCGGAGATCGGCCCCTTGGCGGCGCTACTGGTGGGCTTCGGTCAGGCGCTGGCGATGATCCCCGGCACCTCCCGCTCCGGCGCCACCATCATCACCGCGCTGCTGCTGGGCGTTGATCGCAAGACCGCAGCCGAGTTCAGCTTCGTGCTCGCCATCCCGACTATGCTCGCGGCTTCGGCCTATTCGCTGTGGAAGGTGCGCGATCAGATCGGCAGCGAAAGTCTGGCGCAGATCGGCATTGGCTTCCTGGCCGCCTTCGTTGTCGCCTTCGTGACGGTACGCGCGGTGCTGGCGGTGATCGGGCGGATCGGCTTCACGCCCTTCGGCTGGTACCGCATCGCGCTGGGGACCATCGGGCTGGTCGGGATGTTCCTGCTGGGCTGAGGCTGGCTAGCCCACCCCGTCCAGGCTGCCCGGCGCGGCATTGCCGCCGCACAGGATAACCCCCACTCGCGCCCCCGGCGGCGGCACCCAGGCGCCGGCCAGCAGCGCGGCCAGCGCCGTCGCCCCGCCGGGTTCGGCCAGCAGCCGGCAGCCATCCCACAGCCGCCGCTGCGCGGCGCGGATCGCCGCATCGGGCACCAGCACGGCGGCGGCGACATGGCGCGCGGCGATCGGGAACATCAGCGCGCCCACCTGGCGCGCGCCGAGGCTGTCGGCCGCCAGCCCGCCGACCGGCGCCGGTACCGGCCGGCCGGCCCGCAGCGCCGTCGCCAAAGTGGGGCAGCCTTCCGGTTCCACGCTGATCACCTGCACGTTGCTGCCGGCATACCAGGCGGCAATGCCGCCGATCAGCCCGCCGCCGCCAGTGGCCACCAGCACATGCGTCACCTCCGGCGCCTGCGCCGCCAGCTCCCGCGCCAGCGTCCCCTGGCCGGCCAGCACCTCCGCCTGGTCATAGGCATGCACACCGAGCGCACCGGTCTCAGCCGCCCGTTGCTCCGCGGCGAGGCGCGCCTCCTCATAGGTCGCCCCGCCCACCACCAATCGCGCGCCATAGGCTTCGATGCGCGCGCGCTTGGCCGCGCCGGTCACCTCGGGGACGAAGATTTCCGCGGGCACCTGCAGGGCGCGCGCCGCATAGGCGACCGCGGCGCCGTGATTGCCGCCGGAGGCGGCGATGACCCCGACCGGCGGCAGGGCAGCGGCGAGCATGCGGTTGAAGGCGCCGCGCGGCTTGAAGCTGCCGCTCGCCTGCAGCAATTCAAGCTTCAGGCAGAGCGGTGCCGGGACGCCAAGCGCCCCGGCCGGCAGTCGCAGCACCGGCGTCTCATGGATGAAAGGGGCAATGCGTGCCGCCGCGGCGGCAATCGCTGCCTGGTCCACCGCCGGGTCGAGGGGTCGGGTTCCGGTCATGCGCGCCGGCGTCGCACGGCTGGGCCGGCGCCGCAACCGGCCGGCACTGTTCAGGGCTCGTGGCGCTTGGACTCTGCCGGTGTTTCTGCCAATGTCCGGCGCGGTGAACGGGATCCTTCTCCATGCCAGCGCGGTCGCCCTCGATGGTGGCGCGGTCCTGCTGCTGGGTCCCTCCGGTTCGGGAAAGTCAGATCTTGTGCTGAGGCTGTTGCACGAAGGCTGGCGGCTGGTCGCCGATGACCAGGTGGCGGTGACGGTGGTCGCAGGGGCGGCGCTTGCGGCGCCGCCGCCGGCGCTCAGCGGCTGGCTGGAGGTGCGCGGCCTTGGCATTCTGCGGGATCTGCCGGTGACCGCGCCGGTGCCGCTTCGCCTCGCCGTGGAACTTGCGGCCCGCGAGAACATCACCCGCCTCCCTGTCCCTGCCCGCATCGCGGTGGCCGGCATCGACTTGCCGGCCCTGCGGCTCGATCCGTTCGGCGCTGCTGCAACGGCCAAGCTCACCACGGCCTATCGGGTGATCCGCGGCGAGGCTGCGCTGGTGGCGGGAGCATTCGCATGAACGCGTCGCCGGAAGCCCCCGCCGCTGCCCGTCCTGTGGTGCTGGTCACCGGCCTGTCCGGTGCCGGCAAGGCGTCCATCCTTCGGGTACTCGAAGATTTGAACTTTGAGACGGTGGATAACCCGCCGCTGCGGGTGCTGCAGGAACTGGTGGGCGATGGCGACCAGCCGATCGCTGCTGGCATCGATACCCGCACGCGCGGCTTTTTGGCGGCGGATGCGCTAGCGACGCTCTCATATTTGCGGGCGCGGAGCGACATTGCGGTCACCCTGGTGTATGCCACCGCCGATGATACGGTTCTGCAGCGCCGCTATACCGAGACACGGCGGCGGCATCCGCTGGCCCCTGGTGGTTCGCTCGGCAGCCGGGTGAGCGATGGTATTGCGCGGGAGAAGGCGCTGCTCGAGCCGTTGCGCGACGCCGCCGATCTGGTGATCGACACCTCTGAATTACCGGTCGCAACGCTGCGCAGAATGATCGAGCAGCGCTTCAAGCTGGAGGGTGCGGCGCCACTGGCGTTGCAAGTGATGTCCTTCGCCTTCCCGCGCGGCCTGCCGCGGGAGGCCGATCTGGTCTTCGATGTGCGTTTCCTGCGCAACCCCTATTACGACCCGGCGCTTCGCCCGCGCAGCGGGCGTGACCCCGCCGTGGCGGCCTACATCGAAGCCGATGACGGCTTCGCCGAATTCTGGGGCCATTTGACCGGCTTCCTAGACCCCCTGCTGCCGCGCTATGTAGCGGAGGGGAAGAAGTACCTGACAGTCGCCATCGGCTGCACCGGGGGTCAGCATCGTTCGGTGCTGGTGGCGGAGCGGCTGGCCGAGCATCTGCGCGGCGGCGGTTGGCGGGTGGATCTCACCCACCGTGAACTCCCGGCCAGCGAGGGGGTGAGCGCCCCCCTCAAGCTGGCGGAAGCCGGTCCGCCCGGCACAGACGTTTCACCCGCACCGGCCCCCGCCGGCGCGACGGGGCGGGAGGCCCTGACAAACACCCGATGATTGGTTTGGTTCTCGTTACCCATGGCCGGCTAGCCGAAGAACTGCGCTCTGCCATGGAGCATGTGGTGGGCCCGCAGCGCGCGGTCGCCACCGTCTGTATCGGTCCCGACGACGACATGGAGCGGCGCCGGCAAGACATTCGCGATAGCATCGCCTCGGTCAACCAGGGCGATGGCGTGGTGGTGCTGACCGACATCATGGGCGGCACGCCCTGCAACCTCGCCGTCTCGCTGGCCGACCGCAAGCAGATCGAGGTGATCGCCGGCGTCAATCTGCCGTTGCTCGTGAAGCTGGCAAAGATCCGCTCGACCGAGCCACTGGCCGAGGCGGTGGACCATGCCGCGGCGGCAGGGCGAAAATACATCGCCGCCGCCGGCGACATCGTGACCGGACATAGCGACGATACCCCCAAAGGCGGCGGTGCGCGGTGAGCGGCAGCGTGCCAGAGCCGGGCGGTGAGCCTGGGCATGTGCTTCGCCGCAGCGTCCGCATCGTGAACAGCCGCGGTCTGCACGCCCGCGCTGCGGCCAAACTGGTCACCACGGCGGAGCGCTTCGCGGCCAGCCTCAACGTCTCCCGCGACGGCCAGCGGGTCCCGGCGTGCTCGATCATGGGCCTGATGATGCTGGGCGCCGGGCCAGGCAGCACGATCGAGATCGAGGCGGAGGGTTGGGACGCCAAGGAGGCGCTCGATGCCGTCGCCTCCCTTGTCGAGGCCGGCTTCCATGAAGACTGAGAAGCCCGAGCGGGTTGCGGTACGCGGGACCGAGGCCGGCCGCCGCGCGCCGGTGCGGCGCGGACGTGAACAGGTATTACGCGGTATCGCCGTCTCGCCCGGTGTCGCCATCGGGCCGATCTTCGATACCACCGAGGAACTGCCGGCGCTGCCCCGGCGCAGCATCCCGATCAGCCAGGTGGAGGCGGAGAAGCAGCGCCTCGCCGAAGCGGTGGCGCTCTCGCGCAAGCAGCTCGGCAAGCTCAAGACCCGGCTCGGCGTCCTGCCCGAAGAGGCGCAGGAGGAACTCGCACCGCTACTCGACGCCTATATCCTCATGCTGGGGAATTCCCGGCTGCTGCGCGGCGCCCGCAAACGGATCGAGAATGAGCATTTGGCCGCCGAGACCGCGGTCGACGACGAGGCAGAGGCGATTGCCGCGCTGATCCTGGCCACGCGGGATGACGACAAGGCCGGGCTGAACCGCCGCGCCAGCGAGGTGCGTGAAATCGCCCGTCGGCTGACCCGCAACCTGACCGCGACCCCCTTCCGCAGCCTCGGCAAGGTGCCGGTCGGCGCAATCCTGGTGGCCGAGGAGCTGACGCCGGCCGATGCCGCCTTGCTCGACCCGACCCGGATCGCCGGCGTCGCCACCGATGAGGGGGGGCCGGACGGCCACACCGCCATCATGCTGCGGGCGCTGGGCATTCCCGCCGTGCTCGGCTGCACCGGCCTGTCGGGCGCGGCGCGGCGGGGGGAGCAGGCGGTGCTGGACGGTGCCGCCGGACAGGTCGTGCTGCGGCCGGGCGAACGCGCGCTGGAGCGCGGCCGGGAGGCGTTGGCCAGCTTCGCGCGGGAACGCGCGCGCCTGGGCAAGCTGCGCCGGCTGCCGGCCATCACCACCGATGGCGAGCTGGTCGAGCTGCAGGCCAATCTGGAAATCCCGGCAGAGCTGCCGCTGATCGCACAGGCCGGCGCCCAGGGGATCGGCCTGCTGCGGACCGAGTTCCTGTTCATGAACCGCGACGACCTGCCGGATGAGGAGGCGCAGGTCGCCGCCTATACCCAGGTGGTCGAAGCGATGGTCGGCGACAGCGTCACCATCCGCGTGCTTGACTGGGGCGGCGAGAAGGACATGGAAGCGCTGGGCCAGGGCGTGGCGCCGACCCATACCGGACCTAACCCGGCACTCGGCCTGCGCGGGTTGCGGCTGTTGCTGAAGCGGCCGGAATTGCTGGAGGTGCAGTTCGCCGCCATCCTGCGCGTTGCCGAAAAAGGCAAGCTGCGTATCCTGCTGCCGATGGTGACCAACCCGTCGGAGGTAAAGGCGGCCCGCGAGATCTACGACCGAGTGGCGCGGCGGCTGCGGCGGCGCGGCGTGGCCCTGCCCGACCTGCTGCCCGAACTTGGCGCCATGATCGAGACCCCCGGTGCCGCGCTGGCCGCCGATGCGATCGCGCTGGAGGCCGACTTCTTCTCGATCGGGACCAATGACCTGGCGATGTACACCCTGGCCGTCGATCGCGGCGAGGTCGATGTCGCGCATCTGTATGACCCGCTGCACCCGGCGGTGCTGCGCCTGATGCAATTTGCCACCGAAGCGGCGCTGCGGCTGCGCATGCCGGTCAGCGTCTGCGGTGAGATGGCGGGCAATCCGCGCCTGGTGCCGCTGCTGCTTGGCCTGGGCATCCGAAGCCTGTCGATGAATGCCAGCGCCGTGCCGCGGGTGAAGCAGATGATCCGCGGCCTCGATATCGGCGATTGCGCGCGGCTGGCGCGGCGGGTGATGGAGCAATCCGATCCGCAGCGCATCCACGAGCTGGTCGCGGAATTCGTCAGCCGCGCTGAGGCTGGGCGGTAGCAGCGCTATCCCCCCGCCAGGATCGCGTCGGCGATCTTCTCGGCGGTCATGAGCACCGGGAAGTTGGTATTGGCGCAGGGCACGACCGGGAAGATCGAGGCATCGACCACCCGCAGACCGCCGATTCCGCGCACCCGTCCGGCGGTATCGACCACCGCCATGGGGTCGTCCTCGCGGCCCATGCGGCAGGAACAGGATGCGTGCCAGACGCCGATCGTCGCCTTGCGGATGAAGGCTTCCAGCGCCTCCTCATCCTCCATCACTTGGCGAAAGGTGAAGCCCTCAACCACGTAGCGATCGATCAGGAAGGAGCGCAGCGCCTGCGGCCCGTCCAGCAAGGCGGCGATGCCCCGGGTTAGCCAACGGTTGCGCTCGTTCACTACGCCGATCGCCCGGACCCGGTCGCTATAGGCGGCGGGGAAAGGGTCGGTGGTCACGGCGGCTAGCGGCGCGCTCAACTGGATCGCCGCCAGCATGCGGAAGCCGCTCATCAGGCGCTCCAGGTCACGGCGGTCGGACAGCAGGTTGAACTCCACCTCCGGCTCAGCCCGCCAATCGGTTGAGGCAAGGCGCACCTGGCCGCTTTCCGAATAGGTCTTGTTGACGAAGGCGAGGAGCGAGGCGACCTGCTCCCCCACCGCGTGCCAGGCGGATTTATTGGCGACGGCCACGAACATATCGCCGGCCGGCGCGTCGGGGATGCCCGAGGAATAGCGCAGCCCCAGCAGGATATGCCGCCGCGAATGCTCCGCCTTGATGCGCGCCGGCCGGCGGATGAAGGAGGAGAGCGAGATTGAGGGGTGGTCCATCAGCCGTTGCCCAACGCCGGGCAGCGCCGAGTGGACCTCGATGCCCAACTCCCGCAGGTGGCCGACCGGGCCGATGCCGTTGCGCATCAGCATGGCCGGGGAATGGATGGCGCCGGCCGAGAGGATGATCTCGGCGCCGCGGAATTCCTGCGGCTTGCCGGCCACCACCGCGGCGACGCCAACGCAGCGTTGGCCCTCGAACAGCAGGCCGCTCGCCTGGGTGCGGGTCAGGATGGTGAGGTTCGGCCGCGCCCGTACCTCAGCGTTCAAGTAGCCGAGGGCGGCGGAGACGCGCTGCTTGCCGTCGATCGAGATGGTGACCGGGAAGTAGCCATCCTCGAAGACGCCGTTCTGGTCGGGCAGGTACTTGAAGCCGGCCAGACGGAAGGCCTCGGCCGTCGCGCGGGTATGGGCGGGCCAGCGCTCCGGCGGGATGCGGGTGACGGGGATGTTCCCATCCTTGCCGTGCCATTCATCAGCGATATCAAGGTCGCGCTCGACCTTGCGGAAATAGGGCAGCACGGCGTCCCAGTGCCAGCCCTCGGCGCCGCGCGCGGCCCATTCGTCGAAATCGGTGGGCGCGCCGCGATTGGCCATCTGGCCGTTGATCGAAGAGCCGCCGCCGAGCACCCGGGCCTGTTCGTATTTCCGCAGCGGCGGCGGCGCGGCGTTCGGGTTGTTGTGGGAGATGACCTGGGTGCGGACTTTGAGGTCGGTCCAGTGGAAGCGAGGGTCGAAATAGGCAACGCCGGGATAGGTATCGGCGATCTCCTTCGGCACCTCGCCGGGCGGGGTGTCCTGGCCGGCTTCCAGCAGTAGCACGCGATTCGCGCTGCGGGCCGAAAGACGGCTTGCCAGAACCGAGCCCGCCGAGCCGCCGCCCACGATGATATGGCTGTAGTCCACGCTTTGCCTCCCCCGGACGTCTGACATAGCGGATTTCGGTAGCACGGCGTTTGCGGGTGATCCATTTCGGCGGATCACGCGCTGGCCATGATCGAGCGACCGACCAACAGCTTCGGTGAAGGCCGCGCTGTGGTATAGGTTAAGCCATTATCGGTCATGTGCTGCCGGGCGGCGAAAGCTAGCCGCAGGCATCGTCGATGACGACCGGCAGGCACACCCAGCCCCCGCCCGTTGCTTTAGCCTTTGCCGTCAACGGTGGGGCGGTGGTCGATCCCGTCGACCCGGCACAGCGTCAAGCCGGCCGTTGAACCCGCCAGACTGAGGTGGCGAGCGATGGCGAAGCCCGAACAGCGCTGGTGGTGCAAGGTCTTGCTGCCGGCGGTGGCCTAACGGGTCGGTAGGGATGGGGCCGCGAGGCGTGGTTACGCAGCAAAGCCCGCTCCGAGGCCGCACAGAAGGTCCGATCGTTTTCAAGAAGCGGTTGCGCAACCCGCGCCAGGTGGAGGTAAACCCGCGTGCCCGGTGTCCCATTGTTGTCCCGCGCAAAACGACGCACCCCGGGCCAGCGGGACACCAGAAACGCACAAACAAAATAGGACAGGGGCTGGTGCTGATTCTAGTGGTGCGTGCCAGAGGGATGGTACCGTCTGGGCCGCACCACTAGCCATTGATTTGGTAGGCCGATTCACCCGACGCTTGGGTACCAAGCGTCGGGATCGGACCACTAGGGATTGATCACCGGACCTGCTGATTACAAGTCAACCCCACGCCGCACTTCGGGGAAAAGCACCCGTCACCAGACCCGACAGCGACAACGTTCTTGGCAATCACATCTCGCGTCGTGCCTCTCCGCCTATCGCCGCGCCGGGTCGAAGTGCCGCGCTAGCGTCGCGCCGTAATCGCTATAGGTATGCTGGCGCGCGGGATGCGACGCTGCGAAGGCGCTGACCTGCTGGGGGAAGCGCGTCTCGAACATGAAGGCGAGGGTGCCGGTGAGTTTGTGCGGTGCCAGCGTCGCGCCGCTCGCCGCTTCGAAGGCGTTGGCGTCCGGGCCGTGCGGTAGCATGGTGTTGTGCAGGGAGAAGGCGCCCGGGGTGAAGCCGCCGCCGGTCTTGCCATCATAGACGCCGTAGATCAGGCCCATGAACTCGCTCATCACGTTCATATGATACCAGGGCGGGCGGAAGGTGTTCTCGGCCACCATCCAGCGTTCGGGGAAGATCACGAAATCCAGATTGGCCGTGCCCGGCGTCTCCGAGGCGGAGGAGAGCACGGTGTAGATCGAAGGGTCGGCATGGTCGAGGAGGATCGGCCCGACCGGGGCAAAGTGCCGCAGATCGTATTTGTAGGGCGCGTAATTGCCGTGCCAGGCAACGACATCGAGCGGCGATTGCGCCAGCATCGTCGTCCAGAGCCGGCCGCCCCATTTCACCACCATGCGGGTCGGCGCCGCGCGATCCTCGAAGGCGGCGACGGGGGTGAGGAAGTCGCGCGGATTGGCCAGGCAGTTGGCGCCGATCGGGCCGCGTTCCGGCAAGGTCAGCGGGCTTGCGTAATTCTCGCACAGATAGCCGCGCGCCAAGCCATCCGGCAGGTCGACGGCGAATTTCACCCCGCGCGGGATCACCGCGATCTCGCCCGGGGCCAGCGCGATAAGTCCGAATTCCGTGCGCAGCCGCAGCGCGCCCTGCTGCGGCACGAAAAGCATTTCGGCATCGGCGTTATAGAAGACCTCATCCGTCATGTCGGCGGTGGCGAGGTAGATATGGCTGGCCATGCCGGTCTGACTGGCGGCATCGCCCGCTGTCGTGATGGTGTGGATGCCGGCAAGGAAGCCAACGCGCCCCTCTGGCAGCGGTAGCGGGTCCCAGCGCAGCGGCGCCGGCGGCAGCGCCGCGCCGGCGCTGGGCGCGGTCAGCCAATGGCCCGCACCCAGCGGCGCGAACTGCCCCCAATGCCCGACCGTCGGGCGGATGCGATAGAGCCAGCTGCGCCGGTTCTGCGCCCGGGGCGCGGTGAAGGCGGACCCGCTGATCTGTTCGGCATAGAGGCCATAGGCGCAGCGCTGCGGACTGTTGCGCCCAACCGGTAGGGCGCCGGGCAGGGCCTCCGTCTCGAAGCCATTGCCGAAGCCGGACATGTAGCCGGCGTTGAGGTCGGCGGCGTGGTGGCTCTGCGGATCGACGGCGTTCATGCGCCTCCCTCCCGGATTTGGCATTTGGGCGGAGAGGTTAGCACGTGGCACTGCTCGATGCGGTGTTTTGACGCGCCGACCCCCGGCCGTCATGGTACGCCACTGTAGCTGCGATACCCGTCATGTCCCTGATCCCGCTCGCCACGTCGAAGTCCGAGCTGCGCGCCCTGACCTCCCTGCGCGGCTTCGCCGCCATGGCGGTGGTGCTGCAGCACTTCGCCGCGACCTTCCAGGAATACTGCCGCGGCAACCTGCCCTCGCCAGTGCCGCATGGCTACATGGCCGTCGACTTCTTCTTCGTCCTCAGCGGCTTCATCATGTGCTATACCTATCTCGACGATTTTCAGGCCCGTGGGCTGGCGGCCTATCGGCCGTTCCTGGCCAAGCGCTTCGGGCGCATCTTCCCGCTGCAGGCCTTTTGCGTGCTCGCCATTCTGCTGCTCGGCTTCGTCTCGGTGAGCCTGATTGGTCGCAACATCTTTCACGACAGCGCCAATCTGGGCCTTGATGTGCCGGCCAATATCCTCATGCTCCAGGGCATTGGAATCGGCCATAATCTGAACGGCCCGTCTTGGTCGGTCAGTGTCGAGTTTGTCGCTTATTTCCTGTTCCCGCTGCTGATCGCGGTCGTTTTCCGCGGCTGGGGCTGGGCCATGCTGCTGGCGCTGCTCGCCTGGGCCAGCCTCGGCTACCTCGCCTGGATCGATCCCAAGGGCAGCCTGGGTGCCACCGACCCCGTCTCGGCCATCACGCGCTGTCTGGCCGGCTTTGCGCTCGGCATGATCGGTTATCGCGTCTATGCCGAAACCCGTATCGGCCAGCTACTCGGCGGCTCTGTGGTCGCCACGGGCCTCGGCGTTGCCGCTGGCCTTGCGCTGCTGCTCAAGCAGGATCTGCTGGCGGCGATCCTGTTCTGCCCGATCGTCATCGCCTTCGCGCGGAACGACGGGCTGCCGGCGCGGCTGCTGAATTGGCGGCCACTCTATTTCCTCGGCGTGATTTCCTTCTCACTCTACCTGGTACACGACGCCTTTCGGCCGGTCGCGCTGCTGCTGCTGCAGCGGCTCTCGCCGCAGCCGGTCAGCGTGCCAGTGGCCTTCGGGCTGACGCTGCTCTGGTCGCTGCTGATCATCCCCTTTGCTTGGGTCACCTACGCGGCGATCGAACGGCCGGGCCGCGCTTATGTGCGAGCCGCCATTGAGGGGGTCTCGCGCGGCGCCGCCGGCCTCGCGCGGGCGGCGAAGCCGCGCGCGGGGCAGGGGTAGCGCCCGCCTACTTCTGCTCGCCGGTCTCGAAGGCCAGCCCAGCGGCGGCGATGCCCGCCAGGGCGCAGACCTCGTCCTGGGCCGAGACATCGCCGGAGACGCCGACCGCGCCCAGCACCAGGCCGGCCGCATCGGTCACCAGCACGCCGCCCGGCACCGGCACCGCGTCGTACCCCTTGGCTGTGGTTAGGTCGGATAGCGCGTTCATGAAGCCGGCCATGGCGGTGGAGCGGCGGAACAGCTCATGCCCGCCAACGCCGAGCGCGAGACAGCCATAGGCCTTGCCTTGCGCGATCTCCAGCCGCAACAGCGAACAGCCATCCTCGCGCTGCATCGCCTTCATCTGCCCACCGGCATCGAGGACGACGACCGTCAAGGGCTGCAATTTCAAGGACCGTCCCTTGGTCAAGGTTTCATGGGCGATGGTATTGGCCTGCGCCAGCGTCAGGCCATTGGTCGGATAACGGGCCATGATTGCCTCCCTTTCGTGATGCGGGAGCTTTCTGCCCCCTCGCCAGGATCGAGACCAGCCCCAAGGCTTGACGCCGCCGCCAGCGATCGACGAATATCGCAATCATCTATATGGAGCGGGCCACCGTGCAACGCGCGTGTTTGGAGCGATATCGCCGGGTCGGCGCGCATCAGTATCGGGGCCATCGCCTGGAGGTCCTGGATGACGGCGCTGCGGGCTGGGCGGTGCGGATCTGGGGGCCGGACCCTGCGGCCGGGCAGGAGACCATGCTGCGCAACCAGGCGCCCAAGGGCCTGTCGGCGCTGATCGCGGAAGCCAAGCGCCAGGTTGATCGCCGGCTTGATGGGTCTACCCTACCGGGCTGACGGAACCGGCGCAGCCCCGGTGGCCCCGCGGGTCGGCTTCGGCCTATAACTGCCGCTGTCGATCCGCCGAACCCGCGCGATCGATGCCGTGCGCCCCATTGTTCTGGCGCCGGGCGAACGCATGTATGAGCCAGTGCAGGGAACCCCCGCGATGGATGTGATCCTCGACCCCAATCGGCCAGCTGGCGCCCCGGGTGCCGGCAATGCCGCCGCCGACCTGATCAAGGACGGCGACCAGAAGACCTTCATGCAGGACGTCGTTGAGGCGAGCCGCGAGACACCGATCCTGGTCGATTTCTGGGCGACCTGGTGCGGCCCCTGCAAGACGCTGACCCCCACGCTGGAGAAGGTGGTGAACGCCGCCGGCGGGCGGGTGAAGCTGGTCAAGATCGACATCGACAAGAATCGCGCTTTGGTCCAGCAGCTGACCCAGCTCGGATTGCCGCTGCAATCTGTGCCGACGGTGGCCGCCTTCTGGCAGGGCCAGATCGCCGACCTCTTCCAGGGTGCCCTGCCTGAGGGCGACGTGAAGCGCTTCGTCGAAGGCCTGCTGAAGATGGCCGGCGGGCAGATGCCCGCTGCCGACCTGCTGGCCGAGGGGAAGGCTGCCGCTGAGGCTGGCGATCATCAGGCCGCGCTGCAAATCTTCGGCGCCCTGGTGCAGCAGGACCCGGAAAACCCGGAAGCCTTCGCCGGCGCCGCCGCCGCCCTATTCGCGTTGGGCGAGGAGGAGCAGGCCGGCCAGGTGCTGGAGAGCGTGCCGCCGAAGCTGCGCGAGCATGCGGCCATCGCTTCCATCCGCAGCAAGCTGGAACTCGCCGCGGTCGGCCGACAGGCGCAGTCCAAACTCGCTGAGTTCGAGGCGCGGCTGGCGGCCGATCCGAACGACCATGCTGCGCGCATCGACCTCGCGGTGGCGCTCAACGCCGCCGAGGATCGGGCCGGCGCGATCGACGCGCTGATCGAGGCGATCAAGCGCGACCTGGCCTGGAATGACGAAGCGGCGCGCAAGCAGCTGCTGCAATTCTTCGAGGCTTGGGGCTTCACGGACCCGGCGACCCTGGCGGGGCGGCGCAAGCTCTCCTCGCTGCTGTTCCGTTAGCCCGGGCCGATGGCCGCGCGGCAGCCTGGACTCGCCGAACTGCCGGGGGAGATTGCGATCTTCCCTCTGCCCGGGGCGTTGTTGCTGCCGGGCGGGCGGCTACCATTGAATATCTTCGAGCCACGCTATCTGGCCATGGTCGACGACGCGCTCGGCGCTGGGCGGCATTTCGGCATGATCCAGCCGGAGCCCGAGGCGCCGGCCGGCCCGGCGGGCCCGCGCACCTATCGCGTTGGCTGCCTCGGCCGCATCGCCTCCTTCTCGGAAACCGAGGATGGCCGCCACCTCATCACCCTGGCCGGGGTGACGCGCTTCCGCATCGCCGAGGAGCTGCCGATGCAGCACGGCTATCGCCGGGTGCGCGCCGATTACGCCGGCTTCGCTGATGATCTGGCACCCGACGCGGCATCGGCCGAAGTGGATCAGGCGCAACTTCTCGCCGCGTTGCGGCCCTTTTTCCGCGCCCGCCAGATCGACGCCAATTGGGAGGCCATCGAGCGTACCGAGCCGGCGATGCTGGTACTGAGCTTGTCCATGATCTGCCCCTTCGCGGTGCCGGAGAAGCAGGCCCTGCTGGAAGCGCCTAGTCCGGCCGAGCGGGCCAGGACGCTGATCGCCCTGCTGCAGATGGGCGCCCATGATCTGGACCCGGCGGACCTCCCCGCCGGGCGCCGGCTGAGCTAGAGCGAAAACATGACTCAAGGCGATCCCAAGCCGGCCCCGAGCGGCGATATCGACCCGGCGCTGCTCGAAATCCTCGTCTGCCCCGTTACCAAGGGCCCGCTCCGCTATGACCGTGAGCGCGGCGAGCTGGTGAGTGAGGCCGCGCGTCTGGCCTACCCGATCCGCGACGGCATCCCGATCATGCTGCCGGACGAGGCCCGGTCGCTCGACGGCTGATGTCAGCCCCACCCACCGAAATCCGCCTGAAGCGCGCCGAGGGCGTGCTGGAGGTTGCCTGGGAGGATGGCGCGCGCTTCGCCCTGACAGCGGAATACCTGCGCGTGGAAAGCCCCTCCGCCGAGGTGCAGGGCCATGGGCCGGGCCAGCGGGTGACCGTCGGAGGTTGCCGCCGTGTCGGCATCCTGCGGATCGAGCCGGTTGGCAATTACGCCATTCGCCTCATCTTCGACGACCGGCACGATAGTGGCCTCTATTCGTGGGCCTATCTGCGCGAACTCGGCGAAGAGCGGGCCACGAAATGGGCGGCCTATGAGGCCGCGCTGGCTGAACAGGGCCTCAGCCGCGACCCGCGGGGCCGCGGCTGAACCGCTGGCGCGTCAGGCCGGCGTGTGTTTGCCGCCGGTCTGCGGGGTTGGCGTATCGAAGCCCTGCTTCTGGCGATCGAGCCGCGTCTCCCGCTTCCAGCTGCGCTGCAGCGGGTCGCTGACGGTGAACTCCAGCGTGCCGCAATGCTCGACCGAAAGCGTGATGCGGTCGCCGTCCATGAACGGGTTCAGCCCGCGATGGTTGGTCCCGGTGGCCAGGATATCGCCGGGTTCCAGCGTGTGGATATGGCTGACCCATTCGATGCAGCGGGCGATGTTGTGGGCCATGTCGTCGGTATTGAACTTCTGCATGACGACGCCGTTATTGGTCAGCGTGATGCCCAGCTTCTGCGGGTCTTTGACCTCGTCCTTGGTGACGATCCAGGGGCCGATCGGCGCGAAGGTGTCGCGCGACTTCATCTGGAAGAAGACGTTGGTGGGCGGCTTGACCCCGCGTGCCGACCCATCGATGAAGTTCATGTAGCCGAAGATGTGGTCCATCGCGTCGGCCGCCTTCACCCGTGTGGCGCGCTTGCCGATGACCACGGCCATCTCTGCTTCGCCTTCGAAGATGCTAGCACCCATATCCGGCAGCAGCATCGCATCGCCCGGGCCAATGATCGCCGTCGGCGCCTTGTGGAAGGCGTTGATCGGCGCCGGTTCCTTCAGCGTGCCGTCTTCCATGTAGTTCACCGCCATGCAGACGATATTGCCCGGCTTGGGCAGCGGTGGGCGGATGCGATGCCCAGCCAGAGCGAAGGCCGGCCCGGCGGCGGCGGCCGCTTCGAGCTTGCCGCGATAGGCCTCGAAACGGGCGATCAGGCCGTTGATCAGATCGGCCGGGCCGAGATGCGGAATATCCGCGACGGCGGCGGTGACATCCACCGCGTGATCGGCGCCGTGCATTACGCAGAGCCGGAAATCATCGACGAAGAGCAGTTTCATGGCGGGTCCTCCCCCGTTCAATCCCCCGATGGGACACCGGTTTCCCGCTTTCGGCAACAGGTCGCTTCCCGAAGGGCCCGGGGCCTGTTAGGCCGAGAGCCATGAAAATCACCCTGCTTGGCGTTGGTGCGGTGGGCGGCTGGCTAGCCGCAGGGCTTGTGAGGGGCGGCGCCGAGGTGGCGCTGCTGGCTCGCGGCGCGACGCTGGCCGCCCTCACCGAACACGGGCTGCGCTACACGGCCGACGGTCGCGCCGAACATTTCCGCCTGCCTGCCGCCGAGGACCCGGCGGCGCTGCCCCCTCCCGATCTGCTGCTGGTCTGCCTGAAGGGGCAGGATGTGCCGGCGGCGCTGCCGCTGCTGCGCCGGGCGATCGGCCCGGGCACCCTGGTCGCCGCCGTGCAGAACGGCCTGCCCTGGTGGTTCACCCAGGGCTTCGGCGGGCCCGTCGCAGGCCGGACGCTGGCGAGCACCGACCCCGGTGGGGCGCTGGCCGCCGCCTTGCCGGTGGCCCGCGTGCTGGGCGGCGTCGCGCATGTGGGCAGCGTGGTGGAGGCGCCCGGCGCGATCCGGCTGATGAAGGCGGACCGCATGCTGTTCGGCGACCCCAGCGGCGCGCATGCCGCCGCGCTCGCCACGCTGGTCGAGACCCTGGTGCGCGGCGGCGTGCCGGCCCAGGCGGTGCCCGATATCCGCCAGGAAATCTGGCTGAAGCTGTGGGGCAACGCCACTATGAACCCGCTTTCGGCACTGTCCCGGGCGGATATGCTGGCAATGCTGGACGATCCCGGCATCGACGGGCTGATCCGCGCCATCATGGCGGAAATGGCCGCGATCGGCGCCAAGATCGGCCTGCCCATCGACCAATCGATCGAGGATCGGCTGGTGGTGACCCGTCGGCTCGGCGCCTTCCGTACGTCCATGCTGCAGGATCTGGAAGCGGGGCGGCGGCTGGAACTTGGCCCGATCCTGGGCGCGCTGGTCGAGCTGGCGGACCTGACCGGGGAGGCCGCGCCGGTGACGCGCGGGATCGAGGGGCTGACGCGGCTGCTGGCGGCAAGGCTCGGCCAGGGCGGCGCTTGACCTCGGGGGTCACCAAGGCCGAGGCTGCCGGCATGCTCGAACTCCGCCCGTGCTGTGAATGCTGCGGCACCGATCTGCCGCCGGACAGCCTGCTGGTGCGCATCTGCTCCTATGAATGCACCTTCTGCGCCGGCTGTGCCGAGGGCGCATTGCAGGGTCATTGTCCGAATTGCGGCGGGGAGCTGGTGCGCCGGCCGATCCGCCCGGCGGCGCGGCTGTTGCGCCACCCCGCCTCGACGCTCCGCAAGATGAAGCCCGGCGGCTGCATGCCGGGCTGAGGCCGCCGCTACCGTAGGCGCCGGATCGTGAAGCGGATCGTCACCTCGATGCCCCGGCCGTTCCGGAGAGGTGGCGCCGAGAGATATTCCAGCATCTGGCCGCCATTCCGCTTGCGGAAGGGGCTGGCATAGCTGCCATCGGCCAGCGCGTAACCCAGCCCGGCTTCGGTCAAGGGAGAGCGGCCCGGCCGCAGTCGGTTGTCTACGCGATAGGGGGCATTGCCGGGGATCGGCCGCCCGGCCGCCGCAAGACGCACGATTGCCACGCCGTTGCGCGTGCCGGTGATCCCGGTGACCCGATAACTGCCGCGCGCATCCGGCTGTGGGTCGGTCGTCAACCGGCCATGGGCGGTCACGCCCGCGCCCTGATACGCCCAGTACCAGACCGGCGCCGCCGCAACCTGCCGCGCCGGGCTGAGCGCCAGGGTAACGAGAAGGGGGATCGCGCTTGCGCGCATGGCTTAATCCTGTTCCAGGACCTCTTGCGCCCAAGGCAGCGGATCGCCGCGCCGGTGCCGGGTCGGTCGCGGTCACCCTATCGCGGCTGCAGCTACCTGACGATCCGCCGCAGCATCGCCCGGGTCTTGTCGCTGCGTGGCGGGTCGAACAGCCGCGACAGGCTCCAACGGCCATGCGCGACGCGCGCGCGGGTCAGGCTGAACTCGCGGAACCCCGCCTCGCCATTGCGCCGGCCGAAGCCGGAAGCGCCGCTGCCGCCAAAGGCCAGGCCGGGGAAGGCGGCGTATTCCACGCAGCGTTCCTCGACGATGGCGCCGCTGCGGGTGCCCGCGGCCACCTGCGCCCGTTCCGCCGCGTTGGCGCCAAACAGATAGATCGCGAGGGGTCGCGGCCGGGCGCCGATCCAGCCGAGCGCCGCTGCCAGCCCCTCCAGCGTCACCACCGGCAGGATGGGCCCAAAGATCTCGGCCTGATGGATGGGGTGGTCGGGCGGCGCCTCGGCCAAGGTCAGCGGCCAGCGCCGCCCCTCGCGCGGGCCCAGCGGGTCCAGCGTGGCGCCGGCGCACAGCGCCGTCAGCCGCGCCGCCTGTGCCTCGTTCACCACCACCGTCTCCGGCTGGGAGAGGCCGCTGGCGCGGCAGGCGGCGGCAAAGGCGTCGCGGCTATGGCCGACCAGCAGCACCGTATCGGGGGCGATGCAGGTTTGCCCGGCATTCACCGCCTTGCCCACCAGGATCGCCCGCGCCGCCGTCGCCAGATCGGCGCCGGGCAGCACCAGGGCCGGGCATTTCCCGCCCAGCTCCAGCGTCAGCGGGACCAGTCCGGGGGCGGCGGCCTGCATCACCCGCCGGCCCACCGCGGTGCTGCCGGTGAAGACCAGATGGTCCCAGGGCTGGGCGGCGAAATCGGCGGCGACCTGCGGCCCGCCTTCGACGCAGCGGGCGATATCTGGCCCCAGCGCCTCGGCCAGGATGGCGCCGATCAGCGTGGCGGTGCGCGGCGTTGCCTCGGCCGGTTTCACGGCGATGCGGTTGCCGGCGGCCAGCGCATCCACGGCCGGTTGCAGCGCCAGCAGCAGTGGGTAGTTCCAGGGCGCCATGATGCCGATCACGCCCTTTGGCACGAACTCCTCGCAGGCTCGGGTTGGCCAGAAGGGGAAGGGTACGGGCTGGCGGCGCGGCTTCGCCCAGCGCGGCAGCAGCCGGGCGGCGCGGCGGGCGCTGTCGGCCACCAGCTTCACCTCGGCCAGGAGCGTCTCCTCGGCCGACCGGCCGCCGTAATCGGCATCGATCGCGGCGGCGACGGCGTCGGCTTGGCGGATCAGCGTGGCGGCCAGCGCCCGCAGCAAAGTGCGGCGCGCGGCGACGCTTGGCGCGCCGTCCCGCGCTTCCGCGGCGCGGAGCGCGGCCAGGGCTTGGGCGGGGCCGGTCATGCCGCGCGCAGCAGGGCGCGGGCCGCGGCCTCGCCGCTGCGCACCGCGGCCTCGATGGTCGCCGGCAGCAGCGGGTCGGTCCAGTCGCCGGCCAGCGCCAGGTTCGCCAGTGGTAGGCGTGGCGGGCGCAGCAGCGTGCCCGGCAGGTGCCGCGGCGTTGCCCGGCGTTCCTTCACCACGCGGCATGGCGGCGCGGTCTCCGGCCAATCGCCGGCCAGCCCAAAGGCCAGCGCGGCGGCGCGGAGTTCGGTCCAGGCGCGCGGGCCGATCGTCGCGGCGTCTTCCCGCGCCGCCGCGTCGCCGGCGCTGACGGTGACGGAAACGCCGCCCGGCCGCACCAGGACCCATTGGCAGAGTGCGTCGAGCAGGCCGAGGAAGCGCACCGGCCCGGGCGTTTGATGCGCGTAGTGCAAGTTGACGATCGGCGCATAGGCGGCGGGCACGTCCAGATGCGGCAGCAGCCGCTGGCTTTCCCAGGGCGGCGTCGCCAGCAGCACGGCATCCGCCGCGCCGAGGGCGATCGCGTCCTCGCCGAAATCGAGCGCGGTAACGCGCCTGTCCTGCTGGACTATCCGGCGCAGCCGAGCGCCGTGGCGGATGCTACCGCCGCGCGCGGCGATGGTGGCCAGCGTGGGATCCACCAGATTGGGGCCGAGCCCGTCGCGGGCCACGAAAAGCCGCGTCGCGCCGCGCCCGCCCAGCCGGCGCAGCACCGCGCCGAGCCGGGCAGAGGAGGCTTCCTCGCTTGGCGTATTCAGCGCTGCGATGACCAGGGGATCGACAAAGCCGCGATGGAATTCCGGCCACCCGGCCATGGCCGGTCCGATCGCCCGGTCCCGCCCGGGCAGGGCGAGCTTCGCCAGCGCGACCAGCGCGCCGAACGACAAGCCCGGCGGGCGCAGCGCCGGGTCGCGCCAGCCGAGTGGCGAGAGGGCGACGCGAAAGGCCCGGTGGTCCCGCAGGTCGAGCACCGGCAAGCCAGCCGGCTCCGGCTCCACCCAGCCATCGCGGGCGCCGATCCGCGCCAGCAAGGCCAGCGCGCGGTGATTGGCGCCGAGCAGGGCATGAGTGCCGTTATCGGTGCCGTCCGGCAGCGACCGCGCGCGCCCACCGGCGCCCGGCGCGGCTTCGTGCAGCGCCACCGCGCGCCCCGCCTCGACCAGGGCGAGCGCGGCGGCCAGCCCCGCGACGCCCGCGCCGATCACATGCACCGTCATCCCGGCGGCCCGAGGCCGAGCGCCATCCAGGCCATGCGCAGCTTTTCCAGCGAGGTCAGCCGTGGCCGGCTGCCGCGTAGGGCGAAGCCACGCCCGATCAGCCGCTCCAGCAGCCGCCGGTAGCCCCACATCATCACTCCGGCCGGCAGCAGCGCTTTCGGCGGATAGGCCTTGATGTCCTGCGCCGCGGTGGCGAAGCCGGCCTCGGCGCGCTTGGCCAGGCGTTCGCAGAGCGTGGCGAAGCGGGGGTGGCCGACGATCGCGGCGGCCGGGCCTTCGGGGATGCCTTCCGCCGCCAGCATGTCGCGCGGGACATAGACCCGCTCGCGCAGCGCATCCTCATCGACGTCACGGAGAATATTGGTGAGCTGGAAGGTATGGCCCAACGCCAGCCCGAAGCCCTCGGCCTCTGGCGCGCCAAAAATCCGCACGCTCATCGCGCCGACGCTGCCGGCGACGCGGCGGCAATAGAGATCGAGCTCGGCCTCGGTCAGCAAGCGGACGGTATCGCCGGCATCGGTTTCCATGCCGGCGATCATCGCCTCGCATTCCGCCAGAGGCACGCCATAGGCCTGCCGGGCGAAGGCGAGTTCGCGGGAGAGCACGCAATCAGGCGCCGTCAGCTTGGCCCGCCAATCGGCCAGAAAGCGGCGCTTCTCGGCTTCCGGCATGGCGCCATCGGCGATGTCGTCGACCGCCCGGCAGAAGGCATAGACCCCCCAGAGCGCGCGCCGTCGCTCCCCACGCAGCGCCGCCATGCCGCGGGCGAAGGAGGAGCCGGCGCGCGAGACCCGGGCGGCGACGAGGCTGGCATCGCCGGGCCCGCCGGCCAGCGCTTCGCGGAGCGCGCCGAGGAAATCCGCCTTGCCGAGCGCGACCCGCCCCAGCACCGGATCAGCGGCACGCAGCCGCGCCAGCAGGCGCCGCGCGCAGCCGATGGTCATGCCGCTTTGCAGTGCGAGACGGCGGGAAGCGAGCAGGCGCGGCAGGATCTGCGCGCGGTCGAGCTGTTCCTCGACACGGTCGAGCGCGGCATCCAGCACTTCGCGCCGGCGGGCGGTGTTGGCCTGGTCGAAGAAGGCTTCCTCGCCGCCGGCCAGGGCGAGCCAGGATTGCGGCAGGTAGACGCGGTCGATGTCGCGCCGGTCCGGCACCAGATCCTGCAGGTGATTGAGGATCTGCAGAGCGGTACAGAGCGCATCGGCGGCCGCATTGGCCGGGGCGTTGTCCGCATCGCCGTGCAGGCGCAGCAGCATCCGCCCGACCGGATCGGCCGAGCGCCGGCAGTAATCAACCAGCTCTGCCCAATCGGCGTAGCGCCGCTTCACCGCATCCTGGCGGAAGGCCGAGAGCATCAGCCCGGCTTCCGCCGTCCCCGCGCCGCTGCGATGCAGGCCAGTGGCTTCCGGCATGGTGGTGCCGGGATCATCGAGCGCGCGCGCCATGGCGTCTAGCCGGGTGAGCTTGGCCTCGGGCGGCAGGTCCGGGCTGTCGGCGATATCGTCGGCGGTGCGGACGAAACGGTAGAAGGCCATTACCTTGGCGCGCTGCGGCTTGGCCAGCAGCCGCGAGGCGGTGGGGAAATTCTCCTCGTCATGGTCACGGCTCGGGCGGGCCGAGACAGCGGGGCTGGCGCTGACGTGGGAGGTCATGCCGTCTCTGTGGCGGAAACCGCGCGGCCTTTCCAGCCCGGCTTGATGCCGAGCACCCAGAGGACCAGCGCCCACCATTGGATGGCGAGTGCCATGGCGACGATCAGCGGGTGCAGTGGTACCGTCCAAAACGGCTCCCTCGCCCGCGCCGTGATCGCCGCGCGCAGCCCGAAGCCAAGCATGATGGCTGCGACAGCCTGCGGCTGCGGCAGCAGTGCCCAGGGCCAGAGATGCGCCCCGGCCAACAGCACGGTCCAGATCGGCAGGCCGAGCGCCGTCGCCATCCCTTCCCGCGCATTCTTGACGAAGCCGGCCCAGCTTTCGCCAAGGTTGCGATACATCCGGCACGCCGCCAGCGGGGCGCCGTCCACCACCTCCGTCCGCGTCCCAGCGCGGCGGAAGGCGCGGGCCAGCGCCAGCGCATCGTGGATCACCCCGCGAATGGCGCCATGCCCGCCGACCCGCTCATAGGCGCCGCGTTCGGCGAGCAGCAGTTGGCCGCAGGCGGCGGCAAGGTCGGCCCGCCCGCTTCCCGCCCGCCCGCCGCCCGGGAGATAGCCGACCAGCAGCAGGTTGATGGCCGGCACCGTCATGGCCTCCCCCAGCGAGCCGATGGCTTGCCGCGGCACGCCGGAGACGAGGCCGATCTCGCGCTCGGCGGCATGCGCGGCCAGCCGGGCCGCGGCTTCGGGGGCCAGCCGGACATCGGCATCGATGAACAACAGATGCGTGCCGCGCGCCGCTTCGGCCAGCCGGGCGCAGGCATGCACCTTGCCGGTCCAGCCCGGTGGCAGGGCCGGGGCATTCAGTAGGCGCAGGCGTGGCTCATTGGTGGCAAGGCCGGCGACGATCGCCGCCGTGCCGTCCGAGGAGCTGTCATCCATCACCAGAACTTCGGTCGCAACCCCGGTGCTGGCGAGCGCGGCGGCGACGCAGGGACCGATATTCGCCGCCTCGTCGCGCGCCGGAATCAGAATGGAGACCAGTCTTCCAGGCGCCGGGCTGGCGGGCGGCAGGCGCGGCATCCGCAGCAGGTTCATGGCGCCGAGCGCGGCGGGCAGCGCGGCCAGAGGCAGGCAGAACCAGGTCCAGTCCATCAGCCTACTTCGCCTCTCGGGCCGCGGTCGTGGCGCGGATCGAAGGCCTCACCCCGCAGCATCGCCCGCAGGTGACGCCAGCGCTCATAGACCCCGCCCATGCCCTCCTTGCCGGCGACGATAGCATGGAAGCGGTCGGGGTCGCGGGCCAGCGCATCCACCGCCAGCCGGTCCATTGTCCCTTCCAAGGCCCGGGCCAGCGCCACCCCGCGCACCTCGCGCGGCAGCGCGGCCAGCGCCGCGCCGTCAAGCGGTGGGCCATAGGCGCAGAGCATCTCCGCCCCCCGTTCCGTCCAGAAAGGGTAATCGAGCGCCATGGGCAGGAAGCGTGCGGTGGGAGCCAGTTCCGCCAGCCGGGCGAGCCCGTGGGCGATCGTCACCGGGCGTTCACGCACATCCATGAAGCGGCCGGGGGCGTTCATCCAGAGCATGCTGCCGGGCGTCGCCAGCACTGTCCTCGCGGTGCGCAGGAAGGCGACGGCGCCGCGCGTGGAGTGCTGCTCCACGCCGAACACGCCGAGGCGGCGCATGAAGGCATACCGGTCCAGCGCCGCGGCCTCCATCGGGCTGAACATCCGCCGCCCTGGGAAGAGCGCGGTCGAATAGAGCATGAAGGCGACGCCGTCCCACCAGCTCGGGTGGTTGGCATAGACCACCAGCGGCCGGGCCGGATCATCGGCCGGCGGCAGGCCCCAGCGGGCGACGCGCACCGCCCGCAGATGGCGTCGGGCGAAGCCGTGGAACATCACCCGAAAGAACGCGAAGCGTGCCGGCGAGAAGAGTGCGACCGGCGAAGCCTCGGCCATTGCTACTCGGCGGCCTCAACCTGGGGCGCATCGCGCTGGCCGGCGAGGCGTGCTGCCTCGGACATGCCGCGACCACCGAGATCGGCATCCAGCGCATCGGCGGCGATCCAGCCGGACATCATCACCATGGGCATGCCCGGCCCGGGATGCGCCGCACCGCCGCACAGGTAGAGGCCCTTCACCGCCTTCGCGCGGTTGCCCGGCTTGAAGGCGCCAAGGAAGGCGCCGTGTGAAGCGAGGCCGTAGATCGCCCCGTTCAGCACCTTGTAGCGTTCGTGGATATCGACTGGCGTCAGCCGATCCTCAACGACGATCCGCTCCTCGATGTCCTCCATGCCAGCAGTGCGCTTCAGCTTGTCGAGGATCACTTGGCGGTACCAGGGAAACAGCTTCGACCAGTCATGGTGCGGCCTGAGCCAGGGGGTATGCACGAGGACATAGAGCGCCTCGTGCCCCGGCGGGGCGGCGGTATCGTCCGAACACGAGGTGGCCGCGAGATAGGCGGTCGGGTCCGGGGCCGGTTCGCCCCTGCGGTAGATAGCGTCGAACTCCTCCTCGGCATCGCGGGAGAAGACGAAGCAGTGATGCGCGAGGTGGTCGTAGCGCTTCTTCAGGCCGAGATAGAGCACGACGCCAGAGCAGGCGGGCTCATAGCCCTTATTGACGTAACGTTGGCCGGCATCGCCGCCTACCAGCTCGCCATAAGTGCGGATCGCGTCCATGTTCGAGATGACGGCATCGCAGGCGATGCGTTCACCGGAGGCGGTCTTGACCGCCCGCACCCGCCCGCCGTCCACATCGAACCCGGTGACCTCCGTATTCGGGCGCAGATCGGCGCCAAGCTCGCCGGCGAGGCGGGCCAGCCCCTCGGCCACGGCGCGGGTGCCGCCGACGGGGTACCAAACGCCCTCGGTCGCCTGCATATCCCCGATCGAGCACAGCACGGCCGGCGCCTGATAGGGGTTGGAGCCGACATATTGGCAGAAATGGTCAAGCATCTGCGCCAGCCGGGCATCGGGCACATGGCCGCGGATCACCTTCGCCACCGTCTTGCCCATCCGCAGCGCCATCACGTCGCGCATGGTGTCCGGATTGAAATTGGCGCGCATGTCGATGGTATCGCTCAAGCCCTCGACTGACTTCCAGAAGAAGAACTTCTCGGAGACCTCGTGCAGTTTCTCAGCCACCCGCTGGAAGCGGCGATAGCCGGCACCCTGTCCGGTATCGGGGGCGAAGCGGTCCATCAGTGCGGCCATCTGCTCGACATTTTCCAGCAGGTCGACCTGGGTATTGTCTTCGAAGAAGCAGCGCCATTGCGGATCGAGGCGGATGAGCGGCAGTTCCTTCACCAGGTCGCGCCCGGCCTCGGCAAAGATCCGGCGCAGCACGCGCGGCACGGTCAGGATGGTCGGACCCATATCGAAGCGATAACGGCCCTCTGGCCCCTGGAGGTGCAGGACCGCGGCCTTGCCGCCGAGCCAGGGGTTCTTGTCGAGTACCGTCACCTTGTGCCCGCGCGCCGCCGCCGTCGCCGCGGCCGCGAGTCCGCCAAGGCCCGAGCCAATGACCACCACATGCGCCATGGCCTACTCCCCTGGGGTCGCGCCCCGTCTAGCAGTTACGAACGTGTCGCCCCGAGTGCCGGCGTGAAGGTGCCGATGCCGTCGCCGGCCAGCGCCATCCCCCGCAGGCCGAGATCCTTGGCAAGCAGCCCCGCGGTGATGCGCGCACCTTCGTAGATCACCGGCAGCCCGCTGCCGGGATGGGTGCCGCCGCCAACGAGATAGAGGCCCTCGATCTCGGCGAAGCGGTTGCGGGGGCGGAAGCAGAGCATGTTGCCGAGATCATGGCTGAGGTTGAAGGTCGCGCCGAAGCCGATATCGTAGCTGTCGCGCCAGTCGGCTGGGGTGACGATGCGTTCATAGCGAATGCGCGACTCGATATCGGGCAGGCCGATTTCGGCGAGGCGGCGCATGGCCAGGGCGCGGATGCGCGGCGTCTCAGTACTCCAGTCAAAGCCGTGTTCGGCGGCGTCGCGCATATTTGGCACCGGTACGAGGACATAGAGCGTGGAATGCCCCGGCGGCGCCAGAGAGGGATCGGTACCGGTCGCGTATTGCGCATAGAGGCTGGGCGCGTCCGGCATCTCCCCGACCTCGATCTGGTGGATGTTCCGGCGGTAATCCTCGGACAGCAGCACGGTGTGGTGGGCGAGGGGCAGAGTGCCCTCGATGCCGAGATAGAGCATGAAGGTGGAGCAGGAGTAGCGTGCCTGCGCGATCTTGCGGTCCGGCCACTGCCGGCGCAGCGCATCGGGCACCAGTTGCGGCACGGTCTTGGCGAAATCGCCGTTGATGACGACGGCGTCGGCGGCGTGGCGGCGGCCGCCCGCCTCGACACCCACGGCGCGCCGACCCTCATAGGCGATGGCCTCCACCGCCTCACCCAGCCGGATCTCGGCGCCCAGCCGTTCGGCCATCCGGCCCATGGCTTCCGAGACCGCACCGCAGCCCCCGATGGGGTGCCAGACGCCGTGCTCGTATTCGAGGAAGCTCAGGATCGTAAACAAACTTGGGCAGCGGAAGGGGCTCATCCCCAAGTATTTCGTCTGGAAGGAAAAGGCCAAGCGGATGCGCGGGTCCGAGAAATGCCGTGCGAGGTCGCGATCGACCGTGGTGTGCGGCTTGAGCAGGGGGACGCTGCGCAGCACCTCCGGGTGGAGGAAGCGACGGCGGTTGCCGAAGGGCTTCTCCAGCACCGGGCGGAAGGCGGCGAGCTTGCGCCGGTTTTCCGCCATGAAGGCGCTGAAGCCATCGGCATCGGCGGGGCAGATCTTGGCAATCTCGGCCGCCATGCGCGTCTCATCAGCCGTCGCGTCGATCGACGCCGCGCCCTCGAAGACCAGGCGGTACAGCGGGTCGATCCGCTTCAGCTCCACCTCATCCTCAAGCCGACCACCGCAGGCCTCGAAGATCTCCTGGAGGATGCGGGGGTAGAGAAAGAAGGTCGGGCCGAGATCGAAGGTGAAGCCTTCCGGCGTCCGCAGGCTACGGGTGCGCCCGCCGACCGTCGTGGCCTTCTCGTGAACGGTGACGCGCGCGCCCTGCGCGGCGAGCACCATGGCGATGGCAAGCCCGCCGGGGCCGGCCCCGATGACGGAGATGCGGGGACGACCAGCCAGGAGTCCGGGGGAGGCGAGTGGGGCATTCATACGCGCGACATGATCCTGGGCAGGAGAGCGACATTTTGCCAGATGATTACCGCAGCCGTAACCGCAAGGCCCAACCCTGGGCAAGCAGAACCGTTTTTACCGATCCGGCGGTGGGTCATGCCGCCGGCAGCAGCGCCAGCAGGGCCTCTGGCGCCTCGATCTCCGCCACCCGGGCGGCGGCGCGCGGTAGCAGTCGGGTGAGGTAGAAGGCGGCCAGCGGGGCGTAGCGGGCATCGGCCGCGGCCGCACGGGCCAGCATCCAGCCGCCCAGCAACCATCCGGAGGCATCCAAATAGGCAGCCGCCCCAGCCTCGGCGACCCGGGCATCGGCGGCATGGGCGACCAGCCAGCGGGTCGCGCCGGCCACCGCTGCGGCCGCCGGGGCGAGGCGGGGATCGGCGGCGCCCACCTCCGCCAGCAGCGTCAGCATCAGCGTGCCCTGGTCCTTGAACAGCTTGCGGAACACCAGATCGAGCGCCTGGATGCCGTTGGTGCCTTCATAGATCGGGGCGATGCGGGCATCGCGCAGCACCTGGGCGGCGCCGGTATCCTCAACAAAGCCCATGCCGCCATGCACCTGGATGCCGAGCGAGGCGACATCGACGCCGCGATCGGTGCACCAGGACTTCACGATCGGGGTCAGCAGCGCGACCATCTCTGCCGCCCGCGCATCGTCCAGCAGCCGGGCGCGGTCGAGCGCGGCGCCGGCTTCGAGGAAGAGCAGCCGGCCGGCCAGGGTGATGGCGCGCATCTCCGCCAGCATGCGGACGACATCGGGGTGGCGGTCGATGGTCCGGCCATTGCCTTGCACGCGCTGCGCCGCAAAGGCCTCGGCCAGCATCAGGGCGCGGGCGCCCTGCGCCACACCCTGCACGCCGACATCGAGCCTGGCCGAGTTCATCATCGCAAACATCGCGTTCAGGCCGCGATTGGCTTCGCCCACCAGTTCCGCCGTCGCCCCTTCGAACAGCATGACGCAGGTGGGGGAGGCGTGGATGCCGAGCTTCTTTTCCAGCCCGCCGCAGCGAAGCGCGTTGCGGCTGCCATCTGCCTGCACCTTGGGCGCGGCGAACAGGCTGATGCCGCGCGTGCCGGGCGGGGCATCGGGCAGCCGCGCCAGGATCAGGTGCAGGGTGTTGTCAGTGAGGTCGTGGTCGCCATACGTGATGTAGATCTTCTGGCCGGTGATGCGGTAGCCGCCGGCCCCGTCCGGTTCGGCCCGCGTCCGCACCTGGGAGAGGTCAGAGCCCGCGGCCGGTTCGGTCAGGCACATGGTGCCGGTCCATTCCCCGCTGACCAGCTTCGGCAGCCAGGCCGCCTGCTGGGCGGGGGTGGCGAAGCGCGACAATGCCTCGATCGCGCCCTTGGTCAGCAGCGGGCAGAGTGCAAAGGCCATGTCGCCGGCGGTGATGAGTTCAGAGACGGCCATGCCGAGTGCTTGCGGCAGGCCCTGGCCACCGATCTCGACGCCAGCCACTTCGGGGTGTGCGGACAGCCCCTGCCAGCCACCTTCGATCCAGGCGCGATAGGCGGGCTTGTAGCTATCGGGCGTGCGGACCACACCGTTTTCCAACTGCGCCCCGGCGCGGTCCGCGGCCATGGCGTGCGGCGACAGCATCTCCCGCGCGAAGCGGTCGGCTTCGGTCACGATGGCGGCGATATCCTCGGCGCCCAGTGGCGCGCCGGCAGCGGCGGTGAGGCCAGGCAGGTCGATGATGCGGGTCAGGCCGAAGATGATGTCTTCGGCGGCGGTGGTGGCGAGCATGGCGGATCTGCCCCAGTTCCGGTTTCGGACGGTCTAGACTGGATGCGCGGGAAACTGGAGCGGGCGGGGGGAATCGAACCCCCGACATTCAGCTTGGGAAGCTGACGTTCTACCTCTGAACTACGCCCGCGACAGCCCAATCTATAGCGGCCCGCCCGCCACCTTGCCAGCCCCGCCGCCCCGGCCGACCATCCCGCGGAAATCAAGGCAAGGAGGGCGGCATGCTGCAAGCGGGCATCATCGGGATGGGCTGGTGGGGGCAGATGCTCCTCAAGGCCGGGGCGGCCAGCGGTGGGCTGCGCTTCGTCCACGGCGTTTCCCTGAACGAGGAGGCGGGGCGCCCCATCGCCGAACGGCACGGCATCCGCTTCTCCGGCCGCGTCGAGGATATGTTCCAGGACAGCGCCGTGCAGGCGGTGGTGATCGCCACGCCGCACAGCACCCACCTGCCGCTGATCCGCCAGGTGGCGGCGGCAGGCTATCCCGTCTTCTGCGAAAAGCCGCTGACCCTGACGCGGGCGGAGGCAGTGGCGGCGGTAGAGGCCTGCCAGGCGGCGGGGGTCCCGCTCGCGGTCGGGCATAACCGCCGCTTCCTGCCGACCATCCAGGCGATGAAGCGGATCATCGCCGAAGGCCGGCTCGGCCGGCTGCTGCATATCGAAGGGCATTCGAGCAACCTCAACTCCTCGCAGAACTTCGCCGCCTGGCGGGCGGATCCGCGGGAAAGCCCGGCCGGCGGCATGACCGGCACGGGGGTGCATGTGATCGATGCCTTCACCAACCTCGCCGGGCCGGCGAAGCGGGTGACGACGCAGCTGGTGGTGCAGAAGACGGCGCCGGATGCGCGCGACGCCATCACCGTGATGCTGGAATTCGCCAATGGGATGTCCGGCACCTTCTCGGCGGTGCGTGCCTCCCCCCGCTACGGGCGGGTGCATGTCTTCGGCGACAAGGCCAATCTGGAGACGACCGATGATACCGAGATCGTGCTGCGCGAGGACGGCAAGCCGCCCGAAGTGATCCGCTTTGCCGAAGTGGACACGCTGCGGGCGGAGCTGGAGGCTTTCGCCGCCGCCATCGCGGGCACCGCGCCCTACCCGGTGCCCTATGCCGAGATGATCGCCAATGTCGCGACCTTCGAGGCGGTGGTGAAATCCGTGGCAGCCGGCGGCGCGCCTACCGCGGTAGAGGGCTGATCCCAGCGGGAGGCGGTTTTGCCGCGCAGTCCAGGACGCCGGAGTGTCCGCCCGGCGATTGAAGGCCAAAAAGCCCATACCAGCGGTCGAGCCTGTCGACCGCTGGTAGAATGCCGCCGGTTCAGGCCGGCGGCATGGTGTAGGCGTACGCCTCGTGCCCGGCCTCGAAATTCATGTTGTTGATGGCGGGGTTGCGGTTCACCAGCTTGCGCATGAACAGCGGGTGGGTCATCGACCGGATCTCGTGCTCCACCTCGAACAGCACTTCCTCGCTGTCGGGGTCGATCACCTTGATGAAGCGGTACTGGTGCTGGCTGTCTTCCTGACTGATCAGCCCGTGCTTGGCCAGCTTCGCGTGGGTGCCGCCGAAATCCTGTAGCGCCAGCTGGATGTGGTGGCCGTCGTATTTCGGCTGCTTGGCGTCGGTTTCCTTGAAGGTCAGGTATTGGTCGCGGGCAACCAGCACATGCGCCACGCCCTTCACCATCTTCACGGGGCAGTTGACGAACTTCTTGTAGAACTTGGCGATGCCCGCCGGCGCGCCCGGCTTCACGTTGAACTCGACATAGGGGATGCCGAGCCGGACGCGCCCGAAGCGTTCGGCATCCGGCGCATGGACACGGAAGCGGTTGCCCCAGGGACAGGTGACGGCGACGTGGTCGTCATGTTCCTTGAAGCCGTACTTGGTGCCGTCCAGCCAGCGCCGGGCAGTCTGCAGCCGGTGCAGCAGCAGCTCGCGGTCCTCAATGATCAGCCCGACGGTGCCGCGCAGCACCTGCGCCTCGCCGGTCGGCAGATGGAACTGGCTGACGCCGACATTGGCCCACATGTTCTCGATGCCCGTCAGCAGATAGGGATCGCGAGCAAAGCCGAGCGCCGAGATGTAGAAGGCGGTGGCGTGCAGCGGGTTCGGCACGCGCAGGTTGACGTGCTGCAGCTCGACCGAATTGCCGAGATTCTCGGCCGAACGGCTCCAGGGGCAGGCGATCTTGGTCATGCCGTCCATGACGGTTCTCTCCCTTCGGCAATGGCGCGCCGGCGGGGCCGGACTACGCGAGCGACCGCGAGGCTCGCACGGTCCCGCCCGGCCGTCCAGCGACTGCCGTGCGGCGTGCCGGCGCAGGCGCCTCAGCCGCGGCGCGCGGACCGGGCCAGTTCGGCCAGCTCGCGATTGAAGCGCGGCGCGTCCTCCCAGAAGGGGGCGTGGCCGATCCCGGCATAGACGGACAGCTTGGCATTCGGGACGATACCGGCGGTGAAGCGGGCCATCGAGACATCGACCGCCTTGTCCAGCTCCCCATGGGTAACGAGGACGGGGATATCCAGCGCCCGCAGCCGGGCATCGATATCCAGCGGCCGGCCCTGCAACGCCATGCGCACATGCCGTGGGACCATCATGTTGAAGGCGACCATCGTCTCGAAGTCAGAGGCGCTGGGTTGCAGTTCGAAGCATTCGCGTACGAAGGCGATGGTGGCGCGGATCGCCGTCGCGGGATCGGCGCTGAGCCCGGCGGCGGGGGTATTGAAGCGCCCGGCGCGGCCGAAGCGCTTCGGATCGGCGACCGAGGAGGTGGCGCCCACCCAGTCCATGGCGCCCAGCGCCGCATGGCCATGGGCGTTCAGGTAATCGCCCATGACGCGGCCACCATAGGACCAGCCGACCAGCACGGGTTTCACCAGGCCGGTCTGCTCGATCACCGCCTTGACCTCATCGGCCCAGACCTGACCGGGCTTGTAGTACTGATCACCCTCCGGCTTGCTGCTCATGCCATGGCCGCGGAGGTCATAGGCGACCATGCGGAAATCGCGGGCCAGTTCCGGGTCGCGGGTCTGCCGGTCCCAGGACAGGGCAGCCTGCTGATAGCCATGGATCAGCAGGATCGCTTGGCCCTGGGGGTTGCCGTATTCATAGGCGGCGATGTCCAGCCCATCCGGGGTGCGGATCGTGTGGCGGCGATAGGGCAGGGCGGGCGCTGCTGCCGGGGCCTGGGCAAAGGCCGGATGGCCGCCGCCCTTCAGCATGGCCGCGCCGGCCAGTCCGGCCAACCCGGCGGCGATTACCCGACGACGATCCGGCATCTCTTCTGCTCCTCACTGTGCCGCAACCGTGGCATGGGGCCGGCGCGGCCGTAAAGCCCGGGCCAGATGACAAATGGCCGGCGCCTGGCCCGCCTCGGCTCAGTCCGCGTATTGCCCGGCCGCCTGGATGATCGGTCGCCACTTGGCGATATCCGCCTGCCAGAAGGCACGATGTGCGGCCGGGGTCGCCTGCGCCGCGGGCACCGGCGCGGTGCCGAGTTCGGCGAAGCGGGCGATCAGCTTGGGATCGGCCAGCGCGGTTTGCAGCGCCTTGCTCAGCCGCGCCACGATCTCGGCCGGGGTGCCTTTCGGCGCATAAAGGCCGTGCCAGACCGTCACCTCAAAGCCCGGCAACCCGCCTTCCTTCGAGGTGGCGAGCTTCGGCAGCGCCGCCACCCGCTCCGGCGTCGTCACCGCGAAGGCTTTCACCGTCCCGCCATTGATCTGCTCGGTCGTATTGGTGGTCTGGTCGCACATCAGGTCGATGCGCCCGGCCAGCAATTCCTGCATTGCCGGACCGGTGCCGCGGAAGGGCACGGTGGTCATCGCCGTATCGACGGACTGCATCAGCAACAGGCCGCACAGATGGCTGGCGGCGCCGATCCCGGCATTGCCGTAGTTCAG
>Ga0114972_10000093_pt1 | contig 57514 bp, 44 predicted proteins | sample M_140807_EF_Meta_FD_87354 | JGI IMG/M metagenome (GOLD analysis project Ga0114972, IMG submission 87354) | Freshwater microbial communities from Lake Montjoie, Canada to study carbon cycling - M_140807_EF_MetaG | ecosystem: Environmental > Aquatic > Freshwater > Lake | place: Lake Montjoie... | reverse complement strand
TTCTACTTTCTAGAGGTCAACACGCGGCTGCAGGTCGAGCACCCCGTGACCGAGCTGGTGACCGGCCTGGACTTGGTGCGGCTGCAACTCCTGGTGGCGATGGGCGGCGCGCTCACCGAGTTGGCGCCGCGCGTCGAGCGCAGCGGGCACGCCATCGAGGTGCGGCTGTGCGCCGAGGACCCGGTGCGCGACTTCCTGCCCGCGACGGGCACGCTCGTCGAGTGGACCCCGCCCGAGGGCCCGGGCGTGCGTGTGGACGCGGGCGTTCAAGCGGGTACGCGCGTCGACATTCACTACGACTCGCTGCTCGCCAAGATCGTCGCGCACGGCCCGACGCGGCTTGAGGCGCTCGCTCGACTGCGCGGGGCGCTGACGCGCTTGGGCGTTCAGGGGGTGACGACGAACCGAGAGTTCCTGCTGCAGGCGCTCGCGCACCCGGCGTTCATGGCTGGGGCCACGCACACGCACTTCATCGCGGACCACTTGCCGGTCGAGGCGCGGCGGGTCACGCCGAGCGCAGCCGAGGTTGAGCGGGCGGCGGTGGTGTGCGCGCTCGCAGCGGCGGCACGTCGCCACGCTCAGGCGGCGCTCGTGCCGTCGGTCCGACCGGGCTGGCGGAACAGCGCCTTCTCGGGTCAGCGCGTCACGTTCGATGTGCGCGGCGGCGACGTGGCGGTTGAGGTCGAGTACATGGCACGCCGAGACGGCGAGTGGTCGGTGCGCGCGGGGGCGGGCGCCTGGCGAGCGGCCCGGGTGACCGTCGAAGCGGAGGGCAGCGCATCTCTGACGCTCGACGGCCGCACGACCCACCACATCCTGACGCCATTCGCCTCAGAGCGGGACATGGCGTCGGACGGCGCGCCCGAGGTCGTGGGCGTGCGCACGCGTGGGCGCGGCGCCGTCGTTGTGCTCGAGGCGCGACCGCGCTTCCCCGAGGTCGAAGGGCGGGTGGCGAGCGGCGGCTGCGAGGCGCCCATGCCGGGGCGCGTGGTGGCGGTGCTGGTCGAGGTTGGTCAGCGCGTTCAACGCGGGGACGCCCTCGTGGTGCTCGAGGCGATGAAGATGGAGCAGACGCTCGCTGCGCCGTCCGACGGCGAGGTGACGGCGGTGCACGTCGAGCCGGGCGCCCGCGTGGACGCCGGTGCGGCGCTCGTCACGCTGACATCGGCCTGAATGTCACGCACGTGTCACGCGCGGCCTCTATCCTGCGCGCGCTCAAGTTCAAACCACTCAGGGGACTGCGAATGAACCTCTCCGCTCACCGCGCGATGCGCGGCCTCGCCGCCGCGGCGCTCGTCACGCTGGTCGGGGCGTGCTCGACCCGCGAGAACGACTCGAACGAGAACGCCTTTGTTGGCCCGCCGACGCGGGACGCCCAGGTCATCGGCGGGAGCCCCGGCGAGCCCGCCGGGACCGTCGGGGGTCAGCCCTCGCCCGGCGGACAGCCGTCGCCTGGCGGCCAGCCGGCGGCCGGTGGTCAGCCGGCCTTTGGCGGTGATCCAGGGCAGGGCGGTACACCGGCGCTGGGTGGCATGCCCGGTGCCGGTGGCGCGGCGCCCGTCGGTGGCTCCGCAGGCGGCGACCCGGGGCCCTGCGCGCAGCGGGCGCCCGATGTCAACGGCGGCTGCCCCGCGACGATCTACGAGGCGCGGCGCGAGATCGGGCTCGGCATCGTGGTCAGCGTTCAGGGCGTGGTCACGGCCATTCGACGAAACGACGCGGGCGCGGTGCGGAACATCGTCGTCCAGGTCGGGGCTGACCAAGCGGACTTCGCTGGCCCCGCCGACAGCGGCCTGTGGGTCTTCATGGGGGACACCACGGCGCCGGCCGATATCGTCGGCGCGCTGGAGCCGGGGCTGCGCGTCACGCTCACGGGCGAGACGTCGGACTTCTTCGGCCAACGCCAGCTCGCCAAGATCGGCGCGGTGGGCTTGAACGGCGCCGCCGCGACGCCGATGCCGCTCGTGGTGGACGCGGCCGCTGTCGCGCTGGGCGGCGCTCAGGCCGCGGGGCTCGAGGGCGCGCTCGTGCGGGTGACGAACGCGGACGTGACGAACGCCGCGCCGGAGCCCGGCGCCGGTGACCGCGCGCCGACCTACGAGGTCGAGATCGCGGGCGGGCTCCGTGTCGATGACTTCTTCTACCGCCTCGAGCCGCTGCCCGCCGTGGGCGAGACCTTGCCGCGCGTGGACGGCGTGCTGCGGCTCGCGAACGGTGTGATGAAGCTCGAGCCTCGAGACGCGGGCGACATCGAGCGCGGCGCAGTCGTCCCGCCGCCTCCGCCGCCCCCGCCGCCGTCGTCGGACCCCGGCACCCTGCCGGGCCCTGTCGGAGAGCCCGGCCTCGTCATCAGCGAGATCGACTACGACCAAGACAGCAGCGACACTGCGGAGTTCGTCGAGGTCTACAACGCGTCGAACGCCGCGGTCGCGCTCGAGCCGTACACGCTCGAGCTCGTCAACGGCGCGAATGGCGGCGAGGTCGTCTACGCGACGTTCGCGCTGTCTTCGGGCGGCGCGTCGCTGGCCCCCGGCGGTGTCCTGGTGGTCGGCGCGGCGGGTGTGTTGAGCGCGCTGCCCGGGGGCGTGCTGCGCGTCGACTTGGGCGGCGCGGCGATCCAGAACGGCACCCCCGACGGGGTGCGCCTGATCGGACCCAACGGGCGCCGCGTCGACGGCCTTGCCTACGAGGGCCCGATGCCCATGACGGGCGAGGGGATGCCGATGGACGGCGACAGCGGCGGCCCGATGCCCGAGTCGCTCGCGCGGTGCCTGAACCGCGCGGACACGAACGACAACCTTGCGGACTTCTCCCGACAGGCGCCGTCGCCGGGCGTGGCGCAGACCTGCCCCTGACGCCAGCCCTGCGCCGCATGTGGCGCGCGTGACCTGCGCATGGTAGCCTCACCCCGTCTTTGGGGGGAGACGCGGCGTGAGTCAGGGCGTGCGGGTGCGCGGATTCTCGACAGACGACATCGCCGCGGTCTCCGACTTGCTTCGGCGATTGGGCGGCGCGCGTCTGCCTGTTGAGCCGCTTGAGCCGAGCCACCTGACGGAGCTGCTCGCGCGGCCAGCCCACGGGGGTGGGCGGGACTTTCGGGTCGCCGAGGCGTCTGGCGAGCTCGTCGGCGTGCTCTTTGCTGCGCGCTACACGCTCGCGGAGCGGCCACTGCCGGTGCGCGAGGTCCGGCTCTTCGCACTGCCCGGCGAGGCGGGCGAGGCTGCGCGGTCGGCGCTGCTCGACGCCGCGCTCGCCCTCGACGCCGACCCCGTGTTCCGGCGAGCGCAAGACCCGGGGGGCGAGCTCACGCAGACCCTCGCGGCGCGGGGCTTCTCGCCCGCGCAGAGCGTGTGGGTGATGACGCGGCGAGGCGTGCCGCCCGTCGTCTCACCTCTGCCCGAAGGGATGCGCCTGCGAGACGCCGTGCTGCCCGCGGACACACCGGCATTGTTGTCGCTGGTCGCGTCGGCGCACCGCGCGGCGTTCGGCTTCGGGCCGATGGAGGCGGCGGACCTTGAGGCGCTGCTGCGGCCGCCGGGCGCGCGCGTGCTGGTCGTCGAGCGCGACCGAACGCCCGTGGGGTTCGTGAGCACGCTGCCGACGCGCGAGGCGCTCGGGGTGCTCAACCTGTTGCAGGTCGCGCCCGAGGTCCAAGGGGCTGGGGTGGGGCGCGTGCTGGCCGAGGCCGCGCTGCACGCGCTCGCCCAGCAAGGGTTTGCGCAGGTGCAGGTGCACGTGGACGCTGCGAATGTCGTGGCGTGCGCGCTGTACACGCACGTGGGCTTTGTCACGACCCGCATCGACGTGGTCCACGAGCGTGGCCCTTGACGGACGCGCCACTCACTCGCCCCATTCGCACGCCCACGGAGGCGCGCTTGACTGTCAACGATCTCGACCACGAGGTGTTGACGTGGGACGGCGGCGGATCGACGACTGTGCTGCTGGTCCACGGCTTTCTGGACAGCGCGTGGTCGTGGGGCTACTTCGCGGACGCGCTCGAGCCGCTCTGGCCCGACGCGCACGTGGTCGCCTTCTCGTGGCGGGGTCACGGTCGCAGCGACCGCGTCGGCGCGGGTGGCTTCTACCACTTCGTCGATCTTGTCAGAGACCTGAATGCGGTGGCGAACGCCGTGCGCCGCGAGCGACTCGTCTTGGTCGCGCACTCGATGGGCGGGGGCGTGGCCTTGATGTGGCTCGGCGCATGCGCGGGCATCGCGGAGCGCGCGGTCCTCATCGAGGCGGGTGGACCGAAGCCGAGTGGCCCCGAGGACCTCGTTGACCGCGTCGGTGAGTGGGTCTCGCAGACGACGCCGTTCTCGCCGGAGCGCTTCGAGCGACCCATGGAGAGCGTTGAGCACGCAGCGCGGCGCGTGCGGCGACTCGACCCGCTGCTCACCCCCGAGCAGGCGCTCTACTTGGCCGAGCGCGGGACGGTCGTGGGCCCCGATGGTGCCCTGCGGTGGCGGTACGACCCGCTCAACCGAGCGCGGTCACCCACAGCGCTCTTGCCGGGCGTGATGACGGCTTTTGCACGCCGCGTGGACGTGCCGGTTCACTGGGTCGATGGCGCCGCGAGCACGCTCTTGCCGCTGCGCGACGACGCCGTGTTGGACGCTCTACGCGACCTGAGGCACACGCTCTTGCCGGACGCGGGTCATATGGTCCAACATCATCAACCGCAGGCGCTCGCGCAGGTCGTCTCGGACTTCGCGCGGTCGCCCTTGAATCCAGAAAACACCTGAGGAGGAGTTCGGCCGTGGCCACGATGATCACCGATGAATGCATCAACTGCGGCGCTTGCGAGCCCGAGTGCCCCAACGGCGCGATCAGCGAGGGTGATGACACCTACGTCATCGACCCCAAGCTGTGCACCGAGTGCGTCGGGTTCCACGGCGACGAGGCGTGCCAGTCGGTGTGCCCCGTGGAGTGCTGTGTGCCGAACCCGAGCGTGCGTGAGACCGAGGCTCAGCTCCTGCAGCGCGCCATCGAGCTGCACCCCGACCAGACCTTCCCGTCGGTCGACACGCTCGACGCAGGCACTTCGCGCTTCAAGAACGCGAAGTGGATCAACGCGAACCGCTGAGCGCGCCGCGCGTCAGGGGAGGGCGAAGCCCGTCGTCGTATCGACGCCGCCGACTGCGCGGTGACCGACGCGCACGACGCACATCGTTTCGTCTGTCGACGACTCGAGCGAGAGTCGCTCGCCTCGTTCGAGCGCCGCGGCGTCGGCCTCGCTGACCTGAACGACGCCTCGTGTCGCGTCTGCGCCGATGATGCGGAGCAGGTCGCGCGTAGGCCGGCCGCTCGGGCTCGCGTCCGTGAGGATGCGCCAGCCCTGCCCGCGGACCGTCTCGAGGTCAGTGGGCGGTGACGAGAGCGCGGGCGACATCCAGACCTCGCCCGTAGCTTCAGCCAGCCAGAAGTTGAAGTCGTTGAAGATCGAGCGGGGCAGGCCGTAGCGCTCAATGAGAGGGCGGGCGGTGGCTTGGAACGCGAGTGCCCGGATCACGGTCGGACCGCTGCAGCGGCGTGCGCGTCGCTCGGGGCGGTCACGACGGCGAAGAACCCCGCGCCCGCGATGAGAACGCCCAAGAGCGCCACGAAGACCGCGGCGCGTCCGAGTCGAGCGCCGTTCTTGGCGGCGAGCGCGAAGAAGACAGGCGCAAGCAGCGGAAAGATCTGCGCGCCCGCCATGCGCGTCGCGCTGGTGTGCATCAGGCGATAGCCCGCCGCACCGACCGCGAGGCCGAAGGTCAGGTACACGCAGGCTTGAATGAAAGTGGAGCGTGTCATGCGTGGCCTACCACCGCGAGAGGGGGCGGTCTGGGAGCCGCTGAGGCAGGCCCGCCGCGTCGTCGAGCTCAGGGCAGTACAAGGGCAGCGCGCCGCGCTCCGCTTCGATGGCCGCATGCAGCTTCGTCGCGTCTGCGTCGTCCGGCAGGATGACGCCAATCGCGGCGGCCGAGGGGCCGATGCCGGTCCAGTCGATGGCCGCGAAGCCGCGCGCGCGGAGCGCAGCCACGAGCGGGCTCAGCGCCTCGGTTGCGAGCGTGGCGCCCTCGACGGGTCGAAGCCTGAAGAGGCGGCCACCAGCGCGTGAGAACCCCGCGAGGTAGGGCAAAATCTCCAGCGGCGCGCCCGCCTTGTCCGTCTGCACTTGCCCGACGGAGACGCCGTCGATGAGCACGACGTCGTGCAGGCCGCAGGGGCCGTCGTAGCGGGGAATGCCCGTCAGGCGCGCGCGGGCGGGGCACATGCGGTCAGCCCAGACGATCTCGTAGACCACGGGGGCGTCGGGCGACGCGGGCAGACGCACCGGAATGCGCTCCCCCGGCGCGGCGAAGTCGCCGTCGGACTCGGGGATCCGCAAGCCGAGGCGCGTCCACGCCTCGCGCGCAGCGCGGAAGTCGCGCTGGGCCGTCGCGGCGATGCCCAGGTTCCATTGCGCGGCCTTGTCCTCGCGGGTGGCGAGGACTGCGCGAAAGGCCACCGCAGACTCCTCGAATCGACCGGCCCACTTGCGCACGACCCCCAGGTTGAACTGCGCGGCGGCGTCGCCCGGGTTGCGGCTCGCGGCGAGCTCGACGAGGGGCGTCGCCACCTCGAAGAGCTGCCACTCGAGCAGCAGGTCCCCCAGGTCGCCGGCGAACGCCGCGCCACGCTTGAGGGCGTCGGGCGTGATGTGGCGCGCGATGTCGATCGCCGCCTCGCGGTCACCCAAGCCATGCAGCAGTGTGCCAATCCAGTCCTCGGCGACCTCGCCCGCCATCGCGTCCGACAGGTGCTCGGACCACGCCGTCGCGAGGAGCCGCAACGAGAGCGGGTAGAGGCCCTCGTCACGCAGCTCGTCGAGCAGAGCGCGCAGGGCGTCCACCGGCTTGCCATCGAGCCACGACGCGATGTCCTCGGCGAGCGGCTCGATCGCCTCGCGCTCCCCCTCGGACAGCGCCTGCACGCGGGCAGCCAGTGACGGAGGCAGCAGGCTCATCAGTGCGCGAACTTGCGGTACTGGATGCGCTTGGGCATGTCCGCGTCCGGGCCCAGGCGGCGGCGCTTGTCGGCCATGTAGTCCTCGAAGTTGCCCTCGTACCAGACCACCTGCGAGTCACCCTCGAACGCAAGGATGTGGGTCGCGACGCGGTCGAGGAACCAGCGATCGTGGCTGATGACGATCGCGCAACCGGCATACTCCAAGAGGGCGTCCTCGAGCGCGCGGAGCGTGTCGACGTCCAGGTCGTTCGTCGGCTCGTCGAGGAGGAGCACGTTGCCGCCGGACTTGAGCAGCTTGGCGAGGTGAACGCGGTTGCGCTCACCGCCCGAGAGCTCACCGACCTTCTTGGAGTGGTCCTGCCCGCGGAAGCCGAACGCGCTCACATAGGCCCGCGAGTTGAGCTTAATGTTGCCCATCTCAATGACCTCGGCGCCGCCGGAGATCTCCTGCCAGATCGTCTTGTCGCCCTTCAGGTCGTCGCGTCCCTGGTCGACATAGGCGAACTGCACCGTCTCGCCAACCCGGATGGTGCCCGAGTCGGGCTTCTCCTGGCCTGTGATCATGCGGAAGAGGGTCGTCTTGCCGGCGCCGTTCGCGCCGATGATGCCGACGATGCCGCCCGCGGGTACCGCGAAGGACAGGTGGTCGATCAGCAGGCGGTCGCCGTAGCCCTTGGACACGTCGTCGAGTTCGATGACGAGGTTGCCGAGGCGCTGCGCGGCGGGGATGCGAATCTCTAGGCGGCGGTCCGTCTGGTCGCGCTGCCGGTCGACGAGCTCCTGGTAAGACTTGATGCGGGCCTTGCTCTTGGTCTGGCGGGCCTTCGGGCTGGCGCGTACCCACTCGAGCTCGTCCTTGAGGGCGCGCTGGCGAGCAGACTCCTGCTTCTCCTCTTGCGCCATCTTGGTCGACTTCTGCTCCAACCACTCGGAGTAGTTGGCCTTCCAGGGCACGCCCTTGCCGTTCTCGAGCTCGAGCACCCACGACGTCACGTTGTCGAGGAAGTAGCGGTCGTGCGTCACGATGAGCACCGCGCCGTGGTACTCGCGCAGGTGCTTCTCGAGCCAGTTGACCGTCTCGGCGTCCAGGTGGTTCGTCGGCTCGTCGAGCAGCAGCAAGTCGGGCTTCTCGAGCAGTAGGCGGCACAGCGCCACGCGGCGCTTCTCGCCGCCCGAGAGCACGCTCACCTCCGCGTCGCCCGGCGGGCAGCGGAGCGCGTCCATCGCGATCTCGAGGTGGCTGTCGAGGTTCCAACCATCGACCGCGTCGATCTGGTCCTGCAGGCGCCCCTGCTCATCGAGCAGCTTGTTCATCTCGTCGTCGTCCGAGACTTCGCCGAGCTTGTTGCTGATCTCATCGAAGCGCTCGAGGAGTGACGTGATGCGCGTCAGGCCGGCCTTGACGTTATCGAGGACATTCTTGGTCGGGTCGAGCTGCGGCTCCTGCGGCAGGTAGCCGGCCGAGAAGCCCTTGGCGAGCCAAGCCTCGCCCGTGAAGTCTTGGTCGATGCCTGCCATGATCTTGAGCAGCGTCGACTTACCGGCGCCGTTGCCACCCACCACGCCGATCTTGGCGTCGGGGTAGAACGACAGGAAGATGCCTTTCAGGACCTCCTTGCCGCCTGGGTACGACTTGCGCAGGTCGCGCATGTGATAGATGAACTGCTCGGCCATGACGTGGACTCCCGCTGGTCTGGGTGAGTGAAGACGCGCGAAGAATAGGCGCGGGCGGGGGCCCGCGCAACGCCTGCGGGCGGATGCTCTGGGGCGAAGTGGCGCGCATCTGCAGGGGCAGGGTACGATGGCCCCATGCGTGAGCGGATGCGTGGGTTTGGGGCGGCCTTGGTCCTTGGGATCGCGGCCCTCGGTTGCGAGCCGCCGCCCGGCGTCGGCGAAGAGGGCGGCGCGTGCCGCGTGGGGCGAGTCGCCTGCGACGGCGATAGGGTCTGCGAGGATGGTGTGTGCATGGCGCCCGAGGACGCGCCGCCGCCCACGCTCACTGCCGAGGACTTCGCCGTATCGTTTCGCCTTCAGCGTCGCTCGCTGGTCTCCGATGGCGATGACAACCAGATCGTTCAAGTGGACATCGCCGCCGCCGCAAACCCGAACGTAAAGTTCAATGGCGAGATGCTCGTGCGCACCGACCCTCTGCAGGCCGCGCGCCTCGAGCCGAGCCGCCTGAGGTTTGAGGATGGCGCCTCGGCTTTGCGGGTCCGCGCGTGCGACGCCTCGGCCCGCGAGTGCCCCGACCGCTTTCGGCTCGTGCTCGCGCGCGTCGACCAGCCGACCGAGACGCTCGCGACGAGCCCCGCGGTGAGCTACTCCGCGGGCACGGGCCTCTGTGGCGCAGACGGGTGCTGGTCGGGCCGCTTGACACTCATCGCGCAGGTCCCGGCGATCGGGGGCATGCCCGCGCGTACCGTGACGGTCGAGTCGGCGTTCACGGGCGCGGCAGCGATGCGGGCCGAGGGCGCGAGCGAGGCGGGCGAGGGGGTCTCTTTCGAGGCGACCGTCGCGCAGAGCACCGGATCAGGCGCGCTCCGCAGCTTCGTCGCGACCTATGACGACACGGACCCTAGGGCGCTCACGCTCGTCGGCACGTCGGCCTTGGTCGCGCTCAGCCGCGACGCCGGCGCGCCCGAGGTGCGCGTGACCTGTGTCGCGAGCCGCTCAGAAGAGATGGCGGGCGGCGTGTCGCTCGACGCATCCGGCGCGCTCGCCCGAGGCGACGCGGTCAGCGCCTGCAGCGTTCAAGTGGACGCGGCTCAGGTCACGGCCCTACCCGCCGGGGCGCCTGCGACGACGCTCACGGCGCAGGCCCGCCTGGAGGTCAGCGCGACGCGCTGAAGTTTAGACCGCGCACTCGCCGTCGCCGCGATGCACGCCGAAGACCAGCGCGCTGCCCAAGTCCTGAAAGAGCGCGTCGGGCGCGTCGTCGGCAATGTCGTTGAGCGGCGCGAGCAGAGGCTCGACGCGCGCAGGCTCGACTCGCCAGAAGAAGTCGGCGACCGACTCACCCGCCGTGCGCTCGGCCTCGTAGAGGTCGACGAGCGCGATGAGCGCTTGGCCCGCGAGGCGCGCGGGGACCTTGCCGAGCCGACGCCCGAAGCGTGCGCCCTCGGCGTCGATCTTGCCGCCGAGGTGCAGCTCGTAGAGCGGCAGCACGCGCTCACCCACGCGGCGAATTCCGCCGTGAAAGCCGATGGCGGCGACGTGGTGCTGACCGCATGAGTTTGGACAACCGCTGATCTTGATGTCGCCGCCGAGCGCCGCCGTGACCGCGCTGCGCCGCGACTCGCGGTCGAGCACCTGAACGAGCTCGCGACCCAGGTCGCGGCTGCCGGTGTAGGCGAGGTTGCAGCTGTCGGCGCCGGGGCAGGACGTCACGTCGTGCAGCGTCCGGGCGTTCGGCAGGCCGAGACCCAGCGCAACGAGGCCGGAGTGCACGTTGGGCAGCAGCGCGTCGGCTACCCAGGGCAGGACGACGTTCTGGTCGTTCGTCGTGCGGACGGTCGAGTCGCCATACGTCGCGCAGAGGCGCGCGAGGCCGCGGAACTGGTCCGAGGTCAGGTCGCCGAGCGGGAGGCGGACGACGACGGCCGAGTAGCCGTCCGCGCGCTGAGCGAGCGCGTTGTGCGTGCGCCACGCTTCGAACCCAGGCGAGCTCGCGACGGACGGGACCGTCGCCGCGGGGGGCGGCGCGCCCGAATCGATCGAGCCGAGGCGCATCGGGACGCCGTCCGGATGGAGCGCGCGGATCTCCGCGAGGGTATCGGTGTACTGCGCGAGGAAGGCCTCGAGGCCGAGCTTCTTGACGGCGTACTTGAGCCGCGCGCGAGCGCGGTTCGCGCGATTGCCGACGCGGTCGAAGAGAAGCGCGACCGCCTCGGCGATGATCGGCAGGTCCGCCTCGGGCGCGAACTCGTGCAGGGTAATCGCGCTCTGCGGCGTTGTGCTCAGACCGCCGCCCGCCAGGACCTTGAAGCCGCGCTGACCGTCGCGGACGCGGGCGATGAAGCCGAGGCAGTTGATGGACGCCTGCGCGCGGTCGAGCTCGTTGCCGCTGAAGCCGATCTTGAACTTGCGCGGCAGCTTGCCGAAGCGGGCGTCGCGGATCAGGTGGTCCTGCACCCACTCGGCGTAGGGGAGGACATCGAAGACCTCGTCCGCGAGCAGGCCGCTGAGCGGGTCAGCGGTGACGTTGCGCACCGTGTTGCCGCAGGCCTCGCGGGTCGTGAGGCCGGCCTCGGCGAGTCGCCGCTGCAACGCCTCGACGTCCGCGAGCTTCACGAAGTGGAACTGGATCGCTTGGCGCGTCGTCACGTGGCCGAAGCCGCGGCTCTGGGCCGTGGCGACGTCCGCCAAGGCCTCGAGTTGCGGGGGCGTGAGCAGCCCACCGACGACCTTCACGCGGATCATCTGGACGTCTGTCTGGCGCTGGCCGTAGACGCCTCGGGTCAGCCGGAAGCCGCGAAAGGTGTCGGCGTCGATCTCGCCGGCCTCGTACTGCCGAAGGACGTCGACGAACTCGTCGATGTCAGCGACGCTCGAGAAGTGGTTGCGCGCCTCGCGCATGCGGGTCCTCCGATAGGAAAAATGAACGGCGTAATCCGACCTGATTTCGCGGTCGATATCAAGGGAGGCGCGGCGTCTCTCGTGCGGGGGATTTGAATCCGCGGGCGGGTCGTTGCGTCAGAGGGGCGATGCGGTCAAGATGCGCGACCGCGAGACGAGGAGAGAACATGATTCAGTTCAACCGACTGCTGGTCTTGGCCCTCGCGGCCGCCGTGAACCTCCCGATGCATGCGTCTGCCGCCGACCCCGACGAGGCGGCGCTCGAGGGTGGCCTCGAGGAGGACGGGCTGCAGGAGAAGAAGCCCCGCGCCGCCAAGGAAGCGCCCGCCGACCCCGATGCCAGTGGACTTGAGAAGATCGAGGCAAGGCGCAAGGAGGTTCAGGCCTTCTTGAACGAGATGCAGGAGAAGATCGGGCAGCCGATGGATGGCCTGACGCCGCGCGACGCCAAGGTCTGGGACAAGCTCGTCGCGTCCTCGAATAAGCTCGTCGCGGACTTCCTCGCGATGCAGGAGAAGTTCTTCGAGGCGCATCGCACGGCGCTTGAGGCCTACCAAGGCGCGGTCTCCGCGGCGAACGCGGCTGAGACGGACAAGCACGCCAAGGCCATCGCAAAATTGCGCGCGGACGCGCTCAAGAGCGACGAGAAGCTCGAGAAAGCGGGGCTCAAGCTCAAGGCTGACTGGGAGAAGTTCCAGGCGAAGATGGCTGCGTCGGCGGAGAAGTGAGCGTCTGGTGACGGACTCGACCGAAGAAGGCCCGAACTGGTTCTGGCGGCTCGCTGAGCTGACAGGCATCACGTGGCCGGGCCGCAAGGCGCACAAGGGGCCACCGCTGCCCAAGCCGCCCCACTGCGCGGCCTGCCGTAACCCGACGCGTCGCGACCCGGTCAGCGAGACCTGGCGATGCCCGTATCACCCGCAGGCGTCGGTCGTCGAGGAGTGAGTGCCACGCTCGACTCGGGTTGGGGCCTCGCGGGCGCCGCCCGGCGTCCTGTCGACCTTGTCGAGCGAGGCCTCGCGGACGCCGCCCAAGCGGTGGCGATCGCGCCCGTCGTCGAGCGGTACGAGATGCTCGCGAGCGACTACTACCTGTCCCTCATCGACCCGAGTGACCCGAACGATCCGATTCGTTTGCAGGCCCTGCCGGACGCGCGCGAGCTCGTGGTCGCCCCGGGGGAGCGGCTCGACCCCATCGGCGACCGCGCGCACAGCCCGACGCCACTGCTGGTGCACCGCTACCCTGACCGCGCGCTTCTCTTTCCGACGCTGCGCTGCCCCATGTTCTGTCGGTATTGCTTTCGCAAGGTTGCGCTCAACGAGGACGCACCGCGGCTGCGCGCGCTCATGCCAGACGCTCTGGCCTACCTGCGTGCTCACCCGGGCATCCGCGAGATCATCCTGAGCGGCGGGGACCCGCTGATGCTCGGGGACGACTTGCTCGCGTGGGTCCTCGATGCCGTGCGCTCTGTGGCGACCGTTCGTCGGGTGCGTGTGCACACGCGCATGCCCGTGACGTTGCCCATGCGCGTGGACGCGGCGCTCGCGCGCGCGCTCTCAGCGGCGCGGCCGCTGACACTCGTGACGCACTTCAACCACCCTCGAGAGCTCACGCCCCAGGCGCGGGCAGCCGTCGGCCATTTGGTTGACGCGGGGGTCGCGGTGAGCAACCAAGCGGTCCTGCTGCGGGGGGTGAATGACAGCGTCGAGACGCTCGCCGCGCTCTTCGAGGGGCTGCTGGAGTGGCAGGTGCGACCGTACTATCTGCACCACCTCGACCTCACGGTCGGGACGTCTCACTTTCGCGTCTCGCTCGACACCGGCCTCGCGCTCACCCGGGCGCTGCGCGGCACTACCTCGGGCCTCGCGAACCCCACATACGTACTCGAGATCCCCGGTGGCGGGGGCAAGGTCCCGATCGACAGCGCGTGGGTCGCGTCCGAAGGGGCCGGGGTCTGGCGATTGCGCGGCCCGATGGGGGGGATCTGGCGCTATGTGGACCCTGCGGTGCACCCGGATGGGCTGAACGGGCTCGCGCCCGGCGCTGTTCGGCTAGACACCGGCGACGGCGCGGCTGCTTGAGCATGCTCGCCCCGCTCGTCTGCGGCGTCGCCGGGCTCGGCCTCGCGGCGACGTGGGGAGGACTCGGTGTCTACGCGCGGGCGCGGCGGATCAGACTGCGGCGCGCATCGTTCGCCTTTGACGCGGCCTCTTCCGGCGATCCGGCCGGCCTGTACGAACCGTCGCTCGGAGCGCTGCGTCGCGCGGGCTTCAGGCGCGTGGGCGACGTCGTGTCGCTGCCGGCGCAGCAGCTCACCGAGACGCCGACGATGGACCCGCTGCTCACGCGTGACGACGGCGTGTGGGCCTGGGTGCACGCGCCGCTCTCTCTGAGCGCAGGCCGACCCGTCGCGGTGGACTTCGTGACGCTCCGAGACGATGGCACGCTGCAGCTCACGCTCGCCTTGGACTTGCCTGGGCGCCTGGACCCGCCGAATGCGCACGTCGTTTGCGCACCCCGCCTGAGCCTCGGTCGTCGGCTCGCTGCGCATGTCTTCGCGGTCGAGTCCAGCGCGTCACCCGCGCTGTGCTGCGCGCCTGAGACGCTCGTCGGGGCTGTCGAAGCCGCGCATCGGAGAGCGGTCGAGGCAGCACGCGCCGCGGGCGAACTCGACGACGACGAACGCACGCCGGGGCGGTCGCGTCTGTCGCGCCGGGCCGCACTTCGCCTTACGGGCCAGGTGCTCCGTGGGTTGCCCGCAGCGCTCCTTGGGCGGGACGCGGCTGTTCGGTTCGGACCGCCCGAGCCCCGGCCGAGCGCGCTGCCTGCGGAGCATGGGGCGCGAGTGCACCGAGAGCTCGAGGCGCTCGCAGGCGGGTCTAAGGCTCGCATGCGACTTCACACGCGCTGGCCCCGAGCCGAAGCCGCGGTCGCTGCAGGGCTCGCGCTGTGGGTGTGGCGCTCTTCGCCGGAGTGGGCGCTCGACCCGATGTGGTCGTATGGCGTCGCGCTCGCGCTGGTCGCTTCGGTACCCCGCAGGCTGAGGGTCGCGCGTGTCCTCGACATCGCGGAGCGCGCGCGCAAGCAGGGGGTGGACCCGCTCGTGACGGCCTATGCCGCCCTCTCACAGGCTGGGTTCCCCGCAGGGGGGACACGCGCCGGCTTCGCGCTCGCAGGCGAACTCGCTGCTCGCCTCGGCGGGTCAGGGCGCAGCAACGCTGCGCGGTAGGCAGGCGGCCTCGTAGCTGACGCGAACGAACTCGCGGTGGACCGGTCCAGCGTTGGCGGCCCATCGCACCTGGTTGCTCGGCGCATCGAATCGCCAGCGGTCGTCGACCTGGTCGCGGATCAGGACCCGCATGCCCTCTTCGAGCGCAGGCCGACTGAGCGTGAACCGCGCGCCGTCGTTCGGGCCCAAGTTCGGCGTCTCAAACGTGTCCGTCTGAGCGGCGTCGACCGTGCCCTCAGCGCGCAGCGTCGTGCGCGCGACCGGCGTGTTCATCGCGTCTGACTCCACCACGAGCGCGCAGGCCAGCGGGCCCGCGCGGTGGGGCTCGTGGCGAAAGCGCCACCGCGTCGACTCACGAGGGGCCAAGGGGACACACCCGGCGGCGAGGGCGGCGGCGTCGGGCGCGGACACGGGGACGAACGCCTCACAGTCTTCACCCTCGAGCCGCCAAGCCGTCACGCACAGGGGGACGAGGTTGGCGTTCGACGCCATGATATCCCGCTCTGCGCCGGCGCACTCGGGGGCTTGCGCCCGTCCGAAATCAACGTCGACAGGGGAGACCTCGATGAGCGCCTCTGTCCCGACGCCGAACACATTGACCGTGGCGCGGCGGTTCTCGGCGGCGCGCTCGTCGCGGTAGTCGAAGTGCAGCGCGGCTCGGTCGCCGGGGGAGACGACCGTGGGCGCGAACTCGACCTCGACCGTCGCCGACTCGCCTGCGCCCAGGGTGTCCATGGCGGGCGGTGTGACGAGAGAGAAGGTGTTCTGTGGCGGCCCGTCGACGGCCTCGACGCTGGTCGCTCGCAGCGTGCAACGGTCGTTGCCTTCGTTCGTGACGGCGAGCGTGAGTCGCTGTGTGAGGCCGATCCGCAGGTAGCCGAACTCCATGCGCGCCGCGGTGGGCGTGAGCACGCACCCCGCCCCCGCGCCACCGCGGACCGACAGGTTCGCCGCAGGAGAGTGCGCCTCGCCGAGAGAAGTCACGGTGACGAGACGCGCCGTCGCGGTCGCGTCCGGCCCGAGCGCCTCGTTTCGGTAGAAGACGTCGAACTCAAGGCGCTCGTTGGGCGCAAGGGATGCGGGCGCGACCGCTGAATCGTCCTCGCGCAGCGCAGCGAACCCCGGGTCGCCTTCGAACAGGAGGGCATCGAGGGTCAGCGGGCGCTCCCCGCAGTTGCGGAGCGTCGCGCCTGCTCTGCCGGACGTCTGGCCGACCTCGACCTGGCCGAGGTTGATCGCGCCCGGCGTGAGCTCTGCGCACCCGATGGGGGGGCGGCCGAGGAGGGGGACTTCGACGCGCGCCTCGTCTGCATCGTCGCTCTCGATGTCGAGTGTCCCCGCGACCTGCGCGGTCCCCGAGGCGGTGTAGGTGAGCTGAAGCTCAAGCGCGTCGCCGGGCGCGATGGCCAGCGGTCCTGCGGGCGCGTCTTCGATTCGAAACGCGCTCGGCGCGTCGGTGCTCGTCACGGTGAGGCGGGTCAGGGTGAGGTCCGACGTACCGAAGTTGCGGAGCCGCACGAGGGCGGGCGCGGACGTCTCGCCTGGGTCGGCGCCCAGCTCGACGACATCGAGCGAGACCTCGATCTCCGGGCCTGTGGTAATCGGGCCGTCCGTGGGAGCGCCGAAGTCGGGCGGCGCGACATCGCGTCGCGTGGGGGGCGGGCCGGCGTCGCTGGGCGCGGAGAGGGCGGCGTCCGAGGTCGTGTCGTCTGCGTTGCAAGCGAGGAGCGCCGCGGCTGCCATACACGCAAAGGCGAGGCGGCAACCGAAGGTCCGCGGGGGCGTCAGAGGCATTCTCATGGGCCCATCCTACTGTATGCTCGCCCCCGTGCATCCCCATGCTGTGAGGTGAAGGATGGCGCGCGTCGCTTTTCTCGGTGCCTTCTTGGCGGGCTCACTTGGGCTGGGTCTTTCACCCGCGTGGGCCGCCATTGGCGACCCGTGCACGGAGGGCGTGTGCCCGCCTGGGGAGACCTGCATCCCCGAGGCGGACTCACCGGGGTACTGCACGACGCGCTGCGACGCGGGCGTGGACTGCGGCCCTGAGCTTGAGTGCCGTCAGGCCGATTCGCTCCCATTCCCCTTGTGCCTTCGGCCCGACACCCGGGTGCGCGCCGCAATGGGCGAGGCGTGTCAAGCGCAAGGCGACTGTGAGGACGGCCTGCTGTGCTTCGCGGAGAACGACGCGCGGTACTGCACGCGCTACTGCACGCTGCCGGGCACTTGCCCCGAGGGTTTTCGCTGCGCGGGCAACGAGCGCCCGGCCTGCTCCTTGCTGCGCGGCTTGCCGGGCAACCAGGAGCCCTGCGCGCCCGACGGACGCTGCGCGGACGGGTTCGGGTGCGTGTCTCACCCGAGCCGCGGTGTGCCGTTCTGCGCTTTGCCGTGCGCCGAGGGGCAGTGCGCCGAGGGCTACGCGTGCACAGAGGACCACTGTGTTTCGAACCCGGTCTTCATGAAGCCGGGATTCGGCGAGGCCTGTGTGGGGGATGGCGCGGATCCGTTGCTCGTGGGTTGCGCGGACGGCGCGACCTGCCTCGTCGGCGAGAGCGAGTCGTACTGCACCCGCGCTTGCGGGTTCTCTTCGCCTTGCCCGGCGGGCTTCGGCTGTGTCGAGGTCGCGCCGGGACAGCCCGAGTGTCGTCGCGGGGCCGTCACAGACGACCGCTTTGGGCCTCAGAGCGGCTCCGACGCGGGCCCGCTTGCGCCGCCGCCGCCGGTCAGCCCGACCGGAGGGCCAACCGCAGCGCCCAAGGGCGCCGACGGCGCGGGGAGCGGCGGTGACGACGGCGGTTGCACGACGACTCCAGCCGGTCGGGGCGGCGCCTCGATCAGCCTGCTGCTGCTCACACTCGGTGGGTTCGCGGTCGGGCGCCGCCGTGGCGCGCGGCGCCCGTGAGGCTGGCCGCTGCGGGTGCGCTGTCGCTCCTGGGCGTCGCGTCGTCAGCGCTCGCGGCGCCGGGCCCGGACTCGCTGGTCGTGCTCGCGAACACGTCAGCCGAGGGCAGCGCCGCGCTCGCCTATGCCTACGCTGAAGCGCGCGGGGTCCCTCGGCAGCGTGTGTGTCTGCTCACCACGACGACCGACGCAGACGTAACGTTCGAGGCGTACCTGAGCGAGGTCGAGGCGCCGCTCGAGGCGTGCTTGACTGAGACGGGTGACCCCGAGGGCGTTGACGCGCTGGTGCTGGTTCGCGGCGTGCCGATGCGCGTATCGCTGCCGGACGGCGGGCGTGTCTCGATGTCGGCGTTCTTGGGCGTCGCTGACTCGACGCTCAGCGACTCGGGCGAGCGGCTGCGGGGTATGCCCGCCGGGCGGGTCCTCGACTGCGGGGGCGCGCCGTGCCTCGGCCCCGCATGGCCGAATCCAGTCGAGGCAGGGCCATTCGATCGGGCTGCATCTCGCACCGCGGACGGCGTGGCGTGGCGCCCGCGCCTCGTCACCTGGCTCAGCGGGCGCTCGGACGCAGACGCACGCGGGCTGTTCGAGCGTGCGCTCCAAGCCGAGGGGGGCGATGGGTCGCCCGCACCCGACGCCGAGGTGCTCTTCATGGACGGCGCCGACCCTGCGCGAGGGGTGCTTGACGGGCAAGCGGACGCGGTCATTGACCAGCTCACCCGCCGCGGGGTTTCGGCTCGACGGGTCGCGTTCCAGCTCGACCTGACAGGCCTGCGGTTGGCCGGCTTCATGACGGGGACCGCGTCACTGGGCACGACGATCGAGGGCAACACTTTTGCGCCAGGCGCGCTCGTCGACAACCTGACGAGCTTTGGCGCGCTGCCGCAGAACTTCGCGCCCGCTCTGGCCGCGCCAGGCGCGCAGCCCGACGACGCGCAAGTGTCCATCGCGCGCTGGATTTCTCAGGGCGTCACGGGCGTTCACGGCACCACGGACGAGCCGCTCAACGGCGCCTTTCCAGACCGCGCGTTGCTCTTGGACTGGTTCGACGGCGCCACGCTGGCCGAGGCCTATCTGGGGCGCATGCCGTTTGCGTATTGGCACAATATGGTCGTGGGCGACCCGCTCGCGGCGCCCTTTGCCGTGAGGCCCCGCGTGTCCCTGAGCGTCGAGCCGTTGGGGCGGGTCGCTCGAGTCGCGATGGACGCGTCCGACCCTCTGGCGCGGGGACCGGTCCGCCTGCGGGCGCTGGTCGACGGCCGCGCCACGGGTGCGGCGGAGGCCGCGCCATGGACGCTGTGCGTCGCCGCTCATGGTCCGCCCGCGACGCTGACGGTCGTCGGTGAGGCGAGCGCGCGGCAGACGCGCACCGGTCGTTGGCGCTCGAAGGGCTGGGCGAGCGTCGAGGTGCCGGGGCCCGCGATCGACCGCGCCGCATGCGAGGGACACGACGCCGCTGTCGCAGACGCTGCGGTCGAGGCGCCGACAGACGCCGTCGTCGACGCGCTCACAGACCCCGCGCCCCCGAACGACGCCTCGCCGACCCCGAACGACGCCTCGCCCGCCCCGAACGACGCCGCGCCTGCCCCGAACGACGCTGCGCCCGCCCCGGAGCGCCCGCGCTCCAGTGGCTGCACCGCCATCGCAGGGCGCTCGGGCGGCGGTGTCGCGTGGCTCGCACTCTCTGTCTGCGTCGCCGTGTCTCGACGAAGGAGGTCCGCGTGAGCGAGTCGATGATGGGCCTCTACGCGCTCGAAGCGCTGCTCGCGCGGGGCGCGATGGGCGAGGTGTGGCGCGCGCGGCACCCAACGCTAGACCGCGACGTCGCCGTTAAGGTGTTGCGCGCTGAGTTGGGCGACCGCGCGGACTTGAGAGAGGGCTTTGCGCGTGAGGTCCGCGTGCTCAGTCGACTGCGGAGCCCGCATACGGTCCAGGTTCAGGACGCGGGCGTCGGCTTGGATGGGCGGCCCTACTTCGTGACCGAGCTGCTCACCGGCGAGGACCTCGGCGCGCGGCTCGAGCGGCTGGGCGCCCTGCCGTGGCCCGAGGCGACGGGCATCGCCATCGACGTGCTCAAGGCGCTCGCCGAAGCGCACGCGCTCGGTATGGTCCACCGCGACATCAAGCCCGCGAACGTCTTCCTGCAGGCGCTCCCGGGTGGGCAATCCGTGGTCAAGGTCCTCGACTTTGGCGTTGCGAAGGTGCTCGACACGCTCGAGGGGGCAGAAGAGACCGTCGTCGGCATCAAGGGGTCTCCCCGCTACATGGCGCCGGAGCAGGTGCTGGGCGGCCCCGTGACCCCGCAGAGCGACCTGTACGGGCTCGGCTGCACGCTCTATCGCATGCTCTCGGGCGAGCCGGTCTTCAGTCACGAAGGGCGTGAGGCGCAGCTGCGCGCACAGGTGAACGAAGCGCCAACGCCCCTGGCGACACGCTGCCCGCTCCATGCTGTGCCCGAGGCGCTCGACGCGCTCGTGCTCGCGTGCCTGGAGAAGGCGCCCGAGCGGCGGCCCGCGTCTGCCGAGGCGCTGATCCGCAGCCTGCAAGCGCTCATGGGCGTGCCCGAGCCGGAAGCGCTCGGGGGCCTGGGGGTGGTGGCTCCGAGCGCCGGGGGCGCACACGTCCCGACGATCGCGCGGGCCGAGGCGCTCGAAGTGTCCGCAACGGTCGCAAGGGGCGTGGCGGTCCCTGCCACGGAGGCGCCGCTCGAGCTCGCCGTGGATCCTCAGGCCGTCAACGACAAGCACCGCAAGCACTGGGCGGCAGACCAGGCGAAGGCCGGGGCGCGGCATCCGGGCGCCCTGGGTCCGCGGGGGGTCGACGACCACTTCACCGCGCGGCGCTCACAGTCGAGCGGGTGGGGGGGGATCGCCTGGGTTGCCCTCGTCGTGGTGGGCATGGGCGCCATGTGGACGCTGTCCCGAATCTCGACTTCGGCCCCGCAGGTCGCACCTGAGTCTGCGCCCGCGACGACCGCCGATGCGCCCACCCCCGCCGTCGTCAAGCGCATCGCGGGGGATTCACCGGCGGCCCCGGACGCGCCCGTCAAGTCGGCGCTGCTCGGCATCTCGCGCGGCACGGCGACCTTCGCGAACGCCGCGAGCGGGCAGCCCTACTGCGTGGACGCCGTCGAATGCCCCGTGCCCCTCGAGACGCGCGTCCGGATTTTTCGCCCCGGGGGTGCATCGCGTATCGAGCCCGGTGTATCTCAAGACCGCGCTCGGGCAGGCATCGTGCTGGTCGAGCTGCCCTAACGCCGGGCGTGCGCCCAGCAGGACCGAGGAGCGCCCATGGGCGATTACGAGCTCGTTCAGACCATTCGCTTCGAGTCGGCGCGCCGCCTGCCGAAGGTGCCCGCCGGCCACCCGTGCGGGCGCCTCTACGGCTTGGCGTTTTATCTGGACATTCACGTCGTGGGGGACATGACCGGCGACTCCGGCTGGGTCATTGACTTCGGCGAGATCGAGGCCGTCTTCAAGCCGCTCCGCGACCAGATCGACCACAACTACCTGAATGACATTCCGGGGTTGGAGAACCCGACGAGCGAGGTGCTCGTCACCTGGCTCTGGCAGCACGCGGCGCCGCGTATCCCGGGGCTCGTGCAGCTCGTGCTCCGCGAGAACGACGTCTCGCGGGTGATCTACCGTGGGCCGGGCGGTGGGCGTCGAGCTCTGGCTTGACGAGTAGCCACTTCGGGTGGCCCGGAAATTGCTCACGCGGCGCGCGTCCGCCCCCGGAGAGGGGCCTGAACTTCGGTCCGATGGACCATTGAGGAGCGCACGCGATGAGTCTCGTCCACACCAGCCGGGCCTGCTTGGTCCTGAGCTTCGCGGCGCTGGCCGCCTGCAGTGAAGACGCCCCGACCGGCGGCACGCCCGCTCTCCCGGACTTCGGGCTCCGCCCCGATGCCGCGGCGGCCTGCACGACCGACCTGTCGTGTGGCGACGCCAAGGTCTGCGTGGGCGGTGTCTGTCGCCCCGGCCAGTGCAACGAGGACCGCCTCTGCCCTGCGGGCCAGACCTGCGACCTGGCGACCTTCATCTGCTCCGGCTCGAACCCCGGCGAGACGCCCTGCATGTCGGACGCCGAGTGCGGCAACCGCGGCTTCTGCATCGACAACGTCTGCCGCGCGGTGGATTGCCGCGTCGACATGGACTGCGACCCGGGTGAGCGCTGCACGGCCCAAAACCGCTGCGTGGCGATGATCGCGGAGTGCGTCGACGGCGACGGTGACGGCTACGGCCAGGGTTGCGACCTGGGCCCCGACTGCGACGACGCTCGCGCGAACGTGAACCCCGGCGTCATCGAGAGCGGAGACGCCCTGTGTGATGACGGCGTCGACAACGACTGCCGCGGTGGCGACGCCGTCTGCGGTGAGGTCGACCGTGACGGCGACGGCGTGACGGACAAGGCGGGTGACTGCGACGACAACAACCCCGCCGTCAACCCGAACGCCGCCGAGCAGCCGTACAACGGCGTGGACGACGACTGCGACGCCGACACCCGCGACGCGGACGTCGACGGAGACGGATACGACGCGGCTGAGGCGGGCGGCCCCGACTGCAACGACCGCGCTTCGTACATCAACCCCGAGGCGCGGGACGTGGCGGGCAACGGCGTCGACGAGGACTGCGACGGCATGGACCGCGTCGCCTCGGGTGAGGACGGTGACGGCGACGGCTTCACCGAGGCCGCCGGCGACTGTAATGACCAGAACGAGGCGGTCTTCCCGGGCGCGCCTGAGATTCCCTATAACGGCATCGACGACGACTGCGCCGCGGGCACGCGCGACAACGACCTCGACTCGGACGGCTTCCAGAGCCCGCAGGACTGCGACGACAGCAACGCGGGGGTGAATCCGAACGCGATGGAGGTCGGCTACAACGGCCTCGATGACGACTGCAACGCGGCGACCCCGGATGGCGACGCGGACGGCGACGGCTTCCCCGGCGGCCCCGGCGGCACGGATTGCAACGACGAGGCCGCGGCCGTGAACCCGAACGCGATGGAGGTCACGTACAACGGCGCCGACGACGACTGCAACCCCGCGACCCGCGACGACGACCTCGACAACGACGGGGTCACGCGCGCGACGGACTGCAACGACAATGACCCGACGATTACGCCGAACGTCCCCGAGAACCGCATGAACTGCAACGACGGCATCGACAACGACTGCCGCGGTGGGGACGCGGACTGCGCGTCGCTGAACGACGACGCGGACGGCGACGGCGTGACGGGCGCGGCGGACTGCGCGCCCAATAACCCCGCGGTCCCGGGCCCGAACGAGATCGTGAATAACGGCGTCGATGACGACTGCAACCCCGCCACGCCCGATGGCTGCGACGATGACGCGTTCGACCGCGCCTCGTCGAACGGCGCCTCGGGCACCGCGACGGGCGTCGAGGACGGCAACACGCTCGGTGTGCAGTACGCGAACTTGGTCGTCTGCACGGCGGACGAGGACTGGTACCGCATCGACCTGCAGGCGGGGGACGGCCTCGAGGTGGACGTCGCCTTCACGCACGCGCTCGGTGACATCGACGTCGGCCTCTTCAAGCTGAACGAAGACGGGACCACGACCTTCGTCAACGGCAGCGTCGGCGTGACGGACACGGAGACGGTCTACGAGCCGCGGTCCGCGCGCGCCACGACCTACTACGCCCGGGTCTATGGCTTCGACGACCGCCGCAACGTCTACTCCATGACGGTCAATGTCTTCAGCCAGTGCACGGACGACGCGGTGATCCGCAGCGGCGAGCACAACGACACGGCCGCCGATGCGGCGTCGATGCCGGCCGCGGGCGAGACGCGCCAGATCTGCGACTTCGACGACGACTGGTACACCTTCACGGTGGATGCCCGCCGCAACGTCCGCGTCGACGTGCTCTTCACGCACGCGAACGGCGACCTCGACGCCGAGCTCTTCCGCGACGACTCGCCTGTCGCGGTCACCCGCAGCGCGGGCGTGGGCGACGGTGAGATCATGGAGCAGATGCTCGAGCGGGGCACCTACTCGGTGCGGGTCTACGGCTTCAACGGCTCGAAGAACGCTTACCGCGTCTTCGTGACGAGCGGCCAGACCGCGACGCTGCGAGAGACGATGCCGGCGGCGGACGTCGCGATCCCCGACTTCGCCAACGGCGCGGCGGGCGTGGCCGAGGTCGACCTGCTCTTCGACGCGCCCGATGGCGCCATCATCCGCAACCTGACGATCCGCGACCTCGACATCAACCACAGCTGGCTGCGCGACCTGCGCGTCGTCGCGCAGTGGGACGGCGAGGACGTCGCGGTGCTGTGGAACCGCGACGGTGACGCGAACGGCGGCGACGGTGGCCTCGACGACGACTCCCTGCCCTTCACGGGCGGCGACATCAACTTCGACATGCGTCGCTACCCGGAGTTTACGGGTCGCGCCGCCTTGGGCATCTTCACGCTGCGCGTCGAGGACAATGCGGGTCGTGACGTCGGCTCCATCGCCGACCTCGACGTCGAGATCGAGTACCTGGTGCCCTGACCTGCATGGCCGCCTCGCACAGCTTCACGCTCGTCCTGCCCAAGACCGAAGAGGCGCGCCTGCGTCGCTTTTTTGTGGACAAGGGCTTCGAGCAACGCGAGGCGGCGCACGCGTTCTGGCAGGTCCGCGGGCCCGGCTGCGTCGCGACCTTCTACCAGTCGGGCAAGCTGCTCATTCAAGGGCCCGAGGCCGACCTGTGGCGCGGGCTCTTGGGTGACGAGACGCCGGATGCGCGGCCTTTTCACGCCGCGCTCGCCCTGCACCCGAAGCCGCTCCCCGCCGTGTGGCTGGGTACGGACGAGACGGGCAAAGGCGACTACTTTGGCCCGCTCGTCGTCGCCGGTGTCGCCGTGCGGCGCGAGGACCTCGAGGTGCTGGCCGAGCTTGGCGTCGCCGACAGCAAGACGCTCTCAGACGACCGCATCGGCGAGCTGGTCACGGGGCTGCGCGCGCTGCTGCGGCACGAAGAGCTCGTGATCATGCCGGCCAAGTACAACGCGCTGTATGCCAAGTTCGGCAACTTGAACCGGCTGCTGGCGTGGGCGCACGGCAAGGTCATCGAGAACCTGCTTGAGCGCGGGCCCGCCGACTGGGTGCTCGTCGACAAGTTCATGGAGCCCGAGCCGTTCCGCCGTGGCCTCGGCGAGCGCGGTCGGGTGGCGGCCCTGACGCTGCGGACGAAGGCCGAGGCGGACCCTGCGGTCGCGGCCGCGAGCATCTTGGCGCGGGCTGCCTTCGTGCGGTCGCTCGGTGGGCTGTCGAAGCGGTTTGGGGTGCGCCTGCACCCCGGGGCGGGTGCGCCAACGCTCGCCGCAGGGCGCGCGTTCATCGCGGCGCATGGGGCGCCAGCGCTCGGCGAGGTCGCGAAGCTCCACTTCGCGACGACGCAGCAGCTCGGCGGCATGGCCTGAAGCCTGCTCAGCCTCCGAAGGCGAGGCCGAGTCCGACGCCGCCGAGGAGCGCGAGCCCCAGGCCGATGAACCACATGACCCAGGGTCGCTCGGGCGGCGCCTCGGGGGCCGTCGTGACCGTGGTGGGGGGCGCCTTGACCCCGGGGCGCTTGGGCTCCGCGGGCTCGCGGTCTGCCGGAGCAGAGGGCGGCCGCAGGCGCGGCAGCGCGGGCACCTCGAGGTCGAGCGCGGTCCGCTGGGCTTGGGCGCCGGGAGAGACCTGCTCGGCGCGCGTGGGTGTGTCCTCGTCAACATCGGCCTGACCGCCAAACCCCGGGCTCGCGGCAGGCGTCGCGAGCGGGAGCGCGCGCGTCGGCGCGTCTTCGTCCACAGAGAGCGGCAGCATGACCGTCGGCATGACGACCCCGGGGTCGTCGCTGGGCGCGGGGGCCGCGTCCGCGTGCCCACGCATCGCTCGAAGTCGGGTAAGCACGGCCCCCGCGTCGCGCGGGCGCTGCTCAGCATCTTTGCGCAGCAGGTCGTCGATGAGCTCTGCGAGGGGCGAGCGCGCGGGGAGCGGCAGGGCAGGCGGGGCCTGCGAACGGTGCGCGGCTTGGTACCGCTGCACGACGACGTGCTCGTCCGCGTCCGAGAACTCGAAGGGCGGCCGCCCGGTCAACAAGAAGTGGAGTAGACACCCGAGGGCGTAGAGGTCCGTTCGCGCGTCCGCGCGGCCCTCCCACTGCTCCGGCGCCATATAGCGCGGCGTACCGAGCACCTGCGTGCCGGGCACTGCGAGGTCGTTCGCCCGGGCGATCCCGAAGTCGAGGATCTTGGCGAGGTCTTCATCGCCGAACTGCGCGACCAGCATGATGTTCTCGGGCTTGATGTCGCGGTGTACAAGCCCGCGCTGGTGCGCCTCGCCGAGGCCCTTGACGATCTGCTCAGCGAGCGGCGTGACCTGCGCGGCCGTCATGGGGCCGACGCGGTTGACACGCTCAGCGAGCGTCTCGCCTGAGACGAACTCCATGGCGAGAAATGGCAGGCCGAACGGCGTCTCGCCGCGGTCGAGGACCCGAACGCAGTGCGCGCTCTCCAATCGGCCTGCGTTCTGCGCCTCGACGAGGAACCGACGGACAGCGGTCGAGTGCTCGGCGAGCGCCGGGTGCAGCACCTTGAGGGCGACGGTCGCACCTGTGCGGAGCTGCGTCGCGCGGTAGACTGTGCCCATCGACCCCGCGCCGACGCGCGCCTGCACCTCGAACTTGCCCTCGAGGGTCTGACCGACGAGTGGGTCGACGATCGCGCGTCCGGCCAGCTCTTCGGGGCGAACCGTATACTGGCCGTCCTTGGGACAGCGCTGCTCGGTCGTCTGCGTGTCGCAGACGGGGCAGACCCTGACCCGCTCCGAGACGTCCGTCATGGTCATGGTGCGGGCACCCGACGCACCTCAAAGACCTTGGGCCACAGTTTGCCGGTCACATAGAGCTTGGCGTTCGCGGCGTCATACGCGATGCCGTTGAGCACGTCCGTCTCGGGGCTGCGGTCTTCGGGTGACAGGAGCCCGCGCAGGTCGATCCACGCGGTCACGTCCCCGGTCGAGGGGTTGATGACGACGATGCGGTCCGTCATCCAGACGTTCGCGAGGAGCTCGCCCTCGACCCACTCCAGCTCGTTGAGGCGCGTGATGGGGCGGCCGCGGTCTTGCACCGTAATGGCCCGCGTCGCTTCGAGCGTCGCCGGGTCCAGGACGCGGATCGTCGCGGTGCCGTCGCTCATGTAGAGCGCGTGGTCGTCGTGCGTGAGGCCCCAGCCTTCGCCTGCGTAGCGCCATTCACCCACGCGGACAAAACGCTCGGCGTCGTAGATCAGGCCCACACCGCTCTGCCAGGTGAGCTGGTAGAGCTTGTCGCCGAACCGCGTGACGCCCTCGGCGAAGTGGGCGGCGTCTACGTCGACGCGGCGGAGGACGCGGCCCGTTGCGAGGTCGACCTCACGCAGGCTCGAACGCCCATGGAGGCCTGTGCTCTCCAAAAAACGGGCACCCTGCACCACGAGGCCTTGCGTGAACGCCTGTGGGTCGTGGGGCAAGGTGCGGATGACCTCGACGACCTCCTGCCGCGGCCCGGGGAGGGGCGTCGAGGGCGTCGGTGGCGCTGTGGGAGCGGCGCTCAGTGAAGCGGGCACGGTGGGCGTGGCTCGGGGTGCGCTCTGCGCTTGAGAGTCCCCCCCGTCGCAGGCGACCGCGAGCAAAGCGAGCAGCGGTGGGAGACGCGCGAGCATCGTCCGCCGTTTCTCATTCAACGACCTTCCGTCGTCAAGCAACGCGGCTACAATCGCGCCCGTGCCGCGCTTCGATGCCTCTGTCGTCGGTTCTCTGGGGCGCGCCGTCGGGCGCGTGATGGACGCCGCGCGTCTGAACGCCGAGCGGCAGGTTCCGGACTCCGTAATCGACCGCATCGACCGCCTGAAGGCTGAGCTCGGCGACCGACCGACCGATGACTTCGGCTTCGACCCCGAGTCGATCAAGCCCATAGCGCCCGCGCTCCACTGGCTCTATCGCCACTACTTTCGCGTCGAGGCGACGGGCTTGCAAGGCTTGCCGGCGGGGCGTGTGCTCTTCGTCTCGAATCACAGCGGACAGATCCCGCTCGACGGCATGATGATTGGCTGCGCGCTCCTGTTTGAGGGGCACCCGCCGCGGGCGGTGCGGTCGATGGTGGAGCGCTGGGTGCCCACTCTGCCCTTCGTGAGCACGTTCTTTGCCCGTCTCGGACAGGTTCTGGGCACGCCGGAGAACTGCCGCACGCTCTTGGAGCAGGGTCACCCGATCCTCGTGTTTCCCGAAGGGGTGCGCGGCATCAACAAGACCTACGACAAGGCCTACGAGCTGCAGGCGTTCGGGCACGGCTTCATGCGTCTCGCGCTCGAGACGCGCACGCCGATTGTCCCCGTCGCGGTCGTCGGCGCCGAGGAGCAGTACCCCGCGCTGTGGAATGCGAAGCCGCTCGCGCGCGCGCTCGGCCTGCCCGCCGCGCCGGTGACGCCGCTGTTTCCGCTGCTGGGGCCGCTCGGCCTGCTGCCGCTGCCTGTCAAATATCGCATTCGGTTCGGTGAGCCGCTGCGGTTCGACGGCGACCCGCACGACGACGAAGCCCGCTTGGGCGACAAGGTCTCGGTCGTACGCGACGCCATCGACGCTATGCTTCAAGAGGGGTTGGAGAGCCGCGAGCATGTCTTCTGGTGAGGGGGCGTCCATGCGCATCGCCGTGACGGGCATGACGGGGCGCTTCGGGCGTCTGCTGGCTCAAGCGCTGCACCGCAAGTACGCGCTCGTGGGGATCGACCGCCGCGCGTGGACGACCCGGCCCGCGGACGTCGAGATGCACCAGGTTGATATTCGTCGACAGCGGTGTGAAGACGTCTTCCGCGGGGGAGGCTTCGACGCGGTCGTGCACCTCAACGTCATGCACGACCCGCGAGCGAGCAGCGAGGAGCACCACACGTTCAACATCCGCGGCACGACCCGGGTCATGGACTACTGCGTGCGGCACCGTATCCCGAAGCTCGTGCTCTTGAGCAGCGCGAACGTTTACGGTCCGCGGCCCGAGAACCCGCAGTTCTTGACCGAGGACGCGCCGCTCATGGGGGGCACGCGCTTCAGCGAGATCCGCGACCTGATCGCGCTCGACATGTGCGGGCAGAGCTTCTTCTGGAAGCACCCGAACGTTGAGACCGTCATCCTTCGACCCGTGCACATCCTCGGCGCCGTCAAGAACGCACCCAGCAACTACTTGCGTCTCGAGAAGATCCCGCGCCTCGCCGGCTTCGACCCGATGATTCAGGTCGTGCATGAGCTCGACGTCGTCCGCGCAATCGAGGCCGCACTTCGGTCCGGCGTTCGCGGTGTGTTCAATGTCGCCGGCTGCGAGCCGGTCCCGCTGTCTGAGTTGATTCGCCGCACGGGCGCGGAGATCATCGACTTCCCGCATTTCCTCGCCGAGCCGGTCCTTGAGCAGCTCTGGCGCATGCGCTTGACGAGCTTCCCCGCCCCGGAGATCGACCACCTGCGGTACGTGTGCATGGTCGATGACGCGCCCTTTCGAGACCAGACGGGCTACACCCCGGCGTATGATCTCGACCACACGATGGCGCACTTGGCGTTGTCTCGCTTCGCTGAGCTCAGGTGACGGCGCGTCGACTCGGGGCTGCGCTCTGGGTGTTGGGCGCCGCGGGTTGCACGCTCTCGGAGACCCCGTGTGGCGCAGGTCTGCACCTGGTCGCAGGGGCGTGCGTCGCGCCGGTCGAGGACGCAGCGGCGTCTGCGCCGGACATGAGCGCTGATGCGTCACCACCCGAAGACGCATCACGCCGAGACGATGCTCTCGGGGAGCGCTTCGAGCTGGGCTCGCTCCTCCTCCTTGACCGCACGGCAGCGCAGGCGCTCTCAGAGTCGCCGACGACGCCGGGCTGCGACGTCGACGCCGTCGCGCTCGAGGACCCGGATGGCGTGGTCTTGGCGTTCGCGGCGCGGGTCTTCGCTGCAGACCTCCTCGACCCCTTCGGGCAGGGCGTCGGCGTCGACGTGGGGGCCGCGCTCGGTGCGCCTCAGGGGGATGGCCGAGTGGATAGCTTCGCGTCGCTCGGGGGCAGCGGCGGCTATGTGCTGCTCGGGTTCGATGCGCCCCGAGCGCTCTCGGCCGGCGATCGCCTGCGGGTCTTCGAAGTCGAGGAGTCGGTCCTGCGCGACCGGGCGGACCGCTGCGCGGTGTGGCGATGCCCCGGCCGCGAAGTCGAGCTGACTCGGTGCGTATTCCTCGCGGAGGTCGCCGATGACGCGGCGATTGAACTGAGGTAACCTCGTGGCGCCGCGGTCTCGCCGCGGCCGTCCATGCGTTTGGGGGGGACCTATGCGGACTCTGGCTGGGTGGATGTTCGCGGTGGCTGCGGTCGCCGCTTGCGGTGGCGGCGGTGGCGGTGGCGGTGGCGGTGGCGGTGGCGGCGGCGCGGACGCGAGCCAGGAGCCCTTCGGTACCACAGGGGGGAACGTCGGTGGGCAGGCGGGCGGCGGTGGCGCGCCGGACGACCCGCTCGATTGCGGCCCGGCGGGTGACCAGGACTGCCCCGAAGGCTTTTACTGCGTGATTCCGAGCGACAGCTTGAGCGGTCGCTGCGAGCGCGGGTGCCGGCAGGACCCGAACTCGTGCAACGCACCCTATCGGTGCGACGACGCCCATCAGTGCGTCTACGACCAGCCCTGCACGCAGGACCTCGACTGCGGCGTCGACCTCTGGTGCAGCGACGGCACCTGTGTCGCAGGCTGCAAGCTGACCACGCCGGACCTCTGCCCGACTACGCCGGAGGGCAGGATTCAACAGTGCGACCCCGAGACTCGGACGTGCGTGCCCGTGGTCGCGTGCTGCGACGACTCAGACGTCTGCGCGATCGTACGCCCGGGCACGTGCGCTGGCGAAGAGCTCACGGGGGTGACGTCCTGCGTGAACCCCGACCCCTGCATTTATCGCTGCGCGGACGACTCCGACTGCGCTCAGGACCAATACTGCGGCTCAGCCGGGCAGTGCGCGTTCGGCTGTCGGCCGGACGCGGCGCGCAGCTGCGCTGCCGGACAAGTGTGCAATCCCGACACGCACACCTGCGTCGCGCGGGCCTGCCAGATCGACGACGACTGCCCTGCTGCTCAGTTCTGCAGCGACGCGCAGGAGTGCGTCGCCGGCTGTCGGCAGAACCCCGACAACTGCCCGCAGGGGAGCTACTGCCAAGCGAATCGGCAGTGCGGCGACGGCTGCGCGACGGACCTCGACTGCTCCGGCCGCAACGGCGCAGGGTGGTACTGCGCTCAGGCGGCGTGTCGTCCGCCGTGTGGCCGCGACAGCGACTGCGCTGAGACGGAGACCTGCGTGCAGGCGACCGGGCGGTGCGAGACCGGCTGCCGCGATGATGCGTTCGAAGAGAACGACGACGCCGAGAGCGCGCGCGCGCTCGTCCTCGTCAACGGGACTCGCTACGACTCGGGCCGCGGCGCCCTGCGCGCATGCGCGCAAGACCCCGACTTCTTCACCTTCGACGTGCCCGAGGCGGGGTGGACCGCGACGATTCACGTCGAGTACACCCGGGCCGGCGGGGACATCGACGCGCGCCTCTTGGACCCGAGCGGCCAGGTGGTCGCGCTCGGCGAGCACGCCGACGACGATGAGGACATCGTCTTCCCGCGCGCCGCAGGCATCGTCGCGCCCCGCGGGACGTACACCCTCGAGGTCTATCCGCGCGGCCTCGACCAGAATGATTACGGCCTGACAATCGAGCTCACGCCGCCGGGCGGCTGCGTTCCGGACGCCGCCGAAGGGAGCGGTGGGGATGACGCCGCGATCACGGCGAGCGCGCTCGCCCTGCCCGACCTGCAGTCGAGCGCGGCGGTCGAAGGGCGTACGCTCTGTCCGAGCGACGACGACTGGTTCCAGTTCCGCATGGGGCAGCGGGACGGCTTGGCCGTTCGGCTCGAGGTCCTTGAGATGGCTGACTTGGACTTCGCGATCTACGGCCCCGGCTTGCCGGGCGCGAACGCCGTGCCCGCCTTCGTGCCCAACGCCTTCAACGTGGCCCCGAATGGCAACCGCGTTCTGGAGTTCTCGGTCGCGCGCTTCAACGCCGCGGTGCAGACGGGGACATACTTCCTGCGCATCTTCGGCGCGGACGCCCGACAGGCGGGGCGATACCGTGCGACGGTCACGGTCGACCGAGAGCGCGCGCTCTGCCAGAACGATGGGGCCGAGCCCAACGACGCGCTCGCGCGCGCCTACGACCTGATGCGGGTGAATGGCTTCGCTCGGGATCGCATCGACGGGCTCGGGCGCGAGCTGGTGCCGAACGTCGACCTGCGCCTGCCAGACCTCTGGCTCTGCACAGGCGAGCAGGACTGGTTCCAAGTCGTCTTGGGTGAGAACGACACGCTCACCGCACGATTGGAACGGACGGATGCGGCGCTCGAGGGCGACACCCGCATCGAGGTGCGCGACAGCACCGGCCGCACAGTGGGGCAGTTCGGCCGCTCAGGCGAGGCCGTGAACCTCGCGCGTGCCAGCGACCTCGCTGCGGGCGCGTACTACGTCAGCATCGTCGGCTTCGGCGACACGCAGGCGCAGTACGACTTGGTGCTCACGCGTGAGAGCTCCCCGCTGCGCTGTACGCCCGATGGCTTCGAGGCGGGCGGTGGGAACGAGGTGCAAAACCTCGCAGCATCGGTCGCCGCGGGGCAGCGCCCCAACCTGACGCTCTGCGGGGCTGAGGACGACGAGGACTGGTTCGTCTTTGAGACGGACGCGCTCGCGGACCTCACGGTGTCCATCGCGTTCGTGCAGGTGCAGGGCGACCTCGACATCGACATCTACCGAGAGGGCGCGATCTTCGCGGAGAACGAGGGACGGCCTGAGGGTCACTCGGACCGCGACGGCGAGACGGTGGTCCTCCGGAACCGGCAGGCGGGGCGCTATTTCGTGCACGTCTACGGGCTCGGTGCGCCGAATGTGCGTTACGACCTCAACATCGACGTGCGGCCGCGCGCCTTCCGGTGTGTCGCTGACCCGGATGAGCCGAACCTGGGGGTCGCAGACGCGACTTACCTGGGTGAGGGGCAGCTCAACGGGCGGGCCTCGCAGTGGCTCTGCGACGCGGCGCCGCGCGACGAGGACTGGTTCATGGTCGACGTACCCGCCGGCGTGGCCCGCACTGTCCTGACGACGTTCGTCTACGGGGACGACGGCGACCTCTACTTTGACCTCTACGACGTCGACCAAATGCTGCTGGCCAGTACCTCGGAGGTGCCGCGGTCCAACCCCAAGCAGTGCGCTGTCATCGAGGCATCGCCGGAGCCGCGGACGTTCTTCATGCGCGTCGCCGCGCTGAGCATCAACCGCGTCCTTGAGTCAGACGAGCGCCTCGACTACCAGCTCTTCGTCCTGAACGGCGAGGACTGCGACATCGTGGGTGCGCCGTCTTTCGGCGCGAACTGGCCGCGCATCTCGCCCTGAGGCGAGCGCGCTCAGGCGCCCAGGATGTGAGCGCCGGCGTCGACGTGGAGCGTTACGCCCGTGATGCCCGAAGCCTCGGGCGAGAGCAGAAAGCGAGCAGCGGCGGCGACCTCTTCGGGCTGCACGGTGCGGCCGAGCGGCGCGCGCTCCGCCGCGACGCGCATCATGTCTCGAAAGCCGGGAATTCCTGCAGCGGCCAAAGTACGGACCGGGCCTGGGGAGAGGGCGTTGACGCGGCAGCCCGAGGGCCCGAGCTCAGCCGCCAGCGCACGCACGCAGGCCTCGAGCGCGGCCTTTGCGGGGCCCATGACCTTGTAGCCCGGCACAATACGGTGGGCGCCGTCGAACGTGAGCGTGAGGATGGACGCGCGGGCTCGGAGCTGCGGCCGAAGCGCCTGAACCGCCGCCACGAGGCTAAACGCGCTGACGTCGAGCGCGGTCGCGAAGCCTGCGCGCCGGGTGGCGACAAAGTCTCCCTCGAGGTCCGCGCGCTCGGCGTAGGCCACGCAGTGCACGATGATGTCGAGGCCATCGGGGAACGCGGCGCGGGTGACCTCGGCAAGGGCTGTGAGCTCGGCGTCCTCTCGCACATCGCAGCACTGCGTGAACGCGGCGCCTACGCGGGCGCCGAGGGGTTCGACTCGCCGCCGCAGCCGCTCATCGCCAAAGGCCAGGCCGATGCGCACGCCATCTGCGGCGAGGGCGCGCGTGATCGCCCAGGCCAGGCTGTGGTCGTTCGCGACCCCGAAGACGAGCGCGGTGCGCGGAGCGTTCAGCGTGTCCACAGTGCGAACCCTCCAGCGGGCAGGCTCACCCGCACACCCCCTTCAGTGGGCGCGAGCACCCCCTCGCCGGCGGCGATGGCATCTCCTCGCGCCCAGCCAGCGCTCGCGACCTCGCGCGTCAGCGGCTGAGCCGACTGGTTGATGACGAGGAGCGCGGCGGCGTCCGCGGCGCTCCACTCGACCACGAGGACGTCGGCCTCCGCGACGAGGGCGCGGCGCACGCCGATTCCGATGGCACGGGCGTCTCGACGCGCGCGACCGAGCGCGCCGACCTGTTCAAGGAGACGCGTCTGGGCGGCGTTGGGGCGCGTGACCCCAATGCGCACGCCATCGAGGCCAGCGCCCACGAGCATGTCACGTCGGTTGTCGGGGTCGCCGCCGCCGGGTTGGGCGACCTCGTCCCCCATGTAGAGCAGGGGAATGCCCGGCAGCGAGTAGAGCGCCGCGAAGGCGCGCGCGAGGCGGGCATAGACCGCGGGATCGTCGACGACACCCGGCAGGTGTTCACAGACGCCCGCGCTTGGCCAGCGGCAGTCCGCTGCGGGGTCTCTTGCGGCGCGTGTCGCCATGCGGTTGGTGTCGTGGCTCCCGAGAAAGCGAACGTGGACGGCGTCGTCTGCGTAGCGGCGCTCGGCGTCCTGGACAATCGCCTCGAAAGCATCGAAGCCGAGCGTGCCCGTGAGTAGGCCCCACTGCATGCGGTGGTGGGTCGGGAAGTCGAACTGCCCGTCGAGCGCCGTCGCGCCGGCGTAGGCCGAGACCCACGCGTACCCGTCGTCGTAACGCACGCCGCAGCCGTCATCGAAACGGTCACCCTCGCCGACCGCGGTCTCGCCGAACATCGCGACGCGGGCCGCGCCCGGCGCGCCAAACCGCGCTTCGAGACGGTCGCGCAGGTTGTAGATCGCCGTCGTCTCGACGTGCTTGACTGCGTCGATGCGGAAGCCATCGACCTCGAAGTCTTCGAGCCAAGCCTCGGCATCTGCGATGAACTGGGCCTCGGCCTCGGGTACACGCCAGTTGATGTCAGGCAGGTACGGCGCAAAGAGGCAGTCGAGGGGTCGCTCACTCCAGCCGCAGCCAGCGTCGATGCCGCAGACGCACCCGCGCCGGAACCAGTCGGCGTGAGGCGCGACGTACTCGTGGTCCTCGTGGACTTGGTTATTCACCAAGTCGAGGAGCACCCGGACGCCGCGGCGATGCGCAGCACGCACGAAGTCTCGGAGCGCGGCGTCGCCGCCAAAGCGGGGCTCGACGCGGCGACCGCTGACCGGCCAGTAGCCGTGATAGGCCGTGAACCGCTGGTTCGGGTCGTCGCGCCCGCCGTGCACGCGGTCGCTCTGCGCGTTCACGGGCGAGAGCCAGAGGGCGTTGACGCCCAGGGCGTCGAAGTAGCCCGCGTCGAGCGCGGCCCGAAGGCCTTGCAGGTCGCCGCCGTGCCAGTCGTTCGCGCGGGGTAGCCGGTCTGCGGCGGGGGCGGGGCGATTGTTCGACGGATCGCCGTCCGCGAAGCGGTCGATGAGCGCCATGTAGAGCGTCGCGCTACGCCAGTCGAACGGGCGCGCCTCGACCCAGAAGGGCAGCGTCAGGGACGTCGCGACACGACCGTCTTCGTCTTCGGCTGTGACGCGGAGCGTATAGCGACCGGCGTCGAGCCCGCGCGCCGTCACGAGATACGCGGAGCGCGCCTCGGACCACTCCGCTGCGACTCGCTGACCATCGATTGCAAAGCGCGCGGCGCCTCGCTGTGCCCCCTGAACCGCGGCGCGCAGAGCGACCTCGGCGGTCAGGTCGCCTTGCGGTGTGGCCTCGAGGCGCGTGCCCTCAAGCAGCGGGCGCGCCGCGCAGTCCGGCATCTGAAACGCCGAGTTCACGCAAGCGCCGTCGAACTTCTGTCGGGTCTGACCGGGGTCGAGCCGCCATTCACCGTCGACGATCAGCTTGTAGGCGTGGGTCGCGCCCGGAGCGAGCCCGTCGGCCGGGCTCAGCGTCAGGCTGAACTGGCCTTGGGGGTCCGGGCCGACCATGGTCAGGGGCGCGTCCGCCCACCCTGTGAAGTCGCCCGCGAGCAGCACGCTGCGTGTCCCGGGCGCGGCCGCGAAGCGGAGCGTTAGGTCGCAGGATCGCGGGGCGAGCGTTTGCAGCTCTAGGGGCGCAGGCGCCGCATCGGGCAACACCGGCAGCTCGGCGTCCGACAACGACGCATCAACGCCCGAGGCAAGGGCGTCGCTCTCAGCTCGGGCGTCGCTCTCAGGTCGGGCGTCCGACACCGCATCCGCGGCGATACGCTCGGCATCGGTCGGTGCTGCGTCTGAGGAGACGACGAGCGTGTCCTGCGGAGCGCTGTCCGCAGGTCTATTTGCCGCGCTGGGTTCGTGGTCCTGGCTTTGGCACGCGACTGCGAGGCAGGCGAGGGTCCAAGGCGCAAGCGCGAAGGTGACCTTGAGCGAGCGAGTCCGTGTGCGCATGGCGGTCATTGCACTCGTTCATGCCGCTGTGCGTCAACGGAACAACGCGCGCGCCCCGTTGCGGCCGCTGAAAGAGCGGTGCTAAACCCACGGCCCTCGAAGCACGACGCACTCAAGGAGACCGCATGTCCAGGCGCAAGGACGCCCTCGCGTATCACGCCGAAGGCCGCCCCGGAAAGATCGCCATCCGGCCGACCAAGCCCCTGCAGACCCAGCGCGACCTGTCGCTCGCGTACACGCCGGGCGTCGCCGAGCCCTGCCTCGACATCGCCGAAGATGTGAACCGCGTCTATGAGTACACGGCGAAGGGCAACCTCGTCGCGGTCGTCAGTAACGGCACCGCTGTTCTCGGGCTCGGAAACATCGGGCCTGAGGCGTCGAAGCCCGTGATGGAGGGCAAGGGCGTCCTCTTCAAGCGCTTCGCCGACATCGACGTCTTCGACATCGAGGTGGCGGAGACCGACCCCGACCGGTTCTGCGATGTCGTCGCGGCGCTCGAGCCGACGTTTGGCGGCGTGAACCTTGAGGACATCAAGGCGCCGGAGTGCTTCTACATCGAGGAGCGCCTGCGTGAGCGCATGCGGATCCCGGTCTTTCACGACGACCAGCACGGTACGGCGATCATCGCCGGCGCGGCGTTTGTGAACGCGCTCGAGCTGGCCAACAAGCCCATTGACCAGGTCGTCTGCGTGTTCAGCGGCGCGGGCGCGGCGGCGCTTGCCTGCGCTCAGCTCTTCCTGCAACTGGGCGTACGTCAAGAGCACCTCATCCTGTGCGACACGCAGGGCGTCGTCTATACGGGGCGCACGAACGGCATGAACGCCTACAAGGCGCGCTTTGCCGTGGACACGGACAAGCGCACCCTCGCCGAGGCGATGCAGGGCGCGGACGTCTTCGTGGGTGTCAGCGCCAAGGGCGTCGTCACGCCGGCCATGATCGCGGGTATGGCGCGCGACCCCATCGTGATGGCGATGGCGAACCCTGACCCCGAGATCTCGTACCCCGAGGCGAAGGCTGTTCGAGAAGACGTGATCATGTGCACGGGGCGCAGCGACTACCCGAACCAAGTCAACAATGTCCTCGGCTTCCCGTTCATCTTCCGTGGCGCACTCGACGTCCGCGCGACGTGCGTGAACGAGGCGATGAAGATCGCCGCCGTTCAGGCGCTCGCGCAGCTCGCCCGTGAAGAGGTCCCCGAGGAGGTGCGTCGCGCCTACGACGGCGCGGCGCTCAGCTTCGGTCGGGAGTACGTGATCCCCAAGCCGTTCGACTACCGCGCGCTCTTGCGCGTCGCGCCCGCCGTCGCGCGGGCCGCGATGGAGAGCGGGGTCGCCCGGATTCCGATCACGGACTGGAAGGCCTACACCGAGCGGCTCGAGCGGCTCCTCGGTCGAGAGCGCGAGGTCATGCGCAAGGTCATCAACAAAGCCGCGCGCCACCCGCGCCGCGTCGTGCTGCCCGAGGGCGACAACCCCAAGGTGCTCCGCGCCGCACAGCTCGCGCTGGAGGAGGGCATCGCGAAGCCGATCCTGCTCGGGACCGACGCCGACATTCGCCGCGTGGCCGAGGCCAACGACATCCCGCTCGACGGGCTTGAGATCGTCGACCACCTGAACGACCCGCGCTTTGACCGCTATGTCGAGGCCTTCTGGCGGCAGCGCCACCGGCGCGGAGTGACCGAGGTCGAGGCCCGACGCCTGATGGTCCACCGCAACTACTTCGGCTCGATGATGGTCCGCCTAGGCGATGCCGACGGCCTGGTGACCGGCATGGAGCGCAGCTACCCCGAGAGCATTCGGCCGGCGCTGCAGTGCGTGGGCGTGCGGAGCAACGTCAAAGTCGCGAGCGGCGCGTACATCGTCATCTTGCCGGACCGCATCAAGTTCTTCGCTGACACGACCGTCAACGTCGATCCGAACGCCGAGGCGCTCGCCGAGATCGCGATTTCGACGGCGCGGCTCGCCCGGAGCCTCGAGGTCGAGCCCGTGGTCGCGATGCTCTCCTTCTCGAACTTCGGGAGCGCGCGGTTCCCGCAGAGCGACAAGGTCGCGGCAGCCGTTGAGCTCATCCGGCAGGCCGAGCCCGCGCTGCCCGTCGACGGCGAGATGCAGGTCGGCGCTGCGCTCGATGTAGACCACCGCAAGCGCCTGTTCCCGTTCAGCACGCTCGAGCACGAAGCGAACGTACTCGTCTTCCCGACGCTCGACGCCGGCAACATCGCTTACAAGCTCATGGGGCACTTAGGCGGCGCTGAGCTCGTCGGTCCAATCCTGAGCGGCATGAACAAGCCGGTGAACATCCTTGAGCGCGACTGTGCTGTTCGCACGGTCGTGAACATCATCGCGATCACCGTGCTGCAGTCCGTGGAGGGCGCCCCTTGAGCGCTGGGGCGCTGCCCGAAGGGTGGATGAGCTGGAGCGCCGGGCAGCTTGAAGCCGCCGTGCGACGCCACAATCGCCTCTACTGGGACGAGCACGCGCCCGAGATCGAGGACACGGAGTTTGACCGACTCGTCGAGCGACTGCGCGCCGTCGCGCCGACGTCGAGCGTCCTGGACGCGCTCGGCCCCGACCCCGCGCTCCGCGTCGGGGCCGCGGTCACGCACCGCGCGCCGATGCTGAGTCTGGAGAAGTGCTACGACGAGAAGACCCTGCGCGCGTGGGCCGACAAGTTCGACGGCCCGGTCTTGATGATGCCTAAGATCGACGGCCTGGCGTGCAGCATCCGATACGGCGCCGATGGGCGGCTCGAGGTTGCCGCGACCCGCGGTGATGGCGCCGCGGGCGAGGATGTGACCGCGAACGTGAGCCGCATCGCGAACGTGCCGAAGCGCGTGCCGGCGGGTTCAGGCGTCGAGGTACGCGGCGAGGTTTACCTGCCGCTCTCGCGCTTCAAGACCCTCGGCGGCGACCTTGCGAATCCGCGCAACGCGGCCGCGGGTGCGCTCAAGCTCAAGGATCCGGAGCGCTCCGCTGCGGTCGGCTTGCGCTTTCTGGCGTATGACCTGCTCGGGGCGGGGTGCGTGACCGAGGCGGAGAAGTTCGACCTCGCGAAGCGCTGGGGCTTCGAGACCGTCGAGCACGCCGTGCTCGAGCGAGACGAGATGCAGGCGGGCTACGCTCGGTACGTCGAGCGGCGCGAAGGGCTCGAGTACGAGATCGACGGCGTCGTTTTTCGGGCCAACCGCGTGGACGAGCAAGTCCGGCTCGGGGTCACCGCTCATCACCCGCGTGGCGCGATCGCGTACAAGCTCCAAGGCGAGTCGGGCGTGACCGTGCTCGAGGATGTCGAGTGGTCCGTGAGCCGGACCCGCGTCTTCACGCCCGTCGGGATCGTGCGGCCGGTGGTCCTGAGCGGCGCGACGGTGAGCCGCATCAGCCTTCACAACTGGGGCCTGGTTCAGGCGAAGGGCCTCACGCTCGGCGCGCGGGTCACAGCCGTGCGGCGCGGCGGCGTCATCCCCTATCTCGAGGGGGTCGTCGAGCCGGGCGAGGGCGCCATTCGACCGCCCACGCACTGCCCCGTGGGGGGCTTTGCGCTGCGCGAGGACGGCGACCAGATCGTCTGTTCCTGCGTGAGCGGGTGCGCCAGCGCGCGGGTCGGCGAGCTGCGGCATTTCGTCGACGCCACAGGGATCGAGGGGTTTGGCGACGTCTGGCTGCAGAAGCTCGTCGACGACGGCCGCCTCACGGGCCCCGCCGACTTCTACCGCCTGACGCCGTCTGAGCTGACCGGCTTCGACCGCATGGGGGACATACTCGCTGCGAAGCTCGTCGAGCAGGTCCAGAGCAAGCGGGTCCTGCCGCTTGCGGTCTTTCTGACCGCTTTGGGTGTGCCCGGTCTCGGCAAGACGGTCGCGCAGGTCGTCGCTCAGCACGCGCGCACGCTGTCCGCCGTGCGCGCGCTCACCGCCGTCGACCTCTGCGCGCTGCCGCGCTTCGCCGAGGTCTCTGCCGAGAAGATCATCTCGGGCCTCGCCGCGCGCGCAGCAACCATCGAGGCGCTCCTCGCGGCGGGCGTCATTGTCGAGGACGACGCGGGCGCCGCGGCCCAGCCGCTCTCAGGGGGCGCGCTCTCGGGCCAGTCCTTCCTCTTCACCGGCACGCTGGCGCAGATGCGGCGCGAGGACGCTCAAGCACGCGTCGAGGCGCTCGGCGGCAAGGCGGCGAGCGGCGTGTCGAAGGCGCTGACCTACCTCGTCGTCGGCAGCGAGGGCAAGGCGGGCAGCAAGCTCGACAAGGCGCGCGCGGCGGGCGTGACCGTGCTGACCGAGCCCGAGTTCGTCACGCTGCTCGAACGCGCCGAAGCGCCATGACACGACCGGCGCGCGCGGGCGCTTTCGATGTCGACGCCGCGCTCTCGACGGTCGAGGCGGAGTTCAGGGCGTGGTCGGATGCGCCTGTCTTCGCCTTCGTCGCCCAGCATGAGAGCGACCCGTGGCGCGTCCTGGTGAGCTGCATCTTGTCGCTCCGCACGCTGGACCAAGTGACGACGAACGTCGCGCCGCGCCTGCTCGAGGTCGCGCCCGGTCCACGCGAGATGTCGGCCCTCAGCGAGGACACCATCGCTGAGCTGGCCTACCCTGTCGCGTTCTATCGCAACAAGGCGAGCCAACTGCGCCGCATCGGGCAGGCGCTGCTCGACGACCACGCGGGCCAAGTGCCCGCGACGCTCGACGCGCTCCTCACGCTCCCGGGTGTGGGCCGCAAGACCGCGAACCTGGTCCTCACCGAGGGGCACGGGCTGCCTGGCATCTGCGTCGACACCCACGTGCACCGTATCATGAACCGATGGGGCTACGTGCGGACGCGCACGCCCGACGCGACCGAGCTCCGGCTGCGCGAGAAGCTGCCCGAGCGCTGGTGGATGCGCGTGAACCTGCTGCTCGTCGCGCTGGGTCAAAAGGTCTGCCGACCCACCAGTCCGCGCTGCTCGGCGTGCCCTCTCCAGAGCGGCCCCTGCCGTCGCGTCGGCGTCACAGCTTCGCGCTGAGGCGCGTCAGCCGTAGGTCTTGTCCTCGAAGAGCCGCGCCGGCAGGTTCAGGTAGTCTCGCATGTGCGTGTCCCAGGTGCGCTGCGCCTCCGGGTCGCCCAAGTCGAGCCGCAGCTCATTGACGACCTTGATGCTCATCTCCATCCAGTCGCGCCAGCTCTCGTCGCTGATGTGCGCGACGATGAACGCGCCGATCTCGTCCCCGAACGGGTCGAAGCTCATCCTCTTGCCCACACGGCCCGTGCGGTGGTCGCGCACCTCGTCCGGACCCGGCTCTCGGTCGTCGACCGGCGCGCTCGGCTCGTCGATGCCGACCGTGCCCATCGTGCGCTCAGGCTCGACGCCGCGTGCGCGCAGGAGCCCGGCGAGCTCGTTCGACACCATCAGGTCACCGCGCCGGAGCGCCGCGCCATAACCCGCCTGCCAGACCTCGAGCGCGCCCTCTTCGTCGCCGGTCTCGACCTGCGACCGCCCGAGGAGCACGTAAGCGCGGCTGTAGTCCGCGTTGAGCTTGACCACCTGCCGCAGCACGATCACCGCCTCGGCGTGTCGCCCGGCGTCGTTCAGCGCCTGACCGAGCGCGAAGTGCGCCAGGTCGTCCTCCGGGTTGGCCTTGGCCATCTTTCTGAATTGCTCAATGCGGTCATCGGACACGGCTCACCTCTTCGGGGGTGGGGTAGGGAGGGGGGGCAGGCCAGGCGGCAGCGCCTTCGGCAGCACGGGCGGGCTCAGCCCCGCGCCCAAGAGCACCGGCACGGGGCGCTCCCCCAGCCCGAGCACCACGGGCGGCGCGGCGGGGTCGCCGAGCGAGTCGACGTCCGTCTCACCGGGGCCATGGACGATGGGCGGCTCCGTGGGGGGAGGCCGAATGGCGACGACACGGCGCGGCACATCGGCGGGGAGCGGCGGGGCGTAGCGGTCGACGAAGGCGCGCCAAGCGACCCGCTCCTCGGGCGTGAGCTCGAATCGAATGCCGATGCCCTTGTCGCGTGGGTTCACGCTGTCGACGACGCGGGCCACCTCGCCTTGAATGCTGAACGTCTCCCCGGTCTGCGGGTGGACGAGCCGCAGGTTCACGCGCGAGCCGGCAGGGATCAGCGTCGCGCTCAACACAAAAGTGCCGCCCTCGCTGATGTCCCGCAGCTCGAACTGCTGCAGCGCGCCGACGCCCTCGGGTCGCAGCGTGACGTTGAACTTCGCGGGTCGACGCGTGTGCGCGCGCTTCGTCGCGTCGACGGGCTCGCCGCTCGGGTCGTTGGAGGCGCTCGGCGGAGGCGCGGGCCGCGCGGGGAGGGGGGTCGGCGCCTGAGGGACCGGTCGCGGTAGGCCGAGCGGCGTATGAGTCTGCTGAAGAGGACGCGGGGGCGCCTGCGCAGCCACGCGGCCCGACGACGACGGCGCCGACGCCGGTGCATCCGGTCGGACGGGGAGCCCGGGCGGCGGCGCGCGGAGGCCTTGGTCCGCCCAGACCTTGACCTGGCGGATGATCGCGACCCACTTCGCCTCCGTCGCGCGATCGTTGCCGAACAGCGAGATTCCAATGCCCGGGGGACGCTCGGGACTCGCGGCCGAGGGCGTCACGCACCGCGCGACGATGCCCATGAGCTCAAGTGATTCGCCGGAGCGAGGATCGGTCACGGCGAACTTCAGAAGCTGGTTGGGGGCGCGCTCCTCGTCCGAGCGCACGAATACCCCGTGAAAGCTCACGTCGTCCGTCGTCGTTGGGGTTGGCTTCCAGCCACCCTTGAGCAGGACCTCAAGCCGAAAGGCGTAACGCTGTGATCGTCGTAGATTGGCCAAGTGCTCAACGCTCGGGCAGTCAGTGCGCTGGCGCGTTCTTTGCAGACCGCGTCGAAATCTCCGAAGTGGCGGAAAGATACCCCCGGTGACTGGCAATGGAAAGGCCAGTCGACGCGAATGGGGGTCCCGGCCGTCTTCGGTCCTGGAGTCGTCGAAATGGCCAAGTCGTCGTCCCCCAACCCAGCAGCCTCGACGGTCCTGACCGTCACGCGCCCCCTGCGTCCCGAGTCCGGCATCGCGCCGGCGCGGATGGTGCGTGAGGTCAAGCCCTACCAAGCCGTCTCGTCGCTCGAGGCGATCCTGAGCCGCCCTGACCAGGTGCCGCTGAAGTTGGACTGGAACGAGTCGACGGTGCCGCCCTCGCCCAAGGTGCTCGAGGCGATTCAGGCGTTCTTGGGCAACGCGCACCACCTGAACTGGTACCCGGTGCTGAACAGCACCAACCTGATCGAGCGGCTCGAGAAGCACTTGGGCCTGTCGGGCGAGCAACTGCTCATCACGAACGGCAGCGACGACGCGCTGGATACGATCTGTACGACGTATCTGGACCCGGACGACGTGGTCTTGGTCCCTTCACCGACGTACACACACTTCTTGGTCTTCGCGCAGACACGCGGCGCCACGATTCAGGCGCTCCATGGGCCGGACCCCTTCGCTTCTTGCATCGACCTGCTCGTCCAGACGGCGCAGCGCGTCCGGCCACGCCTCCTCTACCTGGTGAATCCGAACAACCCGACCGGCGTGCTCTACACCCGCGAAGAGGTGGCGACTCTATTGGCCGCCTGCCCCGAGACGCTCGTCATCGTGGATGAAGCCTACTCCGAGTTCGCCGGATGCTCCTGCATCGATTTGCTGCACACGTACCCCAATCTGGTGATCACGCGAACCTTTTCGAAAGCCTATGGGATCGCGGGGCTCCGCATCGGCTACGCGATGGCCGCCCCGGGCGTGATCATGGACCTGCGGAGAGTCTTCAACCCCAAGAGCGTGAACGTGCTCGCGCAGATCGGCGCGATGGCGGCGCTCGAGGACCAGAGCTACCTGCGCTGGTACCTGGGCGAGGTCGAGGCCAGCAAGCGCCTGCTGCAGCCGTTCTTCGCGGCGCGCGGGCTGCCGTTTAAGCTCACGCCCGCCAACTATTTCTTGGTGCAGTTCGATCAGGCACCCTGGGTCGTCAAGCGTTTGCAGGAAGAGGGCGTCTACGTCCGTGACCGATCCGGCATGAATCAGCTCGCCGGCTGGGTGCGCTTCTCGCTCGGCACCGAGGAGCAGACGCGCGATTTGCTCGATCGCATCGACCGAGTCCTTGAAGTCTAGTCCGCGCCTTGTCGACAATGGCGCGCCATCACATCTCTTGGGGGTTGAGTCGTATGAACTGGTCATCTCTGCGCGGGGGCCTTGTGGTCGCTGCTCTCCTCTCGGTCGTCGCGGCCTGCTCGGACGACGCGCCGAAGGGCAAGGTCGTCGCGGACGCGGGCCCCGGTCCGATCACGCCCGGCACGATGCCGGACACGGGGCCGCCGGCGCCCCCGCCCCCCGTCGGGCCGACGACGCTCGAGGTTGAGGGGTCGCGCGAGCGCCTCGTGGGCTTCGGGATGTCGACCGAGATTCGCGTCCGGTACCTCGAGTCGGGCGTCGCGCGCGCCAACGACACGATCCGCGCGAACATGTACGATGACATGGGCAACGACGTGACGGCGGGCGGCCTTCAGGGCTCGTCCTTGGTCGCTTCGGCCGCTCGCACCGCAGCGGACGGCTACGCGCAGTTCCAGGTGCGCGCTGGGAATGCGGAGTCGCACTTCCGCGTGTACTTCACGGCCGCGGGCATCGCGGACGCCGCCCGCCCGTCCGTCGACATCACGGTCAGCGCGGCCTCGTCCGGCGACCTGATCGTCAAGGCCGTCTATGTGCCCGCCGGGCAGGCCATGGGGGGACGTTACACGTTCCGAGAGATCGGCAAGGCCAAGGTCGCGATCTTCAACACCGACAATTGCGACATGCTGCGCAGCATGGCGACCGACCTGCGAGGCGCCTACCTGCAGCTCCCGGACATCGTGCCCTTCGACAGCTTCGCGAACGAGTCCCGCGCGAACGCCCTCGACACCGGCGCGACCTTCTCGGTGGCGGTGCAGGCACTCAACGGCGACGACAACGTGCTGGCCTTCGGCTGCGTGAGCGGTGTGACCATCTCCGGCGCGGGCGCGACGCTCGCCACGGTCCCCGTCACCGACCTGCCGCTGCAGTATAAGGGTCGCTTCGACGTCGTGAACAAGTTCGACCTGACGGACATGCTCTCGAACTCGGGCAACTCGACGCTCGAGACGGTCGACGAGGTCCTCGAGGTCATCGGCATCATCGGCAACGCAGACGGTGACCGCGGCGCAGCCGTGATTCGCCTCTTCTGCGACGTCGCGAACCTGGACGCCGGCATCTGCCGCGCGGTCGAGCTCGTCGGCGCGCGCGTCATCGACGGCCTGATCGAGGAGTTCGTGCCGCCCGAGGTGCTCAACATCCTCAACATCGTCGGCGACATTTACAACATCGTGTCCGAGCTCACGGTCGTCGGTCAGATCGAGTTCACGGCCGGCACGCCGGACGCCAACGGCGACCTGCCCGTGACCGACAACCGCTGGAACCGCTTCCAGTTCGAGTGGCGTTCCGGCTGCCCCGAGCCGAACCCCGCCGACTGCGTACGCTCGTTCGCGATCGGGCCCGAAGAGAACTCGCGGCCGATCAACGGCCAGTTCACGGCGCGCGTCGTGGGCACGCAGCTCCAGATCCCCGCCCACAGCTTCACCATCGAGTACGGCACGATCCTGCTCGCTGTGGCGCAGGATTGGATCATCCCGGCGATCTTGGGCGAGCAGGGGCCGGTTGATTTGGCCGAGGTGCTCGAGCGGCTGCTGCCCTGCGAGGCCATCAACCGCAACATCGGCGGTGGCTCGACCTTCTGCGAGACCGTGCTGGTCGCTGCGCTCAGCGACCTGATCCGCAACCAAATCTCCGAGCTCGACGTGAACGTCGACCAGTTCCGGCTCGAGGGCACCTGTGACCCGAAGGACACGGACGGCGACCTCAACATCGACCTGCTCGACAACGGCGTCTGGACGGGCTCCGTCGCCTTCACCGACCAGGCGACCGTGCCGTTCCGCGGCTGCTTCAAGGGCTGCAAGGAGCGCATCGGCGCCGAGTGTCAGGACGACCTGACCATCTGCGAGATCCCGGCCGCGCCCTGAGCTAGCCTCGGGTCGGCGCCCACTGCGCGTTGCGCAGAAAGCTCGAGTGCAGGTACTCGCGCTCCACCACGCGGGCCATCTCCTCGACATCGTGAAAGCGGTCCCAGTCCACACGAATGACCGGGACGGTGCGCGCGATGTCCTCGATGAAGCGCTCGTACTCCGTGTGCAGGGCTTTCAGGTACTCGAGGCTGACACCGCTCTCGACGTCGCGGGTCCGGAGACGCACGCGCTCGAAGCTGCGCTCCGGCGTGACGTCGAGGTAGATGATCAGGCTCGGCCGGCACATGAAGTTGCTCATGTGGCGGAAGAGCGCGACGTACGTTCGGTAGTCGCGCTCGTCGAGGAGGCCCAAGTTGACGAGCGACTTGGCGAAGACGGCGTCTTCATAGATCGTGCGGTCCTGCACGCCACCACCACCGCGCCAGATGATCTCTTGGTGCTGCTGGAACCGGCGGTTGAGCAGGTAGATCTGCGTCGCGAAGGCGTAGCGCTGCGTGTCTCGGTAGAAGTCCGCGAGGTACTCGTTGTCCTCGACCGGCTCGTAGTAGACGGGCAACCCGAGGTGCTCGCCGAGCGCGCGGGCGAGCGTGCTCTTGCCCGCGCCGATCATGCCCGCGATGCCGATAAAGAGGTCGCTGAGGGGCTGGGGGGTCTTCTGGGCGTCCATGCGCGGAAGTTACCACGTTCATTGACGCCCGACGCGGCGCGCAACACAATCCGGCCCGGATGCGCCTCTCTCTGCGACGCTTGATGCTCTTGGCCACCACGCTCGTGGGCGTGGGGTGCGGCGCGCAGCAGCGTCTTGAGCAGCAGGTGGCCGACCAGCGCGCGCGCCTGCAGACGCTGACGAACACATACGAGGCGCAGAACCAGCGCGTCGAAGCGTTGCGCGAGCGCGTCGAGCTGCTCGAGGACGAGCTTGAGACTGCGCGGCTCGCGGCGACGCCGCGCGCCCTGCCCGTCGTCCGCCTGAGCCCGAAGGCGAACCCGGCCGCGGAAAGCGAGACACCCGACCCCTCTGACGAGGACGCCGACCGCGGGGAGACCTCCGCTGCGCCCGTAGGTCGCATGTTGACTCAGTCGGACGTCGATGCACTCGGCGGCGGCGCGCCCAGTGGTCGACGCGGGCCGGTCCCGCCGCCCGAGAACGCAGCGAACGCCGGCAACATCGGCGTCGCGCGTGTGCCGGTCGCAGCGGTCGACGCGCCCGCGGCGAGCGCCCCTGACCCTGAGCCCATCGGGGCTTATCGCGCGGCGTGGAACCAGCTCAAGGCCGGCGATGTGCCCGCAGCCATCGCGGGCTTCACGCGCTTCGTGGCGCAGTGGCCGTCGCACAGCTACTCGGACAACGCGCTCTTCCTTGTGGGCGAGGCCCGCTTGGGACGGGCCGAGACCGCCGCAGCGCTGGCTGCGTTCCGCCGGGTCGTGGACGAGTACCCGAGCGGCAATAAGGTCCCTGACGCCCTGTACATGATCGGCGTAACGCTCGACCGAATGGGGCGGGCGGCCGAGAGCAAAGAGACGCTGGCGCGCCTCGTGTCGATGTATCCTGAGACCGACGCCGCGCGGCGCGCCCAAGAGGCGCTGCGCAGCCGAGCCCTGTGAGGAGCCGATGACGTTCATCAAGCCGCGCGGCCTCGTCCCCGCTCTTGCGTTTGCTGCGTGCGCGGCCGGCGCGCTCAATGCGCCTGCATACGCGCAGTCCGTGGACATCGGCGCCGAAAAGCCAGTCCCCGAGGAGTACGTCGTCGAGGACGGCGACACGCTCTGGGACCTCTGCGAGACGTTCTTCGGGGAGCCGTGGCGTTGGGCGAGCGTGTGGGCGCTGAACCCGCACGTGACGAACCCACACTGGATTTACCCCGGCGATATCTTGCGGCTCAAGCCGGCGGCAGGCGCGGACACCCCAAAGCCCGGAGAGGCGCTCAAGTTCGTCAACTACACGGTCGGGAGCGCGAACGCCTCGCAAGTGAGCCTGAACGAGGGCTTCATCGTCGAGCGCGACCTTGAGCGCGCCGGCACGCTCGACTTTAGCACCGAGGACAAGCGTTACTTGGGCAGCGGCGACCCGGTCTACATGACCTTCGCCAAGCTCGAAGACGTGCGCATCGGGCAGCAGTTCAGCGTGTACCGCGTGCTGCGTGACGTGGTGCACCCGAGCAGCGGCGAGATCGTCGGCCAGAAGGTGCAGGTGCTCGGGATCGCTGAGGTCGAGCGCGTCGATGACCATACAGCGACCGGTCGAATCACGCGCGCGTTCAGCGAGATCGAGCGCGGCGACAAGCTCACCCCGCTGCTCAACCATTACCAGGTCGTCGCGCCGCGCCAGAACCTGCTCGACCTGCGCGGCGTGATCGTCGACTCGTTCCGCGAGGTGCAGGAGCTCGGTCAGTTCCACATCGCCTTCATCGACAAGGGCGCCAAGGATGGCCTGCAGGCGGGCAACCGCCTCTTCGTGCTGCGGCGCGGTGACGGTCGCGTGGCGCTTGAGGGCGAGGCGCTCGACAAGCTCCCGTGGGAGCAGGTCGGTGAGGTCATGGTCATGGAGACCCAGGAGCGCAACAGCACTGTGATGATCACGCGCTCCGAGCGCGAGCTCAAGGTCGGCGATATCGTGGAGATGCAGCGCAACTACTGAGCACGGGACTGCATGGCATCGCTCGTCGACCTCAGCCCCTCAGAGCGCGTCCTCGTGGCGAGCCTGTGCCCCGGCACCTCGGCGGGCAGCCTCGTCGAGACGCTCTGCGGGCTGCCGAACGACGCGGACGCGTCTGTGTGGGTTTCGCCGCCGGGGCTCGCGCCGCGCGCTGCCGCAGCGTGGTTTGAGTTCGTGACCTCGGGGGCGTGGCGGGGGGCGCACGATACCGAGCGGAGAGCACTCGACCACGTCGGCGCGCGCGCGGTCACGCCGCTCGATGCCGACTGGCCTGACGGGGTCGAGGCGCGGGGCGTCCTCCGCGTACGTGGGACCCTGCCAGCGGGCCCGTGCTTGGCCGTCGTGGGCACGCGCAAGGTCGATCGCTATGGGCGGGACGTCGCTCAGCGTGTGACCGACGCCGCCGCGGCGCGGGGCGTACCGGTCGTCTCCGGCGGCGCGCTCGGGGTCGACGCCATCGCCCACGCCCGCGCTCTCGAGCGCGGACTGGCCACGGTCGTCGTGTTGGGCTCGGGGCTCTCTCACCCCGCGCCGTCGAGCCACCGGGGGCTCTTCGACCGCGCGGCGGCGTGTGGTGCGGTCGTGAGCGCCTACCCGTGTGGCGTACACCCCGCAGCGTGGACATTCCCCGCCCGCAACGCGTGGATCGCGGCCCTCTCGGCCGGCACGATCGTCGTCCAAGCGGGCGCAGACTCGGGCGCGCTGCACACGGCGGCGGCCGCGCGCGCGCTCGGGCGGCCGGTGTGGGCCGTCCCCGGGACAATCGACAGCCCGCTCCACGTGGGGTGTCATCGCTTGGTTTCGCAGGGCGCAGCGCTCCTCGAGGCGCCGGACGCGTGGGCGTCGTCGGCGGCTTTCTCGGGGGCGAGGGTTGACAAATCACTGGGGGCGCGCAGCATTCCGCCTTCGTCCCCGACGGGTGACGGCCATGAACCTCTCACAGGGCTCGGGCTGTGGCGCGCCGCCGGTGCCGAGCCAACGCCCCTCGCGGCCCTCGCCGCAGAGGCGGGGCTGGGCATCGCCGAGGCCGCCTCGGTCGCGCTGATGCTCGAGCTCGATGGGTTCTTGGTCGCGTCCCCCGGCGGCCGCTATGCGCGGAGTCGCCCGACCGATTGACCGAGCAGGTCAGCCAGGAAGTCCAAGCCCATGTCCAAAGCCCTCGTCATCGTCGAGTCTCCGGCCAAGGCCAAGACCATCTCGAAGTACCTGGGCAAGGACTACGACGTGAAGGCGAGCGTCGGGCACATCAAGGACTTGCCCAAGTCCCAGATGGGCGTGGACCTCGACAACGACTTCGAGCCGCACTACGAGGTCATCGAGGGCAAGGGGAAGGTCGTGACCGACCTGCGCAAGGCCTCCAAAGAGGTGGACGTCATCTACTTGGCGCCCGACCCCGACCGCGAGGGTGAGGCCATCGCGTGGCACATCTTCGACGAGATCAAGAAGTCGAAGAAGCCAGTCTTTCGCGTGCTCTTCAACGAGATCACCCAGCGCGGGGTGACGCAGGCGATCGCGAACCCGCAGGCGCTCAACGAGAAGCTCTACGAGGCGCAGCAGGCCCGCCGCATCCTCGACCGCATCGTGGGCTACCAGATCAGCCCGCTCCTCTGGGATAAGGTCCGCCGCGGGCTCTCGGCGGGGCGCGTGCAGTCCGTCGCTGTGCGGCTCGTGGTCGAGCGCGAGGCCGCGATCCGCGCCTTTGAACCCGAAGAGTATTGGAACATCGAGGCCGAGCTGAACGCCGCGCTCCCGCCGCGCTTCCGAGCGCGCCTGAGCAAGGTGGACGGCAAGAAGGCGGACGTCCGGAACGGCGAGTCCGCGACGTCTGTCCGCGAGGGACTGCAGGGCGCGGCGTATGTCGTGCGGGACGTGCAGAAGAAGGAGCGCAAGCGCAACCCGACCGCGCCCTTCACGACGTCGAAGCTGCAGCAGGAGGCCTCGCGTCACTTTGGCTTCGCGGCCAAGCGCACGATGCAGACGGCGCAGAAGCTGTACGAGGGCATCGACCTCGGCGCGGACGGCCTCGTCGGCTTGATTACCTATATGCGGACCGACTCGACGCGCGTCTCAGACGACGCGCTGACGATGGTCCGCGAGTACATCCAGAAGAAGTACGGCCCGGGCGAAGTGCCCGAGAAGCCGAACATCTACAAGACGAAGAAGAGCGCGCAGGACGCCCACGAGGCGGTGCGACCGACCTCGATGGACTTTCCGCCGGACCGGGTCAAAGAGTACCTGCAGCCCGACCAGTTCAAGCTTTACTCGCTCATTTGGAACCGCTTCGTCGCGTGCCAGATGAACCCCGCGATCTACGACGCGACGTCCGTCGACATCACGGCCGGACCGCGCTTCGAGTTCCGCGCTTCGGGCAGCGTCCTGCGCTACCCCGGCTTCGAGGCCGTCTATCGCGAGCTCAAGGACGACCCGCAGACGGACGGCAAGGAGCCGGCCGAAGAGGCCGAGGGGGACGACGCCCGGCTGCCGGCGCTGCAGGTCGGTGACGCGCTCAAGCTCTACAAGCTGCACACCGAGCAGAAGTTCACCAAGCCGCCGCCTCGCTTCACAGACGCGACGCTCGTCAAGGAGCTCGAGGAGAAGGGCATCGGGCGACCTTCGACGTACGCGAGCATCATCCAGGTGATCCTCGACAAGACCTACGTCGAGAAGGACAAGTCGCAGCGGTTCCGGCCCACGGAGCTCGGTGAGATCGTCACCGAGTTGCTGGTCCAGAACTTCCCGAACATCCTGAACGTCGAGTTCACCGCGGAGATGGAGAACCGCCTCGACTTGGTCGAAGAAGGCTCCGTCGACTGGAAGCGGCTGCTCCACGAGTTCTACGACCCGTTCAAGCAGACCCTCGTCACGGCCAAGCAGAACATGCGGGACGTGAAGCGCGAGGAGATCCCCACGGATGTCGTGTGTGAGAAGTGCAACACGCATACGATGGTCATCAAGTGGGGCAAGAACGGGCGCTTCTTAGGCTGCTCCGGTTACCCCGAGTGCAAGAGCACGCGGGAGTATCGAACGAGCGAGGGCGGCGAGATCGAGGTCGTGCGCGAGGAGCTCGCGGGTGTCGACTGCCCGACGTGCGGCAAGCCGATGGCGGTCAAGAGCGGTCGTTTTGGCCGGTTCTTCGCCTGCACCGGCTACCCCGAGTGCAAGACCACGCGGCCGGTGGACCTGGGCGTGACCTGCCCCCAGTGCAAGGTCGGCCGCTTGGTCGAGAAGCGCAGCAAGAAGGGGCAGACCTTCTACTCCTGCAGCACCTGGCCGGCGTGTGACCACGCGCTCTGGGACCGCCCCATCGCCGAGGGCTGTCAGAGCTGTGACAGCGAGTTCTTGGTGGAGCGCCTGAAGACAGGCCGAGGGAACCGCGGTAAGCCGCTCGGGATCGTGTGTCCGAAGTGCGACTGGGTCAAGCAGGCGCTCGGCACACCGGCGGCCGCTGCGGCTGCGGAAGACGACGCGGAGTGACGGTATGAGCGACACCGCAGGGCGCGCGCCCGTCGTCACGGTGGTCGGTGGCGGGCTCGCCGGCTGCGAGGTCGCGCTGCAGGTGGCGGACCGCGGCTATCCCGTGCGGCTCATCGAGCAGAAGCCGCTGCGCCGCACGCCCGCGCAGACGAGTGACCAGCTCGCCGAGCTGGTGTGCAGCAACTCGTTTCGGAGCGCGAACCCGCAGAACGCGATCGGCCTGCTCAAGGTCGAGATGCGGCAGGTGGGCAGCCACGTCATGCGGCTGGCGGACGTGCACGCGGTCCCCGCGGGGGACGCGCTGGCGGTCGACCGGGACCGCTTCGCGGACGCGATGACCGAGGCCGTTCGGGCCCACCCGCTCATCGCAGTCGAGCACGGGATCGTGGAGTCGGTCCCCAGCGGCCTGACAGTGCTCGCCACGGGGCCGCTGACCGGGCCGGAGCTGGCCACGGACCTCGCGCGGCGCGCCGGCCGTGACGCGCTCTACTTCTACGACGCCATCGCGCCGATCATCGACGACGCGTCCATCGACTGGGACGTGGTGTGGCGACAGAGCCGCTGGGACAAGGGCGAGGGCGCGGACTACGCCAACATCGCGCTCGACCGAGACGCCTACTTGGCGTTCGTCGAGGCCGTCTGTGCGGGCGACAAGGTTGCGCCGCGCGAGTTCGAGGAGGCCCGCTACTTCGAGGGCTGCCTGCCCATCGAGGTGATGGCGGAGCGTGGCCCGCTCACGCTCGCGCACGGGCCGATGAAGCCCGTCGGCCTCACGGACCCCAAGACCGGCCGGTGGCCGTTCGCCGTGGTGCAGCTCCGCATGGAGAACCGCGAGGGCACGGCCTGGAACATGGTGGGGTTTCAGACACGGCTCAAGTACCCGGAACAAAAGAGGATTTTCAGCGCGCTGCCCGGGTTGGGCCAAGCCGACTTCCTGCGATTCGGGAGCGTGCACCGGAACACATATGTGCACGCGCCGACCCTGCTGAGCGACGCGCTCCACTGGCATGACGACCCGGACCTCTACTTGGCCGGGCAGATCACGGGCGTCGAGGGCTACGTCGAGTCAACGGCGTGCGGGCTGCTCGTGGCGTGGCAGGTGCTCGCGCGGCTGCGGGGGCAAGCGCTGCCGCCGCCACCGGCGACGACGGCGTTCGGCGCGATGCGTCGGCACCTGCGCGGCGATGGCATTCTCGGCGACTACGCCCCGAGCAACTTGAACTGGAGCCTGTTCGACGCCCTGCCCGACGAAGAACGGCGCGGGCCCAAGGGGCGCAAGCTCGCGAAGGGGGACGTGCGCGCCAAGCTCGTCGAGCGCGCGACGGCGGCGATGACGGCGTGGTGGCGTGATGCGGCGGACGTGGTCGGGGCGAGTCGACCGTAACCGTGTCTTGAAGGGGGTCGCATGGTGAGTCGCTGGTCGATGTGGGGTCTCTTCGGCTGCGTGTGCGCGCTCGTCGCGTGCAGTGAGAGCGGCGGGCGTGACTCGACGTGCGGCGTCGACGGCCTTGAGCTTGTCAGGCCGTGGTCGCCGTCCGCGGAGGGGGCGCTCCTCGGGCCCGTCGCCGCGACGGAGACGCAGGTGTTTGTGCAGGCCGAAGGGCAGATCCTCGGCGCGTCGATGACCGACGGCGCGTGGAGCCCGGTGTGGACGAACCCCGCGGCCGTGCCCGTGCCGCTCACATTCTGGGCGCAGGGCGATCGCCTGCTTCTCTGGCAAGGGGCGTTGGGGGGCTTCACGCGCGTGCCGCTCGACGGGGGCACGCCGGTCCCGCTGCCGACGCTGCCCTTCGAGATCGCGGGCGAGCCCTCGATCGCGTTCTCGGGCGCTTTCGACAGCGACGGCGCGCTCTACGCGTTCTCCGAGGCGACGCGGGGCGCGGACGCGCGTCCTTCGACGCTGTACCGCATCGACCTGGACGCGGGCGGCATCACGCCCCTCGCGGCGCTCACGGACAGCGCGCCGGGGCGGGTCGCACTGCGGGGTGATTTCGTCTACTTCGTCACGCGACCCGCTTCGGCAAGCGGCGCACCGCCCGGCCCAACGGTTGACACAATGCACCGCGTTCCGAAGGCCGGCGGGCCGGTCGAGGCGCTCCCGCTCGGGGTAGGCGAGGCGGACGCGACCGCGCTCAGCGTCGCCCTGTTCGGGCCGACGGGTGACCGGCTCTGGCTCGTCGTCTCCGCGACCTTCGCGGGCGATCCCGTGCGGAGCCTCGAGACTTCGGGCGTCTACTCGTGGACGGGTGAAGGTGACGCCACGCCCGCGCGCCTCGGCGGGAGCGCAGGCGTCATCCCGTCGACACGCTTGGCCACGGTCGGGGACGTCGGCTTTCTCGACGTCGTCAGCGCGTCCCAAACCGCGGCCGATGTCCAAGCCGTTGTCGAGGTCTTGCGCCTCGACCCGAGCGGGGACGTCCGCGTCGCCGCCTGCTTGCCGGCGGACCGGATGCAGGTGCTCGGCCTCGCCGCGAGCGCGGCTGGACTCTTCGCCGGTCTCGAGGACAGCGAGCGCGACGCGGCCGCCGTGGTGCGCTGGCCCGTCGAGTAGGCCGTTTTCTTGCCGAGGCCGGGGCCGTGTGTGAGCGTATCGCACATGGAACCACTCGCGACCTTCGAGCGTTACCTGTCGACCGAGAAGCGAGCGAGCCGCCTCACCGTGGCCGCCTATCTCCGCGATGTGCGGTTCTTTGCGCAGTTCGTCGCCGGCGACGGACCGTTCGAGCCCGCGCAGGTCGAGCGCGTTCAGGTCCGCGCTTGGGTTCGCAGCCTGTACGAGGCGGACCTCGAGCCCGCGACGATTCAGCGCAGGCTCGCGGCCGTTCGCACGTTCTACAAGTGCATGATCCGCGCGGGCGTCGCGACCCGCGACCCCGCCGCGCGTGTCGCCACGCCCAAGGTCAAGCGGAGCCTGCCGAGGTTCTTGTCTGCGGACGACGCCGCCCGGCTGGTCGAGGCGCCCGCCGCGAGCGCGACGCGCGCCTCCGTGCGAGATGCCGCCGTGCTTGAGCTGACCTATGGCGCTGGCCTGCGCGTGAGCGAGGTCACGGGCCTCGACCTGCTCGACGTCGACTTGGACGGCGGGCTCGTGCGCGTGCTGGGCAAGGGGGGCAAGACCCGCATCGTGCCGATGGGGCGCAAGGCGGTCGCGGCGATGCGCACGTGGCTCGCGGAGCGCGCGCGGGGCGAGGCGGCCGGTCTCCACCCGACCGCGGTGTTCTTGGGCGCGCGCGGTGGCCGGCTGACGCAGCGGGCGGTGCAGCGCCTGGTCGAGGCCAACCGCGCCGCGTGCTCAGAGCAGGGCGCGACCCCGCACTGGCTGCGTCACGCATGCGCCACACATATGCTCGGGAGCGGCGCGGACCTGCGCTCGATTCAGGAGCTCTTGGGCCACGCGTCTCTGCGAACAACGCAGCGCTACACGCACGTCGACGTCGAGGCGTTGATGCGGGTTTACGACGCGGCGCATCCGCGCGCTCGGGCCTGACCGACAGTCGATCGGCCGACGAGCGCAGTGAGCCGCGCGCGCGCCTTGCCGCGCATCGGCTGGACCGCGTACCTTGGAGGTGAACAATTGCACCTGAGTGGGGGATGCATGTCTCGGTGGCCACGGGTCGCTCTCGTCTTTGCGTTGATGGGCTGCGGGGACGACGCGCTCTCGAACTTCGTGCCCGCCCTGCCCGACGGCGGGGCGGACCTCGACTCGGCGCTGCGCCCGATCGACGCGTTTAGCCTGCCCGAGGACACGGGCACGCGGGGCCGCTTCGGTGAGCCCTGCGAGAGCGGTCGCGACTGCGAGTCGGGCTACTGCGTGGAGCACCCGGACGGCGGCAAGGTCTGCACAGAGACCTGCACCGAGGACTGCCCGGCCGGCTTCGAGTGCACGCCGATCGCCAACAGCGGCGCGGACCGGACGTTCTTGTGCGTGGCGGACCGCCCCGACCTGTGCAAGCCATGCGTGACGGACCTGGAGTGCGATGACAACGAGGACCTGTGCGTCCGCATCGGGAACGGCAACTACTGCGCCGAGGACTGCTCGCAAGACGGCTTTTGCCCGGATGGCTACGAGTGCGTCGACATCCCCGGTGGGGGTGACGCCGGCCCGCGCGGTCGACAGTGCGTGCCCGCAGGCGGCGCCCCCTGCCTGCCCTGCACGGATGCGGACGGCGACGGCTACGGTGAGGGCGGCGACTGTCTGGGCTTCGACTGCAACGACGCCGATCCGACGGTCTACGCCGGGGCGCCTGAGCTCTGCGACGGCTTGGACAATGACTGCAACTCGACGGCCGATGACCGCCGTGACCTGGTCGATCCGCCCGCCGACTTGACCTGCCTGGCGCAGGGCGTGTGCGCGGCGACCGAGGTACGTTGCCTGAGCGGCGCTTGGGCGTGCGACTACCCCGACGCCTATGAAGCGGAGCTCGAGCGGTCCTGCGACGGCCTCGACAACGACTGCGACGGGGAGCGCGACGAGGACATCGACCTGACGAACGACCCCGCGAACTGCGCGTTCTGCGGGAACGCGTGCCGGTTCGACCACGCCGAAGGGCTGTGCCAGGCCGCGAGCTGTCAGCTCGGGCCGTGTGAGGCGGGCTGGTTCAACGTCGACCGAAACGACGGCAACGGCTGCGAGTACAACTGCAACGTGACGCGGGACGGCGTCGAGGCCTGCGACCAGGGCATCGACAATGACTGCGACGGCCTGTTCGACGAGGGCTTCGATCTGGCGCGAGACCCCGCGAACTGCGGCGGTTGCGGGTTCGTGTGCGTGGTCGACCGGGCCAACCCCGCGTGCCTCGATGGCGCGTGCGTGGTCGGCGCCTGCGAGGCGGGCTGGGTGGACGCGAACGGCGACCCCCGCGACGGCTGCGAGCTGGAGTGCGTGGTGTCCAATGAGGGCGTCGAGGTCTGTGATGGGCTCGACAACAACTGCGACGGGCGGACCGACGAGGGCTA
>Ga0114972_10000092_pt1 | contig 57829 bp, 42 predicted proteins | sample M_140807_EF_Meta_FD_87354 | JGI IMG/M metagenome (GOLD analysis project Ga0114972, IMG submission 87354) | Freshwater microbial communities from Lake Montjoie, Canada to study carbon cycling - M_140807_EF_MetaG | ecosystem: Environmental > Aquatic > Freshwater > Lake | place: Lake Montjoie... | reverse complement strand
CACATTCACCGTCAACCCTGACGTGCTCGGCGGACTGGTCGTCCGCGTCGAGGACACCGTCTATGACCATTCCGTCGCCACGGGCCTGCAGCGCCTTGGGCGCAGCTTGAAGCAGAGGAGCATCCATGAAATTCAATACAGACGAGATCGCCTCGGTACTCCGTGAGGAGATCGACCGCTTCGAACGGAAGATCGACGTCCGTGACGTCGGCCGCGTCCTTGAGGTCGGCGACGGCATCGCGCGCGTCTGGGGCCTTCAGGGCGTCATGGCCGGCGAGATGGTCGAGTTCCCCGGCGGGATCATCGGTCTGGCGTTCAACCTCGAGGAAAACTCCGTCGGCGTGATCATCCTCGGTGACTACCTCAAGGTCACCGAAGGCGACGAGGTCCGCAGCACCGGCAAGCTGTTGAGTGTGCCGGTCGGTGAGGCGGTCATCGGGCGAGTCCTCGACCCGCTCGGCAATCCGCTCGACGGCAAGGGGCCAATCGTCTCCGACGAGCGCCGCCCGGTCGAGACGCTCGCTCCGGGCGTTGCAGAGCGGTCGCCGGTCCGCGAGCCGCTCCAGACCGGCATCAAGGCGATCGACGCCATGACGCCGATCGGCCGCGGCCAGCGCGAGCTGATCATCGGCGACCGCAAAACCGGCAAGACGGCGATCGGCATCGACGCGATCATCAACCAGAAGAACAGCGGCGTGAAGTGCTTCTATGTTGCCGTCGGCCAGAAGGATTCATCGGTCGCCGTGGCGATCGACACGCTGCGGAAGTACGGCGCCATGGACTACACGACCGTGATCGTGTCCGGTGCCTCCACCGCAGCGCCTCTCCAGTACATCGCCCCTTACTCGGGGACGGCGATGGCCGAGTATTTCATGTACAAGGGGGAGCATGCCCTGATCGTTTATGACGATCTCTCCAAACAAGCCACGGCCTACCGCCAGCTGTCGCTCCTCATGCGTCGTCCGCCGGGACGTGAGGCCTACCCCGGCGACGTGTTCTACGCCCACAGCCGTCTCCTCGAGCGGTCGGCCAAGCTCTCTGCCGAGCTCGGCAGTGGTTCGCTGACGTCGCTGCCGATCATCGAGACGCTCGAGGGCGAAGTCTCGGCGTACATCCCCACCAACGTGATCTCGATCACCGACGGCCAGATTTACCTCCAGCCCGATCTCTTCTTCGCCGGCCAACGTCCGGCCATGAACGTCGGCATCTCGGTGTCGCGCGTCGGTGGTGCCGCCCAGACGAAGGCGATGAAGAAGGTCGCCGGTGGTCTCCGCCTCGATCTGGCGAGCTTCCGTGAGCTCGAGGCCTTCGCCCAGCTCGGCACCGACCTCGACGCTGCCACCCAGCAGCGGCTCGACCGCGGCTACCGGATGGTGGAGCTTCTCAAGCAGGGGCAGTTCGCCCCGATGGACGTCGTCGATCAGGTGTTCAGCATCTACGCCGGCACCCGCGGCCACCTCGACGCGGTAAAGCGCGAGGATGTGGCGACGTGGGAGAAGGATTTCCTCACCTTCGTTCGTGATCAGGTCCCGCAACTCCGGGCCCGGGTTGTCAATTCAAAGGAGCTCGACGCCGAAGGGGAGCGGATGCTCGAGGCGGCGATCGCGGAGTTCAAGCGACAGTGGGCGGCCCGGGCATCAGGGGCCAAGGGGGCGAAGGCCGTCGCCGCCGCCCGCTGAACCCCGTTTCCTCGGCACGCGCTTGAGCGCAAGAACCACAGGACCAAACTCATGGCCAAGGCCAGGGCACTCGACCGCCGGCGGAAGTCGGTGAAGAACATCCGCAAGATCACGCGGACGATGGAGCTGATCGCCACCGCCCGTTTCAAGAAGGCGATGGATCGTTCCGTCGCCTCGCGTGACTACACCCTCCGCTTGGCCAAGATCCTCGAGAACATCGCGGCGGCCACCGCCGGTGGCGATGGCGCCGGCTCGTCGCTCGGCTTCTCCCATCCGCTCCTCGAGGTCCGGCCGACAAAGCGCACGGCGGTGCTCGTCCTCACCGGCAACCGCGGGCTGTGCGGAGGCTACAACTCCAACATCGTCCGCCAGGCGCAGGCCATCCTCGGCCAGTGGCGGAGCGAGAACGTGGGGATCCACACGGCCGTGTCGGGGAAGCGGGGGATCTCGGCCCTCAAGTTCCGCGGTGTCGAGATCGACGAGCGGTATCTCCAGTTCGAAGACAAACCGGAGTTCGATCAGGTGGCCCCGATCGGCCGCGCCTACCTCGAGGAGTATTCGGCGGGGAAGATCGATCGACTCGACGTCGTCTACACCCGCTTCGACAGCATCGCCCGCCAGGCTGCCGTCACGGAGATGCTCCTCCCCCTGAAAGCTCCGGAAGCGCCTTCCGCGGCTGCCCGCGAGGCGTCTGCCGCCAAGGCCGCTGCGAGGGGCCTGGCCAGCGATGACTACGACTTCTACCCCTCCGCCCAGAGCATCCTCGAGGAGATCCTCCCGGCCAGCTTCATGGCCCGGCTCTTCAAATGCTTCCTCGATTCCGCCGTCAGTGAGCAGGTGGCGCGGATGGTGGCGATGAAGGCGGCCAGCGAGAATGCCGGCGGGCTGATCAAAGATCTCTCGCGGCGTTACAACCGCGCCCGTCAGTCGCAGATCACCGGCGAAATCATGGAGATCCTCGGCGGCGTCGAGGCGCTCAAGAAGTGACGCCCCCCGGCACCGCCCCTCTCACGTCAGACACACCAACAAGCCAACAAGTCCCCAGCCAACCACATTCCCGGACACCTCCGGACACACGGTTCCTAAAGCAGCAAAGGCACGTCACGACGCATGGCAACGGCAACAAAGAAGCACGGCGGCAAGGTCGGTCATGTCACCCAGGTGATTGGGTCGACGTTCGACGCGGAGTTCCCCGAGGACTCGATCCCGGCGATCTACAACGCCGTCAAGATCGACCATGAGTCGAAGGGGGTATCCGTCCACCTCATCGGGGAAGTCCAGCAGCATCTCGGCGGCGGCAAGGTGCGCTGCGTCGCCCTCGGCAGCACCGACGGCATGGTCCGCGGCGGCACCTGCCTCGACACCGGCGCTCCCCTCTCCGTGCCGGTCGGCAAGGAAACCCTCGGCCGCGTCTTCAATCTCGCTGGCGAGCCGATCGACAACCGTGGCCCTGTCAACACGGCGGAGCGCTGGCCGATCCACCGCGATCCGCCGCCGATCACCGATCTGTCGACGAAGACCGAGCTCTTCGAGACAGGCATCAAGGTCATCGATCTGCTCACGCCGTTCGTCCGCGGCGGCAAGGCCGGCCTGTTCGGCGGTGCCGGCCTCGGCAAGACGGTGATCCTCACCGAGCTCATCGCCCGCATCGCCAGTGCCCACGGCGGCTCCTCGGTGTTTGCCGGTGTCGGCGAGCGGACGCGCGAAGGAACCGACCTGTGGCTCGAGATGCAGGAGGCCAAGATCGGCGACACCGGCCGCAGCGTCATCGAGCAGACCTGCATGGTCTTCGGCCAGATGAACGAGCCGCCGGGAGCTCGTCTCCGCGTCGCCCTCTCCGCGCTGACGATGGCCGAGTATTTCCGCGACACGACCGGGACCGACACGCTCCTCTTCGTCGACAACATCTTCCGCTTCTCCCAGGCGGGGAGTGAGGTCAGCGCCCTGCTCGGCCGGATGCCGAGTGCGGTCGGTTACCAGCCGACGCTGGCCACGGAGATGGGCGCCCTGCAGGAGCGGATTGCCTCGACATCGAAGGGGGCGATCACGTCGGTGCAGGCGGTCTACGTGCCGGCCGACGATCCGACCGATCCCGCCCCGGCGACAGCGTTCGGCAATCTCGACGCGTTTCTCTATCTGGAGCGTTCGATCTCGGAGAAGGGGATTTATCCGGCCGTCGATCCGCTCGCCTCATCAAGCCGCATCCTCGATCCACAGTATGTCGGCGAGCGGCATTACAAGATCGCCCGCCGCGTCCAGCGCACCCTCCAGCGCTACCGCGAGCTCCAGGACATCATCGCCATCCTCGGTGTCGACGAGCTTTCGGAAGAGGACAAACTCGTCGTCCACCGCGCCCGGCGGATGGAGCGGTTCCTCTCGCAGCCGTTCCTCGTGGCCGAGGTGTTTACCGGTAAGCCGGGTGAGATCACGAGTCTGGCCGACACGATTCGCTCCTTCGAGGAGATTGCCGACGGCAAGTGGGATCACCTCCCCGAGCCGGCATTCATGTACGTCGGCTCGATCGAGCAGGCCGAGGAACAGGCCAAGAAACTCGCCGCCAAGACCTGATTCCCTCCCCGACCGCAAGACGCTCACCGACCGGCACCGGCTGCTCGGCCACTTCCAAACTCCCCGTGAAATCCCAGCAGGACTGACGCGATGGCTGAAACGAAGCGTGGTGGCGAGACCGGAGTCCGCTGCGTGATCACGACCCCCGAGGCGACCGTGCTCGACACCCGGGCCGACTTCATCTCGGTGCCGCTGTTTGACGGCCAGCGCGGAATCGGCCGGGGGCATGCCCCGTTTGTCGGCCGCCTCGGTGTCGGCGAGGTGCGAATCACGGGGGAGCGTGGTGGCGCCGGGGCGACCCGCCGGACGTTCATCGAAGGGGGCTTTGTCGAGGTCGGTCACGACGAGGTGACGATCATCACGCAACGATCGATCCCTGCCGAGAAACTCGATGCCGCGGCGGCCCGGTCCGATCTCGAGAAGCTCAAAGCTTCCCCGTCGCACGGGGATGAGGCGATCTCGGTTAGGATGCGGAGCGAGGAAGCGGCCCGAGCCCTCCTCCGGGCCGCCGAACGGAAGGGTTGAGCCCATGCCGACGACGTGGCCCAGACTCGAGGCCCCGTCGAACGGGCCGACCCTGAACGAGCCCCAAACAGCCTTTGGCCGGTCGCCTGTCGGCGCGTTCCCTGCTCACCGGTCGGGCACTACCGACCGGCTCGCCTGGCTCGCGGTTGCCCTGGCCTCCCTCGCCCCGTGGGCCGCGGCGGCCTCTGCCGAGCCGACGGTGGCGTTTGTCGGCGGGATGGTCATGCCTGTTGCCGGCCCGCCGATCCCGGCAGGGACGGTCGTCGTCACAGGAGAGCGGATCGTCGCCGTCGGGCCGGCGGCAACAACGCCAGTGCCGGAGGGAGCCGAGCGGATCGACGTCTCCGGAAAAGTGATCATCCCCGGGCTTGTCGACACCCACAGCCACATCGGCGGCGGCAGCGGTGGCGACTCCAGCGGCCCCGTTCAGCCCGACGTGCGGATCCTCGACTCGATCAATCCCCGTGACTCCGGGCTCCGCAAGGCCCGGGCGGGCGGGCTGACGACGCTCAACATCATGCCCGGCTCCGGGCTCCTCGTCTCCGGGCAGACGGTCTACGTCAAGCTCCGCCGGGTCGACACGATGGATGAATTGCTCCAGCGTGATGCCGCGGGGAACGCGCTGGTCGGCCTGAAGATGGCCAACGGCACGAACTCCCAGCGTGATCCGCCGTTCCCCGGCACGCGCGGCAAGTCGGCGGCGATCGTCCGGCAGAAGTTCACCGCCGCCCGCGAATATCAGCGGAAACTCGCCGACGCAGACGTCACGAAGCGCCCCGCTCGCGATCTCGAACTGGAATCACTCGTCGAATGCCTGGAAGGGCGTCGCATCGTCCACCACCACACCCACCGGGCCGATGACATCCTCACCGTCCTGCGACTGCGGGAGGAGTTCGGTTTCCGGGTCGTGCTCCACCACGTCAGCGAGGCCTGGAAGGTGCCGGGCGAACTGGCCCGGGCCGGTGTGCCCTGTTCGGTGATCGTGATCGACAGCCCCGGGGGGAAGATCGAGGCGATGGACATGTCGCTGGCCACCGGGGCGGTCCTCGAGGCGGCGGGGGTGCCCTGTGCCTTCCACACCGACGATCCGGTCACCGATTCCCGTCTCTTCCTCCGCTCCGCGGCGCTCGCGGTCCGGGCGGGAATGTCACGCGAGAAGGCACTCGAGGCGCTCACACTCGCCGGGGCGCGGATGCTCGATCTCGACGCCCGCGTCGGCTCACTCGAGCCGGGCAAGGATGCCGACTTGGTCATCCTTTCCGGCGATCCATTTTCGGTCCGCACGAAGGTCCTCCAGACCTGGGTCGAGGGGAGAAAGGTGTTTGATCGCGACGATCCCGAAGACCGCCTTTTCGCCGTCGGTGGGTATGGCGCGGGACGCGACCAGGAAGCGGAAATGTGCTGCGCGGGGCCGACAAAATGAGCGACTCGCCCCTCCGATCGACAATCCGCTCCGTCACCGCCGGCCTAGCCGTCTGGCTCGTCACGCTCGCTGCCGGCCCCGCCACGGCTGCCGGGGAGACCCTCGCCATCCGCGGCCGCATCATCCACACCATGGCCGGCGACCCGATCCCCGACGGCGTTGTGGTGGTGAGCGATGGCCGGATCGTCGCTGTCGGGCCGGCGGCCACGGTGGCCGTCCCCGCCGACGCCCGCGTTCTCGAGGCCGCGGTTGTCACCCCCGGGCTCATCGATGCCCACTGTGTCGTCGGCCTGTCGGGGTATCTGAACCAGGATCAGGACCAGGACCAACTCGACGCCACGGAGCCGGTCCAGCCGGAATTGCGGGCACTCGACGCCTACAACTCGCGCGAGCGGCTCGTTGAATGGGTGCGTGGCTTCGGCGTCACCACCCTCCACACCGGCCATGCCCCCGGGACTCTCGTCTCCGGCCAGACCATGGTGGTGAAGACGGCAGCGACTGCGGTCGTGCTCAAGCCGACCGCGATGGTCGCCGTGACGCTCGGGGACGCCGGGCGCGCCCAGGGGGAGAAGAAGGCCCCAGGCACGCGGGCGAAGTCGGTTGCCATGCTGCGCACCGAACTGTCCAAGGGGGTGGAATACCGCCGGAAGCAGGCCGATCCCGATCCCGAGAAACGCCCGGCGCCCGATCTGCGCCTCGAAGCCCTGGCACGGATCGTCGCGGGGGAGTGGCCGCTCCTGGTGACCGCCGACCGGGCCACCGACATTGAAGCGGCGCTGCGGGTAGCGGAGGAGTTTTCAATCAGGATTGTCCTCGACTCCGCCGCTGAATCGCACCTCCTCGTCGGCCGCATCCGCGCGGCCGGGGTGCCGGTCATCCTCCACCCGACGATGAAGCGCGCCGGGAGTGGTGAGACGGAGAACGCCAGCTTCGAGACTGCCGCCACGCTGCGGAAGGCCGGGATTCCGGTGGCGCTCCAAAGCGGTTACGAGAGCTACGTCCCCAAGACGCGGGTCGTCCTCTTCGAGGCCGGCGTGGCCTCGGCCAACGGGCTCACGATCCCGGAAGCGCTCGCGACGATCACGATCGACGCGGCGCGGATCCTCGGAGTCGCCGACCGCATCGGCTCCCTCGAGCCGGGCAAGGATGCCGACCTGGCGCTCTTCGATGGCGATCCGTTCGAATACACGACACACTGCACCGGCGTGGTCATCGACGGGGCCGTGGTCGCGAACGCACCGCGGTGACCATCGCTGTCCGATCTGGCAGGCTATCCGGTCTGGCAGGCTATGACGTTACAGCCGAGGGGAGGGGACGATGGAACAGGGATGGGAGTGCCAGCGGAGGTGGGGGCTCCTCCTCGCGTCGCTCGTCCTGGCAGCGGCCTTGCCCGTCGTCGCCGTCGGGGCAGGTCCCGACCGACCGCCGAACATCGTGCTGCTGGTGGCCGATGACCTGGGGATCAACGATCTGGGCTGTTCTGGCCGGGCCGAGCATGTCACCCCGGCGATCGACCGTCTCGCTGCCGCGGGGACGCGGTACACGGCTGCCACGGCGGCGGCGAGCGTCTGCTCCCCTTCGCGCGTCGCCCTCCTCAGCGGCGTCCATCCGGCTCGGGCCCATCTCACCACCTTCCTCCCCGGAAGAACAGACCGGGCGAGCCACAAACTCCTCCCCCCCGTGATCGAACAGGCACTGCCGGCGGCGATCCCCACGCTTGCCGAGCGGCTGGCGCCGGCCGGCTACCGCAGTCATTTCGTCGGCAAGTGGCACCTCGGGGGCGAGGGGGCCCTGCCGACCGACCGGGGCTTTGCCACGGCGACCAGCGGGCCGGCCAACCCCGGAGCTGAATCGCCGGAGGGGGCAAAGGGGGAGCAGCGGCAGGCCGCCGACGCGGTGCGGATCATCGCCGAGCAGATCCGCGACCACCACGACGAGCCGTTCCTCCTCGTCGTCGGCTTCGACGCGCCGCATGTTCCCCTGGCAGCCCCGGCGGCGGGCTTGGCAGCGCACGCCGGCGCGTTCAACCCGACCTACGCCGCTCTTGTTTCGGCGCTCGACGACGCGGTGGGGAAGATCCTCACGGCGCTCGACGACGCCGGCATTGCCGACGCCACGTTCGTCGCCTTCACCTCCGACAACGGCGGCCTCCATGTGCCGGAGATCGGGGATCCACCTCCGACGTTCAATGCCCCGTTCCGGGCCGGCAAGGGATTCCTCTACGACGGTGGCGTGCGGGTGCCGCTGATCGTCCGCTTTCCCCGCGGGGCCGAGGCAGGGAGCGTAGTGAGGGCGCCGGTCTCCACCGGCGACCTCGTGCCGACGATCTGCCGCCTGGCCGGGGTCGCGGTGCCGCAGCCGGCCGACTTCCGCGATCTCGCCGACGCCGCCATCCTGTCCACCGGCGACGATCGCCCGTTCTTCTGGCACCAGCCCCACAACACGAACCAGGGGGGGCGGCCGGCCGGCGCGATCCGGCTGGGCGACTGGAAGCTCGTCGAACACCTCGAGGACGGTCGGCTCGAACTTTTCAACACCGCCGACGACGCCGGCGAAACGACCGACCGCTCGGCCGCCGAGCCGGGACGGGTGGCCGAACTGCGTGGCCGGCTCGAAGCCTGGCGCCGCGGCGTTTCGGCGCAGGGGATGACGGCCAACCCTCGATTCGACCCGGCCACCTGGCAGGCCTGCCATGCGGGGATCGATGTCTCCAGCCTCCCTGCCGCGGCGACAGCCGCCGAGATGGTCGCGGCGCTTGCCGCGTGGCGGAAGGCGATGGACGATGGAGCCGCCGGCCCCCCGGCAACGCGGAACGGCTTCATCCGACTGTTGGCGAGGGACGCGACCGTGTCCGGAGAGAAACTCTGTTACGAGCCGCAGCCCGAGAAGGACACGCTCGGCTACTGGGTGAATGCCGCCGACCGGGCATGGTGGGATTTCCGGCTCAACGAGCCGGGCCGCTACCGGGTCACCGTTCTCCAGGGCTGCGGGGCGGGGCAGGGGGGATCGACCGTGGAACTGAACACCGGCGGCTCGGCGCTCGAGTTCATCGTCGAGGAGACGGGTCACTTCCAACGCTTCGTGCCGCGGCCCGTCGGCACGCTCGACCTCCCCGCCGGGAACGTCAGACTCGTGGTGACCCCTCTGGAAAAGAAGGCGGCCGCGGTCATGGACCTGCGGAGCGTGACGCTCGAACGAATCGAATGACACCGCGGCGGGCTGACCTGACGGGCTGACCTGACGGGCTGACCTGACGGGCTGACCTGACGGGCTGACCTGACGGGCTGACCTGACGGGCTGACCTGGATCGTCAGATCTGGTAGTCGTGCTCGAGGGCGGGGACCTCGCCGCGCATGCGCAGCTTCGGCCGCTCGAGGACGACCGTCGTCCGCGGATCGATGCTCCGCGTCAGCCAGACGTTGCTGCCGATCACGGAATCGTGGCCGATTCGCGTCGCCCCGCCGAGGACGGTGGCATTGGCGTAGATCACGACGTTGTTCTCGATCGTCGGATGACGCTTCGTCCCCCGGATGAGATGCCCGTCGCTGTCGGTCTGGAATGACAACGCGCCGAGCGTCACCCCTTGATAGAGCTTGACGTGACTGCCGATCTCGCACGTCTCGCCGATGACGACGCCGGTGCCGTGATCGATGAAGAAGTGATCCCCGATCGTCGCGCCCGGGTGGATGTCGATGCCGGTCCGCGAATGGGCCCACTCGGCCATCATCCGGGGAATGAGGGGCACGTCGAGGCGGTGGAGGATGTGGGCGAGACGGTGGATCGTGACCGCCTCGAGCCCGGGATAACAGAAGATCACCTCGTCGAGCGTCCGCACGGCCGGATCGCCGTCATAGGCGGCCTGGACATCCGTGGCGAGCACGCGCCGCAGGTCGGGGATCTTTTCCAGGAACTCGACCGCCTTCGCCTGCCCGAGCGCCTCGAAGTCGGCGGCGTCGACACATTCCTGGACGACATCCGGCACGAGCGGCAACTCGCCGCCATGGACGGCCGCCTGAGCCCGGGCCGCCACGCTGTGGCGCAGGGCCCTGCCGATCTGCGTCGTCAGTTTGTCGTGGAGACCGTCGACGAGGTCGCCGACGTGGTAGGTGACGTTGCCGAGATGGAGATTCTCGCGCCGCCGGTAGCCTGGATAGAGGATCTCCTTGAGGTCCTCGCAGGCGGCGATGATCGTCTCGTACTTGGGCAGCGGGCAGTGCCCGAGGTACTGGATCGTGGGAACGTCCTGATACGTCTCCACGATCCGCCGGGTGAGCTGCGGGAGTTGTTCCTTGATGCGAACGTCGGTGGCCATGGGACTCGATCGTAGGGCCCCGCCGGCCCGCTCGGCAACGGGGACGGCCGGGCGGGCAACGGAGCCGGCTCGGGACCTGGGAACCCAACCGGCGCGCCCAGAACCGGCGCCACCGTTCCCTTCGACGTAGGAGCCTGCGGAAATTGAGGGTTGTTCGGTAGGTTCCCCCCGCCATGGCTGCGGCCCCGGTGGCTGGGAAGGGAGGGGGGACGGCGGGATTTCAGGCCGATTCGCCGCACGCGGCCAGGGCGGCGGCAAGCGTCAGCCCGCCATCGTAGAGGGCTCGGCCGACGATGCAGCCCTCCGCCCCGATGCCTGCCACCCGGCGGAGATCGTCAGCGACGGCGATCCCCCCTGACGCCACGATTGGCAACCGGACCCCCTCCACCATCTCCCCGAGGGCGACGAGGTTCGGCCCCGAGAGCATGCCGTCGGTGGCGATGTCGGTGTAGACGACGCCGGCGAGCGGAAGATGCTCGCTCCGCTTGGCGACATCGATGGCAAGAAGCGGGCTCGTGTCGACCCAGCCCCGCACGGCCACACGGCCGTCGCGGGCGTCGAGGCCAAGGACGATCCTGCCGGGGAGGGCCGCAGCCATCGCTGCGAGGAGCTCTGGCTGCTCGATGGCGACGCTTCCCACGACGAGCCGCGAGACGCCGGCGTCAGCGTAGGCGCGGGCGGTGTCGAGCGAGCGGATGCCCCCACCGAGTTGGCAGGGAACGCCGGCCGCGCGGACCATCCGGGCAATCAGCTCCGCTTGGACCGGGCTCCCCGACTTCGCGCCGTCGAGATCGACGACATGGAGCCGCCGTGCTCCCTGATCGACGAACCGGCGCACCTGCTCGACCGGGTCGTCGGCAAACACCGTCTCGCGGTCGTAGTCCCCTTGGAGGAGACGGACGCAGCGTCCCCCACGGAGATCGATCGCGGGCCACAGGTCCATGGGGGCATCTCCGGAGGGGCGGCAGGGAAACGTCGGGGAAACGTCGGCGGCACGGCGATCGCGGGTCACGAACGGTCGACGAACGCCCGGAGGAGACGCATGCCGGTCTCCTGGCTCTTTTCGGGATGGAACTGCGTGGCGAACAACCGGCCGCGGGTGACGGCGGCACAGAACTCGCCACCGTAGTCGGTGACCCCGGCGACGACGGAGGGGTCGCGGGGGCGGGCGGCGTAGGAGTGGACGAAGTAGTACCAATCCCCGGCGGGCGGGGCGAAGCGCTCTGCCGCGGGGCCCCAGGTGACGGTGTTCCATCCCATATGGGGCACCTTCATCCCCGTCGGGATCTCGAAGCGAGCCACGTCCCCCTCGAGGAGACCGAGGCCGTGGTTCTCCCCCCCCTCCCAGCCGGTTTCGAAGAGGAGCTGGAGGCCCATGCAGATCCCGAAGAAAGGCTTGTCAGCGCGGACATGCGCCACGATCGGCTCGATGAGGCCACGGGACCGCAACTCCCGCATCGCATCTCCGAACGCGCCAACACCAGGAAGCACCACCCGCTCCGACTCCGCCACACGCTGCGGATCGTCGCTGATGAGGGCCTCGACGCCAATCCGCTCGAGCGCCTTTTGCACGCTGCGGAGATTGCCGCTGCCGTAATCGATGATCGTGACCATGGGGGCAGTCTACGGTGGCGACCGGGCGGCCGGGAGGGCCCGGAGCCGCGTGCCGTGGTCTCCGGCGGTCGGCCAGTCTTTCCCCGGCGTCAGCCGGCGCCGGGGGCATCGGCCATGCTCGTGGCCGGCTCGGCCGCCATCTGCTCCGGGTAGACGACCAACTCGATCCGCCGGTTCCGGGCCCGGCCGGCAGCCGTGGCGTTGGAGACGACCGGGTGGTTGGGGCCGTGGGCGACGACGAACAACTGCCCCGGCTTCAGTGTCGTCCGGCCACAGAGGAAGTCGAACACGGCACTGGCCCGGGCCACGCTCAACTGATGCGGCGAACCCCAGGTCGCATTCTGGAGCGGCTCGGTGTCGGTGTGCCCCTCGATGCCGATGAACTGCCCCTTGAACACCCCCGAGACCTCCATCGCCGTCTGCGAGAGGAGGGCGGCGCCGGCGGGAAGGAGCGACGCCGTTCCTGGTTCGAACAACTTGTCGGCCGGGATCTCGATCCGCACCACCGCCCCATCGAGCCGGGAGGCGACGCCGGGGATCGCCAGATGGTTCATCCCCTCGCGCATCGAGGCCGAATCGATCGCCGGGACAGTCGGCTGGGCCGGTAGGCTGCCTGGATCCCCCGGAGGAGCGAACGTGCCGGGTGGCCCCGCCGGGCGGGCGGCGGCCCGCGCCTGGGACAGCTGCGACGAGGTCGAGGCGAGTTGCTCCCGCAGTGCCGACACTTCCTCCTGAACCAATTGCGTCTCCTGGCGACTGCGGGCCAGCTGCGTTTCGAGGAGCTTCGGATCGGCATTGCCGTACGACGGCAGCGGCGCTGTCGAGAGGGGCACCGACGGAGCCTGCGGCGCGAAGCTCACCGGCATCATCGCGGGGGTGGCGCGGAACGGGTTCTGCGTGCAGCCCCCCGCCGCGACGGCGACGAGGAGTGAGGCGACGACGCGGAGATGCTTGGGCGCCATGGTGCCGGTTCCGATCCCCCGCGGGGTCGGTGGAGGTGGGGGCCGCCGTGGGAGGGGGGATGGTAGGGGCCCCGCTGGCCGGGAACAAGCCCGAAGCATCCCCCGGGACACCCCCGGAACACCCCGCCTACCGTTCTTTCACAGACCGCCGCGCCACGATTCGGGCCCACCGCGGCGGGCATCGCTTCCCGGCGGTTCAGCTCTGCAGGACCATCAACCAGCCGACGAGCAGGGCCCCGAGGAGAAACAGCGCGGCCAGCGCGACACGCCGAGCCGCCGGTCCCAACGACGACCACACCCACAGCGACAGGGCCGTCCCGACCACGACGGCGAGGACGATCCCGACGAGTTGGCCGGTCTCGGCGAACGACGCCGCAGCCGCCTTCCAGAGCGGACGCCAGCCCACCATGACGGCCACGGTTCCCGCGCACAGGCTCGGGCCGAAGGGCAGCTCGCTCTCGCGGTGACGGACGATCTGGACCACCCCATGGACCAACCCGAACAGCACCCCGAGGAAACAGGCCAGCACGCTCGCCTGCCAACCGAGCCACGCCCCCACCATCGCCATCAGCGTCACGTCCCCCAGCCCCATCGCCTCTCGACCGAGCGCCAGGCTCGCGCCGGCCCGCGTGCCCCAGACGACGCCCCCGGCCACCACCGCCCCGACCAAGCCCGTGAACATCGCTTCGAAGCGGAGCCCGCCGATCGACCACGCGCCGGCCAGAACCAGCCAGCCGACCGCCAGGAGGCCCAGCCGCGGCCACCATGGCGCCGCGGGAGGGGCATCGGTCGCCGTCGTCCCATCCCCTTCCTGGGGTGAATCACTGCCCCCCAGATCGGGCCCGGTGCCGACGCGCCACCAGACGGAAAACAGCACCAAGCCCGCGACGAGCGCCGCCGGGTGGGCGGCCACCCAGGCGCCCCGCTCGGCCGCGGCCTGTTCCAGCGGCCCCGCCCACCCGAGCACATCGGGGAGGATCAGCGGCGTGGCAAACGGCCGTGCCAACTCCGCCCCCACCGGGAGGAGCGTGCCGGGCGCCAGCCAGGCCACGACCAGACCGGCCAGGAGCCCCGGAATCGTCACCCAGTCGGGGATCACCCGGTAGCGAAAGTCGATCCAAGTGGCGGCCGTGAGCAGCCAGAGGAGAAGCGTGTGGGCCAGCCAGCGGCCGGCGACGGGAGCGAAGCTGAACGCCAGCGGAGCCCCGGAATCATCGCGAGGGAGCTCGGCGAACCAGCGGACCTCCCACCACCACAGCCCGACGACGACGACGATCGCGGGCCCGAGAATCGTGGCCGAACGAGCGACCGCCGTGCCCGCGGCGCCGGCCTCCCCGGCCGTGCCCTCCGCCAGCCCGCGCTCGCACGCCGCCAGCCATCGGCCCGTGATGGCCGATTGCGTCCAGCCGAACAATCCCCCCACAAGTGCCGCGATCACGCCACCGCCGAGCAGGCCTGGATCGGGAAGGGGCATCAGTCCGTCACCTCCGGGGGAGTCGGCCGAGCAGCGCCGGCCAGCGCGGGGAGCGCCCGGAGGATCGACTCGACGACCTCTTCCGGCGACGCCACCGATGCATCGATCACCACGTCGGCACACGCGCGGTAGAGGGGCTCGCGGACGGCAAGGATCGATTCGATCTCGGCGAGCGGATCGGCGTTGGTGAGCCCCGGCCGCCGCGACGCCGTGGTCGGATCGGCGGCGAGCCGGCGGCGGAGGATCGGGCTCGGGGCAGTGAGCCAGACGACGCAGCCCCCCTTCTTCCTGAGATGCTCCCGATTGCCGGGCCGCAGAATCACTCCGCCACCGGTGGCGAGCACCCCCTCCGGCTGCGCCAGGAGCTCGCCCAGCACGCCCGACTCCTCGTCGCGGAAGTACGGCTCGCCGTGATCGCGGAGAAGAGAGGCGATCGTCGTGCCGACGCGCCGTTCGAGCTCGACGTCGGCGTCCCACCACGGACACCCGAGCCTCCGCGCGAGGCCCGCGGCCACCGTCGTCTTGCCGGTGCCGCGGTAGCCGATGAGGGTGACGGTGGGCATGGAAGGGGTCGCCTCCGGTCAGCCGGGGAGTTTTGCCGAGGCCGTGGCGCGCTTGAGGGCCTCGCGCATCACCATCTCCGACGGCTCGATGCCGTGCCAGAGGCGGAACTGGATCGCCGCCTGGCGGACGAACATGTCGACGCCCGTCACGATCCGGCAGCCGGACGCCCGTGCCTCCTTCACCAGGAGCGTATTCTCCGGATTATAGACCGTGTCGAACACGACCATGTAAGGGCGGAGATGGTCCTTCTCGAAAGGCGTCTCGTTGACCAACGGGTGCATTCCCACCGGTGTGGCGTTGACGATACAGTCGTAGGGGACCTTGTACCGGGCCGTCCAATCGATCGCTTTGCAGCCGACCTCGGCCGCGATCCGCCGCGCCCGCTCGACCGTGCGCGAGCAGACGGTGACCTCGATGCCCCGCTTTCGCAGCCCGAAAGCGACCGCCCGTGCCGCCCCACCCGCCCCGAGCACGAGCGCGGTTTTCACCACCGTGACATCGACAAGCCCCTCGCCCCCCTGCTCGCGGAGCGCCGACTCGAGGCTCTCGACGGCAGCGGTGGCGTCGGTGTTGTGGGCCATGACACCGTCGTCGGAGAACGTCAGCGTGTTGGTCGCTCCGATCGCCGTCACGAGGTCGTCCTTCGCGGTGACATGCCGCAGAATCGCTTCCTTGTGCGGGATCGTCACGCTTAAACCCGAGAGGGGCCAGCGCCCCGCCTCCCAGACGAACTCATCAAGCTGCTCCGCGGGGACTCGGAAGGGGAGGTACACCGCGTCGATCCCGGCGGCCGCCAGCGCCGCATTGTGGACGACCGGCGAAAGCGAATGGCCGACAGGATCGGCCACGACACCGTAGATCCTCGTCCCCCGGCCGATCTGGTCGTAGCGGTAGACGTCGCGCATCTGCCGCCAGCCGATCTGCCCCGGGGCGAGGAGCCGATCCTCGTGGAACGTCGCATAGGTGAACGGGGCACCGCACCGCCCCGTCAGCACCCGTGTCGGCATCCCGATGTCGCCCATGCAGATCCCGATCGTCGGCACCGTCGCCGCCTGCACCATCTCGAGCATCCGCAGGTTGTCGCTGGGATGGTTGGACATCGTGGCGATCTTGACAATGTCGGCATCGAGATCGGCCAGACGTCTATGGAGCACCGCGAGATCGGCGGGGGTCTTGTGGAAGTCGTGGTGGCTGATGATCCGCTTCGTCGGACCGTAGCGGCGGATCTGCGATGCGATGTCGTCCTCGAGGTCGACATACTCCGTTCCCTCCACGATCGCCGTGCGGAGGACGAGTTGCCGCTCCTCCTCGCTGCCGGCCCAGTGACCGCCGTCGGCGGCGCGGCGGCAGGTGGCGATCGCGGGGCAGGGCCGCGATCGGAAGAGCCGCTTGACCTGCACCTTCCCCTGGATGAAGTCGAGCCGCAGTTCCACCAGCCCGATACCGTTGTCGGCCAGAAACTTGTGCTCCGCGATCATGTGCCGGTGGCGGCCGCGGGCGATCCCCACGCAGATCATGGTGTCTGTTCCCCGTCGCGGGGTTCCAAGGGTGTGCGGGAACGGGTGGAGAGGGGCTCATGTCCGCCGGAACTGGCGGTCAAGTTCGTGACGGGAGAGGGTCAGTGAGGTCGGTCGGCCGTGGGGGCAGTGGTGGGCGTCGGTGACGAGGTGGCGGTCACGGACGAGGGCATCGATCTCGGGTTGCGACAGCGGGTCCCCCGCCTTGATCGCCGCCTTGCAGGCCAGGCCGTGGAGGACCTCGTCGACGAGCATCGACGAGGCGTTGCCGCCCCCGGTGGACGCGGGCGATGGAAGCGACGCGATGCGGCCGATCACCTCCTGGAGCAATTCGGCCGCCGAAGCCCCGCCGGCGAGGACCGGCTTCGCCGTGACGATGACAGTCGCCCCGCCGAACGGCTCGACCCGCAGGCCCGCCGCAGCCAGCGCCTCCGCATGCTCCGTCACGACCTCCAGTTCGGCCGGCGGGAGATCGAGACGCTCGGGAATCAGCAGGGGCTGCACCTCGAGACTGCCAGCCGCGATCGCTCCTTTGAACCGCTCGTAGAGGACCCGCTCATGGAGGGCGTGCTGGTCAATGACCTCGATCCCCTCGCGGCTCTCGACGACGAGGTAGCGGTTGTGCATCTGGACCGCCCGCTCGATGCCCCCCACCGACACGCTCCGCCCGTCTGCGGGCTCCTCGTCCCATCCGGGGAGGGGCGCCGGCGAGCTCGGACGGGGCGAGGCCAGCGGCGTCTGCGGCTTCCACGCCGGGAGTGTCGGGGGGGCGAACCAGGGCTCCGGAGAAGGGGACGGCCACCTCCCCTCCGGAGCGGTGGGGGCCCGCGGATCCTCCCCTTCTCGGTGACCGGTCGGCGGCCAGATTGGCGCGGGGGCGGGCCCGTTCCGGCCGGCGTCGGTCGGCGGCGTCAGCGGGGCGCGGAGATCGAGCGTGAGGAACTTCGTCCGCAGGGCCGAGAGAACGAGCCGGTAGAGCCGCGACGGATCACGGAACCGCACCTCCATTTTCGCCGGGTGGACGTTGACGTCGACGAGGTCGGGTGGGATCTCGAAGCGGAGGAAGGCAATCGGCTGCCGACCGGTGAGGAGCACACCCCGGTAGCCCTCCTGGACCGCATGGAGGATCGACCGGTCACGGAACGGCCGCCCCGATACGAACAGGTGCTGGAGCCGAGTGCCGGCCATGTCGTCCTCAGGACGACCGACGAGCCCGTGGACCGCGATCCCGTCGTCGGAGGCCTCGACCTCGATGAGGCGCTCCGCCAACGGCGTCCCGAACAGGTCGCCGATCCGCGTCCGCCACCGATCGGCTGCGGGGAGATCGTGGACGCGCCGACCGTTGTGATCGAGCGTCATCGCCACGGCCGGATGGGCCAGGGCGGTGCGCACGAAGGCCTCCGCGGCATGCGACCACTCCGTCGCGGGCGCACGGAGAAAAGCCCGCCGGGCCGGAACCTTCGAAAAGAGCTGATGGACCTCGACCGTCGTGCCGACCGGACATCCCTCCGGCACCACCTCTCCCATCACGCCGCCATCGACTTCGAGGCGGGCGCCGTGCTCCCCCGTCGGCGTGCGGGAACGGATCACGACCCTCGCCACCTCGGAGATCGAAGCGAGGGCCTCACCGCGGAAGCCGAGCGTCCCGATCCTCTCGAGATCCTCAGCGACCCGGAGCTTGCTCGTCGCGTGCGGCGACACCGCCAGGGGGAGATCCTCGGCGTCGATCCCAGCCCCGTCGTCGACCACGCGCACCAGCCCCACTCCCCCCTGCTCGAGTGTGACGGCGATCCGCGACGGCCCGGCATCGAGCGCGTTTTCGAGGAGCTCCTTGACGACGCTCGCCGGGCGTTCGACGACTTCGCCGGCGGCGATCCGGTTCACGACCGACATCGGCAGGGTGTGGATGCGGCCCATGGCAGCGCGATCGGACCTCCTTGGCGGCGCCGCCACGGACTGGGTCACGAAAGCTGAAACTCCTTGATCTTGCGGTAGAGTGTCCGCTCGCCGATCCCGAGCATCTCGGCTGCCTGCTCGCGGTTGCCACCGGTCACCTTCAGCGTTTCGCTGATGAACAACCGCTCGATCTCCTCCAGCGGCCGCCCGACCATCCCGGCAAGCCCGGGAAGCCCGGCCGTGCCCCCTGGTTCACCGGCCGGCGTTGCGCCTGTCGCGCCCGCCGGATCGAGCTCGATCGGCAGGTCGTCGACGTCGAGGGTCTCGTCGCAGTCGACGACAACCATGCTCTCGATGACGTTCCGCAGTTGCCGCACGTTGCCAGGCCAGGCAAACGCGGCGAGTTTCATCCGCGCCGGCAACGACATCCCCTTGATCGACTTTCCGTGCCGCTTGGCGAACAGCCGGATGAAGTGCTCGATGAGGAGCGGGATGTCGGCCGACCGCTCCCGCAGCGACGGAATGGCGATCGTCACGACCTTGAGGCGGTGGTAGAGATCGCTGCGGAACGCGCCGGAGGTGATCGCGTCCTCGAGATTGCGGTTGGTGGCCGAGAGGATGCGGACATTGACGCGCACGGGGGTGTTCGAGCCCACGCGGGTGATCTCGCCCGATTCGAGCACCCGGAGGAGCTTGATCTGCGTCGCCATCGGCATGTCGCCGACCTCGTCGAGGAACAGCGTGCCGCCGTTGGCATACTCGAACTTCCCCACCCGGTCGCTCGAGGCGTCGGTAAAGGCGCCGCGGACATGCCCGAACAACTCACTCTCGAGGATGTTCTCGCTCAACGCGGCGCAGTTGAGGGCGACGAACGTCTTGTTCTTCCGCGGGCTGTTTTGGTGAACAGCTTGGGCGACGAGCTCCTTGCCGGTGCCGGTCTCCCCCTGAATCAGGAGCGTGGCATCGGTGGGGGCGATCCGCTTGAGCCGCTCGATGAGGCCGATCATCTGCGGGCTCGATCCGACGACCCCCTCGAAGCCGAACTTCTCGTCGAGTCGCTGGTGGAGCTCGAGGTTCTGCCGCTTCAGCCTCACCCCCTCGCTCGCCCGGTCGACGGCCGTGCGGAGGTGGGAGAGATCGAGTGGCTTCTGGAGGTACGTGAAGGCGCCCTGCTGCATCGCCGCGACCGCCGAGGGAACGGTGCCATGGCCCGTGACGACGATCACCTCCGTCTCGGGGGAAGCCTGCTTCGCTCGGGAGAGGATCTCCAGGCCGCCGATGTCGTTCATCATCAAGTCGGTGACGACGACATCGAACGATTCCTGCTCGATCTTCCGCGCCCCTTCCGTGCCGCTGCCGACGATCGAGCACTGGTAGCCGAGGCGGCTCAATCCCTCCCCCATCGTCCGCGCATGGACGATGTCGTTGTCGACGACGAGCACGCGCACGAGTTTTTGTGTCCCCGGATCGGGGAGGACCGGTGCGGGGGACGGCGGCGATTCACGGGATCCGGTCATAAGAGAAGAGTACGAAGCGTGGGCCTGCCCCGTCCAGTTCCTTGCAGCCGTCGCGACACGAAAACCGGGGCGGGGCGAGCAGGCCTCACAGCGCCACCCGGGGACCAGACCCGGCCGGGGGAAGCCGGGGAGGGGACGGCAGCCAGATCGTCACCTTCGTGCCCCGCCCGGGCGCACTCTCGATGTCGATCGTCCCACCGTGGGCCTCGACGATCTTCCGCGCGGTTGGCAGCCCCAGGCCACTTCCCCCCTGTTTCGTCGTGTAAAAGGCGCGGAACACTTTGGCGAGGGTCTCCTCCGACATCCCTTGGCCGGTGTCGATCAGCTCGATCGCCACCCCCAGCCCGGAAGGACGGGTGCGGACGACGAGTTGCCCGCCGGGATCCATCGCCTGGATGGCATTGATGAGGAGATTGAGCAGCGCCGAGCGGAAGGTCTCGCGATCGAGGCGGACCATCGGCAGTTCGGGATCGAGATAGCGAACGATCTCGACCTGCGCCTCGTTGGCCCGGGGCGTGAAGAAGTCGAGGAGTTGGTCGATCTCGACGTTGAGATTGCCCGGCTCGAGCGTCAGCGATTCCTGCCGGGCGAAGTCGAGGAAGTCGCCGAGGAGCTTTTGGAGGCGGTCGCACTCCTCCCGGACCAATTCGATCTTTGCCTTGGCCCGCCGGTCGCGCTGCTTCGTCGGCGACTGGGGATCGGTGTTCTCGAAATCCTCCGCCAACAGCTCCATGTTGAGCCGGATCGTGGAGAGTGGGTTGCGGATCTCGTGGGCGAGGGCCCCGACCAGCGCCGCAAACTCGGCATACGTCTCCGCCCGGGGATGGACCGATTCGTCTGCCGCAGACATGCTCCCCCCTCCGCGCGGAGTCCCGGGCGCCGCCACGCTGCTGCGACGCCCGGGAGATCCCGCTTGGTCGTCCGACGGGTCAGGAGCCAGCGTTGCCGGCGTTGCCGCCATTGTCGGCAAGTTCACGCATCGCGACCTTCCGGCTGAGCTTCACCCGATCCTGATCGTCGACGGCGATCACCTTAACCCGCATGACGTCGCCGACGCGGCAGACGTCGCCGACGCTCGAGACATAGTCGTCCGACAGTTCGCTGATATGGCACAAACCATCCTTGCCGGGGACGAGCTCGACGAACGCACCGAAGTCCTTGATGCTCGTCACCCGACCCTCGTAGATCCGGCCGACCTGGATCGAGGCGGTCAGCGCCTCGATCTTCGCCATGGCCGCCATCGCCCCCTCGGCGTCATGGCTGGCCACCGTCACCGTGCCGTCGTCCTCCACCTCGATGCTGGCGCCGGTCGATTCCTGGATGGCACGGATCGTCTTTCCGCCCGGGCCGATGAGGAGGCCGATCTTCTCGGGGTTGATCTGCGTCCGCAGGAGCCGCGGAGCCCACGGGGAGATCTCCTGACGCGGCCGACCGATCGTCGAGAGCATCGCGCGGAGGATCTCGAGCCGGGCCACGCGGGACTGCTTCAGCGTCGCCTCGATGATCGCCGGCGAGATGCCGTCGATCTTCAGATCGAGCTGGATGCCCGTGATCCCGGCCGGGGTCCCGGCGATCTTGAAGTCCATGTCGCCGTAATGGTCCTCGTCACCGATGATGTCGGTGAGGAGCTTCCACTCGTGCTCCGACTGCTTGACGAGCCCGACGGAGATCCCCGCGACGGGGCTCGTGATCGGCACGCCGGCGGCCATCAGGGCGAGCGTCGCACCGCACACCGAGGCCATCGAGCTCGAGCCGTTCGACTCGAGGATGTCGGAGAGCACCCGGATCGTGTAGGGGAAGGTGTCGGGATCGGGGAGCACCGGCTTGACGCTCCGCTCGGCGAGGGCGCCGTGGCCGATTTCGCGCCGGCCGGGGCCGCGGATCGGGCGGACCTCGCCGACGGAGTACGATGGGAAGTAGTAGTCGAGCATGAACTTCTTCGAATACTCATCGAGGAGGCCGTCAACACGCTGCTCGTCCTTGCCGGTCCCGAGGGTGATCGTCACCAGCGCCTGGGTCTCGCCGCGCTGGAAGACCGCGGAACCGTGGACGCGGGGGAGCAGATCGACCTCACAGGAGATCGGACGGAGGGTCGTGTAGTCACGACCGTCGGGACGCTTCCCTTCGTAGATCAGGTCCCGGACGGCACGCTCCTCGAGCCCGTGCCAAACATGGGAGAAATCGGCCTCGCTGACGCCACCGGCATCACCAGACTTGGCGGAACCGGCCGGCTCGAGGGGAACGATCGCCGCCTTCGCCTTCTCCTTGAGGGCCTTCACCGCCTGACCACGCTCGGCTTTGACGGCGGTCGCCTTGGCGGCCTTGAGGTCGTGGAGGTAGTCGCGGGTGAGCCGCTCGCGGAGGTTGGTGTAGTCGGCGAGGACATACTCCTTCTTCGGCTTGCCGGCCAGCCGGACGAGCTCATGCTGCATCGAGCACAGCTCGCGGATGATCCGGTGGCACTCGGTGATCGCCTCGAGCATGCGGGCCTCGGGCATTTCGCGAGCGAAGCCCTCGATCATCAGCACCGCCGTCTCGCTGCCGGAGACGATCAGGTCGAGATCGCTCTCCTCGAGCTGATCCTGGGTCGGGAACGGAACGAACACCCCGTCGACCTGTGCCAACCGGACGCTCCCGAGCGGCCCGCGGAAGGGGAGCTGCGAGATCGACAACGCCGCTGAGGCACCGTTCATCGCCAAGACGTCGCCGTCATTCTGCTTGTCGCTGGAGAGGACCGAGGCCTGGATCTGGACCTCGTCGAAGAACCCGTCGGGGAACAACGGGCGGATGGGGCGATCCATGAGACGGCTCGTGAGCGTCTCCTTCATCGTCGGGCGCCCCTCGCGCTTGAGGAAGCCACCGGGAAACTTGCCCGCCGCCGCAGAACGCTCGCGGTAATCGCACGTGAGCGGGAAGAAATCGATCCCCATACGCGGGGCGCCGGTCGCGGCCGCCACGATCACCGCGGTTTCCCCATAACGCACGAGGACGGCCCCGGCCGCCTGCTTCGCCAACTGTCCCGTCTCGATGGAGAGGGTGTGATCCCCGATTTTCCGTTCGACAACCGTTTTCATGAAAACTCTTCTTTCTTCCCTTCCCGCCCGACCGCGCGCCCTGTGCACGCCGTCGTCACGGGGGCGATGGAGCTGATGCCCATTCCCCCCGATACCGAACCAAGGCGGCGAGACGTCCGAGGCTCGGCCACGTGCCGAACCTCCAGGACTCCACCACCGCCTTTGCCGACCGACCTGAACGCCCCCCGCAATCAGGGGAACAGTTCCCGGTGGCACGCCCCCGGCAGCAACGAACCGCCGGGAGCATCAAGTGGACCGGGGAATGCAGGCCTGGGGGATCATTGCCCCCCACGACACCCCACCCCCAACAGACCAGAATCTCTCTCCGAACCGCCACCGAGACCGAGCACCGCAGTGCCACGCAAGGAGAGCGGAACGTGTGAACCCTTCACTTCAAGGGCCCGTGGCCACCCAGAAGCAACCCGCTCACGTTCGCCGCGACGAGGGTTTGCCTTGGGCGTGATGGCGACCGGGCCCAACCATGTCGTGGAGATTACTTGCGGATCTCGAGACGCTGGATGATGTCGAGGTAGCGCTGCGGCTCGACACGCTTGAGATAGTCGAGCAAGCGGCGGCGGCGACTGACCATCTGCAGCAGACCACGCCGGCTGGCGAAGTCTTTCGAATGCGTTTTGAAATGCCCGGTCAGATGGGTGATCCGGCCCGAGAGGAGGGCGATCTGGATCTCCGCCGAGCCGGTGTCGGCATTCCCTCGCCGATACGCACCGATGAGTTCTGTTTTACGATCTTTCGTGAGCGACATCAGCCGAAAACCGCCCTTTTGCAGGCGACCTGAAACGTGACGGGCAAGCCGTGCGCGGCACTCCGAGGATGCACGCTGCATCCCACTCCATGTACCACGGCACGCCTGCCACGGAAACCAAATCAACCGCGGCGTTCACCGCGACAAACCATGTCTCTTGAGGAACCGAAAAGTGTATCGGCGGGGGGCCGATTTGCAACAGCATCCGCCCCCGCCGGCATCCCCCGCCCTCCCCGGGCCCAATTGCCCAGGCCGGATGGCCCCGGGGGGGAATGCCTCCCGCCCGGGACCAGCAGGCAAAAACCGACGCTGGTGGCCGACCGCAAACGGTCCCCTCCCTCAAGCGGCCGTCGTCCGGCCGCCGCGGGGAGTTTTGACGACATTCCAAGCCAGCCCGAGCTTTTCCATTGCCAGAATCATCCAGTAGGTGGTGTCGAACTCCCACCACCGGTGGCCGTGCTTGGCCATCCGTTGGAAGGCGTGGTGGTTGTTGTGCCACCCCTCACCGAACGCCAGCAGCCCGACCCACCACAGATTCCGCGAGTTGTCGTTGGTCTCGTAGTTGCGGTAGCCCCAGATGTGCGTCGCCGAATTGACGAACCACGTCACGTGGAACACGTAGACCATCCGCATGGCCAGCCCCCACAGGAGCCATGAGACTCCGGTCCGCCAGTCGTACAGCGCCGCCCCGGTGAAGAGGAGAGCCGCGCCGATGAGGAAGTGCCACAGGAGGAACGTCTTGTGGAGGAAGAGGATCCCCGGATCCTTGTAGAGATCGGGGGCCCAGCGACGGCAGTGGGCGTCGAGCTCGGCGGGATCGCGCCGCGGGAACATCCAGGTGATGTGGCTCCAGACGCCTCCGTCGTACGGCGTGTGCGGATCCCCCTCGAGGTCGCTGAAGGCGTGGTGCTTGCGGTGGTTGGCGACCCAGTGGAGCGCCGACCCTTCACCGGAGACCCCCCCCATCCAGGCGTAGAACATCTTCACGGCCCGGTTCGTCGAGAAGCTGCCATGGGTCAGCAGGCGGTGGTAGCCGAGACAGACGCCGAGGCTGCCGGTGGCCCAGCTCAAAGCCACGCAAATCGCCAGCCCCGACCAGGTGAAGTAGAAGGGGGCCACCAGGGCGGCGGCATGGATGAGCCCGATCCAGATGACGACCGGCCAATCGAGGTCGCTCCAGTGCTGGCCCGCCGGTCGATTGAGCTGCTCGGCATCGGTGACGATTGCCGTTTCCCCGCCGACACCGTCGTGCCGCTCGCCCTCGCTCTCGGGGCCGCCGATCGCTGACCGCCCGAAGGCGAACTCGTCGGCGTCGGCGTCGACCTGCGGATGGCGACCGCCATTGGCCGGCTGAGCTGTGGCATGGCCGGAGGCCGTCGACACGGGCTTGCCGGCCTTGGGGCGCCGGGACTGCTTGGGGGAGTGACTGGTCTTCGACGTCATGTCGGGACGGGCCTCGGAGGGAGCGGGGGAGTCGACGCGGGAACGCTGGCCGGCAATGGAAACAGCCATCGCCAAGCTGGAGCTTACTTTGATGCATTTCCCCGGGCTTGCCAGCGTCGGCGGGTCAGTCCCCAGTCGATTCACCGTCAAGAGTTCGTCAATTTCCCCCGTTTCCCCTCCGGTCGAGTGGGGGAAGAGGGTTTGGTGCCTGGCCCGCGCGGAGCGGGGACGTCAGCGCCGCGCTGCCGGCTCCCCCGCACTGACCGCGCCGGGCGCGTTCGCCCGGGGGGTCCCCGGGGGAACCAAACGGAAGGTCCCAGGCGGCGTGCCCGCCTGTGGTGCCGGTGCTGTCGTCGCAGGAAAGGGGAAGATCGCAAGGAGCCATCCGCTCATCGGCGTGGCCGGCACCGCCAGCGCGGTGGTCGGGGAGAGGGCCCGCGCCACGGAAGAGAGGCTCGCGGCGGCGACCGGTGCCTCGAGGAGCGAACCGTCGGCCCCCACCAGCAGGGCCGGCTGGTCAGCGGCGGTGATCCGCATCCCCCGGGCATCGATCTCGACGCTGGCCGCGCCGCGCTCGAAGCGGATAACGGTGCCGCGCGGGGCCGGCCTCCACCCTGGACCGGCGCGGCATCCGAGCGTCGTCACGAGGGCCTCGAGGCCCTCCTGAGCGATCCCACCAGCGCCGGTCACCACGCGCCCGCGGACCGAGTCGACCCGCCCCGCCACCATCCGGCATTCGTCGATGTCGACCCGTGCCATGCCGGTGGCATGCCAGGGGATGGCCGTCGTGGCGGCGGCGAGATCGACATCAGCGAGGACCGCGCTGAACGATCCTTCCCAGCCGCTCGCCCCGACCTCGGCATCGATCGAACCGGTGAGGCTGGCACGGCTCGTTCCTCCGGCACCCTCGGCCGACCAACCGAGGGTCGGGGCGACGACGCTCACCGGAACGGGCGTCGCCACCTGCCCGCGCACCGACAGGCGTTTCCCCTCCACCCCGGGACCCGCGAGGGCTTGGACGACAAGCCACTCGCCGTTCTCCGGCTCCGCGCGGAGGCGGATCGCCCGGCCGGCCTCGGCCCCGACGCACTCGATCCGTATTCCGGCCCGGCCGGCAGTCTCCGCCGCGCCGAACCCGAACCGACCGATATCGATGACGACGTTGCGATTGAATCGGGCCGGTTCATCGAGCCACGCGCGCGCCAATCGCACCGCGGCAGCGATCGCCGTCGGGGTGCCGGTGAGGTCCGACAGACGGATGCGGACTTCCGTCGCGGACGACTCCACGTCGACCCGCGGCACGCGAACCGTCACCCCCCCGCGGCCGTCGGGCAGGGCCACATCCACCAGCCGGAGTGCTCCGGGGCGAATATGCTCGACGCGCCCGACCGCCAGCGGCATGCCGAGTGTCCCCTCCCACTCCCGAACGAGCCGGTCGCGGTGGGCGTCGGTGCGCCGCCAGCCGGCCCAGGCGACGAGCCCCGCGCAGGGGATCAGGCAGGCGACGACGAACGTCGTGCGGACGACACGGCTGCGGGCGGCGTGCTGGGCGACGAACATCCATGTCCCTCGCGGATTTCCGGGGAATCCGTTCCCCGGCGGCTTTCCGTCATCGTCTTCGTCAACGGGCGCGGGCCAGATCGTGGTAGAGCTTCCAGCGCGCCAGCATCTCCTCGACGCTGTCGCCGCCGAACTTGTCGACGAGCGCCGCGGCCATTTCGAAGGCGACGACATGCTCGACAATCACCGCTGCAGCGCTCACCGCGCAGACGTCGCTCCGCTCGTAGGCCGCTTCCTCGGTCTGCTTCGTCCGCAGATTCACGCTTTCCAGCGGCTTGCGGAGGGTGCTGATCGGCTTCATCGCGGCCCGGATCACGAGCGGCTGCCCGTTGGTCATCCCCGCCTCGAGGCCGCCGGCGTTGTTCGTCGGCCGGGTGAAGCCGAGATCGGTCTGATCACGCCGGGCCGCGTCGTAATGAATCGGGTCGTGAACGTGCGAGCCACGGCGCCTGGCGGCCTCGAAGCCGAGCCCGATCTCGACCCCTTTGATCGCCTGCACGGCCATCACCGCCTGGGCGAGTCGGCCATCGAGCTTACGATCCCACTGGGCATGGGTCCCGAGGCCGATCGGCAGGCCGTCGACGCGGACTTCGACCACGCCCCCGAGGGTGTCCCCCTCCTTGCCGACCCGGTCGATGAGCTCCGTGACTTCCGCGTCGCGCTCGGGGTGGAGCGAATAAATATCGCTGGAATCCCGCAAGCTCCGCAGCTCGGGAAGCGTTCCCTCGCGGGGCCCCAGCTCGATCCCGCCGAGCGCTGTCACCCATCCGCCGACTTCGATCCCGAAAGTGGCAAGGAGTTGGCGGGCGAGGGCTCCGGCCGCCACGCGCGCTGCCGTCTCGCGGGCACTGGCCCGTTCGAGCACCGCGCGGACACCGCCGAGATGTTTCACGGCCCCGGCCAGGTCGGCATGGCCGGGCCGCGGACGGTCTACATCGTCGAGCCGTTCGAGCTTGGCGTCGCGGTTGACGATCTCCATCGCCAACGGGCTGCCGAGCGTCGTTCCCCGCCACAGCCCCGAAAGGAATCGGACGCTGTCGGTCTCGATCCGCTGCCGTCCACCACGACCGTAGCCCCCCTGTCGGCGCACGAGCTCGGCATCAATCGCCGGGAGGTCGACGGCCAGCCCCGCCGGGAAGCCGTCGACAAGGGCGAGGAGGGCGGGGCCGTGGGATTCGCCGGCGGTCCAGTAGCGCAGCATGGGGCAGGGGAGGGGTTCGCGTTGGGGAGACCCGGGGCGGGTCTGCGGGGAGGGGGCGGAACGATTCTAGTTTCGCTCCCGCCGCGTCCCTAGGGCAGTGTTGGCCCGGCACACTCCCACACGACGGCTCCGCCGCTCATTCCACACCCGGCGGGAGGGTGCCAGTGAGCAACCGGCAGGCCTCGAGGTATTTTTGCCGCGTTTTCGCCACGACCTCGGCGGGGAGCCTCGGAGGGGCACTCGCCTTGTCCCAGCCGCTCGCCTCGAGCCAGTCGCGGACGAACTGCTTATCGAAGGAATCGGGGACGCGCCCCCCGCCGACAGCCGCCACTGGCCAGAACCGCGACGAATCGGGGGTCAGGACCTCATCGACGAGGATCACGGTGCCGTCGGCAGCCCGGCCCCACTCGAACTTGGTGTCGGCGAGGACAATCCCCTTGGCGGCGGCATGGGCCGCTCCGCGCCGGAAGACATCCAGGCTCTTCGCCTTGAGGACCCCAGCCAGCTCCGGGCCGATGCTCTCGGCCATGACGGCAAACGAGACATTCTCGTCGTGGCCACTGGTGGCCTTCGTAGCTGGCGTGAAGATCGGTTCGGGGAGCTCATCGCCGGCCGAGAGCCCGGCCGGCAACGGCTCACCACAGACCGTGCCGCTGTGCCGGTACTCGGCCCATCCACTTCCGGCGAGCCGGCCACGGACGACACACTCAAACGGGATCACGGTGGCTGCCCGCACGAGCATCGAGCGGCCGCGGAGCGGCCCGAGGTCGATGCCCGCCGGCAGTCCCATCGCCTCGACATCGGTCGTGATCAGGTGGTGGGAAACGGGGGCGGGGCCGTGGAAAAGCCAGTCGAACCAGTGGCGCGAGATGGCGGTGAGGACGCGGCCTTTGTCGGGGATCGGCGTGGGGAGGATCCAGTCGAAGGCACTGATCCGGTCGGTGGAGACGATCAGCATCCGCGCCTCGCCGCCGGGCTGCTCGGGGGGGAGGCGGTAGCAGTCGCGGACCTTGCCGCGATGGACGGGGCCGAGGGGGAGATCGGTGCTGACGACGGCAGGGTGGGCAGGGGTGCTCATGGGGAACGTTGTAGCATCACCCCCCCGCTTCGGCACGCTCTCGACCGCCGATCCCCTCCGCCGTGCGTCAACCGGTCCTCAACAGAAGTCGCGTGACATCCGCGGCAGCGTCCCTCCGGCCGGGAGCCCCGCTTCCCCTCCGCCTCCGTCCTCGTCCGACACCAGCCGCTCCATCCGTGTCGCCAGGAGGTGAACGACCCCGGCCCGGCGTTGCACGCGGGCCTCGATCACGACCGCCGCCGCCCGCCGCGCGAGCGCCTCGGCCTGCTGCCACACCTCCGGCCGGACGACGACATTCGCCGGGCCTGTCTCATCCTCGATCGACAGGAAGATGATCCCGTGGGCCGTCGACGGCCGCTGCCTGGAGAGCACGATCCCCGCCACCGCCACGCACCGCCCCTCCGGAGCATCGTGGGCCTCCGCCGTGGTGACGACGCCGCGCCGGGCGAGCCCCGCCCGGTCGAACTGGAGCGGGTGGGCCTCGAGCGAGAGGCCCGACGTACGGTAATCGAAGATCACCTCCTCGCGGGGAGTCGTCGCCGGAAGCACGACCTCGTCACCCTCTTCGTCGTCGGCGAGGTCGACCAAGAGCGGCTGACTGCCGGGGCGTTCCCGATCGCGCAGCGCCTCCCACACCGCCCGCCGCCGGTCCATCCCCAGCGAAGCCAGCGCCCCGGCCCGCGCCAGGCACAACAGCGCCTCGCGGCCGAGCCGGGCGCGGCGGGCGAGATCATCGACCGTGCCGAACAAGCCGTCGCGCCGCGCCACCTCGATCCGCTCCCCCTCCGCCGCGCCGAGGCCGTGCACCTGCTCGAGCCCGAGCCGCAAACCCGGCCCCTTGCCGGAACGTGGCGGCGAGCCATCCGCCCCCTCTCCGCCCCGGTGGCACACGCGCGCATGCCAGGCACTCGCGTTCACATCCACCGCCAACACGCGCACCCCACGCTGACGGACATCGCGCACAAGCTGGGCCGGCGCGTAAAACCCCATCGGCTGGCTCGCCAGGAGCGCCGCGGTGAAGGCCGCCGGATGATGGCACTTGAGCCATGCCGACACGTAGACAAGCAGGGCAAAGCTCGCCGCGTGCGACTCGGGGAAGCCATATTCGCCGAAGCCACGGATCTGCGCGAACACCTGCTCGGCAAACTCCGCGGCGAGCCCGCGCGACGTCATCCCCTCGACGAGCCGGCGGTGGAATTCGTCGATCACCCCCGGCCGCCGCCACGCCCCCATCGCCCGACGAAGCTGATCGGCCTCCCCCGGCGTGAACCCCGCCGCCACCACCGCCAGCCGCATCGCCTGCTCCTGAAAGAGGGGAACGCCGAGCGTGTTCTCGAGGACGCCGCGGATCGCCTCGTTGGGGTAGCTCACCGGCTCCTCGCCACTGCGCCGGCGCAGGTAAGGATGGACCATTCCCCCCTGGATCGGCCCCGGCCTGACGATCGCCACCTCGATGACGAGGTCGTAGAAACAGCGCGGCTTGAGCCTGGGGAGCATGCTCATCTGCGCCCGGCTCTCGATCTGGAACACGCCGACGGTGTCGGCCCGCGACACCATCTCGTAGACGGCCGGATCCTCGGCCGGCACGGTGGCGAGCGTCAGCCTCGGGCCCCCCGCCGCCTCGACCTGATCGAACGCCCGGTGGATGGCGGTGAGCATCCCCAGCGCCAGGCAATCGACTTTCAGAATCCCCAATTCGTCGAGGTCGTCCTTGTCCCACTGGACGATCGAACGGCCCGCCATCGTCGCCGGCTGGATCGGCACGAGGTCGCACAGATCGCCACGCGTCATCACCATGCCGCCGACATGCTGGCCGAGATGACGGGGGAAGCCGACGAGCTCACCGACGAGGGCCGTGAGCCGCCGGCCGGTGTCGCCGTCGGGCTCGAGCCCCGCCTCGGCGAGCCGCTCCGGCAGTCGGTCGACCCGGTCGCCGACATCGAGCACCTCGGCGATCCGTGCCACCCGGTCGAGCGACAGCCCGAGTGCCTTTCCCATGTCGCGCACGGCCGAGCGGAGGCGGTAGCAGATCACCTCGGCGGTCATCGCCGCGCGCGAGCGGCCGTAGGTGTCGTAGAGGTATTGGATCACCTCCTCGCGGCGGTGGTGCTCGAAGTCGATGTCGATGTCGGGGGCCTCACGGCGCTCGCGGCTGATGAAGCGCTCGAAGAGGACCTGCATCCTGGCCGGGTCGACCGACGTGATCCCGAGGCAGTAGCAGATCGCCGAATTGGCCGCCGACCCGCGCCCCTGGCAGAGGATTCCGCGGCGCCGGGCGAAGCGCACGATGTCGAAGACGGTGAGGAAATAGGCCTCGTAGCCGAGCTCGGCGACGAGCGCAAGCTCGTGCTCGAGGAGGCCGCGGACCTTCTCGGGAACCCCGTCTGGATAGCGTTTCGCGGCCCCCCGCCACACCGTCTCGGCGAGGGTTCCCGCCGCCGTCGCACCGGCCGGCACGACGGCATCGGGATATTCGTAGCGCAGCTCGTCGAGGGAAAAGGTGCAGGCCGCCGCCCATTCCACGGCGCGTTCAACGGCGCCGGGGAGCGTGCTGAAGCGATCGGCGATGGTCTGGCGCTCGTGGAGATGGCGTTCGCCGTTGGTGAGGAGGCGCGCCCGGACCTCCTCGATCGTGCCGCCATGACGAACCGCCGTGAGGGCATCGAGGAGGGGGAGCCGGGCGTGGATGTGGCAGCGAACGTCGCCGGCTGCCACGACGTCGACTCCCGCCCGCCGGCAGGCGCGGGCGAAGCGCTCGAGCCGCACCGTGTCATCCCCCTCGAGCGCCACCTCCGCCAGCCCGCAGACGCGCTCCCCGAACACCTCGCGCCACGCCGCCAGCCGCCGCCAGTCTCCGTCCGCGGCCGCCAGCGGCACGCCGGCCCGCAGGCCTGCCGCATGGGCCGCGATCATGTCGAGCGAGAGCCGGCAGCTGACCGGGCCGCGATCTTTCTCGTTCTCCGCCATCGCGCCGGCAGCCGCTGTGCCATCGCGCTGCTCCTGCCCGCTCCCCGCCGGGATCCCGCCGTAGCCGAGCGAGAGGAGGCGGCAGAGGTTTGAGTAGCCGGCCCGGTTCTCCGACCACACCACGAGCGCCGGGCCATCGACCGGCTCGAGCGTCGCTCCAACGATGAGCGGGATACCGACCTCCTTCGCCGCCCCGTGCGCCCGGACGATGCCGGCGAGCGTCGCGTGATCGGTGATCGCGATGCCGGCATACCCGAGGGCGTGGGCGGTGCGGACAAGCTCCTCCGGATGGGAGGCAGCGCGGAGGAAGGAGAAGTTGCTCGTGACATGGAGCTCGGCATAGCGGGAGGGCTCGCGCGCCCCCCCGGGACTGACCCCGGGGCTTGCGATGCCCTGACTTGTGATCACAGGTCGCGACGACGGCATGACAGCGCCTCCTTCGACGTATTCCCTCCATGGCCGCGCCGTTCAGGCGAAGATGCCATGGACAAACCAGCCCCCGTCCCGCACCTGCCGGAAGATCCACAGCCGCAGGACATCCTCGACGCTCCCGATCCGATCGCCGCCGTCGTCCCGCTGCCCGTCGCCCCCCTCGACCACCGCCTCGACGAGGAAATAATCTCGGCGCACCCAGGGGCCGCGCCACCATGCCGTCTCGATCCGCTCCGGCCCCTGGGCACAGAGCACCCGATGGACCCGCGACTGGTAGCGGAAGCGGGCCGGCACTCCGGAGGCCGCCCGGCGCTCCGGCGGCTCACGGGCTGCTCCCCGCAGGAGAGGCTCCAAGCGCAGCGGACGGGGGAACATCGCAACCGGCCTCCGCTCCGGAGCGGGGCAGGGGCCCGACTGGCTCCCGACGCTGCGCGGCGTGCCCCTGGCAGGCCTGCCGCGATCGTCTGAAGGCGCTCTGGTGACGCGTCCGGCCGATCGCCCTGCCTGCCCCGGCGGGACCGCCATCCAGGCATGCTCCGGCTGGATGTCGGCCACCGGGCGTGGCTCGTAGACCGCCGCGCGGCCGAGCCTCCCCGCCAGGCGCTCGAGCAGCATGGCAACCTCTCCATCCCCCGCCTCCTCCGCCGCGCCAAACAGCATCCGCTGCCGGCTGCCGATCTCGCCAGCGGCCACGACCTCGATCGAAACCCCTTCGATCTCCTTCGGCAGCTGCATGCGCGACATCCGCAGCCGGATCAATTCCGCCAAATGGGCAACCGCCACACTCGGGCGGAAGAGCCCGACGTCGATGACGACCGGGGCGCCCGTGGCCGTCGATCGCCGCGCCGGCCCGGTCATCGCATCGGCACCGGCCGAACCGGTGCGTTCGAGCCTCACCCGTTCGAGCCTCACTTGGAGCGCCGTCACGCCACGCCCCGCGGCGGAAAGGGGCCTCAGGCACGCTTCGAGGAGCGGGCGGAGGCATTGGGCGAACTGCTCCTCCGAGGTGCCGCGGAGCGCCAGGGGGAAATCGAAGGCATGGCTGGCCTGCGGCAGCTCCCCCCCTGGCAACGGCTCGAGCGGCTCGGCCCGTTCTCCCGTGAGCTCCGCCAACCGGCGAACCAGCAGCGGGCCGAAGCGCGACGCCAGGCTGCGGCGCGGCAGCCGCATCACTCCACCGATCGAATCGATCCCCACTTCACGGAGCTTTTGGAGCGTGCCGCCATCCAACCTCAGACCCGTGGCCGGCAACGCATCGATCAGGCCCCCCGGCGCCACCACCACGCTCCGGCGCCGGCCGCGTGGCGCCGGCTCGCCGGCCAGCGCCGCCAACTGATCGGTGTGGTGGGCGGCGGCCCAGGCGGCTCCGGGGGTGTCGGCGATCGCCCCGCGGGCATGGAGGCCGCGCGCGGCGAGCGTCCACACGGCCGTGTGCGCAAGTCTCTCTTCGCCACCGAAAAAGCCTGCCGTGGCCGTGACGTCGAGATGGAGGCACTCCGGCCGTTGGCGCTGGTCCCCGCCGCTTCCCTCCACCGCCACCGCCGGCGTGAAGCGCCGACACCAGCGGGCGATCTCGAGCAGTGCATCGAGGTCGGCCACCGGATCGTCATGATCGATCCAGGCCCGGCGACAGGCGTGTGGGCCATGGACGAGCGCCACCGCCGCCATCGCCTCAGCCAGGGGCATGCCGGCCTGGATCACCACTCCATCGCCGGCCGTCGCTGGCCCGGCTGTCGCTTGCCCGGCTCTCTCCCCCCCGACTTCCGGCGCTGCCGGACAACGGGGAATGGCCCAGGCCACCACCGTCATCGCGCCTTGCGGCTGACGCTGGCAGACGAACACCGGCCCATGGCGCAGCTCGGCGTTGCTGCTCAATCGCCGCTGCACCGGCCAGCGCGGCAGCCAGAGGGTCAGGATGCGCGGCACGACACGCCTCCCCCCCCACTGGCATCGGGGAGCACGCCCGGCGACCAGAGCCGACCGGCCGGCGCGGCGCCGCTCCGCGGGCCACCCCTGCGGAGGGGGGTGGTGGCGTCGCCGATCGCTTCGCGGCCGGTGGCCAGGTCAATCGCGATCTCCACCGTGGGAACATCGGTGGGCTGCTCACACGCCCATGGCCCCTCCTGGAGCGACAGCTGCAGCCGCCGGACCGCGAGCGAGCCGACAAGGGGCGCCCAGGCATGCGACCAGGGGACGTCATCGTGTGCCCGCCAGCGCCCGAGCATCGGAAGAGCCGCCACGTTGAGCCGGGCCTCGGCCCACGACGGCTCGCGCCGGGCCGCCACCGGCCTCACCAAAAACCCCACCGTGCCGCTGCCGCGGGCCGCCAGTTGCCAGCGTCGCAGGGCCGTGCTGGAAACGCGCTGCGGCCAGGCAAGCACGGCCGTCACGCCGGGGCAGCGCAGCGCCTGATCGATCGCCCAGATTTCGTCCTCGTCGCGCGACGGCCGGACGACGACGATCGCCCCAACGGCGGCCCCGCCGGCTTTCGGCTTCCCCACCGGTGGCCCTTCGAGCCACGGCATTACCGCCGGCGGATGAAACCGCCCCGGGCGATCGACCACGAGGATTGGCCCGGCGGCCAACTCGGGCCGTGCCACGCGCAGTCTCCCGGCGACCGCAAAGGCGAGCGTCGCCGCTCCCGACGCCGGCCCGCCGATCCATTCGATCAGACTGCCGCTCCGAATCCCTCCGGCCGGCAGGAGCCGATCGATCCCCCGGAATCCGCTCGGGAAGATCGCCCGCGGCACGCTTGCCGTGGCGTCGGCCGGCTCGAGGCAGGTCCAGACGCTGGGGCCGAACTGGCTTGCAAGTTGGCTGCCGAATTGGCCTCCAGCACCCCCTCCGGCCCGGCTCACGACGTGCCGGGCCACGAGATCAGCCAGGCTGTCGGCGGTCGTGCCGGAGATCGTGTCGGAGGTTGTCGTGTCGTCGGCCACTGCGCCCGCCTCCCTCGAAATGTGAACGCGCGTACAGTACCTATCGGCAGCACGACCGTCAACGCTCCATTCGGGAAAAGTTGGCGCGGCGCATTGTCGAGCCGATGCAGCCTGTCCACCGGGCAGCTCGATGTCAGCTCGCCCCACGAGCGTCACCGCTGATCTCAAAGATCGTGGATGAGGTGGCTCGCCCCGGCCCTGCCACGATTCACGACGCCGCCCAGACGGCCACGCGGGCCTTGCGGGCAGCCGCAAGGAGCGCGCCATCCTTGCTCACCAGCGCAAGTCCACGGCGACCGGCCAGTTCTAGATAGGCCGCGTCATAGACCGACAGTCCGTGCTTGGCGGCAAGATCCGAAAGCACATCAAACGCGATCACGCTCGCTTCGGAATCGATCGCATGCGGCAGCAAGCGGAGCCATTCCGAAGCCAATCGGCGCTCCCGTTCCGTGAGCCGACCCCGCCGTTTCAGCGAGATCAGGGCATTGGCCACCTCGAGCGGCCAGATCGACGGCACCTCGAACACCGCGCCCTCGGCGAGCGAGGAAAGCAGCGTCTGCGTGGCGACCGTGGCCTGTCCGGGATGAACCCAGGCAATGGCCACCGAGGCATCGACGACAAACCTGTCTGAGGTTATCGATTCAGCGTCGTCCATCTTCGATCGCCGACCGGACGTCGGCATCCGAGAGCATTGCCCCCTTCGATCGCCGACCGATGACCTTCTGCAGGTCGAGCAGCGCCGCCACAGCCCGCCTCCCCTCGACACCACCGGCCATCCCCTCCGGCACGATCCTGGCCACCGGCTTGTCGTGGCGGGTGATGACAACTTCTTCCCCGCGTGCCACGCGCTTGAGCAAGGCACCGAAGCGAGTCTTGGCGTCGAACGCGGAAATACTGGCCACGGTGCTCTCCTCCGCTCCCCCGGAATGACGATCCACTGCCCAATTTTCCACGATGCATGCCGGCCGTCAACGCGTCGATCGGGCTCGTTCCGTAGCGCCGTTGGGCCTGCCACCGCCCCAGGCAACAGAACACCCGTACAGTACTCATCGGCAGAGCGACCGTCAACGCTCCATCCCGGAAAGTTTTTTCACGACGGTGCAGCGTCGACTCGCGCCCGACAGGCCGCACATTCCAGGAAGGGGACCACCATCCGCGAGGGCAGACCCGAGGCTGCGTGCCGCTCTTGTGGCCTTCGGATTCCATGCAAAGACCGTTTGAGGTTTTTACCAGTGCCTCGGGCGTCGGCCTGTTTGCCGGGATGCTCGACACCTTTCCCGGGCTCGATAACGCCGGCCATGCGGCGATCAACCGCGGCTCGGCCGAACGGCTCTTTGCCAGGTTTGCGACGGAAACGACGGCGATGGGCGTGCCGGGGATTGACTCCCAAGAACGATTTGCTACCAAGAAAAACAAGTGGGGGGGAGATCCACCCTCTTGAGACGCATGTCGTTGTCGTCACCAGACCAAGCGGGGAGCACATGAACATCTGTCGCCGGCTCTTGTGGGCTGTTGTGTGGACCGTGGTTCCTCAAGCGGCCGCAGCTTGGCTGGCGACCACGCCGGCCTTGGCTGGCATCACCTACGACATGGTGAACGTCGGCAATCCAGGGAACGCCAACGACACGACCGGCTACGGCGCCGTGAATGACCTCTACTCGATTGGCAAGTACGACGTCACGATCGGGCAGTACACGGCATTTCTCAACGCCGTGGCGGCAACCGATACCTACAGCCTCTACAACGCGTCGATGGCGACCGACCTCAACGTCGCCGGGATTTCGCGATCTGGCTTGTCCGGGTCGTTCAGCTACAGCGTGATCACCAATGGCGGGAGCAGCGCCAACCGCCCGATCACGTATGTCGATTGGCGCGACGCGGCACGGTTTGCCAACTGGATGTCGAACGGCCAGCCGACCGGCGCGCCGAGCAGCACGACAACCGAAAACGGAGCCTATGACCTGACTCACGGGACATTCCCCGCCAAGAACAGCACCAACCCGAATACCGGCGCCGCACCGACTTTCTTCGTCCCGACCGAGAACGAGTGGTACAAGGCGGCCTACTACTCGCCGATCAAGGGGGGCGTCGGATCACCGGGCTACTGGAGTTATGCCACGCAGAGCAACTCGGCCCCGGGGAATCAGGTCGGCGGCACCGCCAATCAGGCCAACTACTTCACAGGTTCTGGCTATAGCGTGACCCAATCACTGACCTTTTCGGCAAGCCAGAACTATCTGACCGATGTCGGCGCCTTCTCTGGGAGCGCAAGCTACTACGGCACGTTCGATCAATCGGGCAACGTCTCGCAGTGGAACGATCTTTCCGGTGCCGGTGGCGGGACCCGTGGGTATCGGGGCGGATCGTGGAACTACAATTCCGCTTATCCGTTGTCTTCCGCCGATCGGGTCGATGGGCAGTACGTTGGGTCCGGCGACGGGACGTCAAGGGTCGGCATTCTTCTCGCCGGCCCGTACATCGCGCCGGTTCCTGAAATCGACACCAACGGCCTGACGCACGTCATCGCCCTGCTTGCCGGTGCGCTCGGCTTCCTCGAACGCCGCCGGCTGCGCCGCTGGCATCCATCGATGGGATGATGTTCGCCGCTGGCGATTTTGCCGTTGGCAAACCCGCGCCAAGCTGTGCCACAATTGGCCCATTCCCACCGGAGGGCCGCTTGCCTTGATCCACGCTTTGATCCAAGTCTTGATCGTCCTCTTCGCGATCGGCATCCAGCACGCGTCCCTGGCGGCCGCACAGCCTGATGCGAAGCCGGATGCGAGGCCCGCTGTGAAGCCTGACCCACAGGCCGCCGCCGCTGCCTTCGCCGCATTCTCCCGCGACGATTCACCGCTGATCCGCGACCGGCTGGAAGCGACCGACCGCGAATACCGGCAGATCGAGCCGACGCTCTGGCTCCTCGCCAAGCGCCACGCCGCGGCACTTGCGCCCCTTGAGGCAGCCGACCGGATCGAGACGCTCGCGCGCCTTGCCGACTTCATCCTCCGAATGCGCGACAAACATGCCGCGGATGTCGTCGTCGGTGAAGGGCGGAGCGTGATCGGCCTTCTCGATCCCGACCGCGGCCTCGACCCGAAGGAGATCACGACGATCGCCGGGGCCTACGACGCCGAGGCGACGGTGTGGAAGCAGGGGCAGGGGGGCCCCACCGGCCCCGACACGAAACAGGCCACCGCTGCAGGCTTCCTCGCGGCGATCCAGAAGGCAGCCCGCGACCGGCAGCCAACGACCGTTGTCGTCCTCGGCCACGGCCTTCCGGAGGAAATCCAGAGCTATTCGATTCCGTGCGAGCAGCTCGCCGCTGCGATCCTTGGTGGCGCCAAGCAAGTTGATGCCAAGCGAGGGGAGGGGAGCGCGGCCCCCGACGGCATCGATCTCTCCCACCTGACGATCATCTGCGACGACTGCTTCAGCGCCGACTTCCTCGAAAATCTCGGCGCGGCGCTCGAGCGCGGAAGCCTGCGGCGCGGAGGCCCGCTTGTCGCCCTGCCAACCTGCCTCGCCGGCACCAACCGCGATCGCTACGGGATCGCCGACGTCGGCGAGAAGTTTGTCCCCCACTTCTGGAAGACGTGCGTCGAGCTCTACTTCGTCCACCGGCCGCTCCCTCCCTCGATCACGCTGGCCGACTTCTTCGGCCCGGTCGACTGGATGATGTATGGATACGGCCGGGCCCCGATCGTCGCGGAGGGAAAAGTCTCCGACTACCGGCTCGTGAACCCCGACCTCGTCCAGGATCCGGTCGTGTTCGTGTCGCTCGACGACGAGGAGCTCGCCGAGCTGCGAACGATCCTCGCCCTCCCCGCCGATGCCCCCCTCCCGCGCCTCTTCGACATCGGCTGACAAGGGCTCGCCCTTCCACCAAAGGCCCACGGAATCTGCCATGCACCGCCGCCGCTTTCTCTTCTCCCTCACTGCCCTTCTCGCCCTGGCCTCGATGACGGTCACCGCGGCCGGCACCGTCGACCTCGACTTCCCCGGAGCCACGGTCGACCAGTGGCACGGCCACGCCCGCCACCGTTTCCAGTTTGAAGGGGCGGAGGCCTGGGTCGTCGTCCCCGAGACCCCGCTTCCCGGGAATCCCTGGAGCTGGTGCCTGATGTTTCCGGATGCCTTCACCGAGCGCTGTGCGGCGCCGGCGCTCGTGGCCCGCGGCTTCCACCATGCCTTTCTCGACGTCGGCAACACGTTCGGTTCGCCGGCCGCCGTCGCGAAGCTCGCCCGCTTTCACGACGAGCTCGTGCGCCGCGGGCTCGCCCCCCGGCCGGCGCTCATCGGCATCTCCCGCGGCAGCCTCTACGCCCACCGCTTCGCCGCCGATCATCCCGACAAGGTGAGCGTGATCTACGGCGACGCAGGGGTGTGTGACATCCGCAGCTGGCCCGGCGGGGTGGCGGCCGGCAGGAAGGGGAAGGGGAGCGCCGGCGACTGGGCCGAGCTGAAGAAGCTCTACGGCTTTGCCGACGACGCCGCGGCGCTTGCCTGGACGGGGAACCCGATCGACACGCTCGCGCCGCTCGCCAAGGCCGGCGTGGCCCTGATTCATGTCGTCGGCGACGCCGATGATGTCGTCCCGCCGGAGGAGAATGGGCTCGTGGTCGCGGAGCGCTACCGGGCCCTCGGGGGCACCGTCGAAGTGATCCACAAGCCGGGGATCGGCCACCATCCCCACGGCCTCGACGATCCGACGCTGGTCGTCGAGTTTGTCCTTCGCCACGCCGCGGTTGAGTGAGGGATGCGGTCAGTCTTTGGCGGCCCATTCCTTGGGGAGCAGAGGCGCCGGCTGCACACCGAGGACGAGCCGGTAGAGTGCCGGAAGGACGAAGAGCGTATAGAGCGTGCTCGTGATCACGCCGCCGATCACGACCGTGGCGAGCGGCCGCTGCACCTCGGCGCCGGTCCCCTCGCTGACGGCCATCGGGATGAAGCCGAGGCTCGCCACGAGGGCCGTCATCACGATCGTGCGGAGCGACGCCGAGGCGGTCTCCTCGATCGCCACATCGCGGGAGGTGCCACGGGCGAGCCGCTCGCGCAAGGCGCTTGCAAGCACCATCCCGTTGAGCACCGAGACGCCCGAGAGCGTGATGAACCCCACCGCCGCCGAGATCGACAGCGGCATCTCCCGGGCGGCGAGCGCCCAGATGCCACCGACACACGCAAACGGCACGCTCACGAAGAGGAGTGTCGTGTCGGCGACGTTGCGGTAGGTGAGATGGAGCAGGGCGATGATGAGGAGGAGGGCCAGTGGCACGACGATCGCCAGCCGCTTTTGGGCCCGCTGCATGTTCTCAAACTGCCCGCCCCACACGAGCCGAAACTGCTCCTCGGGGAGCTCGACGGCCGCGGCGATCGCCCCTTGCGCCTCGGCGACGAATCCCCCCACGTCGCGGCCGCGGACGTTGCACTGCACGACGACGCGCCGCTCGCTCCACTCGCGCGTCACATACTTCGGCCCGAGGATCGTGTCGATGTCGGCGATCCGGCCCAAGGGGACGATCTCGCCGGCCGGGGAACGGAGCGGAATGTTGGCCAGCGCCTCGGGGCCCGTGCGGAGCGCCTCCGGGAGGCGGACGACGATCGGGAAGCGGAATTGCCCCTCGACGATCTGGCCGACCGCCTTGCCGCCGACGCTCTCGATGACGTCGAGAACCTCCTTGGCCGAGATCCCGTAGCGGGCGATCTCGTCCTGGCGAACGGCGACTTTGAGGATTGGCTGGCCGGCGACCTGCTCAACGGCGACGTCGGCCCCCCCCGGCACCTTGCGGATCACCGCCGCCACCTCGTTGGCCTTGGTGACGAGCTGGTCGAGATCGGTACCAAACACCTTCACGGCGATGTCGGCCCGCACGCCCGACACCATCTCGTTGATCCGCTGCTCGATCGGTTGGGTAAACCAGATGATCTGCCCCGGGATCCCCTCGACGATCTTGTTCATCGCCTCGACGAGGCCGACCTGCGTCCGGGCCGCCTTCCACTCCTCGCGGGGGCGCAGGGCGATGAAGACGTCGGTTCCCTCGATGGCACCGGCGTCGGTCGCCACCTCCGGCGTGCCGACCCGGCTCCACACCGCGGCAACCTCGTGGGGGAAGGCGTCGAGGAGAGCCTTCTCGATCCGCGTGTTCATCCGGCACGATTCCTCGAGGCTCGTCCCCGGGGCCCGGATGATGCCGAGGACGATATCCCCCTCCGAGAGCTTCGGCACGAACTCCGTCCCCAACGTCGAGGCCCGCAGGACAGTGATGAAGAGGAGGGCCGTGGCGGCCATGGCGAGTGTCCCCCGCGCCGACAGGCAGGCCCGCAGGGCGGGGCGGTAGGCCCAGCGGAGGAAGCGAACGAGGAACACGTCGTGGGCGTCGACGCGCTTCGGGAGGAACAAGCTCGACAGCACCGGCACAACGGTGAGCGAGAGGACGAGCGACCCGATGAGGATGAAGATCACCGTCAGCGCCATCGGGCGAAACATCTTCCCCTCCACCCCCTCCAGCGACAGGATCGGGATGTAGACGATCATGATGATCAGCTGCCCGAAACAGGCCGGCTTCTTGACAGCGCTCGTCGCCTCCATGACGAGCTTGAGGCGGGCGGCACCAGTGGCCCCGGGATGATGGGCGATCTTCTCGAGGATGCTCTCGATGACGACGACGGAGGAATCGACGACGATCCCGAAGTCGATCGCCCCGAGCGAGAGCAGGCTCGCGGCGATCCCCGCCTGCCACATGCCGATGAAGCCGAACATCATCGACAGCGGGATCGCCGTCGCCGCCACGAGCCCGGCGCGGAGATTGCCGAGCATCACGTAGAGGATGACGACGACGAGGAAGGCCCCCTCGAGAAGGTTCTGCCGCACCGTGGCGATCACCCGGTCGATGAGCTTCGTGCGGTCGTAGACGACCTTCGCTTCGACCCCTTCAGGCAGCGTGCGAAGGAGCTTCTCGAACCGGTCGCGCAGGCGCGTCGTGACGGCGTAGCTGTTTTCCCCCATGAGCATGAAACCGAGGCCGAGAACCACCTCCCCCTCACCGCCGGCTGTCACCGCCCCCTTGCGGATCTCGTGGCCGATGAACACCTCGCCGACGTCGCGGATGCGGATCGGGACGCCGTCGCGCGAGGCGATGACGATCCGGCCGATCTGCTCTGGATCGACGGTCCGGCCGACGCCGTATACGAGCACCGCGTCGCCGGAGCGGTCGATCGAGCCGCCGCCGACATTGAAATTGTTGCGCGGCACCGCCTCGACGACCTGATCGAAGGAGAGGTCATAGCGGCGCAACAGCCCGGGATCGACCCGGATCTGATATTGCTTGTTGAGCCCCCCCCAGGCATTCACCTCGGCCACTCCGGGCACGGATCGGAGCGCCGGCTTGAGGGTCCATTCCTGAAGCGTCTTGACGTCGGTCAGGCTCATCCCCTTCGGCACGAGGAGGTAGTGAAACACCTCCCCCAGACCGGTCGAGACCGGCCCCATCTCCGGCCGGGCCACCCCCGGCGGCACCTCGACGGTTCCGAGGCGCTCGTTGATCAGTTGGCGGGCGAAGTAGATGTCGGTGCCGTCGCGGAAGGTGACGATCACGACCGACAGGCCGAACATGCTGGCGCTGCGGATGTCCTCGAGCCCCGGCATCCCCCCCATTGCCAGTTCCACCGGGAAGGTGATCTGGCGCTCCACCTCCTCGGCCACCATCCCGGCGGCAACGGTGTTGATCTGCACCTGCACCGGCGTGGTGTCGGGGAAGGCGTCGATGACCAGCCCGCGCACGGCCACCCAGCCGATGAGGCAGACGACGCCCGCGCCGAGGAGAACGACGATCCGGCGCGACAGTGACCAGGCAATGATGGAATCGAGCATGACGGGGGAGGGGGGTGAGGGGCTTCAGGACGGGATCAAACGCGAAAGCCAGAGGGCAGCGCCATCAAGACGATGGTCCACACCGTTCACAGCTCCCCCGACTCCATCCGCTCCAGGAGCACCTGGCTCTTGAGGACGTGGCTCCCCGCCCCCACGACCCGCTCGAGGGCTCCCCCCGCCGGGTCGCCGACAATCTCCACGACATTCCCCTCGCGGACGCCGGGCTGAACCTCGCAGGCCGTGAAAGCCACGTCGCCCGAGGGGATAAACACCACCCAGCGGCTGCCATCCCACTGGACGCTCTGCGAGGGGACGACGATCGCGGTGCCGCGGCGGTCGATCTCGATTTTTCCGCTGCCGAAGGTGTGGGCCCGGAGGCCGGCTTGGGTGGCGGCGGGAAGCGTCTGGATGTTGTCGACCTCCGCCCTCACCTGGAGCGTCCGTGTGGCCTGATCGACCTCGGTGGAGATCCAGGTGATGCGGCTGGAATACTCCTCGTCGGAGCCGTCGGGACGGAAGCGAACCGGCTGGCCGATCGCCACCTTGCCGGCATCCTCCTTGTCGACCTTGAGGGCCAGGATCATCCGCGAGACATCCGCCACCTCGAAAATCGGCTTCGCCGCCTCGACCACCTCGCCGACGACCGCATCACGGCCGACGACGATTCCGTTAAATGGCGCTGCGAGGGGGAGGAGATTCGACGTCACGACATCATCATTCAGCTCGGTGAGCAGGCGCTCCGGGAGACCAACGGTGCGGATCCGCTCGGCCCGGGCCTCGTCGACGAGCGCCTCGTAATCGGCGATCGCCACCGGGAGCCCGAGGTTCACCAGCGCCTGTTCGTCGTTGACGAGGTGGATCCGTGCTTCGCGGAGCGCTGCCCGGGCCTCGCGGAGCTGCCGCCCCATCACGGCCCCCTGCACCTCCTCGAGGATCGCCATCTGCTCGCGCCGCGATTCGAAAGTCACCAGGGCGTTGAGAAACTCGGCCTTGAGCCGCCCCACCTCTTGGCTATCGATGACGAGGAGCACCTCTCCCTTGCGGACGACGTCGCCGAGATGCTTCTCGACGCGCCAGATGCTCCCGCCGACGCGGGAAGAGAGCTGGGCGGTGCGGCGCTCGTCATAGTCGACGACACCGGCGACCTCGAGCTCGCTTACCATCGACCGCCGCTCCACCGGCACGACCTCGATCCCGGTCCGCTCGAGCGCCTCGCGCGAGGAAAACCGGACCGTTCCCGGCGCTGGATCATCGGGCCCGTCGACCGACGCCCCGGCAGCGCCGCTGCCGGCGTGCTCGCCATGCGGAGCGTCATGTCCGGCCAGGCCGAACGTCCAATGCGTGGCATGGCCGAGCCACCCCACGGCCACAAGCGACGCGGTCGTGAGGAGCGAGACGCCCCACGACGCGATCAGGGAAAAAATGGCCGCCATCGAGATACGACGGGGCTGTCTGGACTTCGTCCGCAGTTGCATGGGACCTCTCCTCCGCGGGGCTGCTCCGCCAGAAGCACCCGTCCGCCAGGGAAGTGTCGCCGTCCAGAATCGGCAACACAGGGTTGATGCCGCCCCCTTTCAGAAGCGACTTACACGATTATTCTTCGCCGCCGAAAACTGTCCAGCCCCCCGAGCGGGATCTCCGCTGGTCAGGCCTTGTACTTGTCGCGGTTGACGTCCGGAGCTACCCCCTCCGGGGTCTCGTCGCTCGAGATGTCGAACCACTCCGGCTTGAAATCGATCCTCGACTTGGCGGGATCGCCCAGGGCGATGTTGCTCACCAGGGCGATGACGGCATCGGCGATCGCCACCTCCGGCTTGCAGCGGGGCTGGTTTTCCGGAGCCGGATTGCGGATGCACCAGGCCCAATGCTCGAGCTCTTCGGTATAGCCGCGCGACGGGGGCGCCCCTTCGCCGCCGGGGCCGGCTGCCGCCGCCTTGCCGCCGCCGCCACCGCTCTCGGTGGTGTCGAGCGTCGGGGCCCCGTCCTTCGCCTTGGCGACGGTGACGCGGGTGTCCTTGGCGCTGTCCTTGTAGAGCATCACCTCCTGCTCCCGTTCGAGCACGAGGGTTCCCTTCGTCCCCATCACCACTTCGCCGTAGTCGCCGAAGCCGTTGCCGTTGATCGAGGAGTAGGTGACGACCACCTTCTTGTTTTTGTCCTCTTCGTAGCCCGGGGCGGGATACTCGTACATGCAGTAGACGTGGTCGTCGATCTCACGGTCGGCCGGGAAGATGCTCCGATTGCCGACGGCCGTCACGGTCAGCGGCTTTACCTTCTGCCCGTCGCCGCGCATCGCCGAGACGAAGATCCCCGCCGCGTCGAGTTGGTGGCTGCCGAGCTCGGCCATCAGGCCGCCGCCGGTGCGGTTCCAGAGCCGCCAGCGGATCAGCTCCTCCAGCGGCGTCCGCGTCGAGCCGTCGCCGAGGGTCATCGGCGTGTAGCCAAACTTCTCCGCATCGACGTCCTTGTCGAGAATCTGGGCCTCCATCTGGGCGATCCGCTTCTGGAGCGAATCGATATCGGCCGGCTTGGCGTTTTCGAGATCCTTCTTCCAGCCGGCGAGCTTTTTGAGCGACCCGTCGTCGCCCGGCATCGGCGGCTTCCAGGAATCCTTGCCAGGGAGATTGCCCCGGTGCCACTGGGCCCGGATCGAGTGGAGATCGCCGAGAAGCTTCGCCTTGCCGATCGTGTGGACGGCGTTGTCGTAGAGGATGCTGTAGTGGCGCTGATGGCCGGTGGCGAGGATCTTGCCGGTGTCGCGCGACACGCGCCCCATCTCCTTGCACTCGTGGATCGAGTGCCCCATGAGCTTTTCTGTCAGCACATGCTTCCCGGCCCGCATCGCCTGGATGGCGGCGACGGAGTGGAGGTGGAGAGGGAGGGCGATGACGACCGCTTCGATGTCGGGATCGGCGAGGAGATCCTGATAGGCTCCGTAAACCTTGACGTTCTTCTTCGCCTCGTCCTCGGTCTTCCACTTGTATTTCGCCATCAGCCCCGGCCGGGCGGTGTTGGCGCTCGGGCTCGAGACGTCGCCGTGGAAAGCGCGGAAGACGTTGTAGGGGCGGATGTCGGCGATCGCGACCACCTGGAGGTAGTCGGGGGTGTGGGCGCCCAGGAGCACGCTCCCCTCGTCGCCGGTGCCGAGGACTCCAACCCGCAGCGGGTTACCGACGCTCCGGCCGTAGCCGAAGTAGAGCGAGCCGAGGCCGGCCCCCGACGCGAGCCCCGCGGCGACGGTGCCGCCGAGGAAATCGCGGCGCGTCATCTCGACGACGTCGCTGAAGTTCTCTTTGCCGATCTGCTTCTGGCCTTCCGTCAGGTTCATCCGCGCACCTTGAGTGGTTTTGGGCCGCACCACGAGGCACAGCACGATTTGAGGAAGTAATCGAGCCCGCTCCAGCCGCCGATCGGCAGGCAGGCCATGACGAGGAGAGCCGCGATTTCGACCCACTGATCGTAGGTCGACTGGGCCCCGGCCACCCAGAATGGCTGGGAGGCCACGACGCTGGCGAGGAAAAAGACCGCCCCTATGGCGTTGAACTTGACGAGGAATCCGACCACAAGACAGGCCCCGATCGTCACCAGCGACCAGCTCACGAAGCGATCGGCTTTCCACAGCGGGCTCGGCTCGTCGGCCGCAGACACCTTGGCGAGTTGCTCGGCCGAGAGGAGGCCGTTCCAAGCCCCTTCAAGCTTTTCGCCGATGGCGCTCGCCTGCTGCATCCAGCCAGCCTCTTTGGAAAGGAGCTCTTTCCGCTTCTTCGCCACCCGGTCGCGGGCGTAGGGAATTGCCGTGCTGGCTGGGGAGCTTTCGGTGGTGGCCAGGCGTCCCACCTGGAGCCGGTAATCGACGAGATCCTCCCCCCAGGAGGCGATGGCGTCGTCGAGCGTCGCCGCGGCGGCATCGAGGGCGGCCTTCGTGGCGGCCTTTTGATCGGCGGCGAGGGGGACGAGTTTCTCGCGGCGGGCGAGCAATCCCTGCCATCCGTCGACGACGCTCTGCTTCCAGTCGGCGACGGCTTCGGCCGTGTCGCGGCCGTCGACGGCCCGGAGGGTGCCGGCCCAGTTGCCGGTCTGCGGCAGGTCGGCCCGGTATTTCTCGGCCAGCGGCCCGACGGCGACCCGGCGGAAGCCGGCGCTCGACCACGACGGGTCGCGGAGGTGGCTCATCCCCTCGAGGAAGAAGTGCATGCCGATGACGATCCGCAGGAACGCCAGTGCAGCCACAGCCAGGACGGTCGAACGCATTGCGAGCCCTTTGTTCACGCTTTCGGACAAGCCCGATCTGACCGAGCCCCACCCGATCGACCCATCGACCGGAAGCAGGGCCGCACCAGGGACTACCCCCCGGGGGGCCTTGGCCTCGGGAGCGCCGCATACGGCCGCCGGAGACAACCCACGAGATTCTCAACGCCCCAATTGAACCAAGAAAACGCCGGCCGACAAGGCGCCTACCGGGAGAGCCCCCCGGCCTCCGGGGCCGAGGCCCGCCCTCGGCCCGTAGCGGATGGCCTTTTTTGAGCCGGGGCTCATCAACCGCCCGGCCGACGTCCCCCCAGCCCCCGGGCACCGCGGTCGCTGGGCTCCCCCGACGTGGAGGCCCTTACACCGTCGACGGAGGCTCCGGCATGCCCCCTGGCAGGAGCCCCGGAGACGGCAGATGCCAAAGCGGATTCCCGCCTCGATCCCGAATCATCGGGGATCGAATGCCACAGGATCGATCGGCACCGATCGGACGTCGGCCATGACGATGCTCTGGAAGAGCGGATGGGGCAACCGGACGTCGAAGAGGAACAGGCCTCCGCACGCGCCCAAGACGGCGAAGCCGGCCGACGGGGTACCGGAACCGAATGGGGCGATCGCCACCGGGTCGAGTGTCGCGTCGCGGTGGGTCGCCAGGCACGTCGAACTTCGCCGGCTGATGTCGTGGATCTCCACGATCCCCTTGGCCGCGGCGACGACAAGGTCCACCGCGAGGAAGCAGCAGTGCGGGGCTTCGAGCCCCGCACCGAACTGCCTCCCTGGCGTCTCCTCGCTGGGGTTCCAACGGATGACGCGTGCTCCCTCGGCGAACGACAACGCGACGCTGTGACGATCGTGTGACGAAGGGCACAGCCGGATCACGCTCTGCGGCATCCACCTTTTCCAAGACGTCCCGCCGGCGACTTGGACGACGAGATCCTCGCCGCTCGCGGCGTACAACCAATCTTCGAGGAACGCCGCGGTGGGCAGATACGCCTCACGGATGTCTCCGCGGGGCAGCGACCACGAGCCGAGGAGGGTGTCGGTGGCGGCGTCGTAGCGTTCGCGGATCCAGTCCGCCTGGCGGTCCTGGTCGACTCGACCGCGGAGCAGGTCGAACGTCGAGCTGTCGGTGAACGCCATGCCGGCGACGTACGGCAACTGGCCCTCGGTGGCGAACGCCGGATGGCTGCCGACGACGAGCGGCCCCTGGTCATGGAAGGCCGGCAGCGTCTCGCGCTCGGTGATCGCGAATCCGAGGGACATCTGCACGACGACCCTCCCCAACCGCTCCGAGACGGCGAGGAGACAGGGATGACGCGCTGCCCAGTCGTCGTCGAAACCACCGGCAAACCAGCTCTTGTTCGTCGCATACTGCACACCCCGGCCGGGAAGGCAGCGGGCGACGGTCAGTTGACGCCCGACGCGCCCTGCCACGATCAGCGATTCCCCGGCTCCGGCGAGCGTGGTCCACGCCCCCGCGGTGAGGCGGACCATCTCACGGGGATTGAGCAACTCCACCTGCCGCCGGTCGGCAGGCTTCTGCTGGCGCTCGCGGCCGTAGCGCCTCGTATCACGATCGAGCAGCCGATCCCCCGGCTCGAGCGATCGCAGTGCCTTCATGATCGGCGCGAGTCCGTCCTCTTTCGCCGTCACAAGAACGTCGGCGGCGAGGAGACGGGTCTGGTCAGCGATGAGTCGCCGGGTCGCCTCGTCGGGATACTGGCGGGCAAACGACGGCAGGATTCCGATCACCTTCTTGGCCGCATCCGTATCGAGATGACCTTCACGTGCCATCCGGCGCACCAGCCCGCGCGCCGCGCCGTGCCGCCCCAGCCGCCCCAGCCGGCGGAGGGCCTCCGTCACGCAGCCCTCGGCCTGCGGCGAATCGGGCCACCCTCCAACGAGCCGGTCGAGCGCCTCGTCGACGGCGCCGAGCTTCTCCTCGAGGATCCGGGCCGCACCGAGATGGTCGCCCGCCTCGAGCCGGGCTTCGACCGCACGCCGGTAGGCCGCCGCGGCCTGCTCCTCCAGACCGAGCCGCGTGGCCAGATCCCCCACCTTCTCGTGGTCGCCGAGGCGTTCGTGGAGCGCGATCGCTTCGGAGAGGAGCCCCCCGCGCTCGTAGGCCTCGGCCGCCTCCTGGGGTCTGCCGAGCTTCTCCGCATAGAGCGTGGCCGCCTCGCGGAAATGGCCCCCGTCGAGAAGCACCCGCGCCGCCTTCGCATGATCGCCGAGGAGCTTGGCGAAGATGGAGGCCGCGCGGCGGTGACGGCCGAGGCCGATCTCCCGGTTTGCCAACTCGCGGTAGCGTCTGGCGAGGGCTTCCCGCTGCAGGGAGCTCACGACGAAGAAAGCCGCCGGGCCGCTGGCCCTCGAGCCAAAGTCGACAGCCTGCTCGGAGAGCCCCGCCGCCGCCGGCACGATCCCGCGCCCCGCCTCGCCGGACAGGGGCACAGCGAAGCGCAGCCCGGCGTCGGGATCGGTTTCGAGGAGGTGGAGGAGCCGGCGGATCTCACGCTCGTGCCGGCTCTCGAAGGCCTGCGCGAGTGACTGTTGCCAGTGGTGCAACCACCGCGGCGGCGCCCCCCACGAGGCGAGCTCGGGCCCCTGCGGCTGCTCTCTGGCAGGACGGAGCGGTCCCTCCATCGAGCCCCCGTCCGCGGTTGGAGTCACCTCACCTCGCGCTGTCAAGCGCGCTGCCACCATGACCAGCGCCACCAGCCCGAGCAGAATCAGAAGCCCGCCCCACGGGATCCCGGGAAGAGCGAAGCCCCCGCCACCCGATGTCGCCCGACCGAAACCGCTCCACCATCCGACCACAGCGACGGCCAGCAGCAGAACGACGACGATGGGAATCGCGCGCGATCGCGGTGACAGCCCGGCGGCACCGGGGAGCGTCCACTCCCCCGGGTACCGCGGCAGCGAGGAAAGCGACGGGGCCCCAACGCCGATCTCCGCCGCCGCTTCCCCCCAGATCTCGGCGGCCGTGGGCGGACGCTCTGGCACGAGCTCCACGATCCGCCCGTTGAAGGCGATGCCGGGAACGGCCCGGTCCCACCGGCGCTTTTCGACCGTCGGGGGCAGGAGGAGATCGGCGACCCGCAGCCCCTCCCCGGCAGCGATCCCATACACCCCGGCGGTGGGATGCCAGACGAACGTCGTCTCCGGGGGGAAGATCTCCTCCCACTCGTTGGCCGCGATCGCGGCGTTCGGGAGCGCGTCGACCGGGGCGAGGACGTTGCCGGCGAGGTGGCCGAAGGAGATCGCGCCTCCCGCCGGGCCCAGCGGCGCCGTCGCCGCCGGCATCACGAAAAGACCGATCGGGAGCGGTACAACGCGCGCCTCCGCGACGTCGATTCCGTGCCGCGTCAGCTCCGCGACGACCGCCGTGGAGTCGGCCGACGGGAAGAGCCACGCGGTCGTCGGGCGGGCGGGGATGCCCTGGGGGGCGGGCTGGAGGGAGAGGCGCATCGTTCAATCCCGGATGGCGGCGAGAAGGGGACGGAGAACCTCGTTCCAGACGACGACGTCGTCGGTCGCCTCCCGACCGTGGAAATATCGATTCCCGAAGACACGACCGTCGCTCAACCACCCCGCGACAGAAGCGCCTCTGTCGCGATCCTTCCCGAAGTCGTGATCGGGGACCATCACGAGGGAAACTTCGGGGAGCGTCCGCACCGAACTCCGGAAGTGGAACAGTCCACGGAGGTCGTGCCAGACCGTCGTCCCATCCGCGAACCGGACCGATCGCAGCCCGTGCCCGGGTCGGCGGCCGTCCGCCGACTCGAACGCCCGCAGCGTTCGTCTAGGGGAAGGTCTCGCCATCCTCCCCTCCAAGCCGTTCTTCCCCAGGGTGAGCGTCCAGGTTTCGGTCCTGCCCTGCGGGCCCGGCGACCCGATCTCGAGCTCTCCGTCCGCTCCGAGACGGACGCCGTCGCAAAAGCTCGCGAACGGTTCGCAGCGATTTTGGTCTGACATCCACATCTCGAGGTCCCTCGGCGTGAAGGAGGTGAGAGCGGGGCCGTTCGGAGAGCCCGTGGCGACGTCGATGATTCTCCATCCCCGGCCCGACCATCGCGCAGATCTCATCCCCCCGGCCAGCGCGAAGCGCCGCCCGTCGCGCGACACCCCGGCGACCTGCCAGGGGGGTTGGAGGCCGTGGGAAACGTCGATCCCGCGGGGGGCGGCGCCGGTGATCAGGTTCGCTTCCCTGGTGACGATCGTGATCCCCTCGATGCCGGCCGTCTCGAACACCGCCAGGGCGCCATGGATGGCCTCGCCCTTCACCCACTCGAAGCGGGCCGGCGATGCGGCGAGGACGATCGTGCCACCACCCGATGCTCCTTGCACGACGCGGCCGATCTGGCGCCCCTTACCGGGTACCTCGCAGCTGGACGTGATCAGACCGCCATGCGGATCGATCTCGACGAGCTTGCGGCCATTCCGAATGAGAATCCGCCCTGCGACGATCTGGATGTTGCCGATCGGTGTTTTGCCGATAGCACACCCCGGAGCGTCGACGTCGAGCTTTACCGTGCCGACGCGGAACGACCGGCAGTCGATCGAGAGCGCGTGGAGCCCCTCTGGCCGAAGCCTGCCGACCACGGCGAGCGTCTGGTCCCCCCTGGCCATCGGCTCGCAGGCGATGAGCCGGCCGCGCGGAAGACCGGTGGCAATCTGCCGGGCGCCGAGACGGCGATCATCCCAGAAGAGGAGCCGGCCATCCTCGGTGAAGGTGAATGCCCCGACGCCGTCGACCCGCCACGTCCGTTCGACGTCAGCCTGATGTGCGAGCCGCAATGGAAAGGGATCGACGCTGAAGATCGCCGGGAGGTCGTGTGGCGCGGGATCGAACAGCGGCCGGACGGGCTTGGGCGCAGGTCCTGTCGCGAGCAGCTTCGCGGCATCGAGCATCGCTTCCCTCACGACGCGCGTCCCGCGGCGCGAGCGGGCGAGGAGCCGGAGCCGGCCATCGCGGGCCACCGTGACGATGTGGAGGACGTCAATCGGGCAGGCGGCGGCGAGTTGCTGGAACTCGGGATCGGCCAGCCCCTCCTCGCAGGTGACGAGGACCGCATCGGCCCCCGGCGGCGTGGCAGTGGCGAAGGCGGCCAACGCCAATCCAGGGTGAGCGTGGATTTCGAGGGCACGGAGGTGGTCGACGAGCCCCTCCTTCGTGGCCAGATCGACCGGCACGAGGCCTTCCCGGCCGGCGCGGAAGACGGACGTCGCGCCCCCCGGCCCGGCCTGGGCCCGCAGCGCCAGGGCGACCGCGGCGGCGTAGACCCGCGGCACGCCCCACATCCGCACGCCGGAATCGAGGAGCACCGTTCGACCGTGCGGCGGCGGCGGTGCGGAGAGCTCACGGCGCAGATAGAGGGCCTCGCCGAGGGCCACCCGGGCGGCGAAGATCGAGGTATCGTGGGCCAGCTCCGAGAGGAGGAGCCGATCGAGCGATCCGCGGTTGGCGATGTCGGCAAGGCCCCCTTCCGGCCGATCGACCGGCGCCTCGAGCCGGCGCGGCAACGTCACCGCCGCCATCACATCCCGGGCGAGCGCTGCCACGGCGCTGGTCTCGGGATCGTCGAGCAACTCCGGCGGCACTCCGCGGATCGCCGTCTCGGGAGGGAGCGGAAGATCGACGGGATCGGCGGCGGATGGCGGGGCGTCGAGCCCGGTGGCGACGCGGGTGCGCAGCGCCCCCCCATCGAGGCCAACCAAGCCCAAGCGCAGCGGCTGCCACTCCCGGCGCAGCTCGGCGAGCGTTGGCTGTCGGGGCTTGCCGGCCCCCGGGGCACGGGCTGCCGGCTCGACCGCCGGCGACCGGCCCGGCGGCGACTCCAATACCATCGCCGCCAGCACCTTCCGGGCGGCGAACGACCGGCGGAGGTCATCGGGAAGAGCGCGCACTTTCCCGAGCAGGCCCATCACCTCGGCCAACTCCCCATGCTCGACGACCCCGCCGCCACAGCGCCGGACCACGTTGTGGAGGACCGCGCGGGCGGTCGGATCGTGCCAGTCGTCCCGGCAAGCCGCCAGGAGCAGGACGATCGATCCGGCGACGGGCGGATCCTCCAGGGCCAACTCCCCGACGATCCCCTCCACCTCCTCGCGGAAGGCGATCGTCGTCTCCTGCTCCCGCCAGACGATGACCCGCCCCTCGTCACGCCACTCCCACCACCATCCGACCGGCGGCTGGAACGGCACGACACCGGCCCGGTGCCTCGCGTGGCCACTCATGGCGTCTGCCCTCCGATGGCCTGCGCTGTGAGACGCACCGCCGACCGGCCGGCCCGGACGAACGAATCCCCCGGGACGACCGTGCATCGCAGCGCCTTTGAATCGGGGGTTGCCGAGAGCACGACCAGGTCATCTCCGACCGCCCCAACGAGGGCCCGAATCACCGCCGGCGACACCGAGGGGAACCACATCAGACCAGCAGAAACCGCGACGCTCCCCTCCTCTACAAGCCTCCGCCCGTGGAGCGCGGGAAGCGGGGCACCACGGACGAGCGTCGCGCCGCCATCCCCGACGGCAAACGACCATCGCGCCAGGCGGATCGCCGGCGCCACCTCGGCATGCGCCCTCCAAACGCCGAAGGGAACCTCGAGCAGGTTTGCCCCGCGCGGTGCCCCGTGGCGCACGAGCTTCAGGCCGACCCGGTCGATCCGCGCAGCCCCGCCACAGGAGCGCACTGGCGGCGGCTCGACCGGCAGCCAGGAGCGCAGCGCCAGCCAGGTCCCCCCGGGGAGGCAACCCTGCGGCACGCGAGCGCCTTCCACCACGAGCGCTCCATCGCTGCCGGCGCGATACCGGCCGCGGGCCGGCAGCTTGCGGAGACGGCCGGCGAGCGCGTCGTCGAGGAATTCGCCGCGGAGCCACATCCGCTCCCCGACGATACAGGCTTCGATGCCCGGCTCATCGCGGAGCGGGCCGCAGGCCGGCGCATCGGCAGCGTCGAGCTCGATCGCCCAGCTCATGCCCCATCCCCAGCGTCGGCCCAGCACTTCTGCAGTTGCACCTCGAGGAAGGCCCGCTGCTGCTCGTTCCCGACCCAGGCACACCGGGCGGCGAGCAGACCGAGGCGGTCGCGCCACACCTCACGCTCCCCTTCCGACGCTCCGCCGCGCAGCGCGGCTGCGATCCGCTCGATCCCGCCCGCGAGTTCCTCGGGGTCGGGAAGCGCCCCCCGCGCCCGCGGATGGGCACTCTCGAGCTCGGCGGCTTCGGCCCGGTCGACGGCCTGGTCGACGATTGCGGCGATCGGCTCGCGCTGCTCCTCGGTGTCCCACACATGACGCAGCACCCACAGATCGGTGGCGTTGGCGACGAGGCGGCCGGAGAGGACGGCACTCGCGGCGACGAGCCGCTGGAGCTTCACCGCCCGTCGGTCGGAGACCGGCATCCCGGCGCGCCGCAGCGCTCGGATCAGCTCCACGAACCGGGGCCGGACTCCGTCGAGAGCGATCTCCGGGAGGAGCGACTGCACGCGGCGGATGTCGTCGACACGCATCGTCCCCACGACGTGGTCCCGGTCGACGTCGAGCCGCCAGCCCGCGGCGAGGACGTCGCCGAGAAGGTCATCGCCGACGTTGTCGCTGCGGACACGGAGAAGGAACCGATCGAACAGCGCCGCCAGGCAGTCGTCTTCGGGGAGCCGGTTGCTCGCCCCCACGACCGCCAGCAGCGGCAGCGCGCGCGTCTCACGGCCGCGTCGGAAGACGCGCTCGTTGAGGACCATGAGGAGCGAGTTGAGGATCGCACTGTTGGCGTTGAGGAGCTCGTCGAGAAACACCAGCGACGCCTCGGGGAGCATCCCCTCGGTGTTGGTGACAAGATCCCCGTCGCGGAGCCGGCGGATGTCGAACGGCCCGAACAGCTCGCTCGGCTCGGTGAAGCGGGTCAGCAGATAGTCGAAGACACGCCCTTCGATGCGGCGGGCGAGCTCATGAACAAGCGCGCTCTTGGCGGTTCCGGGAGGCCCGAGGATGAAGAGATTCTCGCCGCCGACCAGGCAAATGCCGAGGAGATCGACGATCTCCTCCTTGCCGACGAAGACCTGCTTCAGCGGGCCGAGGACGTCGGTCGTCAGTCGCCTGCCGAGGAGAAGGCGGGGGTCGGTGGAAGGCTCGGAGCTCATGGATCGTCACCTCGGGGAAGCGATCTGGACAGGACCGGACAGAGCTCGTGATGGGCTCCGACGGCGCGGCGGGCCGCATCGACCACGCGCGGGTCGCCGAGCCGGGAAGTGTCCGCGGCAGCGACGATCCGATCGACGTAGAGACGGAGAAGTCCGGAATGGCCGGCGATCGGCTCGATCGATTCCGGCTCCACGCCGGGCATGCCGACACTCGACAGCGGCCACTCCCGGGCGAGGGTGTCGAGGAGCCCGACGAGCGGATCGTCGGCCGAGGCCCCCCGCGCCATCCGGGCGAGATCGGGGAGGAAACGGAGCGTGACATCGACGGAGTAATGCGCTGAGGCTGCGTCGCCAACGTCGGGCGGGGGGAGAGCGAATCCAGCCCGGAGCGCCTCGGCGCCGATCTGGCGGAACATCGCCCCCTGCGCGCCGCGGTACAGGACCCGGGCCGCAAACAGCCCTGACTCCCGATCCCACTCCGGGGCGGTGCCGGGGAAGTCGAGCCGCCAGTCGGCTTCGAAGCCATCGAGGATCGCGCCGGAGGCGGCAAGCTCCGCCTCCCCTTCGACCGACTCGGGGACCGGGACGGCGAGTCGGCCGTGGTCGAAAAGCGAGCTCAGAAATGTGTCGAGCGCCATCTCCCTCCCTCCTCTCCGATGGATCTGCCGACCGCGGGCCAGAGCGACCCCGTCGACGGGGTCGCCCCCCCGATCGGGCGCACCATTGCGACATTCGTACCGCGCCTCCTCGGCCATGACCAGCGGGGGCCGGGGTTTGAGGAGCATCGACGCTGCGCCGCCCCAGCTGCCGTCTCCTGAGGGCCGCGCCCGGCGGTGCCTGCGGGAATCCGCCGGATCCCCGTGCCGGCCCCCTCGTGCGTTTGGCATGATGGGAGCATCGCCGGTGCCCCGCCGGGGCAGGCCACGGAAAGCCTCTGCCCGTCCCACGTGGACCACCAATGAGCACGTTGGAGCGCCTCGCCGACCAGGGACTCGTCCGGCCGCCCCGCTGGCTGCCGCGGAACGTGATGTACGAGACGATCATGGGGAGCGTCGCGTTCGGCGTGTCGGGTGACTCGAGCGACATGGACATCTACGGCTTTGCCATCCCTCCCAAGGACGACCTCTTCCCGCACCTCCGCGGCGAGATCGCCGGGTTCGGCACGCCGCACCGGCGCTTCGAGCAATTCGAGGCCCATCATGTCGTCGATCCCGACGCCCTCGGAGGCTCCGGCCGCAGTCACGATCTGACGATCTATTCGATCGTGAAGTTTTTCCAACTGGCGATGGAAAACAATCCGAACATCATCGATTCGCTGTTCACACCTGCCACATGCGTCCTCCACTGTACCGCCGTGGGATCGCTCGTCCGCGAACGGCGCCAGCTCTTCCTCCACAAGGGATGCTGGCCGAAGTTCAAAGGCTACGCCTACGCCCAGCTCCACAAGATCGCCACGAAACGGCCGGTGGGGAAGCGGGCCGCGCTCGTCGGCGACCACGGCTACGACGTCAAGTTCGCCTACCATGTCGTCCGCCTGCTCGGGGAGGTGGAGATGATTCTCGCGGAGGGGGATCTCGATCTGCAGCGTGACCGGGAGCGGCTCAAGGCGATCCGCCGCGGGGAATGGACCTTGGAGCGGCTCCAGGCGTGGTGCGCCGAGAAGGAGGGGCAGCTCGAGCGGGCCTGCGCCGAAAGCCGTCTCCGCGCCCTGCCCGACGAAGAAGCCCTCCGCCGGCTCCTCCTCGAATGCCTCGAGGCCCACTACGGAAGCCTATCCGGTTGCGTCGAGGACCCCGACCGCGCCGTCGCCGCCTTAAAGACCATCCAGCACGAGCTCGACCGCGTCAGAGACCTCCTATGAACGACTCCGATCCATCCGTCCGCGGACCGGGCGCAACCATCGGCGCCGAGGCGGCCGACCGGCTCCGCGCCATCGCCGCGGCCCATCCCCGGCCGCTCCTCTTCGCCACCGTCAGCGGGGCCCATCTCTACGGATTCGCCTCCCCCGATTCCGATTACGACCTCCGCGGCGTCCATCTCCTGCCCGCGGAGGAGGTCGTGGGTCT
>Ga0114972_10000090_pt1 | contig 58309 bp, 40 predicted proteins | sample M_140807_EF_Meta_FD_87354 | JGI IMG/M metagenome (GOLD analysis project Ga0114972, IMG submission 87354) | Freshwater microbial communities from Lake Montjoie, Canada to study carbon cycling - M_140807_EF_MetaG | ecosystem: Environmental > Aquatic > Freshwater > Lake | place: Lake Montjoie... | reverse complement strand
CTACGCCGGAGCGGAAGCGCTGTATCGCCGAGCGCTGGATGGGTATGAGAAAGCACTGGGGGCTGAGCATCCAGACACGCTCATGAGTGTAAATAATCTCGGGCTTTTACTGAGTGACAAGGGAGACTACGCCGGAGCGGAAGCGCTGTATCGCCGAGCGCTGGATGGGAGAGAGAAAGCACTGGGGGCTGAGCATCCAGACACGCTGGGCAGTTTAAACAATCTCGGAGTTTTGCTTTTCTCGAACGATCGAGAAAGGGCGAAAAAAATTATTTTTGGCCACATAAACCAACATCCATCGACAGAAAAATATCTTAACTACACTTTGGCATGTTTTTCTGGGCTGGAGGGTGATCTTGATGCGGCAAAGTCCTTGATCTTCTCTCATCTAGAAGCATTCCCGCAGAGCAAGGGCCGTTCGCTGGCAGATTCAGACCTAGCTCCGATCCGCGACTTCATTGAGACGCTTTGAGTTATAAAACACCACTCTCTCATGAGCCCTCGGCCTCCCAACAGAACAAGAGCGGCTTTAAGAACACCAGCGAGGCCAAATTTCTAATCCTCGGGTGTCATTTTGAGTTGATACAACGCACATGTCTACCTCACGCCTTGTCCGCGTTTTTATCAGTTCCACGTTCCGCGACTTTATCGAGGAGCGGGATGAGTTGGTAAAAAAAGTCTTCCCCGAGCTGCGGCGGCGTTGCAAAGAGCGCTTCGTCGAAATCCTTGAGGTGGACCTGCGCTGGGGAATCACCGAAGAGCAAAGTAAAAGCGGTCAAACCCTTCGCATTTGCCTTGAAGAAATTGACCGCTGCCGCCCTAGCGCCCCTGTCTTTTTCATCGGCCTGCTCGGCGAGCGCTACGGCTGGATTCCGCCCCGCGATTACTTTCAACCCGATGTCCTCGATGACCCCAATCTCGGTTGGGTCAAGGAACACCTCGACGGCAAAAGCGTCACTGAACTGGAAATCCTTCATGGCGTCCTGCGCGACGCCACCATGCGAGATCGGTCGTTCTTTTACTTCCGTAACGACGCATACCAAAACCGCCATTGGAAGGCTATCGTCCAATACCACTCCGGCATTCAGCCTCCGCTGGTTCCCGACGACTTCACCAACGCCAAGTCCCCCTCGCCCGAGGCGGATGCAGCCAAGCAAACCGACCTCAAACGCCGCGTGCGCGACGCATCCTTCGCGTGGGATCCAAAAAGCTACGAGACCCCACGTGACCTTGCCTCGCTGGTCCTCGAAGATCTATGGGCGAGCATCAACCGAATCTTCCCGGCAAGCTCTGTTCCAGAAGCACTCGAGCGTGAGAGCCTTGAGCACCGCGTTTTTATGGAGAGCAGAACCCGCGCGTATGTCGAACGCGACGGATTGTTCGAAAAACTAAACTCCTTCGCGGATGCCTCCGTTGATATTCCCGAGCAAGAACACCACCCGGCGGCCGCAAATTCTGAAGAAAGCCAAACGCATCCACCCGTAAAAAAACTCCCGCCCTCGGTCCGGCTTGTCCTCGGGGAATCCGGTAGCGGCAAAAGCGCTCTCCTCGCGGCGTGGATCAACCAGCGCGTTCCGTTACCGCTCTTTTTCCACTTCACAGGAGCGACCGCCGGAAGCGTTTCTGGAGCTGCGTTGCTGCGTCGCCTCCTCTCGACATTGCTCAGGGACGGTGTCGTGCCTCCTACCGAAACCCTCCCGCCATCCAACGAAGAGATGGCAAAAGTTCTTCCCGTGTGGCTTGAAAGACTCTCGGCTCGCGGAGGCGGAATCCTGCTCTTCGACGCAGTCAACCAACTCGCCTCCAACTTCGACCGTGAGCTTTGGTGGTGGCCGGAGGAATGGCCGGCCAATGTCCGAGTCATTTTCAGCACGCTTCCAGGCGATTCCCTCCGCGCAATGAAACGCAGGGGATGGCTCGCCGAGGAGTTTGTCATCCAAGTTCCAAGCCTCAACCCAGAAGAAAAACGTGAACTTTTGAACGCTTATCTGAGGCGTTTTTCACGCTCCGTCGATCGGGCGCTCCAGGAAAGAGTTCTCGTTGCGCCTCAAACCGCAAACGCCCTCTTTCTGCGCACTGTTCTTGATGAACTTAGGCTGCGCTCGCGGCATGAGGATTTGGGAGCCGACTTAGACGCCATGCTTGCGTGCGCGGATCCAGCCGCCCTCTTCGTGCATGTACTCAAAAACCTAGAACGGGATTTCACCCCTCCAGAATATCCCGGACTCGTTCATCGGGCGCTTGGGCTCATGGGCGCGGCGTTGCGCGGGCTTTCCGAAAGCGAACTGCTCCAGCTTCTTTCACCCAGCGACAAGCCTGCGGCTAATCCGCTGCCGCGCCACTATTGGGCGCCAGTCTATCTCGCATTGGAGGAATCTCTGGTCAGCCGGGAAGGCCAGCTGAGCTTCTTTCACGATTACCTCCGCCAAGCGGTGTGGCGCGAGTATCTCGACGAGTGCCATGAACGGGAAGCAGCCCACAATCAGCTTGCGGAAACGGTGACCCGCTGGAGCGACCCAGACGCCCTTACTGCGAGCCTACAAGCATACGGCTTTACAAACGGCATCCGACATCTGCTCGCCAACGAGCGATTGGAGGAATCGACCGCGCTCCTACTCAACGAAAATTACCGTCAAGCGGCAGCTCGGGTCCTTTGCGATCCGCTACCCGTTCTCGAAGATCTTGCTCACGTGCGTCACGCAAGCGCCCTTTCCTCTCGGTTTGATGAGGAGGCAGCGGCCGGCCTCACCTTCGTTGCGCTCACCGGCGAGCGGCAACTCACGGTCCACCTGCGCAAAAGCCTTGATCAGGCCGCAAGCGAGGGGGACTGGGAAAGCGTCCTTGCTCTGGCATCTGCCGAGAAAAGCGAGCCTATGCGACTGCTTCTAGCCTGCCGTGCCCTCACCCGCAAAAACGCTTCCCCGCCGACCCCTGCGGCGAGGGAGCTGCAAATCCTCATGTCCCGTTGGGCCCGCAACACCGGCAACCCTGAATGGGAAGCGATCGTACAGCGTATGCTTCCAGAAACTAACTAGGTGGCCCCACTCACGCACCAAACCCACGGATAATGCCTCAGATCTCACTTCAATTTGACCCTTCTAGTGCGCCAAAAGACCTCGCAGACCGCCAAGGGGGCGTCTTGAATTTTCTCGGCTTGGATCCTAATAAATGGCGGGAAACTAAACCCGACCGGAAAACCACCCTCCGCAAACTTGCGGAACTCCACTCTCGGGAGGCGGAAAGATGCGTCGCCGAGGCATCTCAGTGCTGATGAACGTTACGATCCGATTATCCGAAAAGCACAACGGTTGCCCACGTGTGTTGAGGAGCTTTTTCACCCATTTTGGGTTGGACTGGAGAAACTCCCACCAAGGTTTCATCAAGCCTCTAAACCCGAACAGCACCTGCCATTTCAACTCGCTGGAATTTTTTCCAGACAAGGAATTGCTCTCCCAATCTGAATGGATTGTAGAGGCGACCGTATCCGAAGCGGTTGCAGTGATGTCCGTCAACGGACGTCCAATTGCGGCAACTATCGATTCCCAGATTCGAGGCGCAGATGGTAGAATTGTTGAAGAAGCCAATTTATCGGATTCATCCATCGGTGAATTACTGTACGCGCTTCCGGAGGAAATTCGCCATTTGGGGATTTTCGGTTTTGACGCCCTCGAGGATTTGAGGCCGCTTACTAATCGTGGTGACTTGCTAACGCTCTCCCTAGCTCACTGCGACGGAATCCGAGACATCCGCCCCTTGCAGGCACTTGGAAAACTCCGTAGCCTTGATCTGTCTGGTCTCAGCCGTTTGAGGGAAATCAGCGCTCTCGGAGGTAGCGGCCTGCTCCGCCTTCTATTGCTGCAAAGTTGCAACGCCCTTGAAGGTGTTAACGCGCTTTCTGCCTGCACGCGACTAGAAATTCTGAATCTCGCGGCGTGTCGTGAGATCAAAAGTCTCGATGCGCTTCAGCCTCTTTCCTCATTGAGAAACCTCGATCTTTTTCAATGTTCAAAAGTGGAGGACTTTTCCCCGATCGCCTCTTTGTCAGGTTTAGTAAATCTTAAAGTCCATGGGTTTTCAGGCTTCAATAATCTGGAGTTTCTAAGTGGCTTGCTGGAATTGCGCGAGTTGAATCTGTCTCGCTGGGGAGCAACTCCCTCGGGAACACATTTGAGTGAGCTCTCCGCCCTCAAAAAGATGCAGATTCTGACGGTACAGTCGTGGGATCGGTTGGAGGATATAAGCGCCCTTGCCGGCCTCATCAGTATTGAGCACCTAGGCCTCGGGAACTGCCCCTCCTTGAGAGATCTGTCCCCGCTCGCAGGTCTGCCAAACCTTACGACAATCGGTCTTGCGCGTTGCCGCAGTTTGGGGGACCTGAGTCCTTTGTTAAACATTCCGAATCTGAAGGGCGTCTCTGATTTTCGCAGTGAAGGGGAAGTGGACCTGAGAGAATGCAAGGCTTTGGAAGACCTCACACCGCTCTCAAAACTTGAGTGGATCACCAAATTAGACTTAAGCAGATGTCAGTCTATTGCGGATTTGAGGCCGCTATCTTCGCTCGCAAATTTGGAGTCACTGAATCTGGAGGGATGCTTTGGAGTGTCGAATCTGGTGCCGCTCTCCCCGCTTAGAAAACTTGCGAAATTGGATTTGCAAGGAGCGAAGCGGATTCGAAGCCTTGAGCCGCTCAGGCAGATCACAGCTCTGCGGGAGTTGGAGAGCGATGTGTATCCCGCCAGAGCCATGGAAATTCTAGCACACGCCGCGTGGTCCCGCAGGGACACCGCGATGATTGCGGAACTCGGTGGACAGTGGGTCGGGGAGGCCATCGCATGTGAGGGAAATTCGGATCCGGAACTGGAGGCGTTTGTGGTCACCCTCTGCCGCGCCCTGAGTCTTCTTAGGGAACACGAAACTTCGGAAAAATTGGAATCCTTGCTGGTGAATCATCCGGAATTCTCGTCCGAACCGTGGAAGGCGTGGTTTGGCGGAACGTTCGCGGTGGGCGGGTTCGACCTCTACAAACGGCGTGTCGGACGGGTTGCCATTGCGGACATGTGTCCCGGTATGATTGGCGGAGCCTGCGCAACGCTTCCCCATAAGGAGCATTGCGATTGGTCGCGGGATTGGCTTTCTGGGCTTGAAACTGCTCGGAAAGCGGATGCGGGAATACTTTTGCCCGCAGCGGCGGAGATTTGCCTCGCCTGCGTTCACCTCGGTGAACATCGGGCCCTCGAACGCTGGGTCATCCGGTTCACCGATCCTTCCGATCCTGCTGCACTTGACCCTGTGCACGCATCGCTTGCCTTGCACCATCTTGCTGCTGGCGACCTGAAAGCAGCTGAGAACCACATATTTGCAATCGTGCTGCCCGCGCGCCGGGATCCTGTTCTGGTGCGACTGGTCAACGCTCTTGCGAGCACAGATTTACAGCTCGCCTCTATCCGCCTGCTTGCGATCGAATCGTCTGTGCTCCGCGTTGGACTTGTAGAAAAGATCGCGGCGCAACGTGGTGTGAGCGAGGAGGTATTTCACAGGCTGGTCGTGGCCGTTGGCAATGATCCCGACGCACTCGAAGGGCTTCTCGCGAATGTAGCGGGCGACGCCCGGGCTGGCTTTATCAGGGCACTGTCGGTCAGGCTCCAGCCTGAGCGCAAGGCAACGCTCCTCAAGATCGCTGGACTGTTGGTTGAGGAGGCGGAGAAGTGCATTGGGTGAGGGTACTACTGGCACCCAATTTGCGGTTGGCACGCACCCCCAAAAATGAGTGGAGCCCCAATCACGAAGCCGACAACGTTGTTGCATTAAAGTACACCAAGTATCACTAAAAGAAGAGCCAACATTTCAACAAACCAATTTGACATGCCGTCGTTTCTGACAACTCTTTCGATATTTGGGATTTCCCGAGGTGTTGATATGCTCTTTCGATGCTGCGGAAACTTTTTAACCGACTGGGGCGACATGCGCCTGTTGAGGAGGCCCATTTCAAAGTTCAAGTCAGGAGGACGATTCGATGCAATACAGTGTCCAAAGTGAGGATCGCCGTCGAGTTTCGGGGGTCTTCGGTCGCCGAGTCGTCTTGGCATCTTATGCGATGGCTTGGATCTGCTTCGTTTACTTCGGCACGTTCTTTGCCTTGTTGGTTTGCACCAAAGAAAATATCAGAGTCGTCAATAAACTCGATATCGCGTATCTTGCCTTGCAAATGCTATTTGCGAACGGCTCTGTGGAAGAAACTAGCCATCCGCTGATCGCTTGTTTACGGCTGGTTGTACCGTGGACGTTTCCCCTGTTGGGTGTTCTCGCGGTTGTGGATGCAGTGCGGATTTGGGCTGTGTTCGTTGTCAAAAAGCTGCACTACAGGTGGGTGGAAAGGCTGTCAAATGGTGCCAGCACCGATCTGGTTCTCATTATTGGCATGACTCGCAAAGGGCTTGAGCTGACCCGTGCTGAAACGAGAAGGAGCTCGGTTGTGGTGATCGAGCAGGACTCTGAGAACCCGCTCGTTCCGCAGGCTGATTCACACGGAGCCGTGGTCTGGGTGGGAGACGGCCGAAGCGAATCCGATCTGAAAACGACTGCGTGGAAGCGTCCTGCTCGGATTTGGATCATGACGAAAGATACCCGCAAAAACCTTTTCATTTTGGAACTCGTACGTTTCGTTTTTGCCGATCCGCTTCGACGCGGCGCACGGGGCAAATTGCCCGAGGTGAATGTGTATATCCAAACGGCCGAATTTCAGGAACGACGCGACGCGGTGGCTATTGACAGCCTCAACGAGGATGGTCGCGGGATCATGACGCATCTTTTCAATCAAGAAGAGGCATTTGCCGAATGGTTGATTAAGTCACATCCCGTCAGACCGAACAAAGATGGGAGGCTCCCACGAGTCCTCCTAATCGGCCTTGGCCAACTTGGGCGCGCGATTATGCGAGAATTGATCGCTCTTTGCCATTTCCCAGGTAACGGGATGGCAGAAATTTTAATGGTAGACGCTGAGCCCCAAGACAAACTGCTGTTTCGTGAGCTGGCCTGCCTGAAGGGATCATTGGACCGCACCAGCGATCTACTCTCTGTGAAAACGGACTTTAAGCAGGAGGATGCACAGGCCTGGCCGTACGAACACTACCGTGACAACATCAGGGGTGGTGAACCGTTCTCCCTCGTCTTTATCTGCATCGGTTCGGAGTTTGGGAATCTTGCTCTGGCAAACCGAATCGCGGCTTGGGAAAGGCTTCTAAACCCTGTAAAGGATGGGCGAACCAAAATTGTTCCCGTTGGTTATGAGCGCGTAGCGGAGAGCTTGGCGGATGCGCAAGACGACGCAAGCGTCCAACCATTCTACGTTGAGTCTGTGTATAGCCCCGACGCCTTCGAGTGGCGGGAGCAGTGCCTGGTAAACATGGCAATAAGGATCAACCATGTGTACGGAAGAATATCAGATCCGCTTGAGCGCCTGCGCCAACTGAGGGAGGCGTGTATCGGCACTCCATGTTGTGATTGGGGGAAGACACTCGCCGATTTAGCACTCGGTACGTCTTCGTGCCAAGACCTGCCGGTTATTCATGCGCGCGGAGACAAACCCGATGAGTGGACGAATCTGAGGGAACACAAACGCAGATCGAGCATTGCCCAAGCTCGCTACCTTTTCAACCGGTTCCGCACGGAGGCGAAGGGTGAATCAGGTGCAGGCTCTTATTGGAAATCCACTTTCGCAGATGGGGCAGGTGACGACATTCTCCGGTGCCTCGAAGAGGAAGCGGGTTGCGAGCACCGTCGATGGAGGGCATTCATGCTGTTGGAGAACCATAGCCCAGCCACACCCGGTCCGTACGACCCAGGCCTCTGGAGAGAGGCTGACGAACCGTTAGCTCATGGTAGGAAGGTGCGCGATTTGGCGTGTATTAATCGCTGCTTGATCGACCACGAGGATTTGGACGAAGAGACGAAGGCGAGGAACACGTTAATGGTGGCGACTTTTGATTGGATCAAGGGAGCCGCCCCAGACGCCGTGAGTGCTGCCCATTGAAAATGCTGTTGAATTTTCGAGTCTCGTTTTGGAATTCATGACCTTAGTGAAATGTGACGACAAGAGGGCAAGGGCCATTTGGGAGTCATGAACGCCTTGCAAAGCACGAATCCGGCTGGGTTTTTCTGACTGCATCCTACTGCTCTTCCCATGCTTTCTCCCAGCAAGGGCAGCAGGTTTCAGTCTTTCTGAACACGGTCAATGATGGGCATCAAATCATTTTCCAAAAGAGCTTTGCGTAGAATCTCCGGTTCGAGAGACAGCGACTGCTTCAGGTGCTTTACGGCGTCGTCGAAGCGACCGAGCAGGCACTCGCAACGCGACAGCAGGTAACCGTGGCTGGCATCCACAGGCTCACCATCCTCAAGCAGCACTTCTATTGCCTTCTCCACGGCTCCGCTTTTTTTCAGCGACAAGGCGAGATTGTACCGACTCGAGAGCGTGTCCTCGTGGTCCGATCCCAACAACTCCCTCCGTCCTGTGTAGGATTCCTCAAAATTCCGCACTGCCAGCGATAGGTCACCTGTGCGAAAACAAACGTGGCCTAGGTTGTCCAATGCCCTCAAGAGAAGCGGGTGTCTTTGATTGAGGGTGCGTCTGTAGATGCTGACGACGTCGCCGAAAAGTTTTCCGGCAGCTTCCGAGTTTCCAGCGACAAACTCAAGGCACGCAAGGTTGTTGCTGGTGTTCACGCTGAAAGGGTGCTCCGAGCCCAGAAGCCTCCGCAAACCGGCGTGCGCCTTGGTGTAGAGCCGCCGCGCTTCGTCCTCTTCACCCAGGAGGTCCGAAATGCTCGCGATGTTTCCGAGGGTCAAGAGAACCTGGGGATGGTGCTCTCCATGGAATGCGAGCAAGCCGGCATGCGCGCGGCGGTAGCACTCCCCTGCCCTCGTGTAGTTGCGTGCGCGTTCCGCCAGAAGTCCAAGGTTGTTGAGGGTGGCAAGCGTCCGGGGATGCTGTTCACCGAAGGCGGCAACATGCCCCTTCAAGGATGCATCCAAAAGTCTGCCCGCCTCAGTGTGTTCATCCCGTTCGACGAGCAGCAATCCCAGATTGTTCTGCGCTTCAAGGAACAGGATTTTTGCCTCCTCCGGACCGACTTGAGGGCTTTTCAGGGCGGATCTGTACAGTCGCTCGGACTCTGTGAAGTCTCCGGAGTCTTTCAGCAAATCCGCTAGGCCCAATCTTGTTTTGAAGGTGATGGGGTGTCGGGCGCCAAAACGCCTGACCTTGTGCTTCAAGCTGAGTAGGAAAAGCTTTTCGGTGAAAGAACCGTAGTGGGCTGCCTCCGCCAGAAAGGTTCCCAGAGATTCCGCAAGACTTTCCATCCCCGCAGCGCCCCGCACCTCTTGGCGCCAAGTGCTCCAAGCCGCCTCGTACTCCCTTCCCGCGTGCGCTGTTTTCAGGCCAAGCCAGTATTGCAGGAGCTCGTACCGGTCCTTGCCGAAAAGCTCCAGGAAAAGACGGCTGCGAAGCAGGCATCTCTTCAACTCCGTCGCGCATTGCGCCTCCCTCCACTGCCAAGGCAGCTCCTCGGCGACACGTGCATCCGTATCTCGGACCGAAAACCATTTTGCCAAACTGCGGTGGATTCTGTGCTTTGCTTTGCCACGGAGTCCGTAGCGGCGCGCAACCGCCCTGTGCAGATAATCGTGTCCAAACTGGATCTTGCCGCCGTTGTCGTAAAGAGACTCGTCGAGAGAGTTTTGAATGGCCGCCCATTGTGCCGGCGCCAGTTTGGCGACCGCAAGAAGTTCATCCTGATACAACCCGGCGCGGCTTGCCCAAATCGCCTGCAGGGCGGACTGGACGGCTTTCCTGCCCAGGTCTTCCTCAATCCTGGCGAGGACATGCTCAAAGGCGTCCTCCACGGTTGGTTCCGTGTGGGAGGACCTACCCGGGGGCGAGGAGAGCAGCACGGATAAACGCGCTTCCAACCTTTCGTGTACGCCGAAGACGCGCAACTCCTCAAGCGTCGTGAGCAGAAAGAGAGGGTTTGTGCTGAGCGGATGAATCAGAATTGCCCTTGTCTGTTTAACGGTGAGGCTTTTCCTGTAGCGTCCGAGGTATCCCTCGATAAGCTGCTTTACCTCGGTTTTCGTAAACGGTTTGACGGTAAATTCATTCCAATCCAAACGGGTTCTCACGACCTCAAGTGTGTCTCCGTCAAGGCACGAAACGACGAGTTTGACCCCCAGAGGCAGGTGATTAGGAAGCCAGCGAAGGTGAGTAGGGCCTGTCACCTTGTCCAACCCGTCTAGCACGATGAGGAACTCCCTCGCCTTACGGTGGGCCCATGCGCTGGCCTGGGCAAGCGACTCGGGAAGTCGCTCGAACACCTTGTCGGAGTCCATCCCGGCCTGGAAGACATCCCCAGTCCTCCTAGCAATCTCCTCCATGAGCCGCGTGAGCATCCGAACTGGATTCGCGGCGTCTGGGCCGCAACCGAGATGGTGGACGAGTACCACGGCGTCGGGGTGCTGCCTGCTCCATGTGGAAACCCAGTTGGAGAGGAGCGCGCTTTTACCTGCGCCGGATTGACCGCAGACCAGCACGGGGCGAAACGTCTCTTGCTCCATGGCCTTGTCGAGGATCTTGAAATAGCGGTTCCCGCCTAGGTAGAGCCTGCGCCGGGTGGCGCTGTAGGCCTCATGCTGGATGCGCTCTCTCGCAAGGGCATCTGGGACATCGCTCTGGGGGAACGAGGAGTCGATCAGTTTCCAAAGATCGTCCTTTATCCGCTCCGCGAGTTCTACCGGGGAGCGATAGTTTTCCACAACGGGAAGGTCGCTTTTGCGGATACGATCCTTGAGGTCGTCCAACTTCGCTTTCTCCTCGGTTCCTTCACTCAGGTAAAAGCCGCCCTGCGCGCGCGACCATTTTGAGTCGCGGAAGTAGAAGAACGCCCGACCGCTCATCGCTGGGTTGTTCAACACGCCGTGGAGAATCTCCAACTCGGTGACACTCTTGCCGCCGCGATGGCTTTCGAGCCACGGCTGCTCCATGAGCAACGATAGGTCATACTGGTCCCTTTCGGGGACCCAGCCGTAGCGCTCACCGATAAAGCCCATGAAAAAGGGGCGGGAACGGTCGATTTCCGAGAGGCAGATCGGGAGAACCTTGCCTTGTTGGGCCTCCTCCTCGGTAATGCCCCAGCGCAGGTCAACGTCGATGAGTTCGACCTGCCGTTGGCGGCATTTGCGCCTGAGCTCAGGGAAGACCTTTCGCACGAGCAGATCACGTTCTTCCGCGAAATCCCGGAAGGTGGACGAGAGAAAAATGCGGACCGTTCGTGAGTGCGTTTGCATGGGGCAGTGCGAGGTGCGGTGGCAGGGTGCCGGCGTTCATCCGCTGCAGGCCGGTCTTGCGGCTGTGCCAAAGTGGCCTCTCTTTTTGGGCGGACCGGTGGTGGCTCATGCTGGGCGCGCTTGTCGAGCGGCGATTTTTGGCCGACTCACCGGAGCTGGCTTGAGGAGGCAAGTTTTTGAGAGAAAGAGATCCGAAGATAGGACGGCCTTGGGGTGTTCTTGTCGTTTTCAACGACTCAAGCACGTCACATTTTGCATTGCGCATGAGTTGAACAAAAGGTGAATATCGCCTATTTGCATGAGATAAAAACGTTTTTGCTAAATTTTGTAAACTGCCCCCTTTTTTAACGCTCTAGAGTGCTTTTTATGAGCTTTAATGCCTTTATTTCCCACGCTGCTGAAGACGGCTGCCAAGCGCTCCAACTTCGCCAATGGCTCGCTCATGAGGAAGTCGAGTGCTGGTGTTTCGAGGAAGACTTGCGTTATGCCGACCACATCGAAGCTAAGGTGATTGAGGCAATTACGAAGAGTGACTGCATAATCGTCATTATTAGTCCAGATGCACTTGAATCCACTTGGGTCCGTTGGGAGGTAGGGTATGCGATCCAACTCCGCGCCAAGCGAGGTGGCGTGCCTCGTCCGACACTGGTGCCCGTACACGTCTACGAGGAACTACCCGATCCCTGTGAATTGCAACCTCTTCGGATCGGGACGGACCAACCCGTCGGCGGTCCGGTTCCATTCCATCGCCACCGGTGCTACCGCCTACAGGACCGGGAAACGATCCCGCGTCTGGCGGAGTGCATCAGGCCGAAGGTTACCAGGATTACAGATCCGAGGGGCGTCCACAGCCGTTTGTTTGACGGTGTGGGAAGACTGATGGAGGAGTTGTTCCCAAACGAGTTAGACCGACCGGATGTCGACGAAATCGGCGATTGGCTTGAAGCGGACATCAATCAACCCGAGACACAACTGTGGACCGAACTCCTGCTTGCATCACATCTGGGCGACGAGGTGACCGGCTACATCTACATGAACTACAGCACGCATTTTGAGTTCGGCTACGCTGCTTTTCTTGGAATCTCTGCGGCTTGGCGCCAACGAACCTCAATGAAGTGGTTGGTTGATAAGGGGCGTGAAGAAATGAGGCTCCTGTGTTCTGAATGCCGCGGCATGCTGTTCGAGGTCGAGGCCGTCGACCTGAACACTTGGAATACCGACGTTCCCGCCGCCGAGAGCGACGCAGATTCAGACAAAGTCAACCGCCTCCGCCGGATTCATTTGTTTCAGACAGTCGGAGCGTTGCTGCTAGTAGATAAATCAGGGAACCCCATCAGGGTGCCGCAATACAGTCTCAGGCCACCTTTGGGACCCGAAACTGAAATAGAACACTTTTTAATGCTCTATCCTTTCAAGGCTGGCGATGTCCCAGGGGTTGGGGACTGGCTTGTGAAGCAGTACGCTTCGCTCGCCGCCGCTGGATTCGGACCGCATGGCGTCAATATCCCTGGCTACTCTGACTATTTAACCGATTTTTCAGCTCGCCTTGGAGAGTGCATTCCATCCACCGCGACGTTTTCCAGGTTGTTTATCACAAAACGGATGCGCGTGGCGCTCCGGCAATACAGGGAATCCGGGGTATCGGGTCTTTAGGGCCCATCCCAACAGGCCCTGATGTGAGTCGATGAAAGCGCGCTAAAAGTAGAGCAGGGTTGGGTGGTTTGGCTTTATTTCATGCAGTGAACCAAATCCGCCCGAAATTGTCCCTCTGCGACAAACTCCTAGTAGCGGGAACCAGTTGGGAGTGGTGACAAACTACACATCATCGAAGAATGTTCCGCGCTGGGTGGGTTGTGGTAGGTGTAAGCGAAAGCCATTTCTTTTAACACGCCCAGACAAACACCTCATTTGAACCATGAGTCGTATAAAGAAAGCTGTCGCAACCATTGAGAAGACCCTCGAGTTGCTGGTGCGCCTGTGTAAACACAAGCTCGATCCGCGGCCCCAGCGCCCCGATGTCATCCTGCTTTTTGTGAGTCCCTCCGGCGTGTGCAAGACCTCCATGGCGACGGCGCATTGAATTACGACGAGTTGACCGGCGCTTTCCACAGCAAATTCCATTAACGGAACACATGTCTACTTCCCGCACGATCCGAGTCTTTCTCAGCTCCACTTTTCGCGATTTTGCAGAAGAGCGCGACCTGCTCGTGCGCACAGTTTTTCCTGAACTGCGCCGTAAATGTCGAGAGCGCCAGGTGGAGTTGGTGGATGTTGACTTGCGCTGGGGTATTACGGAGAAGGAGGCGCAGAAGGGCAAGGTGCTGCCCATTTGCCTCGCTGAAATCGACCGTTCGCGGCCGTATTTTATTGGATGTCTCGCAGAGCGTTACGGCTGGATTCCCGCCAAGGAACAATATGATGTTTCGCTTTTGGTGGAGCAGCCCTGGCTTGAAGAACATCTGGGATCTAAGAGCGTCACTGAGTTGGAAATACTGCATGGTGTTTTAAACAACCCCGCTATGGCCGGGCAGGCATTTTTCTATTTTCGGGATTCCCGATATGCGCAGAAGAAAGGTGCTGCCTATCTGAGCGCAGGACAGGACGAAAAGGTAAAGATCGAGGCGCTCAAGGCCCGCATCCGTTCCAGCGGATTTCCAGTGTTGGAGAACTATCGGAATCCAGAGGTGCTTGCGAAGCGTGTGAAGGAAGATCTGTGGCGGATGATCGATGCCGCTTATCCTGAATCCGAGGTGCCCGATGCGTTAATTCTGGAACGGCGCAAGCATGAGGCCTACGGGGCTTCACGCCTCCGCCTTTATCTGGGTGGGGAGCGCTACTTCAAAATGCTGGACGGCGCCATGTCAGCGAAAATTTTCGCGCCTGTGCTGGTGACCGGTCAGTCAGGCGGGGGCAAAAGTGCGTTGCTCGCGAATTGGGTGAACCGTTGGTCGATCCAGCATCCAAAGACGGCGGTTGTCGTGCATCATTTGGGCAGCGGTGCGGATGCAGCGGATCCTGTACGGATAGTTGTCAGGCTCATTCAGGAAATTGCAAAGCTCACGGGAGAGGAGTTTCGGCCGGAAAGCGATCCCGAGAAGCAATTGGAACAGTTGCCGCTCTGGCTGGCTGCCGCGAGCGCATGGGCACAGCGCTGCGAGCGGGAACTGCTGCTTGTGCTTGATGGGTTGGACAAACTTTCAGATCGAAAGCACCTGAGGTGGTTTCCTGTATTTCTGCCGCCGAAGGTGAAGCTGGTTGCCTCCTGCCTCGATGGCGAAATCTTGCAGGCTGCCGAAGGCCGCTTTAAGTGGAAGCAGATAATGGTACGGCCCTTCGTGAAAACTGCACAGAAGCGGTTGATCAAAGAGCACCTCTGGAGGTTTCGCAAATCCCTGACACCCGAGCAATCGCGGTTGCTGCAATCTCATCCCCTGAGTGGAAACCCTTTATTTCTGCTGACCGTGCTTGAGGAGTTGCGGGTTTTTGGGGTCCACGAGGAAATCGAACAGCGTTTGGCGAGGCTCCTTTCTCCCCCACCGAGTAAAAAACCAGGTGAGGAACCAACGGTTGACGATGCTTTCGAGCATGTGCTCGCCCGGATCGAGGAGGATATCGGGCGGAGACGAGTACAAAGAGCCATGGAGGCAATCTGGGCAAGTCGCGCGGGACTTTTTAGTGATGAGTTGTTGGGAACCGCCAAACTAGCTCCTGCGCATTGGGCGGCGATTCAAAATGCGCTAGACGAAGCCCTTTACGAGAGCGGCGGAAGAATCAATTTTGGGCATGACTATTTGCGCAAAGCTGTCGAGGACCGTTATGGATTACGGGGTCGGAAGAGGCGCAGACTGCACCGGAGGCTGGCTGAGTGGTTCGCCCGTTGGGAGGTAGATGAGCGAATTGCGGAAGAACTCCCGTGGCAGTGGCGGGAGGCGGGGGATAAGGAAGCGCTTGAGTATTTTTTACTTAATCTGGGCAACCTTTCAGTCATGAAAAGTGCCTATATTGAATGGATTGAAGTCCACCATTACTGGACCTTCTGTGGAGGAGAAGATGGCGCTCAAAAGTATTTACCGATTCTGACGAGATTGTTGGAGGGTAATCCTTCCACTGAAGAACTAAATGGGTGTCAATTTCTTTCCAAGATCGCTGAGAGGTCGCGATGGCTTTTTACTAGTGTTTCGATATCTAGGATATACTGCGAATTGTTGTCAAAAAAACTTGGCTCATCCCATTTAGATACATTGCGTTCAAAGGCAGGCCTTGGTAACCAGCTCATTGCAATCTGGTCTGAAGAGACCCACGAAGAGGCTGAAAATTTACTGCGAAATACCTACAATACGTGTTTGGAAATCCTCGGGCGCGAACACTTGCTTACCATTGAGGTAGAAAGCGATTTCGGGTCTTGTTTAAGCCAAACACAATGCCGGTCTGAACATACTCTTCTCGAGTCTGAGTCGCTACTTGAGGGGGCCTTATTACGGGGGAGGAGAATGCTTGGCGAAACCCACCATGACACCCTCGTATCGAAAAATAATTTAGCTATTCTTTATTGGAGGATGAAGAAATTTAAAAAGGCATTGAAAATCCTTAGAATGGTCGTTGCTGAAACAGAAATCGCCTTGGGGAACACCCATCCCGATACACTGATCTGTTTAAATAATCTTGCTGCGATGCTGCGCGACCATGGCTTCAATAAAGAAGCAGAGAATATTTTCAGGTCGTTAATTCCAAGGATGGAAAATGTGTTTGGTTTAACCCACAGAGACACGCTGCTTTGTCTTCAAGATTTAGGCATGCTTCTAAACATTAATGGAGACAGCAAAGGATCCAGTGACGTGATCAAAGAAATATTTAGGAGACGAGGCCTAGTGTATCCGGATCCGGAAAGAATGATTTATATCAAATGATTAACTAGAGGCCTGCTTTTTAAGATCCCAATGACACCCATGCAATGCCCCCTATGCGAATCGTTCGAGACCGTTTTTCAAGAACAGGTTCAAAAATGGCTATGTTCAGCGTGCCTGCATGAGTTCGAGTCACAAGACAACGTGGAGGGCCTGCCGGAAACCAAAGGCGTCAAACGCATTTTCTTTAGCTACGGGCACGACGGCAATCAGGAGTTGGTCGATCGGTTCAAGAAAGACTTGGAAGCGCGCGGGCACCGGGTTTGGAAGGACTGTGAGAGGATCGGTCCCTGGGATGATTGGAAGGCGAAGATCACCGAGGGGATCCATGAGTCACAAATGGCCATCGCCTTTTTGTCCATTCACTCGACCCGCGATCCAGGCGTTTGCCGGAACGAGATTGCAATGGCTTTGCAGCACTTTGGTACGGTGTATCCGATCATGGTCGAAGCGGTGCCGAAGGAAAGTGTTCCCGTCAGTCTCACGCATCTTCAATGGCCAGATATGAGCGAGTGGCGGGCGATTCGCGAAGGAAGCGTCAGTGGTGTGGAGTTTGAAAATTGGTACTCGGAAAAATTCAGTGAGATTCTCAAGCATATTGAAGGAGATGCCGGTGCGTTTGCGGGGCAGAGCGTTATCTTGAGACGGGCCCTTGATCCCTGCACTTTTGACGGAAAGTTCGAACAATATGTGGAGGGATTCACGGGGCGCGAATGGATCTTTGAGGAGTTTGAGGAATGGATCGAACAGGGGCCTTCCTCGAGGGTGTTTTGGCTGAAGTCCGGTCCCGGTTTCGGGAAGACTGCGCTCGCAGTTCAGTTGGCAATGCGCTACCGGAAAACGATCTGCGGAAGCTGGTTTTGCGATGCCCACAGCGTTGATTTTAATTCACCAGTACGTGCGGTTCGCACGCTTGCCTTTCAACTTGCCCAGAGATGGCCGGATTATCGGATTCGACTCCTCAATGCGCTCGGTCTGTTTGAGGGATCTGGCCAAATTTCAATCGAAGAGGCGTTGGGCCGGTTCGAGGGAAAATCAGCGGACGACCTCTTTCTGTTTCTTATCGCCGAACCGCTGACGGGCATCATCCCACGGAGTGAAGAAAAATGGGTGATTCTTGTGGACGCCTTGGATGAGGCCGCAAAAGACGATGGAACGAATCCTCTCGCGGCTCTGCTCTCAAGACGCTTTTTCTCTCTACCGGCCCAGATCTGTTTCGCCATCACGAGTCGCGATCGGGCGCCCGGAACGGAGTGTTTCAGCGAGTTCAAACCCTTTGTTCTGACAGAGGACGATCCAAGGAATGTTCGGGATCTCCAAACCTACATCGAACGCAAAATTTGGCCCCTCCCGTCTATTTCGGTGCTCAGCGCTGAGGAGCGGCAGGCTGCAACAGCGCGAGTCTTGGAGTTGTCCTCGGGCTCGATGTTGGCCCTGCGAGCGCTGGAGTCGGATTTGCAGTTGCAGAAGATTTCTGTGCAGAACCTCGCAACGGTGAATGCAGGCAGCGTTCTTCGTGCGAAGTATCAGCGCGAGTTTGAGAGTCGTTTCGGCTACGACTATGACGCCTCGGTCCGCCCAGTCTTTGAAGTGATTCTTGCGGCGAAAGGTCCTATCAAAGTGGAGGCTCTGGCTCGGATTTTGAATCGTGAATTGTCAGCCTTGGCTGAAACGCTGCTCAGAATTGGGCCCTACTTGGTGAACAACCGAGGTTCGTATATGCCGTTTCATAAAACCCTGAGCGAGTGGCTCAAAGGTGATGATAGCGGACGGTTTAAGGTGAACCTGAAAACTGGTTCACGAATGATCGCGACGCTTTTGTGGAGTTGGATCAGCAAATGGAAGAAAAAGCGGAAGAATCTCTCGTCGCCCGTGTTCAACGAGAAGTTTGTACTAAACTGGCTTCCCGACTGGCTCCCATTACTGCCTCAGTGGAAATCGAGTTCTGATCTTTCCACCTTCGCAGAACTCTTGGTAGACAGGAAACGCTTCGATGATGCAGAGAAGCTTCTGAGGAGAGCTCTCGAGTTGGCGAAAGTCCGCACGGGCGATACGGGTGAGACGACGCTGCTCCAGATGAATTTACTCGGCAAGCTCTTGCGCAAGAGGCGGAAATTCGATGAAAGCGAGTCGCTTTTTAAAAGGGTTTTGCAGGTTCGCGAGACGGTTTTAGGCCCTGATCACAAGGATACGTTAACCAGTGTTCATTTGATGGGGGAACTTTCCCGTTCCAAGGGAGACTTAGAGAACGCTGACGCTTTTTTCCGTCGAGCGGTGGATGGGCGCTGCCGTGTGCTTGGAACGGAAGCGCCATCGACGCTAAAGAGCATGCAGGCTAGAGGCCATCTCTTGCAGAAGATGCGGTTGACGGAGGATGCAGAAGCACAGTTTCGTAAGGTTCTTGAAATCAGGGAGCGAACGCTGGGGGCAGATCACGCGGATACGGTCGCTAGTAAGACAGCGCTTGGCAATCTCCTGCGGTTGACGAGGCGCAACGCGGAGGCGGCATCCCTGCTGCGCGCCGCCTTGACGTATAGAATCACGACACTAGGCGACAACCACCCGCAGACGATTGAGACGAGTGGCTGGTTGGCGCTAACGCTAGCAAAGCTCAGGGTTTTCGGAGAGGCAGAGGTTTTGTTTCGCTCCGTATATCATTGGCGCATGCGAGAATACGGCCCGCTTCACAACGAGACGCTTGCAGCGGCAAACAATTTCGCTGTGGCACTTTGGAAAAACGGGAACGCCGACGGCGCCGAGACCGTTCTCTCGAAACACGAGGGGGATCATCCGGACAGCGCCTCGATGCTTTTATACGCCCGCGCCCGCATTGCGTGTCTTGAGGGAAATTTCGCCGAAGGGGAACGCCTGCTACTGAACCACCTAACCAGTCATCCCAAGCGTGCGGCACTCGCGCTTTCGAACTCCGACTTTGCACGAATCCATGGCTGCATACGGTTGGCAGGATTTGGGCCTGACTCCGCAGCCTAATTGTGTTGAATAAAACCAATATGAACGCCAGCAGACTGCTCAACTTTCTAGAGATCGCTACTCCCCTTGGATGGCGCACCATCAAATTGGTCGAGGGCGACATCACGAATCCCGATCCATCTTCAAAGCCCGATATTCTTGTGGTTTCATCCTTCAAGGGATCCTACGCGCCAGTGGAATCGACTGTGATCGGACAACTTTTTAAAAACCACGCGGTGAGTGTTGAGGACCTTGCAGAAGCGCCTGTCTTTCAAGTGGGGGCGCGTGACGCGTGGCTGAGCGACAAACTCGATTCGAGTCTTCCCTTTGGAAGGATTGCATGTGTGGAGATGCTGAAGGAGCGCCACGATTCGGGTGCTTTGGCACAGAATGTGGTGCGCGCAATCCGCTCACTTTTTGGACTGCTAGCAGTTGCAGAAATCAACGCGCTGGAGGTGCGGACGGTCGCGCTGCCAATTCTTGGAACTGGGGAACAGGGGTTGGGGATTGATGTGGTCCTGCCGCTGATTGTTGAAACTGTTTCAAAACTGCTCATGAATTTGAGCGGTGTGGAAACAGTGCTGCTCTACGTGAATCGTGAGGGTGAACGCGCCTCGTCCATTCTGAATCAGTGCCTGAAAAGATCAGATGAGGCACTTCTCAGGCTGGATAGGACAGACCGTCGTATCGCGCTGGTTGGGCATAAAATACAGCGTATTTTGTCCTTCGACAGGCCTCGTGGTAGGGTGGCGTTTGTGGAGTTGGCGGATCTTCTCACCCGAGATGACGGCAGTTTTGTAACCGTGGCAGGAGTCTCGAGGCGCGTGGTGGAAGCCCTCATGTTTGAAGCCCTAGACGCCGCAGGCGAGGATGTTTCGGGGGAACTGATTCAAAACATAGAAGCCTTGTCGAAGCTGAAGGTGGCGCCCTGGGTCCTCAGCTACATGCACATGCTCAGGATCTTTGGCAATGAAGCGGTACATGAAAAGCCGCAGGATCGCCGCCCAAACGCAGTAAATCAGGGGGATTTTGGCGTCTTGCTGATCTGTCTTGATCAAGTTCTGGAATGGTGGGTGGGATGGCTGGAAAACGCTGATCGCTGAAAGGTCAAAGGTGGAGATCCCACCGCCCCTGTGTCGTCCCACGCGATTGCTGGCGAATCCAGTGTTTTTTTACTTCCAGCAGAAGCAAATTGTATGGGGCAAACCAGTCCCGTAACCGCAGATGACGCAGTTGCGCATCGCGAGTAAACGCATCCAAATGTTTCTTTTTAAAGCCGACCATATAGTCGTTCCACCCGTCCAATTCGCATCTACCCATTCCCAGCGTGTTCTTTAAGAAAACATCGTAGATCCAGTGCAACGCTTTTTCAGGGGCAATCATTTTGCCCTCAATCAGTAGCGCGAATAACCAGAGGTGGCAGTCATTCGACTCAGCTACAGGGGGACGTATTGGCGGTTGCACAAACTCTACCATTGGGCCGTCTGCGTGCCCCGATGATCCCGAGTTATATTCCTTACGCGCGAAGGCCATTAGTGTGATGCCCTGGCGCTCAAATATTTGGTTATAGTTTGCACCATTAGTGTACAAGGCGAACCGTCGAAAGCGGCGTAACTGCTCCAGAACTGCTTCACGGCTCTTCTCCGAAGCCCTTTCTATCGCAAGCTTCAGTGAAGAACTCTGACCTTCAATCGCTTGTGTCAATTCCTGATGCCATTCACCGTCATTTGGTTTCTTTCCGGTTGCCCGCGTCCAAATTTGTCTGGCGCTTTTTAGAAAACGATCAAGCACCCGCCAATCAACCCGCTCTGCAGCAAAAAAGAGAGTGCGAATTGCGGGTTCAATGCGTCGAATACCACGGACTGCCTCCTGCACAAATTCGACTCCCCGTCCTTGCGAACGATGCGCGGCCACTATCCCCCAGAACGAAACAAATCCAATTCCAGTAGTGCGGTCAACGGTACACCAGAAGATACCGATTGCGCGGCCGCTAATGTGTTGAACGGCTAGTACACTCAACCAGTCCACGCCGGGCGCTGGGCTATCGTCCTCATCCCAGCTCTCACAAAGCCAGTGAGCAATATCCACCTCTTGATCTCGCTCCCTTTCGATTGGGAGTAATTTTCGATATAATCTCATTGCTGAGTCGAAAAGATGGGCCTGACTCGGCGCCTCGGGATTAGTGATGAGTTGAGTCTGAGGCGTGAAGAGCCTTACAAAACGATCCACCGTGGCGTCCAACCCGTCCCGATCGGGCATCATACAGTTAACGTCTCTCCATACGATTGGCACCCCAACTGGTTCGCCAGTATGAAAGTCTCGCGGCTGAAACTGTAGAGGTTCATCCTCGGAAAATGTTCCAATCCGAATTGGCACGATCGCTGGATGGAGTACGCCGTTGAAAGTAAGCAGTCGCATGGCGAGCCCTATTTCCCGCTCGATCCAAGTTGGATGTGACAGGCTGTTCTTAGAAATTATCACGATGACTGAATCCACCTCAGCAATGTGGGTTTCCACCCATGAATTGATTTCGGCTCCCAGCGGTTCATCGTCAAAAAAATCAAGCACCTCGATATTAGCTGAACGCAGTCCATCGATAAGGGGAGCGACATCGGCCCGATCATGCATTGAGTATGACAGGAAGACTGAAAGGGCGGGTTTGGGCGGATTTTGACGCGGGCCACTCATTGCACACTTTTGTTTTAATTTTTAAAGACCCTCTTCCTCGCCGCGCTCCTCGCCTAGCTGGATGAAACTAGGGCGGGGCGGAAACCAGTGAAGTGGTACCGGTTGCCAGGGTCGAGCCTGCTCCGGCTGGCCGCTCGACAGCGGGCGACGTTGCTGCCCCAAGCGCCGCCGCGCACCACGCGGTCGACGCCCGAAGCAGGTCCCACAGGGTTTAACGTGCTGCGCGAAATATACGCCTGATACCAATCAGCACACCATTCTGCCACGTTCCCAATCATGTCCCGCAAACCCCACGGATTTGCTCCCTTTGTCCCCACGCGCCGAGGACCAGCCGTGTCGCCAGTGTATTGCCGTTCTGTCAAACGGCTGACATTCCAACCTCGTCCTGTGTAGTTCACACAGCTGTTACCCGCATACCAAGCGATGTTGTCCAGCGCGGGAGCGTCGTTCTTTCCAAGAAACTCCACCTCTCCATTGTACACAGTGCTGCTCGTTCCCGCGCGGCATGCATACTCCCACTGAGCCTCCGTCGGCAGAGCGTACCTCCAACCTGCAGGCAACCGCCCCGCGCTTCGCTCCCGCTCTGTCAAGCGCTGACAATATTCCGCAGCCTGCTCCCAACTCACCGAATAAATGGGCATATCGTCGCTTTCCACTCCCATATGTTTTGCAGGGTCGTCTCCCAAGTTCGCACCAATCCATTCACGCACTGTCACAATTTTTCCCGCCCCGAAGTTAAACTTCTGCTCGTCGTTTAACATTGCCAACACTTCTTGCCTCAAGGAGCGGCCCATCACCGTCTTCCACTCTCCTTGAGTAACCTCATGTTCGGCTAGCCAAAAGCCGCTTGTCAGCTTCACTGGATGCTGTTTTTCATCTGAACCATCCCACCACTGCTTGATTGCCACCTGCTCCGAGGCAAAACTCCCCATAACAAACTCACCCGGTGGACACCAACGGAATCGGGTGGCAAGGCTGTTCTCGAACACCTGCCCAGCCTCAATCCTTTCCATCACAGTGCTTTTTTGTAGTTCAGACGCCTTTTCCTGCACCTTCTCGGCAACCATCTGCGGCTGAGTTTGTGCCCCCCCATTTGCCGAGTGTTTTTTGAAGAAGTTCTTTGTAAAGACCTCCGCCTCCGAATCGCCCAAAATTTCTTTTGTCACACCTGCTAGTTTCACCCCGTCACGCAACAAATCTCGGGTTCGCTCCATCTCTATGAATGACGCAGATTCTGTGGCGATGGCGGTCTCTAGCAATTTTTGTTCGGTTGCTATTTTCCTCACCATCTCGACGTCCGATTTCAAGCTTGCAAGGCTGTTCTCGAACACCTGCCCAGCCTCACGCCCTTCCATCACAGGGCTTTTTTGTGATTCAGACGCCTTTTCCTGCACCTTCTCGGCAACCATCTGCGGCTGAGTTTGTGCCCCCCAATTTGCCGAGTATTTTTTGAAGAAGTTCTTTACGAAGACCTCCGCCTCCGAATCGCCCAAAAGTTCTTTTGTCACACCCACTAACTTAACCCCGTCACGCAACAGATCTCGGGTTCGCTCCATTTTTATGCATGACGCAGATTCTGTGGAAATGGCAGTCTCTAACAGTTTTTGAAGCGAATCAAGTTCGCGAGCCAGCTCAAGAGGTGAATCTCCGGGCATCTCAGACAGCGAATTACGCTTGGCTTCTATGAGCTCTAGTAACTTTTTGCTGCGTACAGAAACCACTTTTCCTTCGCGCACCTCTGCCGCTTTAATCTCCGCCTTGGTTAAAACTTTTTTCGCTGTGCTTAAAATTGTTGCTGAGTCACAGACCTCTTTTATCCATTGATTAGGGATTCCCTCTAGTTCGGTCGCCACTTTCCTCACCGCCTCGACGTCTAACTTCAGGTTAGACCCGGCATCCTCCGACGTAGACTGCTTGTGCCCACAACTCGGACCACAAAGCATAGTCAGAAAAAGGACTCCCATCCGAAACAGATGCACAGATCTGACGGACCACGCCTTAAAAATAATCCGATCGTGCGTCATTTTAGTAATGCTAGACTTTACTTCATTTTTTCCACTCGGGCACGTGCCTCTGCATTCCCGAGAGCGACCGCTTTTCGATACCAAGTCAAGGCTTGGGCCCGATCCATGGTGACTCCCCGACCATCCTCATGCCTAGGAGGTAAGTAAAGCATGGCTCTCGGATCTCCGCCCTTCGCCGCGGTGCTAAACAGTTTCACCGCCTCGGCCTGATCTTGAGGCAAGCCCAATCCCTGTTCATAACAAAGACCAAGGTTTGCAGCGGGTTGTCCAACGGCCGCGCCTTGGTTGGTCTCCTCTACACGGTTACACCCAGCAAGGAGGACTAAAATGAGTGGAGTACAAAAGCGAGGCGGAAGCATCGAACTAGCTCAAGGACGAGCTTGAGGCGAAGGCTTTGAAGTCGAAATCACGTTCCCATCCAAAACCGCGAGTTCCTGCTCCGTCAAGCTAGCCCCTGCCGAAAACAACCCGCGCAACAAACGTGCAGCAACGATCCGAGTGTCGGAGGAAGAATCAAAGATAACCTGCCGCAGAACCACGCCGTCTGATTCCTTCAATGTCGCCGTTGATGCGGCCAAGTCCAAAATAAAACTTGGCTCGGACTTCACTGCGTTCACGCTCGCTGATTTAGCGAGAGTGTTGGCAATCTCCTCCGTTCCGGGTGCCGCCATGACTCGAATCGGAAGACCGCACCCAATCAAACTTGCGGGGTGCAACTTGTACGCATTCGCGTAATGAACGATGGCCTTCTTGCCGTCGTTTGTAGACTCCGCTAAGACTCTCTCCATCCGAGCTCTTGTCACGAAATCCCACGCAGGTACAGATTCAAGTGCTTTTGCAGCATCTATTTCTGACCTCTCTCTAGATCCCTCCACCATCGCATTCATCGCTGGAGCATAAGACTGCATGCAGCCATCCAGACCAAGTGTTTTTAGGAGAGACCTTGAACTCCCCTTGCCGTAAACCGCAGGCATATCCAACCAGCATGCCGGCCATGGCGAGGTGGTGACGGACAGCGCACTCAAAGGTGCCACCGGTTCCGCAAATGCTACCGCAACCAACGACGCAAACTTTTGTTTCGCATCCCAGATAGATGCGTAGGTGGCCAGAGATTTCAGAGGTCGAGTAGCCACGCTCCCTTCGAGGCCGCCAAACAAATCGTGACGCGCCTGAAGCGCAGCTGCTCTTTGATAGGCTGCCTCGGCTTTCCATCGAACGGCTGAATCCAAACTGTCCCGCATCCGCTGGGGCTCAGCGTAAGCGCTATCGAGGTGTTCAAGAGCCTTGTCAGGAAATCCGTAGAGTTGGTAGTAACGGGCTACCGTCAACTTGAGCGCTCTCCGCATTTCAAGGCGAACGGCCGAACGCTTCGTTTGTAACCACGCCCATGCCCGCCCCAAACTGATCCGTGCTTCCGCCCACTGGCCGCGTGCCATCTGAATTTCAGCTATTTTCTGGAACGGGTTAAACCTTGTGTCTGGGTTAATGGTTGCCGCAGCCTCCTGATAATATGCAACGGCTCGGTCTAGTTCGAGTTGCCGAATTGCGTAACCCCCGAAATTCATGAGGTAGCCCGCTTCGATGCGTTTCGATCTCGCGCTAAAGTCAGCCTCAAAACTCTGGCACAATTTCCAAGCACTCTCAGAATTTTTGCTCTTCGCTCCCGCCAGCCTAATTCTATCCATAGCGACCTGATCCTTTGAGACGCCGAATTTATCCATATCCGCCTCAACCTCGTCCACATAACGCTCGGCCTCCATCACCCTGCCGAGCTTCAGGAGGGCGAATACCTTTAGACGCGACGCTGGGTAAGAGATACGACTCACCGCTTCCCATTTGGAGCATCCAAGCCTCTCGTATTCCTCAAGCCACCCCAGCTGTTCAGAGCGGCGGTCTAGGTTCCCGTACAGCTCCGCCAAACGGTAAAGGGACAGAGCGGGAAGAGAAGGCTGTCCCTCCAAAGGCGCAACAGGCGTGTTCTTGACGGAATCCCATGCCGCGCGCGCTTCCCGCACCGCAGACGCCATGTTGGCGCGTTCCTCCTCGACTTGAGAAAGCACTAGATGTCCGATCGGAGAATTTGGACTTTGCTGCAGCAGCTTTGTGGCGTCTTCTCGAAGCTGAACGATGTTTTGACTATCGATACGTTTTAATAACGCAAGTTCATCAATCGAAATGGCAGTGGAAGTTCCTCTGGTCGCAAAAATAAGGAACGCGACGCAGGCAACGAATCGGTTGGTTGTGCAGGAACTACCCATCTTAGCGGGCCCTTAGACGTTCACCTTGATGGCCTCATCTGCGATTGCCACCAAATACTTTTCCAGTTCCTTGTCACTGACCGCGCCCCCCTTTGGGTAAACTCGGTGACGCAGAAAGTCTGCAACGATTTTCCTCAGAAGCCGAGGGTGGGTTTCGAGCGGGGTCCGATCGAGCTCCTTTCCGATCTCAGGATCCGAAACGCCTTGTTTTTCGAGTTCCTCCCCTTTGCAAATTAAAGCCATGACTTTGAGCGCACCTGCCAACCGTTTAAGCGTCCTTGGTGAAGGACGGCTGCCTTCTTCAAAAGTGATGCGGCTATCTCTTAAGATGGGCTCTTCATAACAAGTCTGGATCAGTTCATCGACCTTCAAGAGCGTATTAATCGTGGCATTTGACAACTGCACCTTTTCCTCGATTGTTTTTTTCGCTGCGATCAGTTCCTTCGCGTTAATTTTACGGTCCGCGTACGTCTTATTCACCTTGTCATCTGGAGGGGTTATGTTTTGGGAGGAGCACCATTTTTTGAATCCCTCTTTTCCCTCATCCCCAGAATCTAAAATGATTCTAACCGTGGCCTCCTTAGAAATAGGTTCCAGGGTACGCTTGAATAAAAAGCGATCAAGCGATGCCCCTGGGAGAGGATAGGTGCCGACCTTGTCCAAGGGATTCTGAGTCGCGATGACGAAGAATATTTCCCCAAGTTTCTTGTCATCACCGTCAACGGTGACTGTCCCCTCAGCCATGGCTTGCAGCATAGCGGATTGTACCTTTGGGGTGGTTCGATTGATCTCGTCTAGCAGAAGAAAATAGGCGAATACCGGCCCGTGCACGAAATGGGCAGGCACTCCGTCCATCGCGGGTTTGTTGTATCCCATAATGTCCGACGGAAGCAGATCCGGAACGCACTGAATTCTCTTGTACGGTGGGATGTTAAATCCCTCCTCCGGAATGTCATCGTGGATACACTTAGCAAGTTTGGTCACAAGGAAAGATTTCCCCGAACCAGGGTAGTCCTGCAAAAGGACATGCCCCCCAGAGAGGATTGCGGTGATAATCATCTGGAGAGTGCCCAGTCCGCCCTCTGGGTAAAGCTCCTTATCCCAATCGGAATCCCTGCCAAACACATCCTTAGCTAGGCGATTTTTCATGATTTGGTAGATCTCCCAAACTTTAGAAAGAGGTATGCTGGGAGGTGAGGGCTTTTCAGGGGTGCTCATAACGTTGCTTTAGACTTGGAGACGGTGGCGGGTTGGTTTTTTGGCCAGCGTAAGAGGCCGATCAGGAAGCTGATAAAAATCAAAAGTAGTTGCATGCGGCTCGAGCGCTCGCCGTTTAGTTGCCACTGAACATTTTCAACGGCTAGCCTCACTTCGTTGAAATGCGCCGCCATCTCCGGCCGTATCAGACCAACACGCCCTGCGAAGGTATCCCAGCCCACGCCTCTCTCACACCTCCACCCCAGCCCGCCGAGGACAAGAATCATCCAAGAGAAAACGGTTAATTCAGGATCGATACCCCATGCGAGTTCGCAACCGTAGGCGAGGAAGAGAAGTATGCAGAAACCCAGTAAAAGCGGCCACAGCGTTTTTCTCCAATCGAGCTGGTCGCCCAAAGGCTTCGACTGCGGCTTGTTCGCTTTTTGAGGTGGAGGCTCCTGAGCCAAAAGATTTTCCAAGTCCTCTTCCGGTGGCGGTTGCGCCTTGTCGTCTATTACGGTTTCAGGATGAATGACCAACGGCCGCCAATCCGTTTCAGGGGTACGCCACTCGACCCAATACGCCGAATGCGCTTCGGTGAGGAGAATCACTTCCTTAAAGTGAAATGCACTTCCTTTGCCCGGATCGTAGCGGAAACCGGAAATCACCCGAGACTCAAGGCCGGCGAGTCGCAGCAAGTCGGCTGCCGCCTGGGCGAAATTCAATGCGCCGCCCGTGGTGTTTTCAAAAATAAAATTCTCTAAATTCCATTTCTCTTCGGGAATTACCGCTTTCTCGGACAACTTGCCCGCCTTCTCCAATTCCTCCTTAATTCTGGCAGCCGCCTTGCTGGTACGAATTTTCGGGCTCGCAAATATGCCCTGCCACAAAGTTTCCTCTAGCTTGGTCAATGGCCGGTCGGATGGCATCTCAATCCAACTTGGCGCGCCCTGCGCATCTCTCGGAAAACGAGCTTGAATTTCGAAGGCGGCTTGGAAACGCGAAGTATCGAAGTGATCAACTGCGACTACTTCCGCACCACCGATCAAGTTGGGAACGGCAGCCCCCTTGGAAAACAGCGAAATTTGTGTTTTTACTGGGGTGACCCATCTGGGGCTTGGGCCGTATTCTGCGAGCGCTTCCTGCACGACCCGTAAATCAGTCGCGGTATTTTTGTAAAATAAGTAGCAGTTGTCGGTGTAATCCGTCGGCGAACAAAAGCCGTCAAACCGAACCACCGCAAGTTTTTCAGGCGGCGGCGGCGGCGGCGGCGAATCCGGGGCGTGGGGAGGAGTGGGCTCCGGTAAAGGACGGCTGGAAGGCTGAGGAAGCGCAAAGGATAACCCGCAAATGAACAAAATGGCAAGGGCCACCCCTCCCGCTGTGCGCTTCAAAACAGGCTGGGCGATTCGGTTTCTCGAATCCATGAGAATGAGCAGCGAAGCCCCGAGTAAAAGCCCTGAGAACGCCTTCCAAAAGGTTTGCGAGCTAATACCAGCTTCTAGCAAAGGCTCTACCAACCAATAGGGCCTTTCCAAATGCCCAAACCGGTGCGGCCCCAACATCTGAGAACTGGCGACCAAAAATACAAAGGTTTGCAAAACTCGAAATAATGGCGCGAATCTGCGCCATATTTCCATCGCGAGCACAAACCCGCCCGCCCCAATGCACCACGCAATACCCTGCGCCCATCCGGTCCCCGCCCCAAGACTCGCAGCCAAGTTCCGCCAAACTTCGTTACTCAGTAAGAGAACGACACCCACGCCGGATACTGCGCATTGAAGAATCTTCCCGTCCGGTCTCCGACGAAAAAGCAGTAAACTCCCCCCTGCCCCAAGCATAGCCCCGAGGCAAGCTCCCAAACACGAGGCGCCGTCGACTACCCCTGGAAAACAAACAATGAGAAGCGCAATTCCCCACAGTAGGGAGCGGATGAAAGTCGAAATCACGAAGGAAACGCTCACTTTGGATAAATAAGTTCCCATTCCACGCCAGTCCCGCCCCGGCAGATTCTAAAAATCTGACACCCCTCAACTCCCCACTTTTCCACCCCGGGGATCGCTTCTCCAACCAGTACAGCCACCGACGAAAGTCCGGCACCGACTGATTTCATAAAAGCATTAAGTGCCTTTTGAATTTCTTCGTCATCCGGACTCCCCTGCTCCCGTCCTGAGTCAAGGATGCAACCCCGCGTTGCTTGCCAGTCGGCTGAATGGATTGCCGTAGTCTGCGTCTCTGCGTCCTTACCAAACTCCGCAGAGGTTCCAAAAACCCAGCTCTCGCCAAAAAAGTCTTGCGAACGCGCCTGCGTCTTGTCCGTCACGTACCAAGCCAGCTCCGCCGCTGGCTCATCGGCCTTCGAACACACGAGAAAAATCCCCACCATCGCGGATCCAGCCTTTTCTGGTTTGCGCACGAAAAGCTTGCCGGTACGGGAAAACAGTTTCCACATAATACGATTGGAGGAGTCGCCGTCCTGGTACTTACGAAACTCCAGAAGATCGCCTTCCCCGGATCCCTCCGCATCGTCCCCTTCGCCTCTCACGTTGTGTAATTTAGGCGGCCGACCAACTGGTGGAACTACAGCGGGGTTTACCGTGACATCCAAATCAGCCGTCACCTCAAACTGCCAAGTCCATAGCCCCGTCCAGTCTCTAAGCGTCACTCGCCGAGAAATCGAACTCGCTTTTAAGCGCCGCGCAAATTTGAGGATTTCCCCACCGTCCTGCAACTTGACTTCACACGCTGGACGCAGCCATTCAATTTGAATCCGAATGAGAGGTTGCCAGAAAATCCATCGAGGCAACGGGATTTGGAATTTCCCTCCGACGGTTGCACAGATGGGCTCGCTGAAATGAACCCTCGCCAAACGTCTGCCGACGGCCCATAAAACCAACCCATTTGCAGCGAGTGCAATACCAAGTCCTGCAAAGGCTCCCCAAAGAGCGCGGTCCGAAATCACGTTGTGGGCCCACCATGACGCGCCTGCAAAGACTGCAAGCGCCGCGAAGGGCGAAAGCAAGCGGGCTATCGGTGCTGGAACTGGTGTTTCGCGAGTCATTGCACGGCCGAATTGTGAAATAACCCAGTTCAACCGTAACAAGTTCGACTACTCTCTCACCGACCTCGACTACGGTTCGAGCGAAGGCAATTTGAGTTTTTTGAGCTTATCCAGCGTCTCATTCGAACGGCGCAATAAATCATCCTGTTGAAGAAGCGCTTGCACCTCGGGATCTTTTTTTGCCTTTTCAACCTTCGCCTTAAGTTCCCTGACCATCGCCTCCATCTTGACGCGCATGTCTGCCAAGTCAGCCTCGCGGTCTTTCATGGTCTTGAGTTCGTTTTGATAGAAAGCAGCCGTCTGGCGACTCGCGCTTTCCGACTTCTTTTCAAACTCAGCGCGTATGCCAGATATTTTTTCTTCGGAGACCTTCAACAAGGCGGCCATCGCTTCCATGGCCGGCATCAACTGCGTCGCCTCGTTAAGAGAGTCCCTCAATTCCGAGGGATCAGCGGAATTGAGATTTTTCTGTAACTGCTCGGCTCGGTTGAGAGCCCGACGGGCGCCCCCCGGGGAGGCCTCCTCTGCAGAAAAAGCGGAATTTGCAAACAGAAACACCGCTGCGGCCATGCCTGTCAACCACCACGAAGGGGGCGGTGTGCTTGGATTTGTCATCGAAGGCAGAGTTCTACTGGCCCTTTTCGGAGATCCCTGTGGGGATTTTGCCGAGTAGGTCGTCGAATCCTTTATTTACATCCTTCATGCTTCCTATCACTTTGATTACCGCTTCGTTTGCGATCTCAAGTTCTTTCAAACTCATTAAGTCAGCCACCAACTGTTTGTTTTGGTTAACCAATTTCAAGTTTTTCTCAAGGGAACTTTTTTCAGCTTGAAGAGCCATAGCTGTCTGGTAGAGCTTATCCTTCAAATCGGAGGACTTCTGCTCCGCCATGGCATATGTCTTCTGCACCTGCACAAGGGTATTGGGGTCTGTAGACAGATCGTGAAATTTTTTCGTCTTTGCTTCAGTTTCACTAATTCTTTTACCGAGCTCGGTGTATAAACCTCCACCCTCCGAAACCTCTTTAAGAGCTTCCTGAATGTTTTGAGACAATTTTTCTAACTCGTTGACTTGCTCGGCCCCAGATTTGCCAGCGTCTCTGAGTCTGTCAGTCGCCTTCTGAATGCTATCCTGCATCGACTTGATTTTATCAGCCATTGCGGAATCTGTTGCCCCAGATTGACTTGCGGAACTGCTCGCTTCTACCTTCACGTTGCCTGCTTTGATTGAAAGCTGAGCTTCGGAGTTGGCCGAAAGGGCGACCATCATAAGGGCGCAGATGGAACCGGCTAATACGTTATGTTTCATAGGGTTTTAGAGTGGTGTAGATGTAAGGGTGACCGCGAATCTGAAAAAGATGATCTGCACGGCTTAGTCAAAGACCAAGCATCGCTTGCAACTTATCTACGACGCTATCACACATTATGTCTATCCAAAACGCCAAGAATTGAACTTGCGCAGTCATCATTCGGTAAAAAATTAATTATCACGCTCACCGAATGAGGACTTCCCTCACATAAATGTTCACCTGCCCATCAGGTGACCTACGCACTTCCCTAATTTCAAAGCCGCTGCCGTCTTCGCGGGCAATTCCTGAGCCTTGTTGCGGGGGAATGGCCCCCTCTGGATATTCCACAATCACGCGTGCGGAGGGTCTGCCATCGGCGGTGCTGCTTTGCCTGAGTACCGCTCGGTTTGAGCCGGAAGCCGTGACAACAAACTTTCCATGCAGATAAAGCGGCTCGTTATGGTTGCGGCCCTGTAAGACCGCGGCCTCCTCCGGCGTGACAGACTTGCCAGAAGGCTGTTTGCCAGATCCAAACGGCCTCGATGCCCCCGTAGGCTGAACAGTTGTGGGCGCTGGGCTCGTCGCGAAGAAAAGATTTAAAGAACCCGCAGCGAACGGACCGGGGGTCACTGGAGAAACCGCTTCCAAATTGTTATTGGGTACCGCAGGAAGCATATTCTTCTGAGGTAACTGAGCCAATGCGAGGGGCGGCCCGGGTGAGTTTGCGGACTCAAGCAAGTCTGTTGGGGCTGGTTCGGTTCGGCTTGTTTTCCGAGACGCATCCTTTTTTCGAACATCGCCACCCAAACTTCCATCGCCAGAAGAACCGATTACCTGAATTGTACCCACCGAAATCTGAGTTTTGGGAAAGGATGCTTGGGAAGCAGCATCTGGCGGACGTTGCATCCGATTGAGGTATTTCAATGTGCAAACGTTGGCTTCGGCTTCGCCGATAACCGCCTTATACACGCCCCAGAGCCGTTGTGCTTGCTGCAACTCGGTCTGGGTGGCCTCCAACTTGCGCTCCAAAGCGCCGTTAAGTGAAGTAAGCACCTCCAGTTTTTTCCTATGAGGCTCCAACAACTGAATGAAATCAAACTTGTCAGCAGAACTCCCCTCGAAACTGCGTTCTTGCAAATCTACATCCGCCGAAATTTGCCGTATTTCTGTTTGAAACCTCCCCATTTGACCAGCGCTGAGCTGCTTTCCGATGCCGATAGCTTTTTCCAACTCCTCCGGAAGGTGATCACCCCGCCTTACCGCTTTAGCCATTCCATCGATTTTTAGAGACAGCTCGTCCATCGCATTCCCTAATTGAGTAACCTGTTCGGCGATACTCATCTTTGCCTCTACAACCTTGCTCAGAGCGCCTGCCGTTAAAAACATCAGGCAGCCCAAAACAAACGAAATAAAAAGTCCGCGGCTGTCATTCGCGAGTCTCTGACGCTTGTGAGAGGTTTCTCTTTGAGTCTCGTCGCGTTCGTTCATGGAGCAAAGGCTAATGGTCGGTTCTGGGCGAAGTTTTTTAGAATTCCAAATTTCTCGGGATCATCGTGCAGCTTATCGCTCACGGCCCCATTGGCTTAATACTCATGTGAGCTGCGGAACTCAAAGCGATTTTGAGACGCATCCGGTGTCTCACGAGCGTTTATTAAAGCGATTATCTTGAATTGTCATTAAGAGGAAGTCCCTGCAACCTATCAGCGAATATGACGCTCTCCACAGTCCTCTGTCTAGCAGTGGCCCTTGTTCTTATCGCACTAATGATTCGGGTGCTTCGTAAGGCAACGGGACTGCTGCTTGTGATCCTCGGAATTTTTGCTTGTTTTTCAGTGGTTGGACTTATTGTCGGCGTGCCTCTCGTGTTCGTTGGGGGCATTTTGCTGTTTATGTAAGCATGCGAGAGAGTGAAAGTCGATCCGAAGTAGCCTGAAACCAGCTCCACGGAAATCATCGGAGCCTGGACCGTTGCGACCTAGAATCTGCTTCGGGGTCGAGGTCGAAGATGTAGACAAATTCTGCAGGGGAGCTGTTTTAGATTTCTTAAAATTAGACAGTTAGATAAACTGTCTGATGAAATCATAATGAGTGAAATATTAAAACGGGACGCAACGATGCTTTGGCATCCTTACACCCAGCATAAAACAGCGGAAATTCCTTTGAGCATCTGTTCAGCGAAGGGGGCTCACCTATTTGACGAGACAGGAAATTCTTACTTAGACATGATTTCGTCTTGGTGGGTGAATCTGCATGGACATGGTCGAAGAGAGTTGGCAGAAGCAATCGCGGCTCAGGCAGAAAAACTCGATCACGTTCATTTTGCCGGAGTGACCCATTCGCCAGCCGTTGACTTGGCTGAACGACTGCTCGCACTTTCTGGCTTTTTAAATAAAGGGAGAGTGTTTTATAGCGATAACGGCTCGACTGCTGTGGAGGTTGCCCTTAAAATCTGCACTCAGCTGTGGAATAACCGAGGAGAAAAAAGAGACGCTTTGCTGGCCTTCCGCGGCGGGTATCATGGGGATACCGTTGGTGCGATGAGCGTCGGAGGCACTTCCGGTTTCTTTAGTGCCTTTAAACCATGGATGCTAAGTGTCGAGTATCTCGATGCCCCAAACTGCTGGTGGGGACACTCGAACGAGGATCAGGAATCACGCGACTTGCAACGCATCGAAGATCTTTTGAGAAACCGAGCGCAAGACTTCTGCGCGCTTATTGTAGAGCCTCTAATCCAAGGTGCTGCTGGGATGCGGTTTCATAGACCTGAATTTCTGAGGAGTGCCTGCCGAATCGTCAGATCCGCGGGTATCCCCGTGATTTTTGATGAAGTGATGACTGGCTTTTACAGAACAGGCACTCCCTTTGCCTTTATGCAATGTGGCCTAACGCCCGACTTAATCTGTCTTTCCAAGGGACTTACGGGAGGAATTCTACCGCTCGGTGCCACGATAGCCTCAGAGCAACTTTTCGAGGCATTTCTTGGGGATTCCTTCAGCTCAGCCCTCGCCCATGGCCACAGTTTTACGGGGAACCCCATCAGTTGTGCCGCCGCACTGGCGAGTCTTCAATTATTGGAAACAACAGACGCCCAGAGGCTCGTCTGCCAAATTTCTCGTATTTTTACGGAAAGACTAAAGTCGCTGGTGCACTCTAATACGCGTATCGAAAAGCCAAGAGTGCTTGGAGGGATAGCTGCCTTCGAGATTAAAAGCTCCACCCCTGACTATGCCTCCGCCATTGGCAAACCGCTAGCGTTGTTCGCGCAGAAACGAGGCGTCATTCTACGTCCGCTCGGAAATGTGGTGTACCTTATGCCGCCGTACTGTGCTTTAGATTCCGATCTGGAGCTTGCCTTCGCGGTAATACAAGAATACTTAGACACTCTGCCATGAACAGTCAAAATTCGGACACGGTAAACCACCTGTTAGCTTCGGCTTGTCAGGCCACATGTTCCTCTTGTTGCAAAAAGGGTAAAATCTTCCTCCCAGAGGAACAGTACAATTTAATCAAAGATTGGGCCGAGAAAAGTTCTCCTGACGAACTGGATGAGTTTAAAAACCGCTCCGAGAGGTTCGACGGCTTTTTCCTGTATGATCAACGTGATAGATGCCAATTTTTAGATGGCGAGAATTTATGTCGTCTTCACAATGAGGGAGTAAAGCCGCGCGAGTGTTTCTGGTGGCCCCTCCACGTATATACTCAGGACGAAGGGAAATTTGAAGTTCGCGCGTCCACTTCTTGTTGTAGCGCTTTTAAACATTTGAACCAAGAATCTCCCTATGTGAGTGAAGTGCAGGCGGAGTCGGAAGCTATAGGAGCGATTATAATTAAAAAATTTAGGGAGGTTTACCCTGGAAGCTATTCGGGTATTCCGCTCAGAACGTTCAAAATGGACAAAGCCTGATCCATTCGCGCCCTAAAAAGATTTTAGAGTATGATTTTTCTGAGCTACAGCAGGGAGGATGCAAAGCCAGTATCTGAGCTCGCAAAACGTATGAGAGAGAGCGGTTGGGAGGTTTGGATGGATGTCCAGAGCATCGCTGGAGGAGATGAATGGAGGGACCAAATAGCTCAAGGAATCAGCGGGTCCAAGGCTGTGGTATTAAATGTTTCACCATCCGCATGCTCGTCGGACTATGTCCGCAAGGAGGTGTTCTTCGCGATTCGTCACAAGAAGCTAATTATTCCTGTGATGGTTGGCGATGGGAAGGCGGTGGAATTGCCTTATGCATTGGAGCTTGAGCTCGGACATCTCCATTTCCTGCGCTGGCCAGATGATGGGGTTAACAGAATCCTTGATGCTATCCACCTTAACCAAGGGACAACTTTATTGCCTGCGGAGGATGAAACCTTTAGGCTCATGAAGGAGTTGATGGAATCTAGAATTCCATCATTAGTAAGCCTTGCTAAAGACTTTATTGCCTTTAGGCGTCTGATTCCAAATGACCCTGAAATGGCTTTGCTCCGAGCGGTAAGGATCGCAAATAGAGCGCTGACCTACGCTGCTCAGGGACTCGGTTTAGAGTCTTCGGGCGATGATGGCAGATTTGTTCTGGAAGAGGTTCTTCGCAAGGTTCACGCTGCGGGCTTGCTCGGATCACATGATGAGAGTGGGGTACAAGCACTCATAAGACTAAGCCAAAATATCTCTTTAGATGACATTCTGAATCCCACTAACGGTGAGGGTTCCAGCACAACAACAGAAAACAGCGGCGAGTTTGTCTCGCCTCTAACTGAGCTTCTTAGAGCAGTGCTGAGTGTCTCAAAAAATCCCGCTCAGTCCGCAGCTATAACCTCAAACCTTCAGGTTATTAAGGGGTCTGCTGCGTCAAAGGAGATGCTTCAACAGGCGTTTCTTGTCGGACAACGGACATTCGGGGTTGGGGTAATGCCAAACTTCTCTGGCATGGAAAAAATGCACCGTTCCAACCCAGATATCTATAACCTGCTTGTTGAGTCTTCTACTGGCATTTGCATAGGGTACACAAGTGTGGTTCCACTAGACCAAGCTGGACTTGAATCTACTCTCAGGAAAGACTTTGACCATATTCCAAGCGAGGAAATTCTGGAGTTTTCCTTCCCCGGCTTCTATTTTGTCCACCTTTCCTCCGTGGCCGTCGATCCAGCTTACCGCGATTTATCTCAGGCATATGCCGTTCTGACGAATGCCTTAATGGAGGATTTTCTTTCGTTAGCTAAAAAAAATATATTCATTGTAGGCATGTCTGCAGATGCGATAACCGCTAACGGTCATAGGATCTGCAAATCACTTGGGATGAAAATTGTAGAACAAAGAGAAGGAGAGTCGACCCTGTTTTACGGCACCCTTCTACCTCCGACCGCTCGGATCACCTCAAAACAGGGCATTCAACTTTTAAAGGAGTACAAAAAAGCATTTGAAGAAATGGGAGATATCTGTCCGAAAATCGAATTCCCCCTTCAGTGAGAAGTCTCGGACGACAGGAAATAGAGGCGGCAACTCCGTCTGGCGGTTTTTTTAAAGACAAAGAGTGGAGATTATCCCCTGAACCTTTCCGGATATCTAGGGATACGCTTACGCAATTAATCGAACTGGGATCTTTACTCACAAAGTTCATTTCCACTTGTGAGGCTCTTTATCATGACTCCAAGACTGGGAGTAGCCCTCGTTGGCTTTCTGAGCTTCTTGATCTTGGAAAACCGGCGCACATAGTTAATCTTGGCTGTCACCCTCTGACTCGAGGGCAGTACGCGAGGGTGATACGCCCTGATATTCTGCTGACATCGGAAGGAATGATTCTGAGTGAAATTGACTCAACCCCGGGTGGGATCGGCCTCACAGGTTGGTTGAACCAGTTGTATGGAGGGGCGGGTTGGAAAGTGATTGGAACGCCGACGGGTATGATCGAAGGCTTCCGTGACGTTCTTGAAGGGGGACGGGTGATTTTTTCTAGAGAGGCTCTGGACTATAGACCTGAAATTGAGTGGATCGTTGCACAAATCGCCCCCCTTTGGAAAGAACGACACCTAATTGTGAATGAATGGGAGTTTGACTCCGTCCGACACTCTTCGAGCAACTTCTACCGCTATTTTGAATTGTGGGATATGGATAATGTGGAGAAAGCTCGAGAGTTAATCGAACTTCTTGACTCTGGTTCCTGTTCGTTCACCGCACCAATGAAAGCTTACCTCGAGGAGAAGCTATGGCTTGCGTTGCTCTGGGCTCCGGGTTTGAAGAGGGAATGGGCTGAGCGGTTGGGAGATGAAAGCTTTCAGAAAATGAAGACTTTGGTTCCCCAAAGTTGGGTAATGGATCCTACTCCGATCCCATACCATTCCGTTTATCCAGGATTAAACATCCAAGACTGGAACCAGTTAACTGAATTTTCTCAAACCGAAAGGCAGTTAGTTTTGAAAATTAGTGGTTTTTCTGAGAAGGCTTGGGGCTCGCGAGGAGTAACCATCGGGCACGACATTAGTTCCACCGATTGGGCAAAAAGAGTGAATGAAGCGCTCACCGAATACATTAAAAATCCTCGCATTTTGCAGAGATTTCATAACCCCACTTTAGTTGAGCATCCCTACTACGTGAACAATACGAATCAGATCGAAACCATGCAGGGGCGGGTTCGGCTTTGTCCCTATTATTTCCGATCAGAAGATTCAGTTGAACTTAAGGGAGTACTAGCGACCATTTGCCCGAAAGAGAAAAAAATCATTCACGGAATGAGAGATGCGATTATGGTGCCCTGTGTTGTCGGAGATTAATCAAAGGTTTACACCTCATTTTATGACTGACTCAAGCCCACGGCCATAAACGCTATGGACGCAAAGATCGCGTCATCCCGCGCGAATCGACAAAATCACTTTAACTGTCCTACTTGAGACCCGAAGATTCCACAACAGTAAGACAAGTGACGACAAGAATATAAAGAGTAAGAAGCACGCACGCTAAAATTTTATCAGTTTTTCGAGATAGCTCAGGGAAAGCATTCTTCTCAATCTTTAAAACAATGCACGAGGCAAAAAGTGAAAAGAAAATAAAACTGAGACTCGTTAGGTGTATTTTATCTGAAAGGCTGAAATAAGGATTTTCGGGCATGGTCGATGAGACAACAATCATCGAAGAAACTGCCCCGAACATACCAGCAACGCCCACCCCAAAGCGCGGGTCGAGATCCGTTGGATCAATGAGGAAGGTCAAGAATGCGATGGCCACGGAGATGAAGAGTCCAATGAACGTCTTGAAGTAAATAAGATAAGCACCGAAGTGCTTGATAGGGACAAGAAATTCGAAGCGAGAGTAAGTTGCGTTCACTCCCGGTGGGCGCTCAGGGTTTCCATAGTTTGTTTCGTAATGTTGTTCGATGACTCTGCAGACTGGAGGGGAAGCTGTTTCCCATCCGTTTAACTTAAAGGACCGAGATGTGGACATGTTAGTTGAATCCACCTCGTAAATTTGTTCCCCAATGTCATGGCTCGAGTCCTCGATTGTCAGACGTAGACTCTGACGATCCAAGGGATAGCCACGAAAATCAAAATCTGAACGAAACTTTCCACGGACGCGGTAGCTTACATAGGTGAGGTCTCCTATTTTTTTCTCGTCGGGCTCCCCCCTAAACTCCATTTCACCATTCATGAATTCAAATTTGCGTGGGTCAAGATCGCCCCTCCACCGCATCCACATGTAAAAATCGGCTGTGTAGGAGCCGTTTTTAAGATCCAAGTTGTAAAAATCGAGCATGTAAATCCCAATGGATACGACGGTCGGCCCTTCTTTTTTGCCAGTTTCTATCGTTGCGCTCGGGACGGGCTCCGCGGCTGTCGCAATGAGCGTCGACAGCATGAGACACGTTCCCAAAAAGCATTTTAACAAAAAATGCAATGATCCGAGTTTGTCTTTTGTCCACATTTTAGAGCTCACGCTGGCAGGAGAATTGCGTCGAACAACACGGGACATCGTACGTATCTCAAGCTGACTGAGGGCGGGATACTTCCATCACGGCGAGAGCAATCGGTGGCTCTCCAAGATGAAAGGCGGACAAGGAGGCCAGAGCCGCATCGCTCTCGCTTGTCGGGCTCAATTCGTCTTTTCTTTCGGAGCTCCAGCTTTTTGCTGGTTCTGAATTTCCTCTTCAATCGCTCGGATTAGCTCCTTGTCGTTAATGGCGCGTCCCAATTCTTTCGCCGCATCGCCTCCGTTCTGAAGCCAACTGCGAAAAGCCGCACCTGCCCGCTCCCCCGCCTCCGAGGCTGTTTGGGCTGGAACTGTTGCCCCTTTTGCCAAAAGAGGTGTGGCCTCATCATTCCCGCCCACAAGCCGGATCCCGACAGGGTTGCCACCCGCAACCACAAACCTCACGTCAGAGTGCAGTTGACCTCGGTAGCCGGGTAGGAGACGCACTTCCAACTTCGGAATTTTATCCTGAGTTGTTATCCCGGTTACGCGACCAATCACGCCTCCCTTCCAGATAATTGGGGCTCCCTTGGATACTCCTTCGAGAATTCCGAGTACGTAAAAGTCAATTCCACCTTGCATCCATTCTTTCCAGTCAACGGAATTTTCAATCGGCTCCGATGGTTTGGTTGGAGATTCCGGCACGATTGGACCGCGCAGTCCCTTGAAAAAACCACTGACGCCGTCCTTAGCATCCTCCACCACACGCAACCCAGCTGCCGCAGCTTTCGCACTGGCACTCGGCGACTGCAGAATTTCGGCGCCCTTCTCCAAAGCTGGATAAGTCGTCCCAGCTCCGCCCACCAGATGAATCACCTTCGCGGTCTCATCGATCGTAAAACGAATGTCAGCGTGCATGTTCTCGAGGTATTGCTTCTCAATGGAAAGCTCTACCTTGTGACGTCCCTTTTCCATGCCAAGCCGGCTCAGCTTTCCAACTTCGACCCCGCGCCAATCAACCTTGGCATCACGAGGCAGCCCATGCATATCATCCAGCAAGAGATACGCGTCTGGTCCAAAAAGGGCACCCGAAGCAAACGTGTTGAGAAAGAAGCATAGGGAAGCTAAACAAAACTTGAGTATCATTCGATTTTGAGAGTTCATTGCAAGGAATATCTGCGGGAACAGGCTTTATGAATGTTGCGACCCTAATTAGGTTCGGAGCGTGGAGTGGTTGAAAGTAGACGCCTATCGTGACGAGAGTGCCTGCGATTTCGAAGTCGTCAAGTTCAGGATAACACATCTCGCAATTGTTTCCGCAAACAACCAAAAATGAGGCGAGATCGCTGCAAAGATAAAACCGAATCATGCTAAAATAATTTCCTTTGCTGCAGGTTCACTTTAAAAGTCATCAACAATGAATACGTGGATAAAGAAACACGAATGGACCTTGGTTGCCGGTGTCGCAGCACTTGGTTTTCTAATCGGGCTGTGCGGCTTCTATCAAATGTTAAGCACATCAGGAAAAGAGGCCTCCCCCTTTGACTTTATCTACTTTGTTATAAGACTGTTTCTATTCAATTACGACCTTCCGGGAGATGGCGTACCCTATACCTCGCCTAATCCTGCACTGGAAGTCGCCCGCTTCCTGTGTCCGGCCACAGTTTTTTACACTGGAATTCGGGGGGTAACGGTTGCCCTAGCCAGACAGTTCGGGCTTTGGAGAATCAGGAACTGGAGCGGCCACAATGTGATTATCGGCGGAGGCAAACGTGGTACGGAACTCGCGACCGCGCTCTTTCACCGAAATCCTAAAACGATCGTGGTCGACAGCGACCCGGGGTGTGAGTACCTCACAGGGGAAGGGGCGTCCCAAGCGCGGGTCATCACTGGAGACATCAGGGATGCTGATGTACAAAACGCCGCACGCCTAACCTCGGCCGGTTTGGTAATAGCGATCACCAGTTCCGCTGAAATCAATCTCGAAACAACCCTCTCCGCAGCAGGTCATAACAACGGTTCACCGACGCGCATTCTGACCCACGCACCAAGAAAATTTTCCGAAATCTTTGAAGACCGCCCGCCGTTCGACAAACAACACGGGGACGTCGAATCCCGGTTCTTTAGTTATGACTCAAATGCTGCAAGGGCTCTCACTCTTGAGTTTGCGCCTCAGTTGGTAGGGAAGAAATTTACGGCGGGTTCTCCACGAATCCTTCTCGTCGGAGACAATGACTTCCTTGCGGAACTCCTTTGCAACGTGATCACACAATTCCAATACGCGTTCGCAGGCCCTCCTCAGATCACGGTACTTTGTGATAAAACGGAGGCCTTTGACCTAAGACTCCCGACCGGCAGTGAAAGCCCCCTCTCTTTAATTTCTGAGGTAAGCGTCATTGATTTGCCCTCCTACCAATTACTCAAGCCTGACATTGCCCCTTTCACGCGTGACGCCGTCTTTGATTTGGTGTTCGTCGCTTTCATGAATGACGCCAATGCGCTTCATTGCTCCCGCCATCTTTCCATCACCGCCAGCGGGCTGGTCCAGCAAGTTGTTATATGCCTCCGTCCCAGCCACAATTTAATGAGTCTGAAAGGCTCCACATCTCTCCTTCCCGGGGTTGAGATTCGAAGCTTGGTCCATCTTGGATGTTCGATGGCGGCGGTCGTTGACGGTTCTCTGGACGCCTCCGCCCGCGCAATACACGAACGTTATGTCGCAGAGGAAACCGCAAAGGGAATGACTCTCAAGGAGAATTCGTTGCTGGTTCCATGGCGCGACTTGGCTGAGTCATACCGCGATTCCAACCGTTCACAGGCCGACAACAGCGAAGTTAAAAAGCAGCAACTCCGAGTAGACAAGAGCGCGGCTTGTATGGAAAGCATGGCAGAGGCTGAGCACCGAAGATGGATGGCTAACCGCGTCCTTACTGGCTGGAAATTCGGCTCGGTGCGTGACAATCCAAAAAGGCTGCATCCGAGCATCGTTCCTTATTCGCAATTGAGCGAGGCAGAGAAACAAAAAGACAGGAACACGATCACGTTATTTCTGAAGGACATTTGAGTCTTCTGAGCCCTTTGACGTCGCTTTCCCACCTGAAACACACTCCAAGCAGACGCGATTGCAGCTTCTCTAACTTAGCTGATGGTCAGAGCTGACTATAAATTTCCTCAAGGTGAGTCCAAATTCCAGAAGCCCAGCCAATGTCCAAGCCACCCCCTCTCCCTGTACGGTCAAGCGCCTTCGTGAGCTCTGCGTCAACATCCACGAGGAAAACCTGGCGTTTCTCCTGCGAACCACATTGCCAGAGTTCCCTATTTCCGTCGCCAACGAATTTTTCAATGGCTCAAAGCTGAACAAGCCGGCCAGCCGCGAAGACCGCGAATGGACGGACATCGTGCGCCTAACGCTGATCGCCTTTTCTCCAGACGGATCCGCTCCCGCCCAACTGCGAGGCAAACCGTTCCCCCGGTACAAGAGGGCATATCCCTTTGACCCGCGTCCAGACCGAGCTGATGCGGATGAACCCGTTGCTCTCACACTCTACCCAGCGAGACGGACAACACCCATTCTCGCCGACATTGCCGCCGCGCTCGGAGTCGAGTCGCTCACCATCGCCCATGAGAACTGGCTGGCATGCTACATCGCGAACCCTTTTCCCTTGGAGAACCTTCGGATCAATGTAAACCCCAGCGACTCCAACAGCACCGTGGGACGGGACAGCATGGACATCATCAGTCAGAATACCACTTCGTTTCTGGACTCCGAACTACCCCGGCTGGCAGATGCGTTGCCGGATTCTTTGGAGAAGCCCTTCCCGAAGTGGGCGACAAATCCAACGCCCACTTTTAACTGTTTGGCGAACCGCTTACATCATAGCCAATCATAAACAGCGACTTTTCTATCTCATGAACAGCGACTTTGTTTTTCAGCTTTCGTACAACGCTCTGGAATAGAACACTGGCATCGCGCATCATCCGAGCGTGATGATAATCCTTTCTCGTAGATCTGAATAGTGGGGGGAATTGCAGGTGGCCCTTAGATGGATCCCGCATATCCTGCTCCCCTGGAACGTATTTATTGCTGCTACGGCCCCAACGAAATTGAAGTTCCGCGGGCACCTCCTTAACGCTCTTCGATTTCAGAAATTCTCGCACTAACAATCCCAAAGCAGCGCCAACCCTACCGTCATAGATTGCTAATTGTTTATCCGGATCCGCTGCCCAATAAATCTTGGTCATTGCTGAATTCATTAACAAATCTGTGCCATTAAAAACCAACAGTTCTGCTTCGGGGTCTTTGAGTAATGCCACGGCACGCTTTAATTCTAGCGGCAACTCGTCGGTAGGACGACCAATCCACACCCGCGAAGCGTCGTTCACTTTTCTTGCAACGTTTCCCCATTTAAAAATTGCGAGGCATGCGTCTCTTGTCTCGTTGGTGTTATTACTTTTTAGTGCGTCCTGAAGGCGAGCCACTAATTTGCCCGGTCCCTCTCCTGCCCAGGAGTAACGCTCAGATGCCTCGCGAAGATTGGCACACTCCCAGCGATTTCTTAAGCGATCCGGACATATTTCACGCCATTGCGCCCATGCAGGGTGGTTCGTAATGGGGAATCCATGATGAAAATTGCCACCCCACTTAGAAACAAGGTAGTCCAAAAATTCTTCAAATAGGTTTTGAATAGATTGGGGATGGGTAGACATCTTCGTTAAGCGATAGAGGGTTCCCTCAGCGCAAAGAGCTAAAGGTATAAGGCGTGGGGATGGTGACTTTGCATCATGTGTATGGCTTTGCTAGCGAACATGGGTGTTTCAATACAGGCAATCATGGCTTTCAAAGAGCCTTTCAAGCGCCAGATAAACACCGGTGGCCAATATACCACAGAATTAAATTAGATTGAGACCATATTCAACAGCGACCGACCGGAGGCGTCTGGCTTCCCAGGATAGAGCTCATTTGAAATGGAACTTGAGTTGCCAACTTTTAGATGTGGCAAGATGAATGCCGTCATCCCAATTCCAATAATTCTGGTAAACGGCTAATCCTTCTTGGTTGGTCAACGTCATTTCATCGTTCGCCCATGTTTCTTTTTTTTGCGATCGTCCACAGCAAAGTGCCAGCGTCCTAAACTACATGCGATATCAATCCAGATCTTTCAGAAGTTTTTCGGCTTTCTTCCGAACCTTACTTCTCAATTTGGAATCACCTATCGTCCCCGAAATTGTGTCTATTGCGAACTGTGCAAACACCTTGTCGCCGTAATGTGCTCCGCCATACTTACCACCAATCGTTCTTACTATCTCGATAAGATCATCCTCATCTGAGGTGTTGGCTCTTTTCACTGCCTCATTTAACAATCGGTATATATCCTCACGGTTTTCGTCTTTGGGTGCAAATCCCGGATCCGCTAACGATGACACAACAGCCATGACAGCGGGGACATATTTTAATCGCCCCTCCTCCGCATACCTTAAAGTATCTTTAAGAAGCGCATGAGCCAGATCCTTGTCACCGAGAATGCTCCAGGCTATTCTTGCAGCAAATGTGTGGTTCGCAAAATAAGAGTCTTTGCCCAGTCCAGCAACCGCCGACTGCCAAGCTTTTTTGATCGAAGGAACGTCGAGACTTCTCCAATCATCAACTAACGATAGATAAAGGCCAACTGAGCCACTAAAGTTATTTGCATATTCGGCGGCTTCTGCCAACCGCCCATCAAGCTGACTCTCTATAGGTGCCCAACACACACCACCGAACTCGAGGTCATCGCTTCCTTCATGACCAGCGATTGCTACGCCGTAATCTGCAGCTAGATCAATGGTACATACCACCTCCAAGAAGGGAGCAACGTGCACCACGAGTGATTGTGGTCCGCGCGTTGAATCATCAATGCGAACCTCCCCGCAGTTACCCACGCTGAATGTCCACCTCTCTCGGTCAAGGCGATAATTAGCTTCGAATACTTCAATAATTCGCGCAACGCCATCGAGCTCCCACGGCTTGATATCAGTTAGTGTTTTTGCACTAACTTTGCCGGGATTTATTAACGGATCCTCGAAATGTGTTATTTTACCATCTATGATCAGATCTCTTCCTTTGTCAGAATGTTCGCCAAGATAGTCAATCCGAGTAATTCTGGTTACTTTATTGGTGCCTTCGCCCAACGTTGAAGGATCATCTGCATGGACCACTCCATCATTGGTTGCGACTGACCAATTATCTGAAATGCGTCCCATCGTAATTAAATATACGTTAGCGGTAAACGTATCGTCTGTTTTATTTTCCATATTCTGTTTATTTGGATGTATATGTAAAAGACGTGATATCAAAACTACAATGCAGCTCTTGCCGTGAGGCCATCGGAGATCTTTACTGAGTCTTCTCCCAGCCTTTTTTGATGTTTTCCTTCACCAGTTCGTCCGCAATTTTCTGGGCCTCGGGTTCATCAGGCGCAAGCTTTACCTCCCGGTCCAAGGGCTCGGCGCGACTGGGACTGTAGTCCGTCCAGTGGACGACATAAGCAGGGAAACGCCCGCCGGACCCGACTTCCTTGTTAGTTTTCCACACCAATAGCTTGCGAACCGAAGTTTTCCCCTTGGCCTCCTTGGTCCAAACCTCCCTCCGAAGCAATTCACTCGCTGGCAGGGGCCCGTCACCCGCTCCGCTCACGTGGGGTGAGGCATAACTGGCCACCTGCTCCATCCGGGTGTCCACCGAATCCGCTTTCTTATCCTCTCTGAGCCTAATCAACACCGGATGAATGGGCCTCGGACACGGACTCATCCCAATGCGGGTCCAGCCGTCCGCGCTAAACTTCAGAACCATCGCCTGCGAAACCTCTCCACTCGATTGCTCCGCTTGAAGATCAGTGACCTCCACCTCGGCGACGATCTCAGGTTTGATGAACGAATACAGTCCGCCGCTGTCACTTGCATACCTGACGGAAGATGCGGTGCCGATTTTCGACATGCGCTCCAAAAGTTCACCACGCGCTTCGTCTCCGCCCAGGTTCCCACAAGCTCCAAGCACTTGAACGCTCCCATCCTCCTTGGTCAGGCCAAGAAGAATGGACCTCGCTAGGTGAGGCTGATCACCTTTGACGGTGTAGCCCAGGATCACCGCGTCGATCGTAATCGACGGCTTGAGCTTGTGGATCAGCCCGGTTTGCGTTCTCAAGATCAACCCCTCGAGCTCACCGCTTTGAACCTTGAGGTCAAAGCTATTGCGGATTTCAGCTGCTGTTGAAACTTCCTCGACCGCAATCACCTCCAAATTTCCCGAGCCAGGAAGAAGCGCCTTCAACCGATCGTGGCGCTCTGCATAGACGACAGGAGGTGGCGATCCCGCCTCCTGGACAAGATCAAACGCGGCGAAATACACGGCATCCACCTTCGCTGATTTTCCCTTGGCCATGGCCGCTGCCAAGTCCCCCACGCGGCTGCGCCGCCCCTCGACGCGCGCATGAAGCTCTCCCGCAATCAGGGTTCCATCCGGCAACCCTCTGAGTTCTTCCGGCAGGAACGGAAGCTCGCCGTGGATGACTGCACCCTTTGGATTGGCTAAAAAAACCTGTTTTTGCAAGGAAGCCAAAAACCACAACTCCCCGTCGAGCTTGGGGGAAAGCCACATCTTGCCCGGGGCCAATTGATCGATGTCGCCGGGCGCCAAGGGTCGGTAATTACCCGCCACCCTGCGCTTGTAGGCGGCAAGTTGGTCCACAAGCGCGGTGTCCAGCAGGTTTGCTCCCATCTCGCCGGACGCCCCCAAGGGAGTGCCTTTTGAAAAAAGTTTGTCGGACATAAGTCTACTTTTCTTTTGAGTTTGCAGGTGGCTTGAGCTCCATGTCGCTCAAATGCAGGATGAGCTGATACGATTTACCCTTCGTTTTGCCTTCCAGAAAGCCCCTGTAGGACCGGCCGTTCGCCTGAAAGACAAGCGGAGCACTCCCTTTTTCTCCAGTGCCGAGGAGCATCACCGACTGGCTTGCCTCCAGCTCCTTCGCCATTTCAAAAAGATAATCAAAGGTCAATCCGTCCATGTGCCGCAATTGCAGCCGACGGCGGAAGGCAAACCGGCACACTGCGTCCTTGATCGCTATCTTCTTTCCCGTCCAGCGCACAGGTTGCTCGATGTTGACGTTTTGAGCCGTATCCACGGGTTCACGGCGCTCCTTTTCCGATCCGTCAGGATTCAGAATCAATTCCTGTATTTTAGGGTCCGAGAACATCAGCTTCCTATCGCCGTCCAGAAACACGGTTTGTGTGCTTACGACTGTCCCGCCCACAAGTTCAAGGTCGACTTCAGGGTCTGCATCAATCAAGGCGGAGCCATAGTCCTGTCCCAGATTGGCTTGCAAAGCGGAGTGAGTTCCCCCCTCCGCAGCTGCTAGATACCGGCGGAACTCGAGGGATTCATTAGGCAATCCCAATTTTGGCGCAGGCGGCGCTTTAACAGACGCCAAGCCCACCGTGGCGTCGCGGCCCTTTGCATTGGTGAGGTGAATGGATGTGGACATGGATTTTGAAATTAAAAGTCTCGCTGCCTACATGGCATCAAAATCCAGATCGTCAGAGTCGACGCTTTCTTCCGGTTGCGCAAATTGCTGCCCCTCTTCGACCCATTGGTCCGCAACAGGGGTGCCCACGATCGCAAAACAGCCAGCGTCGTTGCCCAAAAGGTAGGCGGTTTCTACGCCAAGTCCGGCGACATAATTAAAGTCCACCTTCAACACCTCACCTCTCTTTAGCCTGTCGGCCAAACCCGTTTTGTCCTCCTGTGTTTCCAAGAAATACACGCTCTGGACGGAAAGATTCAGAAGTTCGGAGGGATCCACGGGGCCCTCAGCCTTCTGCTCAACTCCCAATGTCGAGGGTTTGACTTCCACGATCTCACCCTTGGCATTCAATCCCACCATTTCGCTTCGGGACACCGCTCGGCCGGCCCTGGTAAAGTACCCTTGGGCCGTCATTCCGGACACAATCAGGGTGGCGCCATCGGAGGAGAGCGCGGCACGCGTGCAATCGCGACCTTGAGCGTCAATGGCCACACGCTTTTTAGAGCCGTAGATCTTACTTCGGTCCACCAATGTTACGGGGAACGACGCAGTGACTCCACCAAAGGAAACAATGAGAGGTTTTGCCATAGAAAATATACAGAAGACTCAACCTTGGAACACTGGGATAACTCAATAATTTTTGAAAAAGGAAGTGAACAGAATTAGGGCGAGACTTGCTGATCCAGCGCACTGGATTGCTTCAGGATCCGCCGTCCAAGGCGGTGCTAATGTCGAAAGAACCTCGAGTTCCGGTCTGCACCAGTTCTTCTTCGGGGGGATGACATCACCGCGGGAAACAGCTTTTTAATTGCGTTAAATTTGATATTTTTGACCTATAAATCATTTTCTTCGTCAGATGGGAGAAGTTCGGAAGTGAAAACTTCTACCACCAGCTCCTTTCCCCGCAGCCATCCATCATTAAATTCGGCTTCAAGCTCTTGATTCTTATAAAATAACTTTTCCACCAACTCCAGTTCGTACTTTGGAGTCTCAATCGATGACCGAACTATTGCGAAATCCTTAGGTTCGGGAGTTTCGTCCGATTCAATCGTATAACTAGCGAAGGTGCCTTTCAGCATCTCGTATGAAAGCAAAATATTCTCTTGCCCTGCGTACGGGACAGCGTCGAGAGGTTCTTTAATGTCCTCGAATCCATCAGGGAGATTATATTTATCGGCAAGGTCATAAAGGTCGGAAAGCTCATCCAGCTTTTTATCCCAGACCCCTTCATCGGCATCATCTCTGAGAACGAAATGAAGAGTGTCATCTAAAAAAGGGCGGGACGCGTGCCACCAGTTAGTCGCATAGGGATCATATCCATCCAATAGTCTTGGGAGTTCGCCGTACAATTGAGGCCAGTCCTGGATGGAATTATCCTCCTTGAAAACGACGAGCTTTTGAACCTCCTCGTCGGTGAGTTTATGTGCTGAGCCTTCAAACGTCATTCCTTGAATAGTTAGCTTATATGTTTTCATACTGAATGTTGGGTGGACTTTTTGACTTTAATAAGAGGATATTTATTTAATTCCATCGAATCTTGCAATTTATGACTGAAATGCTCACATGGTTTGGCTCAATTGAGCCTTCCGGGCTTGGCTGAATGCGCCATACTATCAACATTGAAGCCCATCATAAAAAGAGCTGCTTCAAACGCATGCATCTTGTCTACCGTAGATTTTTCACAAGAATATAAAGGTAGTCCTAACACTTCGGCTTTTACTAGGACGCCTTGAATCAGCCATCCAAGTCGCACCTTGCAAGAAGACCACTCTCTTGCCCGCCTCGATCTATCAGGAAGACTGCTTCCTCTTGTGATAACGCCGGGGTCTAGCACTTCGATCCGCATCGGGCGCAAACCTCTCGCTCTTCTGCGTAGCGCATAATCTGTTGCCTTGAACCTGAGAGGCGAGGGAATTTCGCCCCAAGGAATCGCAAGCGACTGACGATACAATTCAACTAATGATCCTACCGCCCCCGCAACGCGAGAGTCATAAATCGGAAGACCATCGTCCGAAGCAAGCGCATGGACCTTAGTAAGCATCGCATTCATCTCACAGATGCCATCAAGGCCATCTGTATCTGCTGTGGTTAAGCTGAGCGTATTTTTGACTTTTGAAAGGTAGGACGGTAGTCCTTTTCTTTGTGTGCGAAGGAATGGAATTGCTCCGACCATGTCGTTTCTATCTCCTCCCCAAGCAACGATGGCGCTGCAAACAGACAGGCAGAACTTGTCGTCAGGAGAGTTCCCTAAAAGCTCTGCTTTCAGGTCGCTACCTAAGCGCTTTATCGAGATTTGCGTAGAGTGCCAATCATTAGATTCGATAAGCCCGTGTCGAGGATGAGTCCATGCTGCTCGCCAATGATAGGCCTCTGTTAGATTTTCAATTCCTGTAAACTCGCCGCTCACGCCGGGACCAATTCGTCCGCCACTTCGCCCCGTGCCCCGAAGAGAGATATTGAGATGAACCTTCAACTCTGGCAGTTGATGGGCTGCCCAAACAAGAAACCCTTGGACATAGCTATTTGCTAAAAATTGTGTCTTGTTCATGGTTTATTTATTCGTTCGGGAAGGTAAATAATTGATAAACTTTCTGGTTTTACTTCGTCAATGGCTGAACGAAAAACGGGTTTATGCGCAAAGGAGTCTGGCAATGAGGGCACGGCATAAGCAGCGCTGGATCGGTGTAGGCGTCTTCGCCTCGATGAGTACTCCAGTTGCCGATGCGCTCGGTTACGACTGCCGGAACGTCGACGAGTTGGCCGCAGCAAACAGGACGGGCGGTGGAGTTGCGAAACGCGGTGGTGATGACCGGGCCAACAGCAAGATTTTCAATCGTGTGAAATTGCACTTCACCGCCGCGCGTACCGATGATTAGTCGATTCCGATGGAGTCTAAATGAACCCGCACTGTGCTTCTTGAGTACAGAGACGCATTTCCCAGAGTCAACTTCCCAAACGCGAATCGTCGCATCTACACTACATGACAAAACGAAGGAATCGTCTTCTGAAATTGCCACCGTGTAGACTTTTTCGAGATGCCCTCTAATCACGCGAATACATTCTCCAGAGGCCAAACTCCAAACCCGAACGGTGCCATCAAAACTTCCCGATACAGCGAAAGATCCGTTCGATGAGATTGCCACATCATAAACAATGCCCAGATGACCTTTAAGAACTCGAATACATTCTCCGGAGGCTAGATTCCAAACACGCAGAGTCTTGTCATCACTCCCAGATACAGCAAATGACGAGTCCCCTGAGATTGCCACGCCATAGACCTCTTCCGAATGTCCTTCTAGCGTTCGAATGCATTCTCCAGTGGAGAGGTCCCAAACTCGAAGGGTACGATCCAGACTTCCCGAGACAGCGAAAGCGCTGTCCAGAGAGATCGCCACAGATTTGACTTCGTCTGAGTGTCCCTCGAGGACGCGCGCACATTCTCCCGACCTGAGATCCCAAACACGCAGGTTTTTATCCTGCGCCCCTGACAAGGCAAAAGAGGCATCGGCGGAGATTGCAACACAATCAACTCTGTCAGTGTGTCCTTCGAGCACCCTGACGCAGTCTCCCGAGTTAAGGTCCCAGATGCGCAGGGTGTTGTCCGAGCCTCCAGACACCGCGCAGGAGGCGTGCGCTGAAATTGCCACGGTATAGACCTCGCCAGAATGCCCTTTGGAAACTTGCTCTCCCAAAGTTAAATCCCAAACACAACACATTGCACCCAATTCTGTGGAAACGACAGTGGAGCCGTCAGCCGATATCGCTAGGGAGTTAACATCCGATGAATGCTCTTGTAGCACTCGGATGCATTTCCCACAGGCAAGGTCCCAAATGTACAGCTTGTGGTCCGCACTGCCCGAAATCGCAATCGAAGCATCCGCTGAAATCGCCAAGCATAAGGGGGCATCATGATCAATGACCCGGATACAGTCTCCAGAATTAAGGTCCCAAACACGCATTGAGTGATCCCAACTCACCGAGACAGCCAACGAGCACTGCGCTGAAACTGCAACGGCATTAACATTTTCTGAATGGCCATCGAGAACACGGGTGCATTCTCCCGATTTGAGATCCCAAACACGCAGCGTGTGGTCCCCGCTCCCCGACACTACAAAAGATGCATCTGCTGAGATTGCGACGGAGCTGACCCTTCCAGAGTGGCCCTTGAGAATTCGGATGCATTCTCCCGATTGAAGGTCCCAAACACGCAGTGTTTGATCCCCGCTCCCTGACACTGCGAAAGATGCATCCGCTGAGATTGCAACAGAGCTGACTATGTCAGAATGGCCCTCAAAGACGCCCATACATTCTCCAGACCTGAGATCCCAAACACGCAGAGTCTTATCATCACTTCCAGATACAGCGAATGAGGCATCAAGTGACATGGCAACCGTCCAAACAAAGTCTTTATGTCCTTGGAGAACTCGGGTGCATTCCCCTGAATCGAGGTCCCAAACACGGAGGATGCCGTCCATCCCAGAAACAGCAACAGAAGCATCTGGGGAAATTGCCACGGAGAGCGCGCTGTCATCAGAGCTCCATGTGCAAGGATGCAACGGATTGTAGGCATCGGCGGCGAACCATTTGCGCAGAATTCTTGGAGCCGATGAAGCTGCCAAGCTTTCCTTGCCTTGCTGATGGATCGGGCCTGCGGGAGCGTCATTGTAGGCTTGCTGCGCTACAAATCCCTCGTATGTCACAAAATTTTCCATCGATACCTTCTGCATTCCAATAAAGCGTCGAATAGCGGAAAGCGTATACGGCCAAGTAGGATTTCTGATAATGCGTTCGCAGTCAGCAGCGATCCGTTGAGCGCTCTTCAGGGTGATAGCCTTTGGCGGCTTCGGGCGAATCGGTTCGACACCGCCGTCAGCGCGCTGACGGATGCATGCCGCTGAGAAAGCGGCTAGGTCTGCAGACCACTGCCTCATCGTATTCCGCCACTCCCGCTTCCGTCTGGCTTTTTCCTCCATTTCAGGAAGTCGGTCCATCGCCTCATTGCAATCGCCCTGCATCTCAGAGAGCTCCTTCGCTTTTGCCCTAGCTTCGATAAACTCCAAATCCGAGAGCGCGACCACCGCTTCATCCCACTGCTCTGAAATGATGAAATGCCGAACAGCCTGTCGCCTCACGTAGGGAGAATTTGCCTTCCTCCCCTCGCTGCGCATCCGCTCCGAGCAGAAGTCAGAGAGTTTGCGCATCACAGCGCTTTGCTTTGCGATGCTAGCTACGTACCGGTCCTCGACGGCCTTCCTCAGATAATCATGACCAAACGCGATGCGCCCGCCGTTTGAAATCAGTGAACCCTCCAGCGCATTCAAAATCGAAGACCACACGGCGGGAGCCAGTCCAGTCAACACGATGAGTTCGTCCTCCGCGAAGCTCTCCAATGCCCCCCACAAGACCGAGAGCGCAGCTTCTATATCCTCGCGCCGGTTGTCCTCCTCAACCCGCTCAAACACCTTCGCGAACACCTCGCCCATGCTTCGGCTTTCCAAATAGCCACAGAGACGTTGTTGCAATTGTTCGTGCACGCCAAATACGCGCATCTCCTCCGCAACCGTCCGTAAGAACAGCGGGCTGCCTCCCAGCGGATGCGCCACAATTCGCTCCACATCGGGTTTGGGTAACACCTTGTTAAAACGCGCAAGGTAGGTGCGGATCAACTCGCAGCCATCCTGCGCACTCAGGGGGTGCACCACCACTTCGCACGGGTTCATCCGCGCCTTGAGCGCCGACTGCATTTCACCGTCCAGGCAAGAAGCAACCACCTTGACTCTCGAGGGAAGCTCGGATGGCCACCAGTTGAACTCTGTTCGCGTAGACACTTTGTCCATCCCATCCAGAACAATAATCCATTCCCGCCCAGCGTTTTCGGCAAACGCATTCGCACGTGAAAGCCATTCGGGGAAGTGCTGCAGGATCTTGTTGGGATCCCCTTCAAGTTTATCCTCCTCGCCAGTGACTTGCGCGATCTCACGTTCGATGCGGTAGACCATCCGCACCGGATCCGCTGCATCTGCTGAAGAGCCCAGATAGTGCGTGATCACCCACGCGTCCGGATTTGCTGTGGCGTAGCGTTCCACCCAGTTCGCGACCAACGCACTTTTCCCTCCGCCCGATGGTCCGGTGATCAAAATCGGTTTGAACGGGTCTGCCTCCATCGCCTCATCCAGCGCTACAAAATACTTCTCACCGCCCAAGTAAAGCCCCAGGCGCGCCGAACCATACGCTTCGTGTTTACGCCGCTCCATCGTGACAGGATCCGGTACGTTCTCCAATGGGAACGCCTCATCAATGACCCGCCACAAGTCTTCCTGCACACGCGCCGCAAGGACTTCTGGTGAAGGATAATTCTCCATCACTGGAAACCCACTGTCACGGATGCGAGTCTTGAGCAACTCCAACTTCGCGTGATGCCCTTCACTTTCGCTCAAGTAGGCTCCACCCTTCGCTTGGGAATATTGAGTGTCTCGGAAATAGAAAAACGCACGCCCTGCCATCGCCGGGTTGTTCAGCACGCCGTGGAGCATCTCCAACTCGGTGACGCTTTTTCCTCCCCTATGATCATCCAACCAAGGTTGCTCAACCAAAAGCGACAGGTCGTACTGAGTTGCCTCCGGCACCCACCCATAGCGATCTCCGATAAATCCGAAGAAATAGGGCCGCGCTCGATCAATTTCCGCAAGGCATATGGGCAGGACTTCGCCTCGTTCGGCTTGTTCGGGGGTAATCCCCCACCGCAAGTCAATGTCTATCACATCGACGTTACGCTCACGCGCACGCCGGCGGAGTTCGGGAAAGACCTTCCTGACGAGCAAATCGCGTTCCTCGGCGAAATCGCGGAACGTGGAGCTCAGAAAGACGCGGACAGAACGGGATGTGGTCATACAGGGACGATGAGGTGGGGGTTGGTGAACCTGAAGTGTTGAGTGAACCCCTGCGGCTTAGGCTGTAGAATTCTTAGTACTCGATCGCACATTCGGTCTGTTTCGATATTCGTGAAGCGTAAAAACAAAGGTCGCCCTATCAGTGTTGCACAAACCATGGTGCAGTTCTCAGGCAGAAATGGTCAGGGGTGTTTGCCTTTAGCTAAGGACTATTTCTTCAGTCCAGACGCAAAGCGTTAGAATAGAATTGTTTCTACCGGAATCTACGCGTAGCGTCCAGCGAAATTCGGCCATTATGCGTTGCAGATTGGTATTATTCTGGCACGCCGAGCGCAGGCGAGAGCTTCATATCGGATCCCTCGATGCTCAATCCACCGAACAGCTAAAAAAGAAGCTCACGCCAAAGCCTCTTTCCCGCCGTTGCCAACGCGTCGGCAACGACTCGCAATCTGGACGTCTCCAGCTGCTCTTCCATCAAACCACTAGCATCTCAACGCTACGGCTTGATGGTCCTGCCCATGCATGGCTGCCGACGGATCATGTCATCGGCCAGGGGCTTTGCCGGGCGTCATCGAGAACGGTCGGCTCCTCGTTGGTGGCGATGTAATCCATGAGGCTCGCCCTGTGAATTAAGCGAACGCCCCTTGTGGCGCCCGGTTGGCGTAGGACCGAGCTCTTAACCACCGGGCGATTTTTATTCGCCTTACACGGAAGGATGAGCGAGTTAAGCGTCGATCGGCTCAGGTTAGAGTAGGGGCACTTTTCTCCTGAGCGTGGTAGTCGGATCCATTCGGGGAGAAGCGGTGTAGGGGCTTTGCCTGACGGCGTTGCGGTTTGGGAGTGGCGGTGGTGGGTATTCGTGTCCATACCCAATTAGCCCCCGTTTCAGATAAAAAATTGATACTTAAATACCTGTTAGGGAGCCATTTAACTGAAATTGTCGAGTTCAAATTTTTGACACCCTATAGACGTGTAACGCTTTTTGATGGGGTTTTTTTTACTCAACCGACAGAATCCAGCCGATTTGGGGCTGAAACGTTGCTCAAGGGGGCTGTGCACTAATTGGGAGACAGCCTCATGCTCGCAAGACGCGTGGGCGTGGCACTTATCGACTTGAGCCATTGGGATGGCCCAAGATACTTTTAATAAGCAATTTGAAGATTTTACCGACTTACGCAGACTTGAGTTCAGGGAGCACTACTCTGGGGCGTCCGAAGCTCCTTTATGCTTGCCCCGGTGACGTTTAACTCTTTCCAAAGTCGCTTTACGTTCCCGGCGACGGAGGAACTCTTCTGGCGTTTCTGGCACGTAAACAGCCACATCGGACAACATACCGGTCAATCCCTTATCATGGAGGCCAATAATCCATCTTGCAATCGCCTCGACTTGAGGCGAATACGCTAAGCGCCAAACCATTTCCTGACGCTGCAGATCTAGGAAGAGTATTTGGTCCATTAACTTTTGAACCCGGTCTCCTCTAAGCTTCTCCCAACCTCTTTCGATGTGAGCTTTCGTTTCTCGACAAAGCTCACGAAGCACAACGTCGAAGTCCTTTACCTGTACCTGCGCGATGCTTGCTTTGGGTTCTCTCAGCGCAGCGTTTAAGCTTACGAGCGCTTTATAGCGCGGATTCGATTTTTTCAGGGCGTTGTGCTGAGCAATGGCTTCCTCGTCTTGCTTAACTATTAGTAGTGTAGGGTCGTACCCCCCGTTGAGCTTTAACAATTCCCTCTCAACGATACCAACCGGCCGCAGAGGAATACTCTTTATCATCTGCTTGATAGTCATGATGAGGCGGAGGCTTTTGCGGTTACTATCGACCCAGCGCAACTCCTTGCCCTGCGTGGTCCCTGCACGTTTATGAGAGGTCATGTAAGCCGCTCGGACCAGCCTGCTTAGCTCGTCAACGTCCGTTTTACTCCAAGCCAACATTGGCAAGGGCTGTTGCGAAAACTTTTGTACCCACAACAGCTGCTTCCGGAAATATTCGACATTCAACTTGAGCGCCTTGATTGGATCGGTGTCGAACTCAGGCTGGTCTTCGGGAGGGGGCGATGCAGCGGGCATACACAGAGCAGAATGCGTTGGATTCCCGGTTGTGAAAAGGGACTAGATTATGACCGTGGCAGCGATGTTTTGGGATTGCCGGGGGAGGTGGCAGTTTGACGGCGCCACTAGCGAAATGGACGTCGCCGGACATCCCAGACGTGGACGCCGATTTATGACTTTGATTATGACTTTGCCGGATTTGGGCCTTGAAACCACTCGTAACCCCTTCATTCCCAGTCAGTGGCGGAGGGAGCGGGATTCGAACCCGCGGAACCTTTTGAGTTCTCCGGTTTTCAAGACCGGTGCAATAAACCGCTCTACCATCCCTCCAAATCACTGCACGTTTCACTAGCATCTCACAGCCAGCCTTTTGAAAAAGAACCTAAGCCTCTCATTGTAGGCCGATACTGTCATCAAAAGCGCACTGTAAATCCTGTATGGCGTCAGGCCTCAAACCTCAACGCCAAACGAGCACTCTCCTTTCTCACACAAAAGGCGGCAGCCCGCAAGTCATACCCTCGTTCATCCAACAGCAAAGCGGAGGCTCCAGTATCGCTCCAGTATCGCTCTTTTCAGCAAATGAAAATGGATTAACATCCGAAATTTGCGCCGCCACGCGCTCGATCCGATGCTGGCCCATGAAAACCCCACACCAAATTTTACGGCCCGAAGAAATACAATTCAGTCTAATTTATTTTTAAATTATTTAATCCGATTGTTTTATGCTAATTTTAACCATGTTTAAAATCGCACCTTTATCGTTATTGTGCGCTGGGTTCGCATGGTGCGCGATGCCGCTTGAACGCGTTCAGGCGGCCACCATTGGGGTCGAAGGACCGGAGGTGATTAAGGCGGGGGATGTGGGCGTAGGCAGGCAGTTGCCGGATTTGGAATTTACTTCAAGAAACGGCGTTAAGCAGCATCTCAGCGACTTGGTCCAAGGCACAGGACTCGTAATCGCGATGACAAGCACCAGTTGCCCGGTGAGCAAACGGTACGCAGCCACACTGAGTCGATTGCAACTCGACCTCCAGTCTAAAGGGATAGGTTTGCTGCTGCTAAATCCTTTCACCAGCGAGCGCTCCGCAGAGATCGAGGAATTCATCCTGCAAAATTCCATCAGCGTCCCCTACGTAAGCGACACGGATAAATCCCTCGCCACAGCCCTGCAGGCCAGCACGACCAGCGAGGTGCTCCTGCTAGATTCCTCG
>Ga0114972_10000089_pt1 | contig 58775 bp, 20 predicted proteins | sample M_140807_EF_Meta_FD_87354 | JGI IMG/M metagenome (GOLD analysis project Ga0114972, IMG submission 87354) | Freshwater microbial communities from Lake Montjoie, Canada to study carbon cycling - M_140807_EF_MetaG | ecosystem: Environmental > Aquatic > Freshwater > Lake | place: Lake Montjoie... | reverse complement strand
TAGTATTATTAGATTCATTAACTAAACTGGTAGAAAGAGTACTACTAGTAGCAATAGAACCACTAGCATAAATAGTACCACCCACATCCAACATATAACCGTTATTATTAGCTTTTCCAATAGTAGTATTACCAATATGAAAGGTATTACCTCCTATATAGGTATTTCCACCAATACTAGTACCACCTGCAATAATAAGCGCCCCAGTTCCACTACCCGTAGTAGCTGTGTTAGCACCTACCACCAAATTAGAGTTAAAAGAGACATCATTCGATACAATCAAGTTCCCTGTAATACTCGTCGTACCCGAAATATCTAATGGATAATTATTCTGTATTTTTCCTATAGAAACATTCGCCGATGTTATCGTAACAGGCGGTGGTAACACTATATTTGTAGGAAGTGATATACTATAAATATTACCTGCTCCAGTCGATGTTCCATTTCCAGTAACACCAATAATATAATTTGTGGTAGCATTACCAGTTATATTTGTAGCAAAAGATGAAATAGCCACGCTATTCCATGTTTTATTTCCATTAACACCAAGACTTTGATTCATCGACCAAGATCCTACCGAACCATAACTATTTGATATCCATAAGTTACCTGGATTTATCGCGGCAACCTGGTATTGTCCAGTAGCAGAAATTGCAATAGCCGACCATTTTTGATTGATATATTGTGTACCGCTCGTACCACCACCGGTATATGGTGCTACATTGGTCCATGAACCCGGAGAACCATAAGAATTCGAAGTCCAAATATTACCACCGTTTGCTACGGCGGATACATATTGTCCACTATTTGATATCGCGATAGAATACCAATTCTGTTTTGTATAAGGATTCCCTGTTGTACCTTGATTCAACTCTTGCCATACGGGTGGTGCTGATAGATAATTCGGTTGATTCGAAATCCATATATTACCTGTATTTGTTGAACCACCAACACATGCGACTTGGTATTGACCGGTAATTGACATGGCTACAGAAGACCAATATCCTATGTTACTAGAATTCCAATTTGATCCTCCTGTAGCAAAAGTATTATTAGAACTTGCTGTTGTACTTAAGCTATTATAAATACCAATACCATAATATGTTGACCATATATTACCACCATATACAGAAAAACTAATCACATTACCATCATTTGAGATAGCGGCAGAAGTATACATTCCTGATACTAATAAACCACTTGATATACCTATTGAACCTATTGTTGGTGTATTTGGAGGTATTGTACTAGTATTATATAATTTCCATGTAGTACCACTTCCGTAATTATTAGATATAGATATAATACTATTTGAAGTACTACTAATTCCTAATGCTATTTGATATTGTCCTGTTGAAGATATTCCTACTGCTCTATATGCTTTACTAGCATATCCATTAATTGTAGTACTACTACTTGTTCCTATTGTAAATGTTTTTCCACTATCTGATGATAAATATAATGTATCATAAGTAATACCTGTAGAAGAACCACCTTGAAAAATTACAGATATTAATTGATATTTACCGTCTGTTGATATTGCACAAGATGAATAATAATAATAACCCGAACCAGCAGTTGTTGTTCCAGTTATAGCAGTAGTACTATTTTGTGTATTCAAAACAATGGATTGAGAACCTAATACACTAAATTGCGTATTAAAAAAATTTATCAAATATAATTGTGAAATAGTGGTATTCATAACTAATGCGCTATTATTCGTCGTTGAATACACGTTCAACCCATAAATATTCGAATTCCCATATACCCATAGATTACCTCCAATACTTGTACCACCTACTACTTGTAGTGCACCTGATGTACCAGAAATGGTATTCAACGCAGGAGTCATTCCATTAATGAATAAATTTCCGGCGAAAGAGGCATCACTTAATAGCGATAAATATCCAGAAAGATTCGTTGTACCTGATACATCGACGGTATAACCCGAATTCGAAGTTTTTCCTATAGAAATATTACCACCAATGAATGTATTAACTCCAATATAAGTATTTCCACCAATATAAGTATTTCCACCTATACTAGTACCACCAGCAACAATAAGCGCTCCAGTACCAACCGAAGTAGAAGCAGTGGTAGCACCCACTACTAAATTGGCATTAAAACCAACATCTCTACCGACGAATAAATTCCCAGAAATATTGGTCGTACCGCTTACGTCTAAAGGGTAATTTGCATATGTAGAACCTTTATTCACCGCCAAATTCCCAGAATAAATATTTATATTGCCATTTCGTAGAGATAAATCTCCCCCGCTCATATCAATAAAGCCTTGTAAATACATACTTCTTATCCTATTGGCATTCGAAGGTGTCGGTGCCCACATAATATACTATAAGTAAATAGTTAAAATTGTATAATAAAACCATTCGATGTAGACGCTGTATTTTGATAAATATTTCCTATCATATTTAAACTATATGTATTTCCATTTACACTGGTCCCTATTGCCATAGATTTTTTATATGACGACGATTGATCTCCGATTATAAAATCCGTATTTATTCTTTGACTAGTAAAAGTGCTATTTGTTATATCTCGTTGAAGAATACTACTCAAATCGAATTGAGAAGAAATAATCCTATAGTCGTATTCATTTGGATTTTGTGCGTTACCACCAGCAGGAGTAGATGCATGACTACTCGATTGTAATATAACGAGGGAATTCTTTGCATCAACATTTGACAAGTTCTCACCTAATCGAATCCTATTTGAATTGCTATAACTATTAGTAGCAGAATTATATCCGGTCGGTTTTATTATAAATGAATTCGTATCTTGGGATATTTTTATATATGACCATGCTGTTGCTACTGTTTTATCTCCTTGATTGCTACTTAAATCTTGATTATCTGCTATAAAAAAACCTGCACCAGCACTAGTACCATTACCTCTAGATGTCTGTTTTACACCAGATGCATCAATAATTGGGGTTGAAGCAGTAGGCATACCATTATTTATGAGTAAAAATGGTGTATTGTCGACAACTGCACCATTATTTATTTCAGTGCCATTTATTACTAGTGTTCCTCCAATCGTAACAGTATCATATTGACCACCAATTGTAATTTTGGTATTTGTTTGAGTACTTGCATTATTTGCGATATTTATTGCGGTTACATATTGTCCAATAGCATTATCATATTTTCCTATATCTATTATACTATTATTCCCTATTGGTTGGATATTATTTGTATATAATTTTTGGCCAATATTAACATTTTTACTAATATTTACACCACCTGAAATATTTAATGCGGCAGGTGCAGGTGAACTATTGAAACTACTATCGGATAAACTGTTAATTGTTAAATTTCCACCCATAAAAATATTTCCTGTGATACCCATCCCACCTGTTACTATTAATGTACCTGTTGAAGTACTAGTAGATTCTGTACCTTTTTTAACATTCAAATTTCCACCGATGAAAGTATTTCCACCAATACTAGTACCACCGGAAATGATGAGCGCGCCAGTTCCTACAGAGGTAGAATCCAGTGAACTTCCAACTACTAGATTACTATTAAATGATGCATCGTTTGTTAGAAATAAATTACCGGTAATATTGGTAGTCGTTGTTATATTTAAATTTGGGTAAATAGGGGTAATGAGTTTAGCGCTACCTGATAATTTGAAATTTTTTAATGCATAGCCTGTATTTCCACTCGGTATTGTATTAAATACAAATCTAAAACATTTATAATATGAAGTACTACCAATATTAAAGTTATATGTAGTATTACCATTTGCTATGGTTATTGTTGTGTTACCATTATTTATTTGATACCATGTTTTAGAAGAATTACTCGCAGTATCATTTGAACCCAATGCATAAATTGTAAATGTACCACTCGGGGTTTGACATAGTATGCTTATAGAATTTAATGCATATATATAATTATTACTTATATCTACTTCTATCCAATCACCTGAAACTGTACTACTACCATTATAAGTTGTAGAAATAGTGGTATTTGTTCCTGAGTTATATTTATCATCACTAGTATAATAGTAGTTATTGGAATCGCCATTAAAAACATTAATACTATTTTGGAATCCTTTGATTCCTGTTGCACTACTTTTCATATAATAATTTCCATTTTGATAATCTGAGTTTACTGTTACATTAGTTTTTTCAAAATTAAATACTGTACTGGAAGGCGGATTCAGATTTTTCGGAACAAAATCAATACCAGAAATAATAACAGGTGTAGCCAAAGTAGTCAAATAATTACTTTCTATATCAAGATAGTTTGCTGCGAATACACTAGATGAAAGATTCGTCGTACCCAAAACATCTAATCCATAACCTGAATTTGATGTTTTCCCTATAGAAACACTACCACCTATATAAGTATTTCTACCTATAAAAGTGTTACCAGAAATACCCACTCCACCCGTTACTATTACAGTACCTGATGTGGTATTAGTAGATTCAATATTACCTTGGACATTCAAATTCCCTCCAATAAAAGTATTTCCCGAAATACCCACCCCACCTGTCACTATTACAGTACCTGTCTTTGTACTAGTAGATTCTGTACCCTTTGTGATATTCAAATTACCTCCTATAAAGGTATTACCTGAAATACCCACTCCACCTGTCACAATAACAGTACCAGTTCCTGTACTAGTAGATTCAATATTACCTTTTACGTTCAAATTACCTCCAATAAATGTATTACCTGAAATACCCACTCCACCAGTAACAATAACTGTACCAGTTCCTGTACTATTAGATTCAATATTACCTTTTACGTTCAAATTACCTCCAATAAAAGTATTTCCTGAAATACCCACTCCACCAGTAACAATAACTGTACCAGTTCCAGTGCTAGTAGATTCAATTCCCTGTTTGACATTTAAATTACCTCCAATAAAGGTATTACCAGAAATACCCACACCACCTGTAACAATAACTGTACCAGTTCCAGTGCTAGTAGATTCAATTCCCTGTTTGACATTTAAATTACCTCCTATAAAAGTATTTCCCGAAATACCCACCCCACCAGTAACAATCACAGTACCTGTTCCAGTACTGGTAGATTCAATATTACCTTTTACGTTCAAATTCCCTCCTATAAAAGTATTTCCCGAAATACCCACTCCACCTGTCACTATTACAGTACCAGTTCCAGTACTGGTAGATTCAATATTACCTTTTACGTTCAAATTACCTCCTATAAAGGTATTACCTGAAATACCCACACCACCAGTAACAATGACAGTACCAGTTCCAGTACTGGTAGATTCAATTCCCTGTTTGACATTTAAATTACCTCCAATAAAAGTATTACCAGAAATACCCACACCACCCGTTACTATTACAGTACCTGTTTCAGTACTCGTAGACTCAATATTACCTTTTACGTTCAAATTTCCTCCAATAAAGGTATTACCAGAAATACCCACACCACCTGTTACTATTACAGTACCTGTTCCTGTACTAGTAGATTCAATATTACCTTTTACGTTCAAATTACCTCCAATAAAAGTATTACCAGAAATACCTACTCCACCAGTAACAATCACCGTACCAGTTCCAGTACTGGTAGATTCAATATTACCTTTTACGTTCAAGTTCCCTCCAATAAAAGTATTACCGCTGATACCCACTCCACCTGTTACTATTACAGTACCAGTTCCTGTACTAGTAGATTCAATATTACCTTTTACGTTCAAATTACCTCCTATAAAAGTATTTCCCGAAATACCTACTCCACCTGTTACTATTACAGTACCAGTTCCGGTACTGGTAGATTCAATATTACCTTTTACGTTCAAATTACCTCCTATAAAAGTATTACCGCTGATACCCACTCCACCAGTAACAATCACAGTACCTGTCCCAGTACTAGTAGATTCAATACCCTTTTGGACATTCAAATTACCTCCAATAAAAGTATTACCCGAGATACCCGCCCCGCCAGTTACGATAAGTGTTCCGTCCGTCGTTTTCGTAGTTTCAGTACCATTTGTCATATAGGTTATACCATGTATGGTCGTATTCAAAGAAATATCTACGTTATGTCTTATATATGTATTCCCCATAAACGCATTACCAATTACTAATTTGGTTGCATCTCCGCCCAAATAAATGTTCTTCACACCCCTATCTATAATCTGAAAACTATCATTATTTGATATAATTTCCCCCCTATCATTTATAATCATATCACCGGAAATCCTCATATTACCCGACATATCCAATATATGATTCTGTTTCCGATTGAATAGATTCGGTGTAAAACATGTGACTACTTTACCCAAATTCGTCGTTTTATCATTCGCCGTAAATAGGAGTGTATTTGGATTCGGCGAAGATAAACCAATAAAATTATTATTCGTATATAAAATATTCGATTTCCCAGAAGGATTCAAATAATTCGGCGGAATAATTGTCCAATTACCTAGACCATACTGTGTCATCCAAATATTATTCGATGAATCATATGCTACTGCAGAACTCGCGTCATATAAATATACGGATTTCAAATTCGCATTCGGATTTATATATGACCAATTTAATCCGTCGTTTGTATATGATATAATATTAGACCCTACTGCTACTGCTGTATACGTATTTATTGCATAAATCGAATTATATGATACTACTACTGGTTTACCGGCGGAACCCCAATTCATGGTCTTACCGGTAATAATATTATTGGACGTATCGAAAATATTAATAGAAATATCTGTCTGTGTAGCAATAAAAATAGTATTATTTACGCCATTATTTATACCGGATATAGAGTTGATATTTTGCGAAAAAGTAGTCGTTTTATTAAGAGTAAAATTATTATTATTATTATATGTATCGGCTGTCAAATAATATAATCTATTTGAATCGCATACGTAAAAATTATATAATGAACTCGTTTTTTGATTCACATATATTTTATTAATCGGCGACAAAGAATCCATTGTCAGAATTACATCTTTTAAGTTTTTTATATTAATAGTTATTCCGTCTATTGTATAACGTATTTCCGAATTAGTACTCATTCCTACGAAAATATGACTACAATCTATTGCATATAAATCATTGATATATATGACTTTACTCGTATTAATATATTCACTTGAATTATTATTACTTATATTCAAATATGACCAAAGGTTTGTAATACTATTATAAATAGAAATAATATTCTTATTTGACGTTTGTACCCCATAAATATATGAATAGCCATTCGTATCAGAATTTATTCCATTCAAACTATTCGTATATGTATTTATTTGACGAATATCACCATTATCTATATGAATAGGTCCATTAATATCGAGAACGTATTTTTCGGTTCTCGGTTGGAATGTATTGATTCCTATCGTCGTATCGTATTTCAATGGGTCTTTCCCCGAAATAATATTCATGGCCGAAATATACGCGCCTGAAATGTCAGATAGGCCGATCGTATTCATACTACGTGTAGAATCGAGGGGATATGAACCACCCCCTATTGCTGCGCCTATATTATTCGGTGCGCCTATAATAGCAAATGTGTTTGAACTATTATCATTCGCTACTAGCCATAATGCTTTACCGGTTGTGCTTGTTGCAGACCCATAGATATTATTTTTATATGACCCATAGGAAATATCATATATGAGTGTTGTTATCCCGGATATATCTGGGCGATATCCCCTTTTGGAAAAAGATGTGACATCGGGTCTTATAAAGATTTGGTTTTGGTTATTTGTGATTTGTAGCGTATTCCCTTGGAGATAAGATATTGCGGCGTCTCCCTTTTGCGAAGCATATGCGTCTGCATTTGTATTTGATATAATGGCCGAATCGTTGAAAAATAAGATATTGGACGAAGTATCCGTCGTATTAACGACGATCCCTTTTAATGTATTATTTTGCGCGATGGTATTGCGGTTTTGTTCGGCCGATGTGAAAACATTGAGGGATTGTACTATCCCGCCGCAAATATCGAATGTGGCCTGAGGTGCGGTATTATTTATACCTAGACCACCGGGTTGATTTGGACCGCTTGTTGAACCATATAAGTATTGTGATCCTTCTTTACCCAAATATAAGTAGTTTTGTAAATATGTATTTCCTATAAGATAATTATTACCCTGGAATAACACGGGTCCGGAGAAAAATGTGGTTTCGGAAATATTTAAAAATTCGTTTAAATTTGCATTTGATATATAGACATTTCCACTCATATAGACATCGCCATCTAAATACGAATTACTTTGTGCTGTGAAATCGCCGACAACACTCACTTTACTTAAGAATTCTTGGTTTAATACTAGATTTTGTACAATTAGTGTATCAAAAGATGCGGATGCATTTGATATTGATCCGCTTGAGATACCTGGATAAGTTGCCATAATAATTATATATACAATTATTATGTATTTTATTTGACTCTTTACCGTCGTCCGTCGCCTTTTACCTTCGTCTTTTTCTTATTTCCTCTTTTTTCTCTGTATAAGAGAAGACTATCCTTTATTTTTTTATCGCCCCTTTTTTTCGTAATTCTATTAGGTCTTATAGGATATGATTCTATATGAGGGTTGAAATGAACGTGTTTTTCTAAAGGAGGAACCATAGGATAATTTATATAATGACGCTCTTGTTCAATCGGATATGGTGCTATATCAGGATTATATATGACACGTTTTTCGTCGTTATATAGGACCCCATTTTCTAATCTACTATTCTTCACTATCTGATACGATTCTATATGTATCTTATTACGTCTCGTTTTATTGACGTGTTTTCTAGGCATTATATTCTTCTATAAGATTTTATGCGCGGTTTTTTCTGGTTCTCGTCTTAGAACTCGATTTCTGAACGAACCCCCGGATTTCTTTCTCTTTTGATAGAATCCCCTTGACGAATTCTTGATAGAATGGACGGAATTCTTTTATTTGACTTTTCATTTCCGAGGTCGAGAACCAACGGATTTCTTGTTTCTCGAAGAATTTCGTGGAATTCAATAGGGTTTTATCCATGCGATTCCATAGGAATTGATAGTGATTCCTATAATATTTCGTTAGGTTCTCGTCGTATTCCATGAAAAATATATGTATATGATATGCCCGGGATTCTTGTCCGAAAGTTATATCATATGTACCCCCGTTCTTTTTTATGAGTGCTTTTATTTGACTCGGTTCTCCTAAAAATCCGCATAGTTCTTCCGCACCTTCCCTATATGCAGTTTCCATAATCGATTCTCCGCTTTCTACACCGCCACCGAAATCCGAGAACCCCTTGGCAGAATCCTCCATTTCATTCTCTTTTCCGAATAAAAAATAGAGTTTACCTTTATGTATTGCGACGGGTAATATAGATGATGCTACCATATGTATTATAGTTTGATTATTTTTACTGACGGTCTCTCTACGTCTTTCGGTTCGACCCTTACAACGTCTATCACTACTGCTTTCGCTTCTACGATTGCCTCTTCGCCTACGGCTTCTATTGCGACGGATGCTTCTACGATTGCATCTTCCCCTACGGCTTCTATCGCAACGGATGCTTCTTCTATATCTGCTTGGTAACGATCGAATGGATTTTCTATTCCTATTCCTATATGACTATCATAATCGGGTTCTACGAATGTCATATAGAAATCTTTTACTATGGGATTCGCTTTTATCTTTTGTGGATGGAATGCAGATAAATAGAGGCCGTCTAGACTCTTTACTCTGGATAACGCAACATATATTTGACCATATTCAAATACACTGTTACCTAAATCCATATCTGCAGTTTCGAGTGTAGCCCCCTGGATTTTATGAATCGTCATTGCCCATGCTAGACATAGCGGTATTTGACCAATTGCAATCATCGGATATTCTTCAGATTGAGTATATTGATAATCAATTAGTATTTCTAACCCATTTGTAAACCGTACAATAGGGATATTATTTTTAAAATCTATAATAATACCTTGAGAACCATTGCAAATTCCCTTTTCTATATCTATATTATATGTAAGCATTACTAGGGCACCCTTTTTCAATATTGCCCGTTGTTGTATATTCGAATTCGTAGATAAATGGTTTATTTCATATTCTATTTCTTGAGGGGTTAATTTTTTACATATATTTAATAAATTCGCATCAATCGCCCTACCACTATCCATGTAAGAAACACAATCCGTTTTTATAATCCTTTCATATATATGCTCTGGTTCTTGTATTTTTGAGAACCTCGCACGATTCACAAAATCGGTTTTTGATCGAATTGCGAAAAGTTTCGTAGGGGTAATATAATCATCCGGAGGTTTTATGCCGATTCTCTCAATCAATATTTGACGGTTTTCTTCACTTATATTACCCTCCCGAATTTCGTTTAAAATGCGAATATATGTCTCATCAGTTTGTCGGAAAACCGTGACTAATTTTATATGATTTTTTATTGGGAATACTTGCCCCCATTTTTCAGATTCAAAACAGAATTGGCTGGTAGATGGTTCCTCTGGAGAACCTACAGGGGGTAATTGATAAAAATCGCCGGTGAAAATGATTTGTATCCCACCAAAAGGCTTTTGGTTTCCTTTGATTGTTCTCGCGATTCTTTCAATTGTCTCGAATATTTTTTTTGATAACATACTGACCTCATCTACGATTAATACTTTGATTTTCTTCCAAGCCGATACAATCCACGGACTGTATGTGACAGATGATACAATTTTTTCTATAGGACCACGCGCTAATCGGATACCACTCCAAGAATGCAGGGTACGCGCATTACATTTTAATAGGACAGCGGCACAACCCGTTAATGCACATACTTGATGGTCAATATCTAATTCTTTCATATAGGAAACTAAGTGTTTTATGAGTTGGGTTTTACCGGTACCACCTGGGCCGGTTATAAATAGGTTCTCGCCTTTTTTGAATTTCTCGAATGCGTATCTTTGGTCTTTGCTTAGGTTCATAATAACAATAGGTTACTAATGATTTATTTATATGGTTTTATAATGAATTATTGAATCAATTCAGGGGCAGGGGAACCTCCCACCGGTAGTGTCAGTGTGCCCCATTCGGGGCACATCGACATAGGTTCCCCCCGCGCCCCCCTCCCTTAAAAGGGATCCTTTCGTTGGTTCTCAAATACCGATTTTGAAATGTCCTATAGAAAGAATTCTTCTACCCTTTATAAAAACTATTTTCGAGAACTTGGTTCAGGGGCGCCTACGGCGCCCCCAAAGAAATAATTCTATATGACCCTTTTTCGTTGGTTCTCAAATACTCATTTTAAATTGTCCTATAAAAAGAATTTAATACTCTTTATAAAAACTATTTTCGAGAACTTGATTCAGGGCCCCCGAAGGGGGCCCAAAGAAATAATTCTATATGACCCTCTTTCGTAGGTTCTCGAATACCTATTTTAAATTGTCCTATAGAAAGAATTCTTCTACTCTTTTCAATAAAAATATTATTATAAGGGAGGGGGTGTGGGGGAACCGTAGGTTCCCTACAATAATTCAGTATCTATACCATTTTTCTTTATTATATCCAGTTGTTTATTTTCAATTCTTTCTATTATATTATATAATAATTCTATTTTATCGCAAATCATTTTCACTTCTTCACTATCATCCAATATATCTTCATATTTTTTATATTCTTCATATGTATTACGAATATCATAAATAGTATTTTCGTAATTTATAATTTGTTTATTTATTTCATCTTTTTCATTATCTAATAATAAATATTCTTCTGTCTTTTTAATATCTTCTATTTTTTGAAGCAGTTTATCCATTTCGTATTGTTCTTCTTGTCGTTTTTTATTCTCGATTTCAATATTAATATTATCAACATAATGCGTTTTACGATATTCATTATAATATTCTAATATATTTTGTAATTTGGTTTGATCATTTGGTGTGAGTTTTTCCATTATAATCTATTTTATATTATATTATATTATTTATACTTTTCTTAATTAATTGAAATACATATTAAAAACTATTTTTGAGAACTTGATTCAGGGGCGCCTTTGTGTCGTTTGTGCCCTTTCAGGGCACATTGACACTACCGTTGGAAGGGGGCCCCAAAGAAATAATTCTATATGACCCTCTTTCGTTGGTTCTCGAATATCTATTTTAAATTGTCCTATAGGAAATATTTTTCTACCCTTTTCAATAAAAAATATTATTATAAGGGAGGGGGTGTGGGGGAACCGTAGGTTCCCTACTCTATAGGACCCTCTTTCGTTGGTTCTCTAATACTGATTTTCATTTGTCCTATAAAAAAATTTTTCTACACTTTTCAATAACAATATCTTCAACAACTATACAAATAAATCAGACAGACAATTAAATTATTTGTTTCTTAATTTATTTATATAATCTAATTCGTGTGGATAACATTTTTTAATTGCTTTCATTGTTTCTTCTGTTATTGTGCTTTTTGGAAAATAAGATAATATAATTTCTATATGTTCTACTTCAGGAATATGTCCATCTTCATATGGTTCATACATATTAATAACCTCTGAAGCCTCATCATCAGTATAATTATATGTTTCTATTAGACGTATTAATCCTCTATAATCATATTTAATATATTCTTCCATCAATGATGGATTTAATGGTTTAAACAGGTAGTCTTTGATTTCAGCCAAGACGAGGTCTGGCAACGGGAGGAGATTAATAGTTGCCTGTTTGACAATAGATATTTCATGGATTTTGTTCATTTTCTGTTGGATGTTTGAATACTGATTCATAAATCTCCAAAAAACATATCAATTTTATGAAATCACCCTCTTCTCTGAACGTGTAAATTGTCCTATAGGAAATATTCTTCTACTCTTTATAAAAACTATTTTCGAGAACAAAACAAAACCTACCCCCAATATATATCCTATATGACCATATACTACGTTTGCGCAAATACCGGTAGTAATTCCAATCAAGGTTCTCAAACCAGTCCTTTTTTAACGATCCAATATGCATCCGCTATGGCGATCGCAGGAGATACTATCATGGTCCAACCCGGAATATATCGAGAACGTGTAGCCCCTACAAATGGCGGTACTGCAACAGCACCCATTACATATAAATCTGTCATAAAGGGTCAAGCAATTATCCGCGGTTCTATCCCCTGGCAACCAAGTTCTCAAATATCCCCCAATATATGGCAAGGCGTCATATACGATACTTCATTCACAGACGTATCCGCAATAGATGGTCCAAATCCCTTCAAAATCCCCGTATCTGTAACGCCCTATGGGCGTAACGGGCTACCCGAGACAGCCTTCAAAATGCCCAATTGTGATCCCAAACTAATATATTCTATAGGACAAGTCTTCGTCGATGGACAATTATTCCAACAAACACCTTATTTTAGTGAAATGCAAAAAACCCCCAATTCGTGGTTCTTTGATCCATCGTCCAATAAACTATCCGTGAATCTCCCCGATGGTGACCCCCAGTCACACCTCATCGAAATTGCGAACCAACGCCGGGTCTTCGCACCCCACCAACGCGGTCTCCGATATATAGTAGTCGACGGATTCGTCATTGAACACTGCGGAAATAATTACCCCAACCAATTCTGGTTAGTACCCCAGAATCAACAGGCCGGTATGATCAGTACCAGATCCGGACGATACTGGACCATACAAAATAATACTATCCGATTCGCCAATGGAATAGGTATCGACTGGGGGAACGAAGGCGCCCAGAACCAAGACTCGGAAACGGGGGCAAATGGCCCCGCAATAGGGTCATACGGTCATATAATAATAAATAATAGCATCACTGATAATGGTGCGGCCGGTACGGCCGCCTATTTGGCCAAAAATTTCACGTTCTCGAATAATATCGTACAAAGAAATAATAATCTCCTCTTTATAGGACCCCACCGCTGGGAGAGTGCCGGAATAAAAGTCCACCAGCCTACGAACTCGGTCATACAGAATAATTTAATCGAGAACAATTATTGTCACGCGATATGGTGCGACCAAGGCGCAGGACAAAATTCGGTCATAAAGAATAATATCATCCAATTTAATAAGGGTAGCGGCGTCAATTACGAAATAGGGACCGCCACTACCGGGAATGTTCTCAATAATATATTCTATATGAATAACTATGGAGTATCCTTCGTCACTTCGGGAGGCGTCACTATCGCAAATAATGTCTTTTTGGGATCGGCTACGGCCGATATTTATACGAATATTTTCACGAGAACCGCGGATAAATGGGATTCGAATAATATCGCCATACAGAATAATCTCTTTTTGAGTACGACGACCCCCTATTATCAATTGAGTCAACCAGACCCCCTAGTACCATCGTCGAGAACATTGGATAATAATATCTATGCGACAAATACGGGGTTCTCGATGTTACCACCTATCAACTCTAGCCCCTCGCCAAAATCATATACCCTGGATCAATGGCAAACACAATGGGCCACCATAAATAGTAGTGAGTCAAATAGCCAAGTTCTCCAAAATTCTTTTCTATATGACACTTCTGCGAATATTTTGACGCTTAATATCCAGAAAGTACCTATTTATAGTCAACTCTATCAGGCGACTACTTCTACGCCAAATACGGATTATTATGGAAATGCTTTCACAAAAACCATCGCAGGGCCATTTGCATCGCTGAAAACGGGGAAAAATGTTTACCAGCTATAAATGAGAAATAAATGAAAAATAGGTTCTCATAAAAATAGAGAAAGAAGTCATATAGAAATATTCTTCTATATGACCTTTATATGACGACACGTGTAGAACAAATGAAAAAAGTCCAACAAGAAGGACTCGAACTATTCGCTAAGAAAAACGCGGATTATGGAGATGCCTTTGCAAAATACGGCGTAATAGGGGTTCTCATGCGAATAGAGGATAAAATACAGAGGGCGCTTTCTATTTCGAAATCGGGGGTTAATCTCGTAGAAAGCGAATCCATAAGAGATACCATGATAGATCTACATAATTATGCGGCAATGGCGATTATGCTAATAGATGAATAATGATTCTATATGACCATTTTACCGGGATAATAAAGTATCTGCATCATCTGAAAATAGAATATTATATATAGGACCCTTATCGCCAGGTTCTCGATAAATCACATTCATTCTCTGTCCACCATAGGCATATGTGATTTTATATTCCTTCGAACCTATTTTTACCCATTCCTTCATTATTCGAGAACGGAATTCCTCTGATAGGCGTATTTGATCACGTATGAATTCTTCAGAACCCGGCACTTGAGAAATAGATATAATAAAATCCTTTATAGATAAATCATCAAATACAATGGGTTCTCGACCTTTAATATCATTATATGGGAAAATATCTTCTACATAATGATAGAATCTTGCGGATGCATATATAGGACCATCATGATTACAAACCCCAATGACACTACCTTTGGTGAATTCCCCTACACGATATGTTTTTCCGGAAATATTTACTATATGACCTTTCGAGAACATGGTTTATAAATTATCTTATAGGACAATTTATAAATCAATTTTTATATCATTTATTCGTGCTCGACTTCTAAACAAAACGAAAAATCCAACCCATTCAGATTGACTGGAATACCATATTCATTGACTAATTGCACTTTTAATTTCTGTATATCGATCTTACCTGTATATGACCTACGATCGCTCAATAGCGTACCAGTAATAATACTCGCAGATAATATCGACCCATATGGATGTGCCTTCGTATCATAATTCACCCGGGCCAAAATATTTTTATTGATAATCGAATTCGAAAGGGGCGAAATAAAAGAATTCTGATTCCCTTTCGAGAACTCATCTACGATGATATATAAATATCGGGGACCATTCAAGTCTAGAATAGATTCGGATTTTAGACCCGTCGCACCAGTAGGAATGAGGTATTGGATCTGTTTTCTGAAACCCAATAACCAACCTAGTTTTGTCTTATAGTGGAATTTATCAAAATCGGGTGCTACCGTGGTACTAATACCTCTACATGTATATGACCCCTTTAATGCGAAATTAATGGTCGCTAGACCACTCGTGCTAGTAAAGACGGAATAATAAAAAGTAGAACTATTGGAATAGGGGATTGATCCACCTGATACATCAATAATATTGGTCAAATAAAAATAAATATCAGAACCAAAATTTATACTCGGATAACTCTTCAACTGATAATTGATTTCGTATTGTAATCCGCTACTATCGTAAATCCCGTCATTTATGACAAATACATAGGGCTTATTCGCGGCGATCCCACTAGGTGTAGACCCCGATGTACCAGAATATGTAATACTAAAAGCATTATTTCCTAGAGATGCTGAAATATTATAATATGTGATAGGAATCTCTGCATTGCAAATCATAATGGATTTAACATCCGTAAATGTTTGAGGTAGAGTAATAATATTTTCTATATGACTGGTTCTCGAAATATCATTATAATCATCCCTAAATCTAGTATCAATATTAATATATTTTCTTTTTGTCTCTTTATTCACATTGGTCATAACGAGATGACTTCCATATTGTGATACTTTGGGTTCTAAAAATGCTTCTTTATCGAAATACATGATAGTATTATACAATACTATCATTTTTTATTGGATAATGGAATACGGAGACGTGAATGATTCGTATTTGACATTTTCGTCCAAATCGTATAATTGGGCTATATGTAAAACCCATACGATGAAAAATGCGCCGAATAATAGAACGGCTAGTAATATGATTTTTTTTAATATTCTATTGGTCTGAAATTTCATATATATTTATATTATATTTGTCTTATAGGAATCATTCAATCGTAGCGCCCTTCGGGCGCTACTTACCTTTCAGGTTCGTAGTTCCTAACGGAACTACTTTTAAAGTCGTAGCGCCCGAAGGGCGCTACTTACCCTTTGGGTTCGTAGTTCCTAACGGAACTACTTAATAAGTCGTAGCGCCCGAAGGGCGCTACTTACCACAAGCCCCACACCCCTCACTCTTTATCAAACTCAACATACTATATTGGAATACGGCATAATTCGGTCTTATATTTTGTACTACAGGTTGTTGTATAGTAGTAACATTTGTTTTCGGTGCAACGAAATACATACGAAACATAAAATTGATTTTATATGATAATTTATAGTCATATAATAAAATGAATCTACAACACTGCCAAATATGCAATAAGACGATTATTTCTATGATATATCATATACATATCGAATCCTGTAGTGGTGGAATCAAATGTAAGAAAAAACCGCCAGATGAAATCGAAATCAAAATAGAAAATTTCGAAGATATGAAAAACCTCTTACAAAAACTCGCCAAAGAAGTCGAGAACCTAAAACAAGAAGTCGATATCCTAAAGAAAACCCAAAAACGTAAAAGAATCAGCGATATACTCAAAGAACGCGAATGTCATATAGGATTCAAAGAATGGATAAATGATATAGATATATCAAAGGAAGACGTCGATACTATTCTAAAAAGCAATATTATTACGGGTCTAAAAAGAATATTCGAGAACCTATACGCCACTAAAGGCGAAATACCTATCGCCGCATTCATACAAAAAGAGAATAAAATCTATCTATATGACGGTGAACGATGGCTTATGGCGACTAGAAAAGATATTATGTATATGATAGATATTCTCCGTAGTAAACTATTTAAAGCCTATTCCGAATGGCCAGAACAAGAATATAAAAAATACGGAAAACCGAAATATAAACTAGACGAAAAAATATTCGGTATGGGACCCGATTTTACCGATGATAAAATATCGATCGAAATCCGAAAATTCATATTTACTAAATTGAAAGTGAATCTGGAAAAGGATACCGTAGACGACCTAGAAGAATAAGGTAAAAAATCATACAAAGACATATAAACATATTTTTTATATGACCGAATATCGAGAACCACCGCAATATCTAATGAGACTGAACCCCCATCCACGTGATGAACATATACAATTCGACCCCATACCACATATATATACCGTCCACGGCGAAAAAGGATATACATCCGTTACTACATGGAACCACTCGCATTTCTCCCATTTCGACGCCGACGAAATTATCGATAAAATGGTGAAGAAGGGTACCCTACAAGACCCATCGAGTAAATATTACGGTATGACTCCCGTCGAAATCAAAGCCATGTGGGCGAAAAATGGGAAAGAAGCATCGGGTAGCGGAACCAGTATGCACGAAGATATCGAATTCTATTATAACTTGGAACCAAAAGAAAATAATAGTATCGAATATGAATATTTCTTGAGATTCGCCAAAGACTACCAATATTTGAAACCCTATAGGACAGAATGGATGGTCTATTACGAAGAATATAAACTCTCCGGATCTATCGATATGATATTCGAGAACCCAGAGGATGGAACACTCATCATATATGACTGGAAAAGGGTGAAAGAGATCAAATACGAAGCGGATTTCAATAAATTCGCACATACCCCCTGTATAAGCCATTTACCCGATACGAATTTCTGGCATTACTCCTTACAATTGAATACCTATAAGACGATTTTAGAAGCCAAATATGGTAAGACCATCTCCGGAATGTACTTGGTATGCCTACATCCAGATAATCCGGCGAAAACATATGAACGGATCGAAGTCCCCGATCTCCGCGTAGAAATGGAGAACCTATTCGCCTATCGTAAACAACAATTAGAAGAAAAGATATAAATATTATCCTATAGGACTATTATCCCCAATATCTTTCATGTTTTTATATGTTATTTTCGCATATCAATATACCAAATATTGGTTATATATGACGTACTTTTTTTTTTATAACCTTCTATTTGATATCAAAGCACCAATCGTAGTAGACCCTCCAGAGAAAATCCTATATGATCGAGAACTCGAACGATTCCGTCTATACGAAAAGAACGAGAACATAGAACCATGTGAAAGAAATCGGAGTATCGAAGCCTTCTATTACGATAAGGTCCAATATAAAAAAGTATTTGAAGACCCTAAAAACGAACACGAAGTGAATTGGAGGCGTAAAATTCTCTATATGACCACTCCCGCAGGAAATATCGCCATGTTTTTCGACCCCTTCAAATTAGGGTTCTCGTATTATGCTGACCAATCCTATATCAAATATGATATTTTGAATGCAATGGCGATGAAATATGTTATCATATTTCGCTGTTGGGATTTCTTCATGGATGAATTGGTTCTTCGAGAACCTAGGAGTCCTCTTATTAAGGTCCATTTAGTTGAGGATACGAAACCGGATATAACAAAACCGAATTATAATGCGGCGAAAGCGAAACAAATGGAGAACTCGCCGTTTGTGAAATTCAAAAAAACAGAGATTGTTTTACCGGCCATTTTGAAAAATAAGAACGAAGTCCCCCCTGTAAAAAAACCCATAGAAAAAGATGTGAATCGTAATAAATTTTTATATTTGGGTAAAATACATAATATGAATTTTATTCAACCTATACCTAAGAATAAAGTACGAAGATTAGCCCATTTTAAAAGTGGACTATTAGATGGGGTAGAGAAAAACGCCTCAATACAAGCCGAATGCCTGTCATATAGAGATTATATCCGAATGCAGAAAGCGAATAAAGAAGAATAACGAAATATTTCTATATGACCATTTGTAGACAAAGTCTTATACCCCATAGACAATAAGATACATTGTCTTATACACTGTAGACAAAGTCTTATACCCCTTTTTTTTTCTTCCACGTTATAAATCCATTACTCTTTTCGAGACTAAAGGAAGAACCTAAATGTGATTTGGCGATTTCATACCCCTGTAATTCTTTTTCTGATAAAGATGTCAAATATTCTTCAAATAGGTTCTCCACCTTTGGTTCTTGGATATTTACTTTATTGGACGTTTTCTTCGTAGATGACATATAATAATATAATGATTTCTATTATATTATTTTTCGTATCAATTTTATCAAGGATTCTACCAAGGATTCTATCGAGGATTCTACCGAGGATTCGAACAACCAAATACCATATTTTGTCTATTATTAGCTACCGTAAAATCATCATTTATTTGACAATTCTTCGATAAACTATAAATATATTCTCCGCCAGTAATTCCAGCCTGATAATGACCTTTTTTCGTTTTATTTATAATAGGTGGTTTCGTTATTGAAGCGGTTTGATTTATATTGCAAATAATATTAGTCGCCGGATTATTTGATAGATTAATACATGGTTTCTGTTGTATGAGATTATTGGATAAGTCCGCGCAAATCATCGTTTTCTTTGTCAAATGATTAATATAAGATGCTTGGTCATTAATATTATTCGTATCATCGGGTTTGACACGGGTAAATGGCTGCGGACGCCATATCCATTTATAACTATTATGTAAATAACCCTGTGTAGACTGTACTGATTTCTTCACTACATTAGGGTTATTTAAATAATCCACTCCAGATTGTATTATACGACCATTATTCGTAGGATACGTACCACAACAGCCGCCATGTCCCCTCGCTACATTACCCCTCATTGGGGTTTGAGGGAAATGGCGAGAAAGCATGGTTTGTCCTACATACCCCTGGCTTCTATGAGTACCATTGAGTGAGAACCCGGCACTAATATTACCATTTTGGTTATTATATGAATTCATACGAACAGCGGACATTTTCGAATATTTCCCGTATTTATCACCTATATGAGAATTATTAAAAATGGCTTTGGTCTTTTTTTTTAATGTGGCTAGTGACATATACAATTATAGGATATTTTGTTTCTCTTCTAGGTTTTTCACCTTGGATTTGAGAACCTGGATTTCTTTGACCAATATAGCAATGAGACCCGAATAATTCACAGATTGATATTCTGTACCGTCCTTTTCGCCGGATACTAAAAATGGATATATTTCTGCTACCTCATGTGCTAAAAACCCGAGGTCTAAATCGTTGGTCAATTTATTTCTATAGGACAATGGGCGAATGGCATCGACGGAGAAGTTCTCGATATTCAGGATTTCCTTTGGATTCTCTTTTATACGATAATCAGAAACGGTACGGAATGAAAAAGCCTTTACATTACCTAATACTGTGAGATTACCATTTAATGATATATCTGATGCAAATACGGAATAACCACCTGAATAAGTAATAGGTGTCGTTAGTGTTTGTAAAGTAGAGATATTTGTAGTAATTACACTAATATTACCTTTTAAAACATTTATATTACTATTAATATTGAGAACATTACCTTGTAAGATACTGATATTGCTATTTATATTGAGAACATTACCTTGTAGGGTAGAAACATTACCGTATATTGCAGTTATATTTGATTGAGCGGTAGACACGTTACCATAAATAGCGGAAGTAGAACTTTGTAGATTAGTAATATTTGTCTGGGCACTAGTAACATTACCGTATATTGCACTTATATTTGATTGAGCGGTAGACACGTTACCATAAATAGCGGAAGTAGAACTTTGTAGATTAGTTATATTTGTCTGGGCACTAGAAACATTACCGTATATTGCACTTATATTTGATTGAGCGGTAGACACGTTACCATAAATAGCAGAAGTAGAACTCTGTAAATTGGTTATATTTGTCTGGGCACTGGTAACATTACCATAAATAGCAGAAGTAGAACTCTGTAAATTGGTTATATTTGTCTGGGCAGTAGACACGTTTCCATAGATAGCACTTATATTTGACTGAGCGGTAGTAACATTCCCATAAATAGCGGAAGTAGAACTCTGTAAATTAGTTATATTTGACTGTGCTGTAGTTACATTACCATAAATGGCGGAAGTAGAACTTTGTAAATTAGTTATATTTGTTTGGGCAGTAGTAACATTCCCATAAATAGCGGAAGTAGAACTCTGTAAATTAGTTATATTTGTTTGAGCAGTAGAGACGTTTCCATAAATAGCACTTATATTTGACTGTGCAGTAGTTACATTCCCATAGATAGCACTTATATTTGACTGAGCGGTAGTAACATTACCATAAATGGCGGAAGTAGAACTTTGTAAATTGGTTATATTTGTTTGGGAAGTACTAACATTTCCATAAATGGCGGAAGTAGAACTCTGTAAATTGGTTATATTAGTATTAATTCCAGATAGACTTGTATTAATAACAACAATATTACCTTGTAATATACCAATATTACTAGTTAAATTAATTACGTTACCTTTTAATATAACAATATTTGATTGTAAATAACTTATATTACTGTTTACACTATCCAAGTTTCCTTGATTTTGACCTTGATTCTGTTCTTGAAGAATAGTAACATTTCCATAAATAGCAGAAGTTAAACTTTGTAAATTAGTTATATTTGACTGAGCAGTAGAAACATTCGTATTAATTCCAGAAATACTTGTATTAATAGAAGCAATATTACTATTTATATTAACAATATTTCCTTGGATAGTAGTAACATTTCCATAAATAGCGGAATTAGAACTTTGTAAATTAGTTATATTTGACTGGGCGTTAGTAACATTTCCATAAATAGCGGAATTAGAACTTTGTAAATTGGTTATATTTGACTGTGCATTTGTAACATTCTCATAAATAGCACTTATATTTGACTGTGCAGTAAAAACATTCCCATAGATAGCGGAAGTAGTACCCTGTAAATTAGTTATATTTGACTGGGCGGTAGAAACATTAGTATTAATTCCAGAAATACTTGTATTAATAGAAGCAATATTACTATTTATATTAACAATATTTCCTTGGATAGTAGTAACATTACCATAGATAGCGGAATTAGAACTTTGTAAATTAGTAACATTCCCATAGATAGCTGAAGTAGAAGTTTGTAAATTAGTTATATTTGTCTGAACACTGGTAACATTCCCATAGATAGCGGAAGTAGAACTCTGTAAATTAGTTATATTTGACTGAGCAGTGGTAACATTACCGTATATAGCACTTATATTTGACTGGGCGGTAGTAACATTTTCGTAGATAGCGGAAGTAGTACCTTGTAAATTGGTTATATTTGACTGAGCAGTGGTAACATTACCATAGATAGCGGAAGTAGAACTCTGTAAATTGGTTATATTTGTCTGGGCGGTAGAAACATTAGTATTAATTCCAGAAATACTTGTATTAATAGAAGCAATATTACTATTTATATTAACAATATTTCCTTGGATAGTAGTTACATTACCATAGATAGCGGAAGTAGAACTTTGTAAATTAGTTATATTTGACTGAGCAGTGGTAACATTCCCATAGATAGCGGAAGTAGAAGTCTGTAAATTAGTTATATTTGTATTCGTACTATTAATTTGTGTTTGAATACTCGATGTAGGATCAAAATAACTTGCAGATATATTATTTATTTTTCCTATTGTTAAATTAGCAGTTCCCCCATTTATATCCGTATTATTTGTATAAATACCACCACTTCCAGCTGCAGTAACCAATCCCCCACTAGTGTAAATAAGACCATTCACATCCAATGGATATTGCGCCTGTGTTTTTCCTATTCCAACATATGCTTGATATGATCCCGAATTTATTGTTAATCCTGTTATAGGATTATTTCCAAATCCAACTTTAAATTCGAGTTCAGAAATAACTCCATAACTACCAAAATGGTTTAAATTAATACTTCCATAGACATCATATAAAACACCATAAGTTCCTACCTTATGAAAATCAATCATAGTTGTATTTGTATTTATAGTTTCAGATGATCCTTGTGGAACATATATTCTTAATGCTGTTTTACTAATATCATATGCAGTAATAGTATTTGTAGTTGTACTAAAATTAGTAACATTATAACCATTAGATTGTATAATATTTGTTTTTCCGAAATAAGCACCGCCTGCAACTTGTAAAGCGCCACTATTACTACTAATAGTAGCATTCGTACTATTTAAGACTAAATTACCACATGTCAATGTATTTGTACTCGGATTAACAGTAATACCGTTATTAGAAGTAGTATTGGTAACATTAAACCCATTTCTTTTATCTGAAAATAAAATATTAAATTCTTGATTTGCATTATTACCATTAATAGAAATATTCCCTTTCAATATATTTATATTACTAGTCAAATTAACAATATTCCCTTGAATGATAGATACATTACCATAGATAGCGGAAGTAGAATTCTGTAAATTGGTTATATTTGACTGAGCAGTGGTAACATTACCATAGATAGCGGAAGTAGAACTCTGTAAATTGGTTATATTTGACTGGGCAGTAGTAACATTACCATAAATAGCCGCAATCGAAGCCTGAGTATTACCATACATAGTGAGAACCGTAGTCGAAAAATTCGAATCGTTCCCCAATGCAGTGGCTAATTCATTCAAAGTATTCAATGTAGACGGTGCAGAATCAACCAAATTCGCTATTTGACCCATGACAAAAGAAGTCGTCGCTACCAAACGCGAATTATCACCCATACTCGGCGTATTCACAACCGCATAACCAGAAATATCTAATGCAAATACCGGATTCGAATTTCCTATACCAACATACCCCTTTGTAAAATACATATTATTATCCTGAATCGTCCAAAGACTTTGTCCTATAGGACCAGTACAACCAGTAGTACCGGTAACTCCATCACGTCCTATAATACCATCTCTACCAGGAGGGCCCGTACAACCAGTAGAACCTGTGGGACCAGTCGCACCAGTATCACCATCACGACCTATAATACCATCTCTACCCCTCGGGCCCGTAGGGCCCGTAATACCAGTCGAGCCAGTATCACCAGTTCCTATAGGACCAGTCGCACCAGTTGAACCAGTAAATCCAGTCGCACCAGTCAAACCGGTAGCACCTGTAGAACCAGTCGAGCCAGTCGAACCAGTCGAACCGGTAAATCCAGTCGCACCAGTCGCACCAGTAGCACCAGTAGCACCAGTAAATCCAGTTGAACCAGTATCACCTGTTCCTATAGGACCAGTAGCACCAGTAAATCCGGTCGAACCAGTATCACCTGTTCCTATAGGACCAGTAGCACCAGTAAATCCAGTCGAACCAGTCATTCCAGTAGCACCTGTAAATCCGGTCGAACCAGTAAATCCAGTCGCACCAGTTGAACCAGTAGAACCAGTCGTTCCAGTAGCACCTGTAAATCCAGTCGAACCAGTCGAACCAGTAAAACCAGTAAAACCAGTAAAACCAGTAGAACCAGTCGTACCAGTAGCACCAGCAGCACCAGTAGCACCAGTAGAACCAGTCGCACCAGTTCCTATAGGACCCATAGGCCCAGTCCATCCTGTAAATCCAGTACAACCAGTACTACCAGATGGACCTATATGACCTATTGGACCTTGATCACCTTGTGGACCTTTTATCGAACCACAATTCGTCCAACCACTACTCCTCGTAGAATTCCCCCCATTATAAACATATAAACTCGTTCCAATAATATAAGAATCACCTATGGATAGATTCTGTAAGACATATAATGAGTTCACATTCGGTAATGTACCTAATATACGAATCGTACCTGGGTTTAAACCCCCTATCGTAGTACCCGCTGGTAACGCGATCGCATTCGTCGTCGTACTCGCTCTTATATTCGTTATATAGTTCCCATAGTCGTCGTAGAAATTAATATAATTCGTATTTGACGTTTTCATATAGATATTATCAAATACAGCAGTAGGACTACCGATATTGAAAATCAAATTCCCATTCGGAATAATATCCTGATAAACCGTTCCTTCGAAAACCCCCGGAATACCTTGAAGACCCTGAGGGCCCTGTGGGCCAGTATCTCCAGTACAACCAGTATCACCAGTACCTATAGGACCAGTATCCCCAGTAGGCCCAATATCCCCTGTAGGACCCATAGAACCCGTAGCACCTGTGGAACCCGTAGCACCCGTTCTACCAGTTGGACCCATAGTACCAGTTGGACCCATAGAACCCGTAGCACCAGTGGAACCCGTTCTACCCGTAGGACCCGTTGAACCAGTCGAACCAGTAAAACCAGTGGCACCAGTGGCACCAGTAAAACCAGTGGCACCAGTAAAACCTGTGGCACCAGTAGAACCAGTGGCACCAGTTCCTATAGGACCAGTCGCACCAGTCAACCCAGTAAATCCCGTACAACCCGTATTACCAGTAGGTCCAATATTACCTATAGGACCTTGATCACCCTTCGCACCTTTGATTTCACCACAATCCGTCCATCCGGAACTAATAGTAGAATTACCCCCATTATAGACATATAAATGCGTACCAATGATATAACTATCTCCTATAGATGGATTATTTAATGCATATAATGAGTTCACGCTCGATAATGTAGATAATATTCTTACTGTACCAGGATTCACTCCGCCAATCGTAGTACCCGCTGGTAACGCAATGGCGTTTGTAGCCGTACTGGCCCTTATATTCGTGATATAGTTCCCATAGTCATCGTAGAAATTAATATAATTCGTATTTGACGTTTTCGCGTAGATATTATTGAATACCGCCGTAGAACTACCGATATTGAAAATCAAATTACCATTGGGAATAATATCTTTATAGACCGTACCTTCGAAAACCCCGGGAATACCCTGTGGTCCTTGTGGTCCCATTAGCCCAGTAGGACCAGTTAAACCAGTAGGACCAGTACCTATAGGACCAGTATAACCAGTCGTACCTATAGGACCCGTAGGGCCAGTAGGACCCATAGTGCCAGTAATACCAGTGAATCCTGTAGGACCTCTAGCCCCAGTAGGGCCCGTAGGGCCCGTATGTCCCATAGTACCAGTAGATCCAGTAGATCCAGTACGACCTATAGGACCAGTTGCACCAGTCCAACCAGTGGGACCTATTGAACCTGTTGCACCTGTTATACCAGTTGAACCTATAGGACCTGTGGCACCTGTTATACCAGTTGAACCAGTAGGACCTGTCCTACCTGTGGCACCTGTCCTACCAGTTGAACCTGTTGAACCTGTATGACCAGTCGAACCCGTAGCGCCTGTCCTACCTGTTGGGCCTGTCAATCCGGTATAACCCGTATCACCAGTATCACCAGTATCGCCAGTAAAACCGGTTGATCCAGTATCACCAGTCGAACCAGTATCACCAGTCGAACCAGTATCACCAGTTAAACCAGTTGGACCTATAGGACCTATTGGACCTTGGTCACCTTGTGGCCCTTTTATAACACCACAATTCGTCCATCCACTCGATGAACCCGTCGCAATTTTCACATTACCACCATTATAAATATATAAATTGGCACCTACAATATACCCATCACCTATTGAACGATTTGTAAGTAATGTCAGCGCATTTGTATTTTGTAGCGTACCTAATATACGAATCGTACCAGGATTTACACCCCCTATCGTAGTACCCGACGGTAATGCAATCGCATTCGTCGTCGTACTCGCCCTTATATTCGTAATATAATTACCAGAATCGTCGTAGAAATTGATATAACTCGTATTTGTATTATAACTATAAATACTATTGAATATCGAGTTAGAACTTCCTATATTGAATATCAAATTCCCATTTGGAATAATATCTTTATAAACCGTTCCTTCGAAAACCCCTGGAATACCTTGCGGCCCTTGTGGACCCATTAATCCTGTAGGACCAGTTGAACCAGTACCTATAGGACCCGTATGACCAGTCGCACCTATCATACCTGTTGGACCCGTTAATCCCGTTGGACCCGTCCTACCAGTCGCCCCAGAAGAACCCGTCGCCCCAGAAGAACCCGTCGCCCCTGTTGCACCCGTCGCACCAGAAGAACCCGTCGCTCCGGAAGAACCCGTCGCCCCAGAAGAACCCGTCGCCCCAGAAGAACCCGTAGATCCAGTCGCACCGGAAGAACCCGTCGATCCTGTATCTCCAGAAGAACCCGTCGCCCCAGAAGAACCCGTCTCACCAGAAGAACCAGTAGGACCCGTAGAACCCGTCGCACCAGAAGAACCAGTCGCCCCAGAAGAACCCGTCGCACCAGAAGAACCAGTTGGACCCGTAGCACCAGTTCCTATTGGACCCGTCGCACCAGTTAATCCTGTAAATCCCGTTGAACCAGTATTACCAGTAGGACCAATATTACCTATAGGACCTTGATCTCCCTGAGGACCTTTTATTTCTCCACAGTCCGTCCATCCTGCACTAGTCGTAGAATTCCCCCCATTATAAATATATAAATGGCTTCCAATAATATAACCATCGCCATTATTCGGCGAAGTCAAACTATATAACGCAGTCGTATTTGATAGGGTAGATAGAATACGTATGGAACCGGGATTTACACCTCCTATTGTAGTACCAGATGGTAATGCGATGGCATTCGTCGTTGTACTCGCTCTTATATTTGTGATATAGTTCCCATAGTCATCATAAAAATTAATATAATTCGTATTTGACGTCTTTGCATATATATTATTGAATACCGCGGTAGAACTACCAATATTGAAAATCAAATTACCATTGGGAATAATATCTTTATAAACGGTACCTTCGAAAACCCCGGGAATACCTTGCGGTCCTTGTGGTCCCATTTGTCCTGTAGGACCAGTTAAACCAGTTGAACCCGTAGCACCCGTACCAATAGGGCCCGTAGGGCCCGTAAAGCCAGTCTGTCCAGTAGGTCCTATTTGACCCGTCGAACCAGTAAACCCTGTAGGCCCCGTATAACCAGTCTGTCCAGTAGGTCCTATAGGGCCCGTATAACCCGTATAACCAATAGGTCCTATAGGACCGGTTGCCCCAGTAGGGCCCGAAGGGCCCGTAGACCCAGTTCCCCCAGTTGTCCCAGTTGCCCCAGTAGGGCCCGTAGATCCCGAAGGGCCCGAAGGGCCCGTAGATCCAGTATTACCTGTTGGACCTATATCACCTGTTGGACCTGTTTGACCCGTTGGGCCAGTAGGGCCCGTATCACCAGTCGGACCGATCGCACCTGTTTGACCTGTAGGACCAGTTTGACCCGTTGGACCAGTTTGACCTGTGGCGCCAGTTCTTCCTGTGGAACCCGTATGGCCCGTTGCCCCCGTTGCACCTGTTGCACCTGTTGCCCCCGTTGCACCTGTTGCACCTGTTGGACCTGTTGCCCCCGTCGGACCCGTTTGACCTGTTGCCCCCGTTTGACCCGTGGTGCCAGTAGGACCCGTAGGACCTGTATCACCTGTTCCTATAGGACCTGTCGGACCCGTTTCACCAGTCGATCCAGTAGCACCAGTATAACCCGTTTCACCTGTAATACCTGTTGGACCTATAGGACCTAATGGACCTTGGTCTCCTTGTGGACCTTTGATCTCTCCACAATCTGTCCAACCACTACTATTTGACGATACGCCACCATTATATACGAATAAATTCGTTCCAATAATATAACCATCCCCTATTTTACGAGAAGTGATTGTATATAAAGAATTCTGATTTGGTAACGTAGCTAATATTTTAATGGTACCTGGACTAATACCACCAATCGTAGTACCCGATGGTAATACAATCCCATTCGAATTTGCCCTTATATTTGATAAATAGTTCCCATAATCGTCATATAGATTGATATAACTAGTACTTGTCGTCTTCGTATAAATATTATTGAATATCGTGGTAGAACTTCCTATATTGAATATCAAATTCCCGTTCGGTATAATATCCTTATAAACAGTTCCTTCGAAAACCCCGGGAATACCTTGGGGACCTTGTGGTCCCATTAATCCTGTAGGACCAGTTATACCAGTAGGGCCCGTAGGGCCCGTACCAATAGGGCCCGTAGGGCCCGTGAAGCCAGTTGGGCCCGTAGGGCCCGTTCTACCTGTTTGTCCCGTGAGACCAGTAGGACCCGTATGGCCCGTTTCACCAGTTGGACCTGTTTCTCCTGTAGGACCAGTTGCGCCAGTAGGGCCCGAAGGGCCCGTATCACCAGTTAATCCTGTTTGACCTGTTGTGCCAGTAGGCCCAGTTCTTCCTGTGGGGCCTGTGCGTCCTGTAGATCCAGTTAATCCTGTTTGACCCGTTGCACCAGTAGGACCAATAGGACCTGTTGCGCCAGTAGGACCTGTTTGGCCTGTTAGACCGGTAGGACCTATCCTACCCGTTGGACCTGTTCGGCCCGTAGCACCTGTTGGCCCCGTCGAACCCGTTTGTCCCGTTGGACCAGTTCTACCAGTTGAACCGGTAGGACCCGTAGGACCAGTTCCTAATGGACCCGTAGGACCAGTTGATCCCGTCTCTCCAGTAGATCCTGTTTGACCCGTATCACCAGTTCCTATTGGACCCGTATCACCAGTTAATCCTGTAAATCCCGTACAACCAGTATTACCAGATGGTCCTATAGGACCCATTGGCCCATGGTCTCCTTGTGGACCTTTTATTTCTCCACAATCCGTCCAACCCGCGCTAGTCGTAGAATTCCCCCCATTATAAATATATAAATGGCTTCCAATAATATATCCATCACCATTATTTGGCGAAGTAACTGCGTATAACGCAGTCGTATTTGATAGGGTCGATAAAATACGTATCGATCCAGGATTCACTCCGCCAATCGTGGTTCCTGATGGTAATGCGATGGCATTTGTAGTTGTACTCGCTCTTATATTCGTTATATAATTACCATAATCGTCGTAGAAATTAATATAATTCGTATTTGACGTTTTCACATAGATATTATCGAATACCGCGGTAGAACTACCGATATTGAAAATTAAATTCCCATTGGGAATAATATCCTTATAAACAGTACCTTCGAAAACCCCGGGAATACCTTGGGGTCCTTGTGGACCCATTAATCCTGTAGGACCAGTTATACCAGTTTGACCCGTAGGACCCGTACCGATAGGTCCCATAGGGCCAGTAAAGCCTGTTTGTCCAGTAGGTCCTATTTGACCCGTCGAACCAGTTTGTCCTATAGGACCTGTTTGTCCTGTATCACCAGTAGGACCAGTAGGACCCGTTTGTCCTGTATCACCAGTAGGACCAGTAGGACCTATTTGACCCGTTTCCCCAGTAGGGCCCGAAGGGCCCGTAGAACCAGTACGACCAGTAGGTCCTGTACGGCCAGTTTGACCCGTATCACCTGTGATACCTGTTTGACCTGTTGGCCCTGTTCGTCCGGTTGGTCCTGTACGACCTGTTGCGCCTGTTGCCCCTGTTGGACCTGTACGGCCTGTCGGTCCTGTACGGCCTGTTGCGCCTGTGGCTCCTGTTGCGCCGGTTCGTCCTGTAGGTCCGGTTTGACCCGTATCACCGGTATCACCCGTATCGCCTGTAGGGCCCGTATCGCCTGTACGGCCTGTGGTACCAGTTGCACCTGTTGCACCTGTTGCACCGGTTGCCCCTGTTGTTCCTGTCGAACCCGTGCGTCCGGTAGAACCTGTGGCACCAGTACCTATAGGACCCGTTGGACCCGTTAATCCGGTTGGACCCGTACGACCTGTTGAACCAGTTAGCCCCGTATCACCTGTTATACCTGTATGTCCCGTACGACCTGTAGGACCCGTACGACCTGTATCACCTGTTATACCTGTATGTCCCGTACGACCAGTAGGACCAGTAGGACCCGTTGGACCTGTATCGCCAGTTGGACCTAATTCACCTGTAGAACCCGTAGGACCAGTTGTTCCAGTAGGACCAGAGGCGCCGGTAGAACCTGTAGCACCAGTACCTATAGGACCCGTTGGCCCCGTTAATCCGGTTGGACCCGTTTCACCCGTGGCTCCTGTGGCGCCTGTATGACCAGTTGAACCAGTTGTTCCGGTTGCACCCGTGGCTCCTGTGGCGCCTGTGTTACCAGTAGGACCAGAGGCGCCGGTAGAACCTGTGGCACCAGTGGAACCGGTTGCGCCAGTTGCGCCTGTTGCACCAGTAGGACCTGTTGAACCAGTTGCGCCAGTTGCGCCTGTTGTTCCCGTTGAACCCGTGCGTCCGGTAGAACCTGTGGCACCAGTACCTATAGGACCAGTCGGACCAGTCGAACCAGTAAACCCCGTATCACCAGTAATTCCAGTAGGTCCTATAGGACCAAGTTCACCACGATCACCACGGGGACCTTTTATTTCTCCACAATTTGTCCAACCATCGATAATCGTCGGATCACCACCATTATAAATATATAGATTCACGCCAATAATATAAGCATCCCCCGTATTCGGATTCTGTACTTCAAATAGACTATTGACATCTGGTAATGTACCTAATATATGTATTGTACCCGGATTTACGCCACCTATTGTGGTACCTGCTGGAAGCGCAACCCCCCTATTCGCTGGACTCGCATATATATTCGTTATGTAATTCCCAGAATCGTCGTAGAACTTTATAACATTTGTATTTGTATATGTCACATAGATATTATTGAATATGTTATCTGGATCACCTATTCCAAATACATTCTTATCATTCGGAATAATATTTTTATATACCCTCCCTTCGAATACACCGGGAATACCTTGGGGACCCATTGGACCTGTATGTCCTGTATGACCCGTATCACCTGTTCGCCCTGTGGGACCTGTATGGCCTGTTTGTCCTGTGGGACCTGTATGGCCAGTAGGGGCGGTGGGGCCTGTATGGCCTGTTATTCCTGTTGGACCTGTTATGCCAGTATTTCCCGTGGGACCTGTAGGACCTAGTTGACCGGTTGATCCTGTATGACCTGTTGATCCCGTCGGACCAGTTAGACCTGTAACACCAGTATCACCAGTATAACCATATAAACCTTGTGGACCTTGTATACCTTGAAGCCCTCTTGTTCCTTGTAAACCTTGTGGGCCTTGTAAACCTTGTAGACCTGTTGGACCAACCAAACCTTGTATTCCCGGGGGGCCTTGTTGTCCTCTTGGTCCCTGATCACCTTTTTTTCCTTCGGGACCATATACATATACAATTTGTGAATCCCCCATAATATCACACTTATATAAATAATACACATTTATATAATGCTAATTTGTCCATGCATTTTTAATAATTGCATATGGAATATTGGGTAAAATAATATTATTTCCATTTACACCTCCCATATTTATATTTATATTTCCCTCTATTACTTCTCCTGTAGATTGTGTAATAGATATTGGGATTCTATTTATAGAACTTGCGTATTTCAATATATTGTATAAATCGGGTAATAAGGTTCTCCCATTTATAACCGTTGATCCGTCGCAATAAGAAAAATTATTGATTAGTGATTGTTGGTTTAAATCTTGACCAACTACCCTACCTTGCGGAATCGGATAAAGCATTATCGCACCTGGTATAATGGATGGGCCTGGTGGTCCTATAGGACCCTCTTGACCTTGAGAACCTGCGGGACCTTGTTTACCTGGGTTACCTTGTGAACCTGGAACACCTTGTAGTCCTGGATCGCCTTTTATACCTATAGGACCCGTTGGACCTGTTGGGCCCGTTGGGCCCGTTGGCCCTCCGTAATCACCTGGCGGTCCTGCTGGACCAGTGGGACCTTTTAATTTTGCTAATTGTTGGGGTTCGTTACATAGTATATTTATTATTCTTTTTACTAATAGTACATCACTTGACATATATATGAAATAGGGCTAATAAAATTGCGATACCGTTGTAAATGCATTCCATATCCCTGATCCCAATACTATTATTTCTATTTTTTGTTCTATAACGAGAACACTGGGGGAAATGGTTGGAGAACTACCTCCCGAAAAAATGAGGGACTGTGTCGTTCCGTCGATTGTCAAAGTTGTCATATAGGTTTGGTTTGTGGTTGTATCTATGACTAGAGTCATTTCGTATTTTCCTGAACTGGTCGGTAGATTCGTAATATTTACGCTAAAGTTTGCTGCGGGAGCGGCGAATTTATATATGGCGGCTTGACTATAATCTAGTGTGATGGGGGATGTAGAGTCCGATAGGGAAATATATGTTCTCGCTATTTGATTCAAAAAGGAATACCCCGAGGTTTGTAGAGAACCACTAATGTCTAAAGTATATTGTGGCGTCGTCGTTTTCCCTACCGATAATGCAGTGGATATTGCGGCGGAACCTGATATATCGACTGTCGTTCCCGCGATTTGTTGAGAACCTCCTATTAGAAGATTTGCAATAGATGCCGTATTGGCGATGATACCACCCGTCGTATTGAGAGTACCGGAGATATCTAAATTATACTGGGGGTTAGATTGTCCTATACCTACATTTCCCCCTGAGTAATAAATCGAACTATTTGACCCTTGTTGCCAAAATGCGGGTCCCGTAGGGCCCGTTTGGCCGGTATCACCAGTCGATCCTATAGGGCCTGTAGGGCCCGTTTGACCAGTATTTCCTGTTTGACCGGTATTACCAGTTGATCCAGTTAAACCTTGAGAACCTGTAGGACCAGTAGGACCTATTTGACCTGTTGCACCTGTAGGACCTATATAATTTACCATATATATGTATGTTGTTATCAAATTCTTGTTATTTGACGGCGATTATTATTTCACGGTTGATAGCGTTAAATAGTGGATAGAATTCTTACTATTTGACTATTTGATATCCATATTTCTATGGCCTGTTTGAAATATGTCGCCCCTGCCGTATTCTGCGGACTACCTCCGTTAAATAAAATGCTATATGTTTGAGAACCTATCACTATGGATGAAATATAATATCCACTTGGCGTTGCCGCCTGCGAATAATCTAAATAGACGGTCAAATAGATGAATCCGTTTATAATTGTCGAAGGAATATTATTTATTTGACAGGTAATATTGTTTGGACAGTTCGACATATCGAGAACCCACGACGCCGTTTGTTGAAGGTCCAATGACAGATTTCCTAGGCTATCTGGCGCGACTTGGGCTAAGTTCTCGGCGATTTGATTCATATAGGAAATATTGGATATGTTTTGAGAACCTGCGATATAAAGCCCCCCGGAGGGGGGCGTATTCATCGTCCCTATAATCATACTATTTGATATTATTACCGAACCCGAAATATCTGCCTGTGTCTGTACTGTCGAAGCCCCACCTACCTGGATATTTTGGAGAACCTGTATTAAATCTCCCGATACCGAGATTGTATTCGCCGTTCCTGAAATATCCACTGCATATATGGCGGCCTGGTTATTTATCCCTATATTCGATGAATATAAGATAGAACTACCGAGAACCTGCCAATAGGGGGCCATAGGCCCCATGGGGCCTGTTAAACCGAAATTACCTATTTGACCCTGCGCGCCAGACGTGGCCGTTTGTCCTATAAAACCATTATCCCCTTTTGGCCCTACGGGACCTATTCCAACTGGTCCTTGGACACCAATCACGCCTTGGGGGCCCTGAGGGCCCGTTTCACCATAGATCACGATAGAATTCAAGGAATTTGTTATATTTGTGAGTATCTGGGCATTCGTCAAATTCATCGTTATCGCCGTATTGGATATCGCCGATGGATACGCTTTGGGTCCTATAATCGATATTTTCTCCTGGGGTTTCATATAAATCGCATTGGGTACATATACGGGACCATATCCCGAATTGGATGCTATGCCATAGACTGCGGTGAATAGTGAGGAGGCATTGGTTGAACGGAAGATAGGTGTAGAACCCGTTCCTAACGTGGCATACGTAATAGATCCTATTTGACCATTCGCACCGCCTAATAGAATCGACCTTTTATTATATGCCGCTGTATATGCCTTCGTTAGATTTGTGTTTATCGTCGCGCCATTATATGTGGGGGAAAAGTTGAGCGTCGTATTTGCGGCCTGGTTGGAGAGATAGGCGGCGGTCCCAGAATTCGCGAGAACCAAATAATTCTGGCCGTCGAATGTCTGGGCTACCGGATAATTAGCACCTAGACCATATATTATGGAATTGGCATACCCCGCCTGGTTCAAATAATAATTATTTATTTGATTTCCACAGAGATCCGTCGCGATATAAAACGTGGGATAGCCAACGCCTTGGACATTGATTAGATTCGTGGGGTGGAGAACATAGGTATTCGTTACTATAGGACGTGTCAAATAGTTCAATTGATTGGTTGCAGAGGTTGCAGTATAAATATCGAATTCCGCGATTTCTGCGTAATTGGTAGCCCCACCTCCAAATACGGAGGGTATAACAATCCTATAATATTGATAGGTTGCACCTATATTTATATTCCTGGGAATAACTAAAAAGGGATAACCATTCGTATTATTTGGGGGCGTTGTTTGAGAACCGAATGAGAAGTTCTCGATTAGGGTCCATGAAGTCCCCGTTTGAGAACCTAATAGGGTCCATCCCTTTGGTATCGCCGTATTCGAACTATCAATCGCGAAAACCACATAGTAATATATAGCAATGATTGGTTGTGGGAGTTGGATTTGTAGCCATTCTCCCGTTATTGACCCCCCATTATAGGACGTCGTTTGAGAACCTAGATATTGTCCCGTGGCTGCCGCGTAAGTCCCTGCCGCAGAATACCACGAAGTGACCTGGCCAGTTGTCGCAGAGAACTTATTATCAAATGCCCTATATGACTCATTGCCTGTTTGTTGCGAAGATGCCGTGGCCGAATAGCCTGCTAGGGATGCGGTTGTGAAATATGCGGGTGTAAAAACAGTCTGGCCATTTTGTACGGCAATGGATGCCTGTGGGGTTGATTGCCAGCCACCACCTAATAGTTGCGGAGAATATGCGGTCGATGTTGTGGTACCAGACCCATACGCCAGCCAGATTTTTCCCGTCCAGGTAATGGAAGAGGCATATATATTGAGCGGATTTGCTACGATTCCTTGCCAGTTGATCCCATCAGAAGAGGCCGCCATCGTTACTAGCCCGTACCCTACTGCGATGAATATTTGACCATTCCAGGCTATATCGTACCCCTGTTGCATCCAATAATTATCTCGGCCTGTCCATATGACTCCGTCATAACTCGTGGCTACCCAATAACCACCCATACCAACTGCGCACCATAGGCGTCCATTCCATACCGCTTTATTTCCTTGGACGGTGAAAACCGAGGCGCCCGTACCCTGCCAGTATATTCCGTCAATCGAATATGCAATTGTATTTGACCCGGCGCCCACGGCTACCGAAAGGGGGGCAATAGAGGCCGACCCCTGGTCGGGATTATTCCAGGCGAAATTATTTATTTTACTCATTCCGCTAATCGCGGACCCATAGGTCCAGGTTCTCGAATCTGGACTTGATGCAACCGCATTCCCGCCTAATAGATAATATGTTCCATTATATGTTAATGCATTTGGAGAACTTATTAATCCGGTAGTTGATAGTGTTAGGGATGATAGATTATTTGTCGTTGTAGAAAATATATTACCTGTATTGGATAAAAAAAGTGAATTGTTGGTTCTCGAACTATAAAATCCATTCTGTATGATATTCCCCGAAAATGGATTCCCCGAAATATTGGTCCAAGATAATCCATTCACACTTGTCAAAACAGGATTCAATGCACCAGATACTATACCAGTCCAATAAGAACCATTCCATAATGCCTTTGTAATATTACTATATGACACTTGATTCGCCGTATATATGTTCCCCGTTGATTGGATCCCCGTTTGGAAATATCCCCCTTGAGTACCTTGGGATATAGATACCGATTTCATATTCGAGAACCCTAGCCCCGTAGCTATGGTGAACGACGACCCATAATTAGAAGATATATATACTTGACCATTCGCTATAACGCTTTGGTACTGTCCCCCATTCGCAATGGCCGTAATATTTTGTAGAGAACCTACGGTCCAGGTAGCCCCATAATTCGACGACGTATTTATTGTCGTATTCCCCATCAGAATTGTATTCAAACTCGTATTATAGGACGTATCTGTCATATAGATGGTATTATTATTATCAAATGCAATGGAAGTCGGTAGCGTGGATACTTCGGAAATCGCTGAACTATTACCATTGGGATTGATGACTACTATTTGATTATTATCATATAGGTATAAATTACTATATTTATCGACGGATAAGGGGGCATATCCGAGAACCGAATTGACAGTGGAGGTCGTATAGACCGTGGTTTGTGTACCTTGTGGTGAAATCTTATATATGACCGTTTGCGTTTGGGCTTGGTTCACGGATCCTATATAGATATTGCCGGGGGCATCGATGGCTAGACCATATCCATAATAGAGACCCTTTGTAGAATCGAAGAAGGTAGTTTGTACTCCCGCCTGTGTTATCTTATATACGGTATGTGACGGGGTGGTGGCGGCCATCGTATAGATATTCGCCGAACTATCCGCAATTATGGCGTATGTGGACTGGACTGTCGAGAACGTGGATACGGCTTTTGTTCCTGCTGCTACTTTTATTATATTGCCCGAACAACAGAGATAGAGATTCTGCGAAATATCGAATGTCAGCCCCTGCGGGGCCTGTAGAACAGATACCCCCTGTTGAGAACCTGAAATATCGAGGAATGTACTCTGGGATTTGGTATATGGGTTGAATTTTATGACCGTATTCGCATTTGTGGTCCAATAAAGGTTATACGAGGCATCATTCGCGAGGTAGGGCGTGGCCGCATTCGCGTAATATGTCGAGAGGATAGAAGCAGAATATTTATATATGACAAAACTGTTATAGGGGTAGGGGGCGGATAGGTAGAGATTATTCGCAGAATCCATTGTGAATAAGTTCGTTGGATTTGTCGAGAACCCATACGATGAGGGTAGGTATGTAACGACCGTATTTGAAGTGGTGTTTATTACGGTTTGTGATAAGAGTGTGTTGGTATTATATTGAGTAATACTATTTGACCCATTCTGGACGACGTAGAGATTTTGTACGGAATCTATTGCCAGACCTATTGGAGAACTTAAATTTTGTAAATAGGTTCCTGTTATGAGAGCACCAGAAGAATTGAATTTTTGTACGGTATTTCCGGATGTCACATAGACATTATTCCCGGAATCGATGGCAAGTCCTGTGGGACTCGTGATTTCATATATATTTGTGATTTTATACATTGTTGTCGAATTTCTATCTATTGCATATAAATTGACTTTTCCATAATCAAATGTAAGACCGACTACGTTACTATATTGAGTAGTAATATTTATAATGGTATTTGAAGTAATATTATATTGGACAATTGTTGATGCGGCAGTCATATATAAAAAGGTTTTACTAATACACATATTGAATATGGGTACACCAGAAGCCGTATATAATAAAACAGGGACTGTCGTACCGGGTCTAATGACTGTTATTTTACCATTATTATAATCACCGATATATATATTATTATTTGAATCGCACGCGATACCTACTGGAGTAGCATATCCAGTAATATATGAGTTTTGTACACCAGAAGAATTTGTTGCGCCTGCGTTGATTTTGGATATGGTACCTGAACCCGAATTGGCTATGTAAAAGTTACCGTATATATCGAATGTACCATAATATGGTGAATTACCTACTGTAAATGTATAGGTAGGTGTAGAACCACCTGTTGGTGGGAATTGATATACGAGTCCTGGATTTGCTGAACATACTACGAAAAAATTGCCGTATGGGTCTATTTTACAATCTGTCGGATTCGTGATTCCTGTTATGAAAGAATTATTGACTGTTCCTGCGGAGGTTATTTTTGAAACATAATTGCCCGATGAATTTGTAACATAGAAATTATTATTCGCATCGCAACATAAGCCACATCCATTTGTAGCGATTGTTGTGAATGTAGAGGAGGTTATCGTAGGGAAGGATTGTGATACGAGTGTTCCTGATGAATTATATTTGGAAATATATGAACCATTTGTTATATAGAGATTATTTGTCGAATCTAACGCAATTGTTTTTGGGGATGTAATGGATGATATAAATGAAGGAGAATAATTATTTCCGAATATTCCAAATTTTAAAATATAACCAGAAGAAGAGGGTGTTGAACCTGTAGTTGTTGGAACAGCAAGATATAAATAACCATTATTATAGGTAATTAAAGCATTATAAGTTGAATTCGTAAAATAAGTACTTGTTACAAGAGTTCCTGCAGAATTATATTTTGCTATTCCTGAATTTTGATAAACAGTATATATATAATCATATGGGTCAATTGCAATTCCTATTGCGTTAGTTACTCCTGTAATGAATGTAGATGAAATAAGTGCTCCACTAGAATTATATTTTAATATTTTTGATCCTGTAATAGTTGCAACATAAAGATTATTTAATGAATCAAATGCCATTTGCCAAAGATTATTTGAACCAGATATAGTTATGTAATTATTTGTAGTTGAAGTAATTGAACCATTTGACATTACATATTTATTAATAAAACCATTATTACCAGCATTAAAATTTGTTACATAAAAATTACCATTTTTATCAAATGCACAGGCTTGAGGTTGATTTAATCCAGAGGTAATAAAATTCAAATTTGAAGAAGATATATTAGAATTTGAATCCATTGAATATTGATAAACTTTATATGGAGAAACACCGTATATTACATATAAATTATTATATGCATCTATTGCAATACTCCAATTTTGTGTACCAGTAGATGCATATGCTGTTATGAAGTTACTTTTCCGTACTGTTCCATTTGGATTATATTGTATTACTGTATTTACTCCACCTGTAATTGAATATTGATTTACTACATAAATATATCCATTTGTATCAATACAAATTTGCCATGGATTACATACTCCAACAGTTGCAAACGTAGTATTTGAATATGGCGTTGTAGAAGATGCAATAGGTTGTCCATATTTGGAAATTGTTCCAGAACCATTATTTGCTATATATAAATTAGAATTATTATCTACAATACATCCCTGTGGTGAATTCAAAGTTGATATATATGTCGGATTTACTCCGCTCGTTATTTTTAAAACAGATCCAGTTGCTTGTCCCGTTCCAGTTGATACCGGTATATATAAATAACCCGAATTATATGATAATTGTGCTGGATAATTTAATGATGGTACATAATAATTATTTATTATTGTTCCAGATGAACTATATTTTGCTATATAGCCACTACCCGAATAGACAGATATATAAATATATCCAAATGGGTCTATCGCTATACCCATCGGTGCACCTATAGAAATAAATGTACTCGATATTAATGTCCCATATGAACTATATTTATAGATATTTCCATTCAAATTACATACATATAAATTATTACCTGAATCAAATGCCATTTGCCATGCATTACCTACACCAGTCACATAATTCGCGGTTGTTATAATAATCGTTCCATATGACATTACATATTTATTTATATAACCATTTCCACCATTATAACAAGAAACGTAGAAATTACCGGCATTATCAAAACAACAAGATTGTGGAGTACTTAATCCGGATGTAATAAATGATGTATTTGACGATTTTATATTACCACTCGAATCAATCGAATATTGGAAAACTTTTGATTGATTACCTGATACAATATACATATTATTATAAGCATCTATCGCCATACCCCATAAATTGATTTCGCCACTTGAACTAGCAGATACGAAATTTGCGTTTTTTACGGTTCCATTCGGATTATACTGTATGACAGTATTAATACCATTTGTGGTAGTAGCATTTTCATTGGCGACGTAAATAAAACCATTCGAATCGAAACAAACCATAAAAGGGGAGGCTAATCCTGTTGTCGCGAAATTATCTGTTCCGTTTGTTACCATTAGAACAGAACCCCCTGCTGTATTTCCGCCTAATGCAAGTGGAATATATAAATTCCCATTTATAAAGGTTAATAAAGCTCCGTAATTTAAACTAGTTACATAAGTACTCGTTACAAGAGTTCCGGTAGGTGTATATTTTGATATATAACCACCACTTGACCAAGTAGATGTATAAAAATATCCAAATGCATCTATTGCAATTCCTACAGGACCAGTTACTGTAATAAATGTACTCGATACTAGTGTTCCCGATGAATTATATTTATAGATATTTCCATTTAAATTACATACGTATATATTATTTGCTGTATCAAATGCCATTTGCCAAGAATTCCAGCCAGTACCACTAATAAAACTTGCGGTTGTAGATAAGATTGTTCCATTATACATAACATATTTATTTATATAACTATTATTTCCATTGTAATTCGTCACATATAAATTACCTGCATAATCAAAACCGCAATATTGAGGGGTTGATAATCCCGACGTAATAAAAGAGGTATTTGACGCCGTTATATTACCACTTGAATTAATAGAATATTGTAATATTTTTGGAATAGCACCATTTATTATATACAAATTATTATATGAATCAATCGCTATTGAACAAGTACCAGAACCTCCACTCGCATATGCGGGTATGAAACTAGCATTTTTGACTGTCCCATTCGGATAATATTGTATGACTGTGCTTATACCATTTGTAGTAGTTGAAAATTGATTGAGAACGTAAATATAACCATTCGAATCTGCACATATACCCCAAGGACTTGCTAATCCTGTTGTTGCGAAATTTACTGTACTTACACCGGGGGGTGTTGTAGAAGAAGCCACATTTGGCCCATATTGGATAACTGTTCCAGCACCAGAATTAGAAACATAGAGATTATTTATAGAATCTAGACAACAACCAGTTGGAGAACTTAAGCCTGTCAAATAGTTCTGGGTTGTTTGTGTTATTTTATATATTGTATTTACCTGACTCCCATTATTCAAATTAGAAAAATGTAGATTATTTGATAGATCAAATGATAAAAAATATAAATTTCCATATGTTATATTACTACCACTATAAGTATTGCTAATTAATGTTCCTGTAGGACTATATTTTGCTACATAACCACTCGCAGAATTTATACTAACATAAATATTATTATAATTATCTATTATAAGACCGTTAGGTCCCGTCACAGAAATAAATGTCGTGCTAATAGCCGTACCGCTATATGAGTATTTTGAAATATAATTTGACGCATTTTGTGCAACATAAATATTATTATAACTATCAAGTGCAATTTGTTGAGGTGTTGATAAAGATGATATAAATGATGTAGTTACTAATGTACCTGATGATGTATATTTTGAAATAAATCCAGCATTCGCAGTACTATTATTTATTTGTCCAATATATAAATAATTATTTGAATCTATTGCAATAGATTGAGGCCCAGATAATGATGTTATAAAAGTCAAATTGGATGATATTAGAGAACCATTTGTTATTACGTGTTTTGATATAAATCCAGATGCTCCAGTTACTTTATTACATATATATAAATTATATTGACTATCAAATGCTATACCTATCGGGGTTGTTAAACCAGTTATAAAATTGGCATTTATTAATGTCCCTGTACTAGCACTATATTGACAAATCGCATTTCCGCCAACACTTGATGTATATGCATACCCATTATTATCAAATATTATTTGTATAAAATTTCTTGATGCGTCGATTATATAATTATTAACTATAGGACCCGTTTTTGTTACCGTTCCCAACGAAGAATTCGTCGTATAAACCGCCCCCGTAGAATCTACACAAGTATATTGCGGAGAACTTATCAATGAATTGTTTATATTAGTAGTTTGAGATATTTTATATATTATATTTGACCCTAATGTTGCATATAGATTATTCGATGCATCAAATGTTAGATAATTTACATATTGTACTCCTCCAATACTTGCATAGGTAGGTGTAATAATTGCCCCTGTAGAACTATATTTCGATATTAATGACGTTGACGAATATTGAGATACATAAATATTATTATATGAATCTATCGCTAATCCCATTGGACTCGTAAATGCAATAAACGTAGAACTAATCACCGAACCGCTATATGAATATTTCGCTATATAATTTCCGCCTGTTAATACAATATATATATTTTTATTACTATCTATCGCCATTTGATTGGGGTTATTTAAACTCGAAATAAATGATGCCGTTACTAACGTACCTGAAGTGGTATATTTCGAAATAAAACCGGTCGTTGCACCATAATTATTCGTTTGGGAAATATATAAAATATTACTCGAATCTATCATTATCGCTTGTGGTCCCAAAAGACTTGTAATAAAGGATGTATTTGACGATGATAGAGAACCATTTGATATGGCATATTTCGCAACGAATCCAGTCGTTCCTGATGGACGATTTACAAGATATAAATTATTCGCACTATCTATTATCATACCCAAAGGACTAGAACCACTCGTAATGAAACTCGAATTTAATAATGTACCCGATGAATTATATTGACTTACTGTACCACCCATATTCGATACGTATACATTCCCATTATTATCGATCGCTACTTGTTCTGCAGCATTCATACCAGAGTTTGTGAACATTGATGCTATAGGACCACTCGTAGTAATTGTAGATTGATTATAATTTGCTGTATATGTATTCCCATATGAATCTATATTTGTTATTTGTGGGTATGGGATCGTATTCGGAGTCAACTTATTCACTGTGGTTTTTATTATCGCGCATAAAGAAACAGTTACAGAAGCACCATATACGGCTGATACCGCTGTATATAAATTACCGCTATTATCTAATGCTAGCATTTGCGGGTAATTCAAATTCGTTAGATTCGCATAGTTATTTGTAACTGTTGCCCCCGTATTCGTATATTTCGATACAAAACCAACCGATGCATAAGAACACGTATAAATAAATCCATTCGGGTCGATTACTATACCGAATGGAGTTGTAACCGATATAAATGTCGAGTTTATTAATGTACCTGTATATGAATATTTTACTATTGTATTTGTACCTGCGTTTGCAATATAAATATTATTTAATATATCAAAAGCGATTTGCCAAGGATTCGATAATCCAGTAATAAATGTCGCATTTACTAATGTACCACTCGTCGTATATTTCGCGATAGAACCCGTACTATAATTATTCAAAATAGAAATATATAAATTATTTGCAGAATCAATCGCAATGGCCTGTGGCCCTGCTAGACCCGTAATAAAAGAGGCATTCGGTGTCCCATTTAATGCGCCATTTACTATATTACATTTCAAAATGAATCCCGTAGATGTTGTAGTACGATTTGTAATATATAAATTATTTTGACTATCGAAAACAAGACTGATTACATAGGTTAAACCGTTCGTACTCGTTAAAAAATTCGCGTTTAATAGAGAACCAGATGGACTATATTGACTAATCGCACTACCCATTCCATTTGTCACATAGTAATTTCCTTGTAAATCTCTTGCTATTTGACCCGGACCATTTAATCCTGTGGTTATGAAATTCGATGAGGTAGGTGCATAACTCGTACCAGTACCCGTTGCCGAATTGAATACGGTTATATTTCCTTGTGAATCCATTGAAGATATTGCGGCGGAAGGGATGGGCGAAGGCGATGTGGTTTGTGTGGTTGTTATTTTATATATTGCATTACTACTAGTAATAGGTACGAATAAATTACCCAAATTATCAAATGAGAATAATACTGGACGATTTAAACCAGTTAGACCTACATATGATGATGTAATAAGTTGACCAGTATAATTATATTTTCCTATATATCCACTTGTTGTATAATTCGAGATATAGATATTTCCAGATGCATCAATTGCTAATCCAAATGGACTAGTAAATGATATAAATGTAGAATTGATAAGTGTCCCATTATATGAATATTTCGCAATACAATTATTATTATATATTGCAATATAAAGATTGTTATTTGAATCAAATGCCATCTGCCAAGGTTGTCCTAACGAAGATATAAATGATGATGTTACTAACGTTCCACTAGTCGTATATTTTGAAATATATCCCGAAGCACCGTAACCATTTGCTAATGAAATATATAAATTGTTACTTGAGTCTATTAACAACCCCTGTGGTCCAGCTATACCTGTAATGAATGATGTATTTGACGATGTTAGAGAACCATTTGTAATAACGTATTTTGATATAAATCCTGCTGTTCCTGAAGTTTGGTTTGCGATATATAAATTATTTTGACTATCGAAAACTATTCCATATGGATTCGTTAATCCGGTAATAAAATTCGCATTTATTAGAGAACCAGAAGAATTAAATTGACTTACAGTGTTTGCACCGCTATTTGTTACATATATATTTCCATTATTATCAAATGCGGCTTGGAACGGACCACTTAAACTCGATGTAATAAAATAAGATGCTATAGGATTCGTTTTTGTAATTGTACCTGGGGTATTTGTTAACGATTGTGATAACCCTGATGAAGATAATGTCGTATATTGCGGAGAACTTAATCCAGTTGTTGTAGGAATATTCATATATGGCGCTGTTTTTGTTATTGTATTGTTATTTAAATTCGTCGCATATAAATTTTGAGAAGAATCAAATATTATAACCATTGGATATGATAAATTGGTTATATAAGACGCATTTATTAGAGAACCAGATGAACTATATTTTGAAATATAATTTAATTGATATTGTGTCACATAAAAATTACCAAGAGAATCAATTGCAACACCTAATGGTTGATATAATCCACTTATAAACGTTGTTAATACTCCGCTAGTAGAATATTTTTTTATATATCCAAGAAATAATTCAGCATAATAAATATTCCCCACTGAATCACTTGTTATATTCCAAGGATTATTAATTCCTGTTATAAAAGATGTATTTGTTCCTGTTATTGTATTTGTACTTGTATTACTCATTGTATATTTACATATATAACCAGTTGTCGCACTAGCACTATAATTTGTTACATAAAAATTACCGAATTTATCAAATGTACACGCTTGTGGACTATTTAATCCTGTTGTGATAAAACTTGTATTTGTTGTTGTTATTGAACCATTTGTTATTTTATATTGATAAATCGTGTTTGCTCCTTGATTAATAACATATAAATTATTAAAACTGTCAAATATTAAACAGTTTACATTTGTTAATCCAGTAATAAAATTGGCATTTAATAGAGAACCATTAGAATTATATTGTAATACTTTACTACCTCCATTTGATGTAATATAAAAATAACCATTTATATCTTGAATTATAAAATATGGACTTGTAATCCCCGAAATAAAGGTTTGCGTCGATGGATATGTCGATGATTGGCCTAGTGTCACTTTATATACCCCACTCACATCGTAGAAATACCCATTCCCAGGTATATCAAATGTCATATATTTGACCAATCTTCCCGAATTATAAAAACCCGATGTAACTAATGCCCCACCATTAGAATATTGATCGACTTGGTTCGGATAACTCAAATAGATGTTATTTGACTTATCTATCCCCAGGGCTAGACCCCCTGTCGTCACCGTTTTTGTTATAATGGTCGAGAACACCAGACCAGTTGTATATGAACAAACGTAGGCCGTCGTACCTCCCGTAGAAGATGTCAATATATAAAGATTCCCCGTAGTATCACATACGATCCCCGACGGCGTAGCCGTCGATACCCCATTTAGACTCGTATTCAATGCCGTCAAAGTCGTTGTAACACCTGTGGAAATAACGGTCTTATAAACCGTCGGGCCAGATACCCCGATAAAATAAAGGAGCCCATTCGTATTATCTATCGCAATCGAGAAGCCTTGGTTCACATATGTACCAACATTTCCTACCGGTGTTATAACACCAGAAGAAGATATTTTATATATGACCTGGCTTGGAACACTTTGAGAACCTCCCATATAAATATTCCCCGCGTTATCCATTATACCATTCGTCGCCGATGATAACATCGTATAATAAGCATCCACAGTATATGTATTTGTCCCATAGTTACAAGCCGTCAAGTATTGACCCGATGATGAACCCGCAATTTCCGTCGGTACGATGAAATTAGAACCCACCACGGATATTGACCACGATGCCCCGTAATTCGACGAAATATAAATCCCCCCGTAAATATCAATCGCCGACATATATCGGCCCGTGGCCGATACTGTACAACCATTAAATGGAATTGAACTATATGACCCTATTTGTGACCAAGTGGCACCCGAATTCGCAGAAAGCCATAGACCCGCCGTAGCAGCGACGGATGATGTCGAAGATGCGAGAACATAGAGTCCCGCCGAATCAGTTGCGATAGAGGTCCAATAGGAATTGGTTGTCAAAATACTACTATATGACCAAGCGGCACCGAAAGTGGACGAAATCCATAACCCCCCTCCTGATGTCAAAAGATATTGTTGAGAACCAGAAGAACCGATGGCCAAGAATGCAACCAGAGGTTGCGTAAAAGACGGAAGAGTAAATTGACTATATGACCAAGCAGCGCCGAAATTCGATGAAGTATATATCGCACCCGATGCATCTACCGCCGTCTGGTATTGCCCCGTATAATTCATTGCATTTATTATCCACGTATTTGTAATTTGACTAGCTTGCGTCCAAGTACCGCCATAATTCGTGATGGGCGGTAGCGCAATATTCGAGGGGGAGACTTGTGTCCAGTTTTGTCCATCGCTACTAGTAAATATTCCTATAAGACTACTCGTACCAGTTGCGACCCAGGTTCTCGAATTCCATTTTATATCTGTACCTGTAGTAAGTCCTTGAGAACTTGCCGCAAGGGCAGAGAACCAATAAATGCCATCCGTACTATATGCAATGGAATTCGTGCCTTGTCCTACCGCAACCCATAAACAGAGTTCTTTCGACCATTCTACTGCGTTTCCCTGTGTAGTGAATATATATGACCCCCTTCCCGTCCAGGTTCTCCCATCTGGACTCGTAGCAATCGTATTTCCACCCGAACCGACTGCGACCCAGATTTTCCCATTCCAAGTCGCATTATTACACGAAGTTGAGAACACAGAAGCCGAGGATTGCGCGGGCGTCCAAGTAAGGCCCGAATCCGTCGAATATGCGATTTTCGTGGTATCGGCCAAAACGCCGCCTAATGCCAGTGTCGTATTTTGGGGGAAAGATATGGTATTGGTCTGTTCAAGGTTGATTTCGGTGTCATATATCCCACTTACAATATTATCATATACATAGGCATTTCCATTGGAAGTGGCAATCGCCATCCTTCCGTTCTCACTAACCGAGAACCCAATCGGATTATATGACGCATCGATAATGGTGGAGAATTCCGACCATTTATTTCCTATGGCTTTCGCATTATAAGCAGAATAGAATACATAGCGAGAACCATATCCTCCTATATAAATATTATTCCAAAAGTCGATTTCTATGCCATTATTGAGATTCATCGCGGGTACGACGGTGGAAGTGAGTATTAAAGCGGGGCTCGACCACGTGGAACCATTATAATTGGAATAGAAGAAAGAAGAATTCGAAGTGGCATATAGGACAACCGTGGTTCCTTGGAGATTCATTCCTATGCCTTTGAATGAATTATATGTGGCAGACGGATATGTCGTGGTATTTATTGTCACGGATGTTTGAGAACTCCACGTAGACCCCGAATAAGAAAAAAATCCGAATCCACCGGAATAGAAAGCAAATACGGCCCGTGTTCCATCTTGGGATAGCGCGGAACCTTGTGTATCGGATGGACTAAATACCGCGGATTTTGTCCAGGTCCCGGTCGAAAAAATATAAAGCGAGTTCTCACTTCCGGAAATGAGCATAGGAGAACCTGTATATGACAAGGAAATCCCTTTCCAACCCGCGCCTGCGGTTGAAATACCAGTTGATGTGAGTGCGGACCATACCCCACCAGAGTATTTCGAATAATAAATGGTAGAACCGGATGCGTATTTTGATACTACCACCATAGTTCCATCACCAGATAGGGCAATATTTGTATCTGATAGATTTGTGGGGGATAATGTACTAAAGTTCGCTAATGTGAGATTTGGTGTTACAGGAAAGGTAGTATTGAGTGGAGACCAATTGAGACCGTCGCGACTTTGATTGATATTTTGAGCAGTTTCCATTAAATATCTCTGGCCTGTCCATTTTATATTATATGGATTTGTATTGGATAGAGAGGAAGTGGTTATGTTAGAGGAAGGTAGCCAGGATTTTCCATCGTAACTATAGAGAAATGTATTTCCGGCCACTGTTGTATTCGCGGTAATTTCATTCCGCATTGTTAAAATAAATACTTTCCCATTCCATTCTAACGATAATGCCTTTTCAAAGACAGAGGACATTATATATATTGTATTGAAATATATATAATATTTTATGGATATGCGTATGAAATAATTACTATACCTGAACCACCTGCACCAGAAGGACCATAACTACCACCACCACCTCCACCACCAGTATTCGCAGTTCCATTAAAACCTGCATATCCATTTGTATCAGTAGCACCACCATTACCTCCTCCACCAGAACCTCCAGCACCTGCTGATCCACCATATCTCGCGCCTCCACCTCCGCCTCCACCATATGTTCCAGTTATACCAACAGAATTAATACTAACACCTGGTCCTCCACCACCACTTTTACCCGAAGGACTATCCAGACCTACACCTCCAGCACCTCCACCTCCAGCACCACCTCTATTGTTATGAAAAGAATTTCCTCCTCTATAACCTTGTGAACCACCCGCGGCACCTGTATAAAACCCATTATTAGTTGAATAAATATCTGAACCAGCACCACCACCACTAGCACCATTATTTGGAGGTGGGGCAGTTTCATTAGTAATATAATAAAAGCCAGGTGATCCTCCGTATGCAGTATAACCAGCAAAACTACTATTACCTCCATTTGATGGATATTTTGTTGTTGCACCTCCAAATGGTGCTATCGAACCAATGGAACCACCATCTCCTATAGTTACTGTATAGGAAGTATTAGTAACGGTTATAGCATTTGCATCTGTAAGATATGATAGTACTCCTCCTCCTCCTCCTCCTCCTGAATATATGTCATTTGGAGCACATCCTCCACTTCCTCCACCTCCAACAATTAAAGCGTATACTTTTTTTACACCACTAGTAATTGTAAATGTATTACTTCCTACTGTTGTAAATTTATGTACTCTATATCCACCACTTGTCGTAATTGTACCTCCAGTTGCAACTTTTGATGCACTAGTAAATGATGCCGTATTTGATTGTATCGAAGGATATCCAGTAGAACTGTATGCAATAACCATAACATTATATGTAGTTGTTCCTGTTAAGCCTGTAATTGTTCCAGTATTTGTTGCTACAGTAACAAACGACGACGAAGTCGTTACCGTTCCGGTAGAATAAAATATATTATATGACGCTGCGTTTGTAGACGCCGTAAAACTTACAACAGCCCTATCTATATCAATAGAAGAAAACGTCGGTGTACCCGGTTGTGTAAGCAATGGCCCAAATACCGCGCTACCTGATAAATAACTTTCTAATTGTGTCGTCTGTATCCACGTTATTCCATCTACACTCGATGCCGAAATCGAACCCGTAGAATTCAAACCCACCACCACAAATAAAGCGCCATTCCACGCGATATCCATCGCACCCCCCACCGCATTGAATATCACCGAAGAATTCGCCACACCCGTCCAGTTAATACCATCATAACTATATGCTATGGTATATGACGCCCCATTTCCTACTGCTATCCAGATATTCCCATTCCATATCACTTTTCCTATTTGCGGACTAACAGTATTATTTATAAGACCCGTTCCCGAACTACTTTGAAGCCAGTTATAACTATCATAACTATAATAAATTCCGCCGATTCCAATACCGACATATAGAGAACCATTATATCCTACCGCAGAAATCGTAATAGGTGTTACTATTTGACCAAACGAAATATCGTTATAACTATAAAGCATCGATTGCGTATTCTGTGTTACAATCCACTTATATCCGTCCCATAGAATCCTGGATGGGAGATTCGCCGAACTATTTGTCAGAGAAGACCAATTCCTCAAATCGTGGGATAAAATCGTACCATATGCGCCTACGGCACCACCAATGGCTAAATAACTCGGTTCTCGACCTTTCCCAAAAGAATATGTGGTGGCATTGGACGGTAAGCCGACGGTAGATGCCAAAATATCCGTCGGTTTATCGGAAATATACATATCTCGGACTATATTCTTCGAGAACATCTGCCTTGTTGTCGATGCCTCATCTGTGATAGAGAACATAACAGGAGGGACATTATAGAAATCGCCCGGAGGACCTTGGGGACCCTGGACACTATTACTAATACCAGTCGCACCCGTGAAACCATATGGTGATGGACCTATAAATCCCGTGTAACCGGTTAGACTGGTCGGGCCCGTAGGGCCCGTGAACCCCATAGAACCGAATAATCCTATAGGACCCGTCGCTCCAGTAAATCCCGAGAACCCTGTCGGACCAGTCGGACCAGTCGGGCCCGTAGGGCCCGTGAACCCAGTCGCACCTGTTGGCCCTGTAGGACCTGTTAATCCAGTTCTCCCTGTAGGACCCGTAAAACCTGTAGGACCTGTTAAACCTGTCAGTCCGGTAGGACCAGTTGCACCAGTACGACCTGTAGGACCTGTCATACCAGTATCACTAGTAAGCCCTGTTATACCTGTAAAACCAGACGCTCCTGTCGGACCCGTGAAACTAGTCGGACCCGTCGCACCAGTAGATGTTTGAGTTGTTAATTGTATATAAGTTGTAGTTGTGTTACTTATATAATTGGAAAAATAAGTAGATGAAGCAGTTATTCCATATATACCACTCACATCTGTCGCAGATAGTACGCGATTATAAATACGGAAATCATCTATTTGACCATTAAACCAATTCTCTGAACCATTTACCGTGGATCTTCCTATATATAATAAACTCTTTGAAATATTTGTAGGATAATATGTAGAATAATTTGATATTTTATTCACCCCATTTATGTATATATTCCATAGAGAACCACTACTATTATATCCTCCCGATGGATAAGATAATGTCCACACTATATGATACCACGTATTTAATTGAATCGAATTAGCAGATGTTGTAGTTTGATACTGGGTTGTACCATTACATATAGCAAGGAATAGCGTAGAATTATATACTGAAATATAAATAGAATTTGTATTTGGTCCATTTCCAAAATCAAATAATCTCGGATAAGACCAAGAACCATAACTCGTTATATTAAACCAGAATGAGAATGATAATCCATTTGGTGTTGGCCATTTATATGAACTTAATAATGAATTATTTACTAATAGATATTGAGAACTTGTTGTAATAAGCGATAATGACCCTGTGCCAACTTTATAATTTGTCGTTGAAATAGTAGGCGTATTTACCATACTTGAGTCATATATCATCTGATTAGAGTTATATGCATTCGCACCAGATACCATACTCGGGTCAAATGTCCAATAATAATCAGGAATATTGTAGAAATCATAGATTTCACTGGCCAAAAGAATACGGTTATAAATACGTAATTCGTCTATTGCACCCGAAAACGAGGGTTGCGTAGAAGCCGTATTATTCGATTTTCCTATGAAATTGGAAGTTCTCGTTATTGCCGCTGGATAGACCGTCCCAGAATTGAAAGTACTGATTACTGAGCCATTGACATAGAGGGTCCATACAGAGGGCGAAGCATTCGTAATCGTGAGTCCTATATGATTCCATTGATTCGTATTTATGAATGTGGTTGTATCTGTCTTCTGATAGGGTGTAGAACCTGAATAGACCGTGATTGATATATAACCGTCGACAATAGAAAGAATTATATTATTTGACGTGGCACCATTTCCAATGTCGAAAATAGGGGATGTAGAAGGCGACCAAGCACATGCGACCCAACCGGCAACCGAGAACCCAGATGCGTTAGTAGTAATAGAGGGTAGAGTTAAATACTGAGTAGTATAACCGTATGTGACATTTGTAATATAAATGCTTGTTCCTCCAAAATTACCATTATATAAAGTACTTCCATCTCTAGATATTTCTAATGGCCAACTGTCAATATTATATGGTATATATGTGGATGATATTATAGTTGCATTTGTATAAGTAGAACCATTCCAATAAAAATATACCACACTTGCACTTACATTTGCTTGCGTTGATATATATGCTATATTTCCATCTGGACTTAATTTACAATTACGTGTATTATATGCTGTAGTAAATGATGTACCAGTACCATAAGTAGAACCCGTCCAATTTGAAAAATAATATGTATTCGCATTATTTCCATAAATAATTCGAGAACCATCAGCACTACATCCTACCCCATTACCACTACTATTTGATGTAGAAGTAAATGTTGTATAATTTGTTCCATTCCAAGTTGCAAAATAAATATTATCTGCATTTGCTATAATTCGAGAACCATCGGCTGTCATATCTAACCCATTATAATTTCTTGTTGTTGTATCTAGTGTTTGTGTGAATGTACTATAATTGGATCCATTCCAAGTGAAGAAATAACAATACCCATTTCTTGCAATTACTGCGACACGACTTCCATCTGCAGACATTTTTATAGCGATTAAATTACCAGTCGCATTCGCTGTGGTTTGTAATGTACTACCGAAAGATCCCCAATTACCATTTGCACCAGTAGCATATGTGACGAGATTACTACTATAATTACATAAAACAACACGACTCTTATCTTGTGATACGGAAATTCCTGTAGTATATTGTGTAACTGTTATAGAAGAACCAGAAAATGATGAAATCGATGCATATTTCGTTTGTAGATTGAGTGCACTTGCACCGAATTTATAATTTGTTGAATTTATAAGACCACTTTGTGAAAGCGTTGCGTCGTATACTATTTGCGCACTTACATAATTTGCAATACTCGTATTATTTGATGATATATCCACTGTATTAAAACGGTAATATAAGGCTTGTGTTAAATCTGCATTTGTAGTAGTATTATAAATTGGTAATTGTGAATATCCCCAATTAGGCCCTGTTGGGCCCGTAGGGCCCGTAGGGCCCGTCGCACCAGTAGGACTTTGTAAATATCCTCTATATGATAAATTATAATAAATTGTTACAGGATTTGTATATAAAGTAGTTATATCACTTTGTTGGAGAACCCGGTTATAAATACGGAAATCATCGATTGCGCCATTATAATATGGATCTACTACGTAAGTACTCTGTCCTATATATGCATTCGTATACGGAATCATTGCAGGATAAACCCCAAAATTGGACGAATTATTTAATATTCCATTGATATACATCTTCACATTAAATGAACCATCATATGTGACTACTGCGTGATACCAATTATTATTATTTACACTTGTGGTGCTATTTAATACATATCGTGGATTACCACCTCCATCTATTGCATAACACATAGATAAACTTGTACCGGATGTAGTAAGAGTTAATGTATATTTATTTGACGGTGCAGATCCTGCTGAATTAACACGATAATTCGAAAAATTGAAAATAGACCCCCAATTTGGATTACTATTTGCTTGGAACCAACACGCTACTGAAAAACCGCCTGCAGGTGGCCAATTTTGAGCGGTTATTGCTGGAGTATTTATTTGAATATATTGAGAACTTGTTCGAGTTAGGGATAATGCGGCATTCCCTAGTTTATAATTCGTGGTACTTATTACAGGTGAATTATATAATATACCATCATATACGTAAGGTGATGATGCGTTATATATCAATGTACCTGTAATATCGGTAGTATCAAATCTATAATATAAAATAAGTGTTGGATCAGTTACTATTATACTATCTAATGAAGATGGCCCGTAATCACCTGTTATACCCGACCACCCTGTGAGTTGAGTAGGGCCCATAGGGCCTGTACAGTCAAATATACCATATTTATATGTCGGTAGTGCGTTCCACATATTCTGCGCGTCATATAGAGTCAATGTTCTCGTATAAACTCGGAAATCGTCGATTCCGCCTGCGAAATTTGGATTCGCCGTATTATTACTCTGTGCGATATAATTCGATGTTCTCGTTAGCGCATTCGGGAAAACCATTCCATAGATATCCTTCGAATAGGAATAACCGCCATTAACGTAGAAATGCCAGGTACCATTGGGTTCTATAGACCAGATGAGGAGAACCCAGTATCCTAGGTTAATGGGGAAATCCGTAACAGTATAACTATATGACTGTGTACCGTTATATACGATGAGATTCGCGCAATTATTTACGAGGGTAATGGAAATATTATCCGAGGTGGCGCCGTTTCCGAAATCGAATATCGTGGCATTACTAGGGTCTGTCGTGAATTTGACCCAACAACATACGGAGAATCCGGGTATATCGACTGTCGAGAACGTTGGTAGGGTGATATATGATGGATAATAAATCGTTGTGTTATAAATCGTGTTATTTGCTATATAAGTAAGATTATTATCATCATTTGTTACACATAATGTGTATATACTACTAATAATACTAGAAGATATTGTATTTGTATAAATATAAGTATTTGTACTTGGGTAATATATAAAACATAATACTATACCACCTTGATAACTGCTACTTGTTACAGCAAATATAGCACTACCATTACTCGCTATTTTACATTTATTTAATGGAATGTTTGTTGGACTCGTAATTTGAGTACCTTGTGTATAATTTGTTCCATTCCAATATGAAATATATAAATTATTCGAATTTGATGTATTATTTGCAGAATAAATTAATTTCGTAGCGTCTATATTAAAAGATACACTCGTATAAGAATTAGAATTCATTTCTAATGTTCTCGAATTTACCGAGAAATTTGTACCATTCCAAGTAGCCAAATAAATATATCCTGGTTGTTCACATGATACTATTCGAGAACCATCATTGCTTATTGCTATACTGGTATAATTACGCTGTGTTGTATCTAATGTCTTTGTATATGCACCATAAGTTGTACCATTCCATGTGGCAAAATAGAGATATCCAGTATTTATATATGTACTTGCTGCAATTTTTGACCCATCGGCAGTCATACTAACACCAGACCAAGGATATTGCCGTCCATCTGCTGTATTTGATAAATTTGACCATGTTTTTGTAGTTGAATTATAAGTAGAATATTGTGTTGGTATTTCACCAATGTAAATTAATAATAATCGGGTATTATTTAATCCAAATACATAATCATTAGATCCTAGATAATTACCTATACCTACACTTGATGTAGTTCCAGCAGTAATACCAAATGCACTACCATTATAAAAAGATCCAGAACCATATTTTCTATCTGACGTAATTATTACTCCTGTAGATGAAAGTGTGGCATCTTCTTTTGGTACGTTATATGCATTATTTTTTAATGCCTTACTATTCACATCTATTAACGTATTTATAAAATATGTAATATTCGCGAAATACATTGTTGTATAATTATAATCTACACACGCTAATGATTGACTGTTATTATATAATACAAGATTACTACCATATGTAGCTGGTATAATACTTGATGGTATAGTATTCGTATAAGTATATAAATTCGTACTACTATTATAAGTAAAATATACCACAACTCCATCAGTATTATTATCTGTTGTTGCATATATGACAAATCCATCTGATGACATTTTACATACTCTTGCAACATTTGTAGAGGGTGTTGTAACTTGTACTCCTGCTGTATATGTAATACCATTCCATACTGATATATAAAGCCAATTTGTACCATCAGCCAAATATGCAAGTCGAGAACCATCCCCATTTATACAAAGACCCATATATGGCCTGCTTGTCATTTCTAATGTTTTTACTCCTATTGTATAATTCGTTCCATTCCAAGTAGAAACATAGATATAACCATTTCTAGCACTATAAATAAGTCTTGAACCATCCGATGTAACTGCTATACCATAATACATATTTGATGTTGGTTCGAGTGTTTTTGTATATGTTGAATAATTTGTTCCATTCCAAGTTGCAAAATAGATATAACCGTAGTAAACTCCCACCACCATTCGATAACCATCTGGTGTTATATCTATGCATTGTAATGTTCCAACTGAACCTGAATCTAATGTATTTTGGAACGTTCCCCAAGATTGTGTTGCAGAATTCCAGGTTGAAAATTGTGTTATACCAGAACCATATATCACTACCATACGTGAATTATTTGCTGTTACTGAAATACCATTACAGTATGCATTTGAAATCGTAATTGTAGAACCAGCAGTAATCGTATTAACACCTGGTGTTATATAAGGATTGAACGAATAATACATGATTTGATACGGGTCGACATATGTACTCGTACCATATCCTATAGGACCCACCGAACCAGTAGGACCAGTAGTCATTTGAGGCCCCGTACAACCCGTATTATCTAATATTCCTATTTGACCTGTTGGACCAGTCGGGCCCGTAGGGCCCGTGGCACCCGTTACCCCATAAGTGAATCGCAAGAAATTGAGCGGAGGGGCAGTATATAGTGTGGTTATATCACTCTGTTGGAGAACCCGGCTATACATACGGAAATCGTCCATTGCGCCATTGAAAAAGCCACTTCCATTTGAATAACAACATATATTATTATTTTCTCTCATCATTGGTGTAGGAAACCCCAAATTTGGGTAACTATTTATTAATGTACCATTTATATAAAAATTATTATTTCCACTAGGGTCTATTGTCCAAACCAAGTGACGCCATATATTATCACTACAAGTATAAATACCATATTGTGAATATTGACCAGATACTACTGCATTTAATGTATTATCAAAATTCATAAATAAAGCAATATTATTATATCCTGTATTTGTACCTATACAAAATAAATATCCTGTATAATTATTATATGTTCTGAACCAAAGTGAAAACGAAATACCTGCCGAAGTAGTAGTTACCGGAGATAGATTTATATATTGTCTATATGTTGAATTCAATTGTAGAGAACCTGAACCATAGATAGAACCTACCCTATAATCCGACCCCGAAATCGTCGCATTATTTGCACTCAAATCCAAATTTTGATACATATTATGAAAACTCGCATCATATACGGGGTATCCCGTCGAATAATTCGCGATATAACCC